>OGXW01000379.1_pt1 | contig 33241 bp, 24 predicted proteins | sample 1576341 | NCBI WGS metagenome assembly OGXW01 (sample SAMEA3541592, study PRJEB24748) | human gut metagenome | biome: human gut; feature: human-associated habitat; material: faeces | place: China | collected 2012
ATGTCGTAGCTCATGCCGACGACCGGAACGCCCTGACCGGCGGAGAACATCAGCGAATGCAGTCGGATGCCGACCACGGTTTTCATGCGGGAGAGGATGCCGATGGTGACTTCGATGGGCTGTCGGGTACGCACGGCGTGCCACGGACAGTGCAGCAGTGCGCCGACACGCTCTGCGGGCATGAGGTCGCTCGGGAACTCGATGGGTACGAAAACCGGCGTCAGACCGTGCTTTTCGTAGGCATAGTTGGCTGCAGCCGCGATTTCGGGCAGAGCCGCGTCCAGACCCTTCCAGTTGCGCAGACCGAAGCCGATATACTTTCCGTTCGGGTCAATGCCGCTCTGCTCGAGAGCGATATTGACGATTTCACGCGGCGCCGGCGTCAGAATGATGGTCGGGTCGGCGGAAACACGGATATCCGGCCGGGTAACGCCCATTTCGGCAAGCAGTGCGCGGGAATTGTCATCGCGCAGCGTGATGCGGTCAACCGATGCGTCAATGGTCCTGGCGGCCATCCGGCGGTTGCCCGGACGGTTGATCGGACCGATGCCGCAGCCGTACATCATTACCTTGCAGCCGCGCTTTTTGGCGGCGTACAGCGTGTAGCAGTAGTACCAGATCGAGCGGGTGGACGTAACATCCTGCATGAGCGAGCCGCCGCCGTTGATATACAGCGCGGCATGGCGGAACTTGCGCAGGACGGAGAACACATTAAAGGTATAGATGGCGTTCGTGCGGTAGATCAGGCGCGTTTCCTTCGGTCTGCGCGACATAACGCAGATGGTGCGTTCGGGATCGAGCTGGCGCATCTCCTGCACGATGGCCTCGAGGATGGCGTCGTCACCGGCGTTGCCGCGTCCGTACGCGCCGCAGATGACAATGCTCTCACGCTCGTTTTTCGGACGATGGAACCGTGCCAGCAGATGACGGTAGTTTTCCATCTGGCGTTCGCACATCTTGTCGCGCGAGAAATCGCGGGAGGCTTTTTCGTACAGCGCGTCCGCGAATTTCTGCCGCAGTTCGGCATCGTTGCCCAGACGGACCAGATATTCCGCCAGCCGCTTATCGTCCCCGACCGGGAAGATATAGCCGTTTTCGCCGGTGTCGATGAGTTCGGGCATGCCGCCGACATCCGAGCAGATGGTCGCGCAGCCGGCACAAACGCCCTCGAGAATGGAGTACGGGAAGGTTTCGGACACCGAGGACAGCAGGTTGATGTCCATCGCACGGAAGAACGGCATGACCGGCGATACCCAGCCGCAGAATGTTACGCGCTCACGCACGCCGAGCTGGTCGCACAGCTTTTTGAGCATATCCTCGTCCTCGCCATCACCGGCGATGAACAGGCGCAGCTGCGGCGCGGATTTCAGCGCCTCGGCAAAGCCGCGGATGGTGGTCGCAATATCCTTGACGGCGGTCAGACGCGCGGCAATGCCGCACAGCACGTCGCCGTCCTCAATCTCGGCACCGTAGGTGTCCCGCAGATAGGCCACACGGTCAAATTCGCCCTCCGGACGATCAAAATCCATACCGTTGTAGATTTTTACAATGCGCTCCGGGTCAAAGCCGCGCTCGATGAGCGTGCGCGCCATACGGTCTGCGACCGGCTGATAGAAGTCGAGAAAGCGCAGGGCAATGGCATTCGCCGTGCCGAGCGTGTACTGCTTGAGCGGACTGCCGAGGTAGTCCAGCCGGTAATCCGAGTGCACGGTCGTGACGATCGGCACCTGACGGCTGCGGCGCACCATGGCTCCCATCAGGTTGGCACGGCCGCCGTGGCAGTGAATAATGTCGGGCTTGAACGCATCTACCAGGTCGCGCATGGTCCGTGCCGCGCGGAACGGATTGTGCCGCTCGATCACGCGCACATCAATGCCGCGCTCGCGGGCTTCATCCGCGAACGGGCCCGCGCGGAACGAGATGAGCATCACATCGTTATTGCGGTTGAGTCCGGTCACGGTATTCATAATCTGGGTCTTGGCGCCGCCTACATCGCCGCCGCCCATTACATGCATGATTCGCAAAGTCAAATACCTCCACTTGACAAGTATAATCAGTATACCATGAAAACAGGGGGATTGCAAAACTCGGACGCGGTAAATGTCGTCTTTTTCGGCAGTATTTTGGCAAACGAAGTTTGTTTTTTTGCTCAGAACATGGTATACTGATTTTATCTGACGGAAAGCGAGGGTTTTTCTTTTGTCCTCTAAAAATACCATGACGCGCGATGCGATGCTGTTCCTGCCGGCCAAGGTGGTCGAGGGACTGCTCGTCATCGGGTGTTCTTCGCTGTATTCCCACATCTTTGTGGAGGGTGCGGTCAGTGCATTCAACCTGACCAACACCACGATACAGCTGCTCTACCTCATCCTTGCGGGCTGGATGGCGAATTCCGCCACCCGCTATGTCGGTGAGGAGTACCGCGCCGATGAAGGACGCGGCCTGTTCTCCACGGTTTCTACCATCTATGTGGGATTGTGCGTGCTCGTTGCCATCGGCTGCTGCGTTACGGCAGCTGTGACGCAAAGTCCGGTTTATCTGGGCGGTGCGCTGATGTTCTGCACCTACACGGCGTTTCAGGTGCTCAATGCGGCGCTGATTCAGCTCGGCCGCGTCAAAGCATCCATCCTGTGGTCGCTGACCTCGGCGGTGCTCAAGCTCGCGGTTGCATTCGCGCTTGTCGGTGGCAAGTCGAATTATCCGTCGCCGTTCCCGGCTATCTTTGCCAATACCATTGCGGACGGTGTAGCCACCATCGGTGCGGTGTTTGCGCTCAGCCTGCCGGTTGTTGTGCGGCTGAAATATTTCTCCAAGCCGCTGCTGAACAGGTTCCTCAAGTACGGCGTACCGCTGATGGGCGTTTCCATTTCGGTGGCGCTGCTCAACCAGATCGACAAATACCTCGTTGTCGGCTTTTACGGCAACATTCTGTACGCATACTACTCGAATAACAACTCGATCGCGAGCGGTCTGTTCACGATGATCTCGGTCGGCATTATGCGCGGCGTGTATCCTGCTGTGCTGCGCGGCTGGCGTGAGGGCGGCAAAGCCGCAGCAAAGCCGCTGCTCGATCAGGGCGTGCGGCTGTATCTGCTGATCGCCGTGCCTGCGGTTGCAGGTCTGACGGCGGTTGCGCTGCCACTCAGCCGGTTCCTGTTCCCCGCGAAGTACGCCGCCGGTGCGCCGGTCATCGCATATACCGCGCTTGCCATGCTGTTCATGGGCCTGACCGAGTACGCCAACAAGGCGTATGAGCTGGAGCAGTCCACCGTACACGTTCTGCAGAACAGCGCGATCGCAGCAGTTATCAAGGTGGTTTCGAGTGTCATTCTGCTCAAAACCCTCGGATTTACGGGCGGTGCGCTCGGTTCGGTCGTGGCGTTCGCATCGTACTTCATCATCACCTGCGTGCGCGTGCGTAGCCGATTTCTGTTCCGCGTGGCACCGGTCAGTCTGGTGCGCATCATCGTTTCGGCACTGCTGTGCGGTGCGGCGGCCTTTGCATGCACGCTGCTGCCGGTCGGCAATCTCATTCGCCTTGGCGCGGCTGTCGTGGTCGGTGCGGGCGTTTATGCAGTGTGCATTATCGTCAGCGGTGAGGGCCGTGAGGAAGTACAGGCGGTGCTCCGCCGGCTGAAACGATAAGAAAAATTGTCGAAACAGCGTGGATTTCACTGGTAAAACCTTGTCACGGCATTAAATCCATGCTACAATAACTCTATCTGAAAATTGTAAACAGAGAGGCGTAATATTATGGAAATGATTCATGAAGCGGGTCAGTACGTTGACACCGTAAAGCGCGTCTGCGAAGCAGTCGGCAGCGAGGTCACGTTCCGCGGCACGGTTCACCGTGTACGCGATATGTCTGACTTTTCTTTTGTTGTAATGCGCGTTGAGCGCGGTCTGATCCAGTGCACCTTCCAGGGTGACGAGATCGGCGGCATCAAGCGTTCGGACGTCAAGGACGCAATGGTACTTGAGGTTACCGGTACCGTTCGTGAGGAGCCGCGTGCAGAGCATGGTGTTGAGGTCGTTCTGAGCGCACTGTCCATCCTCGGCAAGCCGTACGACCAGCTGCCGGTACCGCTCGGCAAGAAGTATATGGGCCTGTCCCTTGATGTTGATCTGCCGCTGCGTCCGATCACGCTGCGTCATCCGCGCAAGCAGGCGATCTTCCGCGTACAGGGTGCGATCGCTGACGGCTTTGCACAGTACATGCAGTCGCAGGGCTTCACCCACATCCACACCCCGAAGATCGTAGTTGCAGGCGCTGAGGGCGGCGCAAACCTGTTCAAGCTGGACTACTTCGGCACGCCGGCTTATCTGGCACAGTCCCCGCAGTTCCACAAGCAGTACCTCGCCGGTGCATTCGGCCGTGTATACGAGATCGGCTCGGTTTACCGTGCAGAGCGTCACAATACCTCCCGTCATCTGAACGAGTATATGGGTCTGGACTTCGAGATGGCCTACATTGATTCCATGTACGATGTAATGGCAATGGAGACCGGCATGCTGAAGTCTGTTATGGCTTACGTTAAGGAGCACTGCGCTGAGGAACTCGCTATGCTGAACGCCGAGGTTCCGGAGATCAAGGAAATCCCGACCATCCGCTTCCACGAGGCCAAGCAGATCATGGAGGAGAAGTTCGGTCATAAGTCCAAGAACCGTTACGACCTCAACCCGGACGAAGAAGTGCTGCTGTGCCAGTGGGCAAAGGAGGAGCACGACTCTGATTTCGTATTTGTAACTCACTTCCCGTCTGCAAAGCGCCCGTTCTACGCGAAGGATGATCCGGAGGACCCGAAGCTGGCGCTGTCGTTCGACCTGCTGTTCCGCGGTCTGGAGATCACCACCGGCGGTCAGCGTATCCACGATTATCAGGAGCAGATGGACAAGCTGGCGGCCCGCAAGATGAACGCCGAGCTATTTGAGTCCTTCACCATGCTGCACAAGTACGGCATGCCGCCGCACGGCGGTCTGGGCATTGGTCTGGAGCGCCTGACCATGCAGCTGCTGGGGCTGAATAACATCCGCGAGGCTTCTATGTTCCCGCGTGATATGAACCGCCTCGAGCCGTAAAGAGCTTACGCTTCGTTCCAAAGGGCTGTGCCCTTTGGAACGAGGGGACACCCTTGACAGGCTTGCGCCTGTAAGGGCTATTGCACCAAAAAGGACTCGGAATTATCGATTCCGGGTCCTTTTTGGTGTTTGTTAAAAATGACACGGCGGCAGAGCCGCCTGTGTCCCTTGGTATGCGCCCGGAGAAGAAAATCTTCACTCTTCACTCTTCACTCCTCACGCTCCGCTCTCTTTTCAGCTCTTTACGAGGATTTAACATTTTTTCCTCGGTTGGCTCTTGACGTTGGCTGAAATTTTCCGCATAATAAGAATGGACAAAAAGATTTCCGGCTATGCTGTTTCAGCATGGGTCGCCTACCGAAAGGAGATCAGCATAATGAACGAAGAATTAGAGCTGCTTCGCGACAAGAAGGGCTTCATTTGCGATATGGACGGTGTTATCTATCACGGCAACCGTCTGCTGCCCGGTGTAACCGAATTTGTGGACTGGTTACAGCGCGAGAACAAGAGCTTCCTCTTTCTGACCAATTCCTCCGAGCGTTCGCCGCTTGAGCTGCAGCAGAAGCTGGCCCGCATGGGTCTGGAGATCGGTGAGGAGCATTTCTACACCTCTGCTCTGGCTACGGCAAAGTTTATCGCCAGCCAGAAGCCGCACGCATCCGCGTATGTGATCGGCGCGCCCGGTCTGGTCGGTGCGCTGTACGAGGCGGGCATCGTGATGAACGATGTTGACCCGGATTACGTTATTGCGGGCGAGACCAACACCTACAACTATCAGACCATCCTCAAGGCCGTTGATCTGATCAACAAGGGCGCGCGTCTGATTGCCACCAACTCCGATTTGACCGGCCCGTCCGAGCAGGGCATTATTCCGGCATGCCGCGCACTGGTTTCTCCGATTGAGCTGGCCACCGGCAAGACCGCGTACTATGTTGGCAAGCCGAACCCGCTGATGATGCGTACCGGTCTGCGCCTGCTTGGTGTGCACTCGCACGAGGCAGCTATGATTGGCGACCGCATGGATACCGATATTGTTGCCGGTATCGAAACCGGTCTGGACACCGTTCTGGTGCTCTCCGGCTGTACCACCCGCAAGGATGTGGAGAATTATGCGTACCGTCCGCACTTTATTCTGGATGGTGTCGGCTGTATTCCGCCGCAGGCATAAAATTGCTGTCTAAATTGAATAGCGCAAAAGCCTTTCCGAAAAAATTCGGAAAGGCTTTTCTTGTCGGATAAAATTCGGACAATTCTATGCTATACTAAATACAGGAAAAGGATAGCCGTAACAGTGAGATACAGATAGAGAGGGGGCACCTCAAATGGCAGGACACATTCTTTTAGCAGAGGATGACAAGGCGTTATCCGCGCTGATGCAGGATTTCTTTCGGGCGGCAGGCGTAGCGGTGACACCGGCGTATGACGGCGAACAGGCGCTCGTGCTGGCACAGGAGCAGCCGTTCGACCTGCTGGTGCTGGATGTGATGATGCCGCATCTGAACGGGCTGGAGGTCTGCGAAGCGGTGCGGCAGGAGAGCGACGTTCCGGTCATTTTCGTCACGGCACTTGGGCAGGAGGGTGACACGCTGGCAGGATTCCGCGCGGGCGCGGACGATTATATTACCAAGCCGTTTTCGTTTCCGGTGCTGGTGGCAAAGGCACAGGCGCTCATGCGGCGGGCCCGCGGGCTGCGGCTGGGCGCGAGTGAGCTCGGCTACGCGAATATCCTGATGGATACGGCCTCGGGCATGGTAACGGTGGACGGAAACCCGGTGAATCTGCGTCCCAAGGAGGCGAAGATACTCGAGCTGCTGCTGCGCGAACAGGGACGCACGGTGTCGCGCGACCTGCTCATCGAACGGGTATGGGGTACGGATTTCGACGGGGACGAGCGCATGATCGACCGGCACATTGCCAGTCTGCGTAAAGCGCTTGGAACAGCCTCGCAGCATATCCGTGCGGTGTACGGCAAGGGCTACCGATTGGGGGGATCGACATGACAAAGCGGATTCACAAAATCGGCATCGCGGCAAGGCTGACCGCGGTTGTGGCAGTGATTCTGGCGGTGTTTCTGGTGCCGTGGGTGTGGCGAGTGGCAGAGCTTGCACAGGATGAAGCGAGACGGGACGCTAATGCAGTAATGAGCATGAGCACTGACCAGCTGATGCGCGACATTGAAAATCTGAAAGGCGATGCGGCGCGCTATCCGGCGGCGGGCACAGAGGAATATGATTTGCTGCGCGGCAATCTGTGTAGAGATGGTGTAGATACGCCCTATTATAATGTGGATACGCCCTATATCATACGGTATTATGATGAAAATCATAAGCGGGTTCTGATTAGATCGCCGCTGATGCTGTACTATCGTCCGTCTTTGGCAATGGGCTATGGTATTGATTTGAGCGATTTCTCCGAGCAATCGCTGCGTGAAATGAACGAGGCACTCGATCACGACCTTGCGGAACCTATAATTACAGTCTATGGCCGACAAGTCAAGACAGATACACAATTTGTCTTTTTCCCGAATCGAATTCAGATTGATTATGAGGAATGGACGGCGCAAACACCGGTTGAGGAAAAAAATCAGTTCTGCTCCGACGAAGGCGACTACATACGGGGAAAATGGCCGTTTCGCACGGATGCAGCGATGGAGGGCTACTTTGATGCGCTGCGCTATCTGGATACCGAACTGCGGGCGATAGACGGCGAAAACATACCGGACGAGGAGTGGGCAGAGATACGGGCATCGGAACGGTATGTCGGCACATTCAAAGGGATGCCGTATGATGACAAGGTGCTCATCGTTACGGCGGCGTTAGTTGACCGGCAATACGCATATGACGCGTGCTTTTATGGTATGCCGCTTATCACGATTGCGCTATACTTGATTTTCCTGTTTATTTTCTATAAAATCGTGCGCCGCATGGTCGCTGACCCACTGGTTGACACGGCAAAGCAGGCTCGACTGGTATCCATTCTTGCATTCGATGAATTCCAACCCGACCTGAAACGCGGAGATGAAATCGGCGAACTCAACCGTGCGCTGAGCGACATGGCGTCCACGCTGCACGCCCGCTGGGACAGCGAACGCGACCTCGAGGACAAACGACAGCAGTTTGTTTCGGCGGCAAGCCACGACCTGAAAACGCCGCTCGCGCTCATCGGCGGGTACGCCGAGGCCATCGCGCAGGACATTTCGCCCGAGGAAAACGCGCGGTATCTCGCCGCCATCGAGCAGGAAACGGCGCGGATGAACGGCCTTGTGCGCGAAATGCTGGATTACACCCGTCTGGATCGCACGGACGAGCTGAAAAACCGCAAAACGCTCAATCTGACCGCGCTGGTGCGCGATGTGCTGACCGAGTACGCGCCGCTGTTCGAAAAACGCCGCCTGACCGCCGATATTGCGGACGGCGTGCGTATCCGCGGCGACGAAACGCTGCTGCGGCGTGCCGTCGGCTGCCTGCTCGAGAACGCCGCCAAGTATTCGCCGGAAAACGGGCGTGTGTCCGTTCGGCTGACGAACAGCCGCAATCATCTGCTGACCGTCGAGAATGACTGTGAGCCCATTCCGGAGGACGAGCTGCCGCGCCTGTTCGAGATGTTCTATCGCGGCGATAAGGCGCGCGACCGCGCAGGCGGACACGGACTGGGACTGGCCATCCTGCAGAAAATACTCGCTCTGCACGGCCTGACCTGCAAGGCGGAAAATGTGAAGAACGGTGTGCGGTTCATCGTCTGCAATAAAGATTAAAAGCTGAAAAAGGGCGAAAAAATCCCCTGCAAGAGCGATACTTGCAGGGGATGCTTTTTACTTTGCGTAATCGATCGCACGCGTTTCGCGCACCATGTTGACCTTGATCTGACCGGGATAATCCAGCTCGTTCTCGATCTTCTTGGCGATTTCGCGGGCAAGAAGCACCATCTTGTCGTCCGAAACCTTCTCCGGGTTGACAATGATGCGGATCTCGCGGCCTGCCTGAATGGCAAACGAACCGGAAACACCGGGCGTCTCGTTGGCGATGCTCTCGAGCTTCTCCAGACGCTTGATATAGTTTTCCAGGTTCTCGCGGCGAGCGCCCGGACGTGCAGCGGAGATGGCATCGGCTGCCTGAACCAGACATGCTACGATGGTCTTAGCCTCTACATCGCCGTGGTGTGCCTCGATGGCATGGATGATCGGCTGGGATTCCTTGTACTTCTTGGCAAGGTCTACGCCAATCTGAACGTGGCTGCCTTCAACCTCGTGGTCGATGGCCTTGCCGATATCATGCAGCAGGCCTGCGCGGCGTGCCGGAACCGGATCGAGACCCAGTTCGCTGGCCATCATGCCGGCAATGTGAGCCACCTCGATGGAGTGCTGCAGGACGTTCTGACCGTAGCTGGTGCGGTAGCGCAGGCGGCCGAGGATCTTGACCAGCTCCGGATGAATGCCGTGGATGCCGGTCTCGAAGGTAGCACGCTCGCCTTCGCTCTTGATGATCTGCTCCACCTCACGGCGAGCCTTGTCAACCATTTCCTCAATGCGGGCCGGATGGATACGACCGTCAACGATCAGCTTTTCGAGTGCCAGACGTGCGATTTCACGGCGAACCGGATCGAACGAGGACAGGGTGATCGCCTCGGGCGTATCGTCGATGATGAGGTCTACGCCGGTGAGGGTTTCCAGTGTGCGGATATTGCGTCCCTCTCGGCCGATAATGCGGCCCTTCATCTCGTCGTTCGGCAGCGGAACAACCGAAACGGTCGCCTCGGATACCTGATCGGCGGCACAGCGCTGGATTGCGGTCGAGATGATCTCACGGGCAGTCTGCTCGCTCTCGTCCTTCAGGCGCTGATTGATCTCGCGCAGCTTGACGGCTGCATCGTGGGTTGCTTCGTTTTCAATGGACTGGACGAGCATATCGCGTGCTTCGTCGCGGGTCATGCTGGCAATCTGTTCCAGCTTTTCTACCTGCTCGAGCTTGATGCGCTCGAGTTCTTCCTTTTCCTTCTGGCTTGCGTCCAGCTGGCGGCTAAGGTCATCATTCTTGCGGTCGAGCATATCGCTCTTCTTGTCCAGTGCTTCCTCGCGCTGAATCAGGCGGCGCTCAAGCTGCTGGGTCTCATTACGGCGTTCCTTCAGCTCGCGGTCGGCTTCGACACGCTGCTTGTGGATTTCGTCCTTTGCCTCGAGTATGGATTCGCGTTTTTTGGTCTCGCCGGCCTTGATCGCTTCGTTGATGATGCGGGTGGCCTCGGTCTCGGCAGAGCCGATCTCTTTTTCCGCAACGCTCTTGCGATACAGGAATCCGATGATTACGCCTACTGCGAGACACACGATACCGGTGATGATCGGTATGATGATGTTGCTCATGTCTGTTGGTGTGTCCTCCTATTTACGAATTTTGGGAGACGGCACAAAACCAAGACAATACCGCAGATCTGCGGTGCTGTTTCTCAATAGAGCGGCAGTTCGGCAGAAAACAAGCTGATTCCACAGTGAAACACGCGCAGCACGCATGAGCACTGCACGAAGAATAAAGGCAGAATACGCCGAAAAAGCGAAGATTCGCTCGAAAAATCAGGGTTTTGCGCTGTCAAAAGAAAAATGCGGTTCCGATAGAAATAAAGCTATCGGTTCAATCAGATAATGCCTTTGAAAAAAGCCGTGCTCACCATTAGCACCGGCTCTGTTACAGCAGGTATTATACTATGTTTAATTGTAAAGCCTATTCGTCAAACTGTCAAGAAAAAGACAAGCTGACATACGCGGTTTTTGGTGTTTTTTGAAAACGGTCGGTGTGTGCTCTTGTGAACAGCAGGGCGATTTGCTATAATAATTCTGTATTCCCTCATGGAAGAGACGAGGAGGAACGACTATGAACGAGTCTATGTGCCGCGTACAGCGCGGTTCTTTCGTATATTATACCTGCCGACGGATTCCGGTGCGGCATGCCTTCACCACCAAATTCGGCGGTGTGAGCACGGGCGCGTGCGAAAGCCTGAATTTAGGCTTCAACCGTGGTGACGAGTTGGAGAATGTGCGCGAAAACTATCGCCTGCTGGGCGAGGCGCTCGGCGTGGATGAGACGCGCATGACGCTCACCAAGCAGATCCACGACACGCAGGTGTCGGTCGTGACCGAGGACAAGGTCGGCATGGGGCTGCACCGCCCGATGGAGTGGCAGTCGGACGCGATCGTGACCGCGCTGCCGGATACGCCCATCATCGGCTTTTACGCGGACTGTGTTGTCACCCTATTATATGATCCTGCGACGCACACCGCAGGCGTGTGTCATTCCGGCTGGCGCGGCATGGCGGCAGGCATCCTGCCGAAAACCGTTGATGTGATGGCGGAGCAGCTCGGTACAAAACGCGAAAGCCTGATCGCCGTGCTCGGTCCGTCCATCCGGCAGGAGTGCTTCGAAACTGATGCGGATGTGCCGGAAGCGATGGAAGAGCTGCTCGGTGCACAGGTGCATCCGTTCATCATGGAGAAAGGTCCGAAATTCCATGTGGACCTGCAGGGCATTGGCGTAAAGCTGCTGCAGGATGCCGGACTTTCGGCGGAAAATGTGATCGACAGCGGCATCTGCACCATGTGTCATTCGGATGAGTTCTGGTCGCACCGCGTAACGCACGGCGTGCGCGGCGTGCAGGGCGGCATGATCTGTCTGTAAGCGAAAGGATCAATACAATGAAAAGTTGGAAAAAACGTGCGCTGGCGCTGACAATGGCAGCTTTGGTCGTGCTCAGCGGCTGCACGTTCCCATTTGGACAGGGAAACGACGGCGACGGCGCACCGGTAGACAACGTGGATGTGTCGGACGCGTATTTCGGTCTGGCGTGGTATCGCTCGGGCACAACGCTCAATCCGGTCATGGACGGCACCGAGGTCAACAGCATGCTGCGTGAGGCGCTTTACGAGGGCCTTTTTGAGATAAAAAGCGATTTTACACTCGAAAACGAGCTGTGCGAGGACTATACGAGCGACGGAACCACGTTCAGCTTTACGATAAAAAAGGGCATCAAGTTCTGGTCGGGTGCGGAGCTGACGGCAAGTGATGTTGCCGAAAGTCTCAAGACTGTGCTGGAAAACGAAAGTTCGCCGTATCACAACCGACTGACCGAGGTTTCCTCGATCGAAGCGGTGACAAAGCGCATGGTTCGCATTACGCTTGCGTCGCCGAATGTCAACTTCCCGAAAATGCTGGATATTCCGATCTATCGGGCGGGTACGACTGACGAAGGAGAGTTCGCAGAGGGCACCGGACCGTACAAGCCGGTTCAGAACGGCGCCGCATGGACGCTGGAGGCCAACGAGAACTGGCATGGCGGCTTTCTCGGCACCATTCGCCACATTACGCTGGTCAAAATGACGCGCGCGGATGCGGCGGACACCAGCTTCCGCACCGGCGATGTATCCATCATGCGCAGCGCTCGTATTGCGCCGGACGACCAGAATATTGCGTTCACCGGCGAGGTCGATACCGTTCCGGTGAGCAGTGCTATGCTGCATTATATCGGTTTGAATTACAATAACAGCCAGTTCGCAAATGCAAAAGTGCGGCAGGCGCTTTCCATGGCGATCAGCCGTCAGGGTCTGTGTGCAACCCAGCTGCAGGATTATGCCGATCCGGCGGTGCTGCCGATCAATCCGCAGCCGGCAGATACCGGCGTGTCGTACAGCCTGTCGGCGGATTTGATGACTGCGGCACAGCTGCTGCGCGAGGCGGCACAGGAAGGTGCGGCTTCGGCAGGCGGCAGCGACGGCAATACCGATTCTTCGGACGGAGATTCGGATTCTACGGACAATTCCGATGATGATTCGGACACTTCTTCGGACTCTTCCGAGGAGGACGGCTACTACGACGAGGACGGCGACTTTATCTATTATACGAGCGGCCGGGCAAGCGATACCGATTACAAGGTGGATTTTCTGACCGTGCGCACGCCGAAAAACCGGACCGATTCGACGGTTTCGGACGGGGAAGTTGTGCTTCTGGACAATGAGAACACGGATTCCGGCGATTCGACCGATTCTGCGGACAATTCCGGCTCGACCGATACCGCAGTAACCGATACGATAGTGACAGACGCGGCGACCGTGCAGCTTTCGTTCCGCCTGCTCGTCAACTCGGACAACGCGTTTAAGGTAGCGGCGGCAAAACAGGTCGCGGCTTCGTGGAATTCGCTGAACGGCGTCAATGTCACGGTGGATGAGGAGCCGTATGATACCTATGTTTCCATGCTGCAGAGTGGCTCGTTCGACGCGTACTACGGCGAAGTTCAGCTGACGCCGGACTTTGATCTGCGCCCGCTGCTGTCTCCGCAGGGCGGACTGAACTATGGATCGTACTCGAGTGAGGACATGAGCAATGCCATCACGGCGTACCGCAGCGGCGAGAATACGGAGGGTCTGTACACGACGTTCCTAAATGAAATGCCGCTCATTCCGCTGGCATTTGAGCGGCAGCAGGTTGTGCTCAGAAGCGGTCTGATCAATCATTTCAATCCGGCACCGTATAACGCATTCGCAGGACAGGAGAACTGGGTCAAGCCGTAACCGCCTGTTTTCGCTGAAAAGGAGAATATCATGCAGGAAAATCACAGAATACAGGGGCATTTGTTCGGCGCGTTCAGCGTGCTTGTCTGGGGCACGACATTTGTCTCCACCAAGGTGCTGCTGCGCGCGTTCACGCCGCTGGAGATTATGGTGGCGCGGTTCACGCTCGGCTTTCTGGCGCTGCTCCTCGTGGGCAAGGGCCTCATGCGCCCGCAGAAACGGTGGCATGAGGGATTGTTTGCACTGGCCGGCCTTTCGGGCGTTACGCTGTACTTTTTGATGGAAAATATTGCGCTGACGTACATTTCCGCGTCGCTAGTCGGTGTTATCGTAGCGGCAGCGCCACTGTTTACCGCGCTGATCGCAGCGGTCGTGCTGCACGAAAAACTCAGCAAATGGTTCTTTTTCGGCTTTGTTTGTGCGATGGCGGGTGTCGCGCTCGTGTCGCTCGCGGGCGTCAGTGAGCTGCATTTCAGCCCGATTGGTGCACTGCTCGGCGTAGGCGCGGCTCTGGTCTGGGGTGTGTACTCGGTGCTCGTGCGCCAGCTTGGTCACATGGGTTACCGTACCATTCCGCTTACCTGCCGCATTTTTGGATACGGTTTGCTGTTTTTGCTCGTTCCTGCGGTGATTGAAGGGTTTCCGTCCGGTTTGAGCGTGTGGACGCAGCCGGTTCATCTGGCAAATCTGCTGTTTCTGGGCCTTTGTGCGTCTGCAACGTGCTTTGTGACGTGGAATCGCGCGGTTTTCCTGCTCGGTCCGGTGAAAACCAGCGTGTACATTTATGCAACGCCGGTTATTACAATAGTAAGCTCAGCGTTGATTCTGCACGAAACCATGACGCCGATCATGTGGCTGGGCACGGTTTTGGCGCTCGGCGGTCTGATTTTGTCCGAACATCGGGAGAAAGAGAAAACGACGGCGTGAGCCGTCGTTTTTCGTTTGCAGCAAAATTTTTTGCAAAAAACCCAAAAATGCAATAATTAACTTACCGCAAAGGAGTAGTCCTCGAGGTAAGTTTTTTTATTACAAAAAATCCGAATGGAGGTGCAAAAATGGCCGAAGTAAAAAGAGCAATTGACGATGCAATGCGTCAGCGTATTTACGAGATGTGGATTGCCGGATATAAGGTAGCGAACATCGCAGCCGACCTCGGTGTTAATGATCACACAGTAAAGAGTGAGTTGGAGCGCGGCTACACCGGTGACATTTACATCGGTGGACGCAAGGTTTATGACCCTGATCGTGCATCCGCAATTGCAAAGATGGTAAAGGCAGGGCGTCCTCCAGTGCGCATCGTGCCGCCCGTTGTATTAGGTAAGGAGCCGCGCCATGACTGATACTGGTATCATCCGTAAACTTGATGCACTGGGACGTATTGTTTTTCCTAAAGAGCTGCGCGACACTTTCGGCTGGGAAACCGGCACAAAAATGCAGATTTACACTGAGGGGCAGAAAGTCATTATCACAAAATATGAGCCATCTTGCATTTTCTGCGGTGAGCCTACCGAGAAGCACATTAAGGAGTATCGTATTTGCCCCAGTTGCGCAGCTAAGTGCGTAAGCAAGTTGCAAGCCATCGCTGAGCAGGCCGATTAAGGAGAGAAACTTATGCCGTATCGTTTACACGCTACAAAGCGCAGCCTGTACAAGCTGGCCGCAGAAAAGATCGCAAACCTGCCGTGGTGCGAGCTGCCCAAGATGAGCGATGTTCTGTTTGAGCATATCAGGACGTCTTATTGGCTCCGCTGGCCGTATCACGAGGTTTACTTTACGACCCTCATTCCCGGCACACCGCTGCTGACCGTCACGCAGTACGATTACGCTCCGTCTGACGATACCAAGCATCAGCGTAATCGCAGGGTATTTAGATTTACAATAGCCGAGCTGACTGAACGCGGCATAGCGAAAGAAATTTCATCGTGCAAAACTGAATGTGTTCCAATGGAACACGCAGACTGACAGGAGGACGATTGATGCCTTATCAACTTTCCGATAGCTTATCCATTCGTGCCCGGAATCTGGCTTTTTACGAATTGGTAGCCGAAAAACTCAAAGAGCAGCGAATTTGTTCGCTTCCGCCCTTTAACCAGACCTTTTTCTCCAGAGAGTATGATATTCTCTGGATGAAATGGCCTAATGGCGTGTCTATACATTTAAGCATCTTCAAGGGTCAGCCGTTTTGTTGCCTTGAAATGAGCGTACCGAACGGTATCCCATACCGCAAAGAAATTCCCGTCACCTTTGACGAACTGCTCGACCGTCGTTTGGTCGAAACACACTAAACTAATTTTTCTTTTAATCAGGAACAGCAGCGTGGAAACTGCTGAAACCATGTGTTCCATTGGAACACACGACTACAAAGGGGATAATTTTATGAAAACCGTATCTATCATCAACCTCAAAGGCGGCGTTGCTAAGACACTGACCACCGTCAGCATGGCCTATGCGCTGTCGCAGCAGTATAATGCGCGTGTACTGGTCGTAGATAACGACAAGCAGGGAAACTGCTCCAAGACCTTTGGTGTACACAGCTATGACCGCCAGAGCATTGCCGATCTGATGCTTGACCGCGATGCCGATTTGGCAGAGGTTATTCAGCACACCAAGTACGACCGCATTGATGTTATTCCGGCGAATATGACATTGCTCACCGCAAATATGCAGGTGATGATGGACAGCTCTCGTCCGCAGCAGACACGCCTGCGCACTGCACTCCGCAAGGTTACAGACCTGTACGACTACTGTCTGATCGACAACGCGCCGGACATCAACATTTCGACGGTAAACGCTCTTGTTGCATCTGATGAAGCTGTTATTCCGGTCAAAATTGACAGCTACGCCTTTGACGGCCTGATCGAGCTGAAGAACCAGATTGAGATCACCCGCGAGGAACTTAATCCGGGACTGCGGCTTGCCGGTTGCCTTATCACCTGCTTCCAGCGTCAGGCCGGAGAGCAGACCGGCGAGGACTGGCTGCGCGAAAATCTGGATTGTCCCGTCTACAAGACACATATCCGGTACAGCGGCAAGGTAGTTGGCAGCAGCTTCGAGTGCAAGCCGATTATCGAATACAGCAAGACCAGCGCCGCCGCGCGTGATTACCTCGATTTCGTCAGCGAGTTTCTGTCCGCAGAGAAAAGAGGTTGAATGATATGGGATTTTCTATTACCGATATGCTGAACAAGAATACCTCACTGGCAGCTGCACCTGTTAAAGCACATACAATCAAGCCCATTAAATACGACAATCTCGTCCCCAGCGAGGACAATTTCTACTCGATGCGGGAGATTGAAGAATTGAAAACTGCTATCGAGCTTGCAGGCCGCGTGCTGGACAATCTTATTGTTACGCCACTGGAAGATGGAAAATACAAAATTCTGTCCGGTCATCGCCGCCACAGAGCGGTCGGTATGCTGATTGCCGAGGGCAAGACCGAGTATGAGTTCCTGCCTTGCTCGGTCGAACAGATTGAGGATACCGACCGTAGCGTGCGCGAACAGGTATTGCTTATTGCCGCCAACTCCCAGCGCGAGAAAACCGCATGGGACAAGCTGGAGGAAGTCCGCCAGATGCGCAACTTGCAACGACAGGCAAAGGCAGAGCGAGGTCTGAACGGTCGTGTACGCGATCTGGTCGCACGCAGTCTTAACATTAGTTCCAGCCGTGTGGCGAAGTATGACAGCATACTGAATAACCTTATTTCTCCTTTAATGGAAGAAATCAAGGCCGACCATCTGCCTATTTCCACCGCCTACGAGTTGAGCAAGCTGGATGCAGAACACCAGCAGGCCGCATTTACCGGCTTTACTCAAACGGGCAAACTGCCGACCGGCGATGATGTGTTCCAGTCGAACACGCCTGACACCACCGTACAACCGGAAGTATCTACTCCGCAGTCGGAGAGCACACCGGCAACGCCGCAGACGGACAATGTGTTCCCATCGAACACGCTGCCCGGTGATGCAGCACGACTTGTCCAGCAGCTTACCTGTCTGCCGGATAGCAAGCTGCCACGCCTCGCAAAACTGCTCGGCACCAGCACCGCGCAGCTTACCGCTGACCTCAACGCACTGAACAATTTATATTAAACCACGAGCCTTGCTCGTGGTCATGCGCCGGGAGCGCAGGAAACGATCTATCCCCTTGTTGACTGCGTTTTCCAAGCCCGGCGTATGACCATGTGCAAGACTATAATACTATGAGGAGGACAACAACCTATGGAAGTACGAACCGATTTCCCTTCAAGTATGTACCACACGAAACTTCAGTGGGCGCAACTTGGCAAGGCTCTCAATGCTGATGCAGTAGGAATCGAAATGTGGGTCAATTCCTGCCAGATCAACAGAGCAATCTTTTACACTGTCGATGAGGTACACAACGGGACACAGACCGAATTGGATGAGGTATTGGAGCCGCTCCGCAAGAAAGCCGAAGCCTCTCGCGTTGCTCGTCTGCGCGAAAAAGAAGAACGCCTCATTGCACGCGAGAAGCGGATCAGCGACAGCGCCCAGCAGCGCGGTGTGAAAAAGGTACTATCGCTGCTTGCAGCAGCAATGCCGCAGGCTGCAGCACCCGAAGCACAAGCTATCGTAATCGACACCGAAACGACCGGTTTAACCGACAGCGATGAACTGCTGCAAATCAGCGTGATCGACGATGCCGGAACCGTTCTGATCGACAGTCTGGTGCGCCCGTATTTTCATACGGAGTGGCCAGAAGCGCAGAAAGTTAATGGTATTACGCCGGAAATGGTCGCAGGTGCGCCGTATCCACATGAATTGTTGCCGCAGCTTGTAGAGATTTTCTCCGAGATGTCTGTCTGCATCGGTTATAATACATCGTTCGACCTCGGTTTTCTTGACCGCATTGGCGTACCGACCGAGCATCTAACCGTAATTGATGTCATGCAGATGTTTGTGGACTACCTAAACGCCAACGGCGGTACTCACAGACGCGCATCGCTCTCTACCTGTACAAAATATTTTGATTACCAGTGGGAGGGCGCAGCACACAACAGCCTTGCAGATGCCAAAGCCACTTTGTACTGCTACAACATGATGAAGATTATCAAGTAATAATGCTATGACTTATACATATCACTTAAACTATCTTTGTATTCCTGATGGCGGCACGCCGTCCGAACTGGACTGCTGCGTAGAGCTACCGGTCAAGCTGCAAAACGCTAATGATATTGAGCAGCTTAAAGCAGCGCTGGCGCGGGATTTTATCAAGAGTGAAGCATATCATTCACGCTATTTGCGAAATCCAACCGCACATATCGCTGTTATTATCCGCAATATTATGCTGCTGCACAAGGAGGATAACCCTGATGACTGAGTTATCTATCATTTACAGCGTGCCTGCAACATCGTCCGATCTTGAAAAGCAGTCCAGTGCTACACCGGACTGCATCAAGCACAGTATCGCATCTGCGCGCCGGTCGGAGCTGATCGAGCAGCTTGCTTCTTGCCGCAAAGCGAACGGAGGTGTGAACGATGCGTAAAATCCCTCGCACCTGCCTTGCAACGGAAGATCTCGCTGTAATCGCGTACCACGAGGATAATGGCGATCTGGTCGTATTACGTTTCTCGCATGGACAAGAGCGCGATATACGCTTTGCGTTCCGCTGTATTGCAGATTACGATCCTGCGTGTATCATGCTGCATCGCAAGCCACATCTAATCTGTTGCCTCAACAATGATCGAGGTGAATAACATTGCCTATTATCAAAGCAACATCCGGTAAATCACCCATTAGAACCGTACTTACCCGTGTAATGGACAAACGAAAAACCAGTGAAAATTTGTTGAGCGGTTGGAATTGTACACCGTTTACGGTTAAAGATGAAATGGAAGTAACAAAACGTCTATTAGGAAAAAATGGTGGGCGAACGTATAAACATTTCATTCAAAGTTTCGCCAAGGACGAAAACATTTCGCCTGAACAGGCTCATCAGATTGCGTATCAACTGGCCGAAGCACTTCCCGAATGGGCGGACTTTGAGGTGCTGATTGCTACACACACTGATACGGAATATTTGCACACACATTTTATTGTGAATAGTGTGAGTTACGTAGATGGACACAAACTCCAGCAAAGCAGAGATGAACTGCAAAATATGAAAGATCAGTCTGATCGCCTATATCATGAAATGATGGTAAATCAATGAAACTGTTTTACATGATCCTCGCGTCCCTCATCACTATTTTAATGGCAAGCTACGCACTCTGGTTGATCGCGCACGTCGATATGCCGCTGCCGAAACGCTTAGTGCAGCTTTTCCCACCACTTTTTCTTTTAATCATGGTATTCTTACGGATTTTCTGGCTTTTCATCAGATAAGGAGGACGAAATGAGCAGTATTTCTATCAACAACTGCGTATTCATGGGCCGCTTAACAGGCGAACCAGAAATGCGCTACACGCGCAGCAATAAGCCGGTCACGACCTTTCGCATTGCTGTCAGCCGCCGTTCCAGCGCAGATGTTACCGACTTTATCCCCTGCGTGACCTATGGCGCGCAAGCAGAGTTTGTGTCACAGTGGTTTCAGAAAGGTACGCTGGCTATCGTAATCGGTCAGCTTACTTCTCATATGTGGGTGGACAAGAACACTGGCAAGACCCGTGTAGACTATGAAATCCAGTGTGACAATGTGCAGTTTGGCGAAACCAAAAAGCAGCGTATCGCGCGTGAACAGGAGCAGCCGCCGCAGGCCGCAGAGCCGGAGGAAACACCAGTGCCGCAGGCCGCGCCGCAGAACGAGCAGGAACGCAGTGGATTGCAGATTGTGGCCGTAGATACCCTTACGGGCAATGTGCTTGCAAACGCCGTCTACGACCTGTATACGATGGACGGTGCAACGGTCAGCCTGCATAACGGCACCGATGCAGACGGCATTGCATCTATTGTCGGTCTGTCCGCAGGTGATTACATTATCACTGAGGTAACTGCGCCGACTGGCTTCCGCCCGGTTGCTCGTTCGGTCAATGTAAATCTGGAACCGGGCATCAATCACAGCATTACCTTCCCTCACAGTGCTGAACCCGCGCAGCAGCCGCAGCCGTCTATCCCAGTCTATAATGATATGCCGACAGGTTATGTCGATGATGATCGTGATGTTATGATCTAAAATGTGTGTTCTATCGGAACACAAAGGAGGTGCACGCCGGTGACGAAAAGCGATTTAGAACAGCTTACACTGCTGAACTCTGAAATCTCCCGCGACTTAGAGCGTCTGCAAGAGCTGTACGCACTTCTTACCGGCTGCACATCGTCCATCAGCGGTTTACCTCATATCGGTTTGCTGCGCGGCAGCGACCGCACAGACAAGTTTGTATCCATGATTGATGTGCTGGAGCAGCAGATCAAAGAGCGCGTCTTAGATAGTGCAGCGCTTTACATTCAAATCTGGTCATATATCAACACAATTCACGATCCCCTCGTGCGTCAAATCATAGCTTTGCGCTACATAGATGGCCTGCCCTGGCAGCAGGTTGCTAACAATATCGGCGGCGGTATTTCTGCCGATCATGCGCGTATTTTACTCAATCGCTACCTTGCAGCTAACGCAGGGTAGCAAGGAGGTTTCCCTTAATGTCCAACACCGGCTTTACCATCGGCTACAACTGCATACTGCGAGATAAGTCCCTGTCTTTGACGGCAAAGGGGCTTTATCTCGTTATTTCCAGCTATGTCGGTATGCCGGACTGGGCATTGACTAAGCGCGAGCTGGCAAAGGTCTGCGGCACTAACTACGCCATGGACAAGGCATGGTGTGAGCTGCTTACCGCCGGTTATCTCAAACATTATACTGCGCGCGCATCTTCCGGTGCGTTTATTCATCGTTATGAGCTGATGCAGGAGCCGTCTGCGGCTGCGCCGCACGCTTTTATTGCCGATGCAGACTTTGTAACCGGTGACTGCCGTATCATTCTGTCCGGCGAGAGCAAGCGTGATTTCACGCAAATTCCAAACTTGATCCTGCGCAGCAAGCGTATTCCGCTGGCTGTTAAGGGTCTTTTCGGCGTGGTCGCGCATCTTATCAATATCCCGGATTTTTCTCTTAACCCGGCTGGTGTACAGGCGTTTTGCATGGAGCACATTAAGCGCTTTTCCTCCATCTGGCGGCAGCTCAAGCTGGCTGGCCTGCTCAAACAGCATCGTTACCCGACCGGCGAGGAGAACAGCTTTGAATATCAGTACGAATTGCTCGACCAGCCGGATAGCGAAGCACCGTACCTCGTGAACCATCATGCGGACGGCTCGGTATCCAGCGAGTGCACGATCAGCGACTACATAGCGCAGGCCAGTGCAAAGATCAAGCGTCTGTTCGGCGCAGACGGCTCTCAGCCGCCGCGTAAGCGCCGCAAGAACGCCGTCCGTAAATCTTCCGGCTTAACAAAGAACGCGCCGCCTGTGCCGCATGAGGAGCGCATCAAAGATATTCGTGAACAGATTGACGCGGACACGCTGGAACTCCATTACGCGCAGGGAAATGTGGAAATGGCAGTCGAAGCGCTGGCTGAATTGAAATATGAGAAAAGCATCAAGATTAAAAGCAACGATATTCCGCTGGAAGATCGTCAAGCAGTTGTTGCGCGTGTGGCTCGTGTCCATATTTCTCATTTCCTTAGTGAAAAAGAGAATGTTCTCGCGCGCAGCACGCAAAATTCGGTCGCTTACTGTCGTACTGTATTGTATGATTACCTGATACAGCAGCAGGCAAAAGACGATGCACAGACGCAACAGTCTGATGTAATCCCTCTGTGGGAGGAAATCTGGCTTAAACAAAAAGAAGAAATCAAAAAGCGCCGCAAAGCTGAGGAAGCAAAGCAATCTGAACAATCCGCCAGCGAACCGGTAAAGGCATAATCAGCCGTAACTCCAACATTCGGAGATACGGCTATTGCCCTTGCCTTTTTCTTTTCTTAATCAGGATTTCCGGCTTTCTTATAGGCTGTTTCTCGCATCTCCGGTCGTTTTTCGACCAGATTTTTTGTTTTTCCTCACCATATACCTTTTTTCATGGGGTGGGTACAAAAAAGGCGCTTTGCAAATTGGTCACACTGCACAAACGGCATTATGCAAAATGGTGCAAAATAATTAGACTTCTTCCATTTATACTTTTCTTAATTATACTCTTCATTTCATACTCTGCTCTGAGTATGAGAAAAAAGAAGAAAAATAAATTTGTTCGTTTTGTTCGGTCGATCTGTGCTACACTATAAACTGGGCGAAAGCCTAAGACAAGTACACATATTAAGACGCTATTTTTAAGAGCATCGGTTTTTCCGACGCTCTTTTTTTGTACCCAAAATCCCTTGCCGCTGTGTAGGAGGTATCGAATTTACATATGTTAAGCAAAGAGGAATGGAACGCCAACAAGGATAGCACCAGCATTATTTATTGCTTTGAAGATGGCACGACCAAGGAAATCACAATGGCAGAATATCTGCACGCTCATCCGGAGCATAGCGCTGAAGATTTTCGTATTATCAAAGAGCTTTCGGATGAACTACTGTACCATGATTACCATTCGGACAATTATCATGGATACTGGAAAGCTGATAAAGATTTCAGCGGACTGGCTGCTCTGGTTCCATCTCCAGAACCGGGGCCGTTGGAAAGCCTGCTGCGAAAAGAACAGCTTCGCTTTGCTTTTCGTGTAGCTGCGCGCCTGCTGCACAGCGGCAAGCTGACAGCTGTACAGCGCCGCTGCTTTATTGCATATTTCATCAAGGGTAAAACCGTAGCCGAAATTGCGCATGACGAAAAAACCTACCGCATGACAATCTGGCGGCATATTCGCCGCTTAGAAGCTGCCCTGCGCGACGCCGTTTGATATGTGTTCCATTGGAACACTTTTTTTATTTTCTGAAATGAGGAGTGAACACTATGCCAAAATTCACACCGCAGCAGCTTGATGAGCTTTATCACCAGAAGCTTGCGGAATTTGCTGCATCCCCAGAGAAATGGACGAGCTTTCTCGACACAGCAGCACGACTGTACAAGTATGATTTCAAATCGCAGGTATTGATCTGGTCACAGCGACCGGATGCAACAGCCTGTGCCGAGCTGCCGCTTTGGAATGATCGTCTGCACCGCCGCGTCAATCGTGGCTCAAACGGCATCGGTATCGTTGATAATAGCAGCAATCAGCCGCGTATCAAGTATCTGTTCGATATTTCGGATACTTCGCCGCGTGACCAGTCTGTCGCACCGCCGTATATCTGGCAGATGCGGAACGATGCATACGATACAGTTCTGGACGGTATCTCTGCCGCATTGGGCGAGAATATGCAGACCGATTTTGATTTCCCTATTAACCTGTATCTGTCCGCCCAGTGCTTTGCAGATAAGAAAGCCAGTGAATACACTGACAACACCGATCTGATCCGTATTGCGGTCAAGTCAACTGCTTACTGTGTCTTGCGGCGCTGCGGCTTTGATCCGGCGCAGTATAGCTCGGACATCTCGACTGGGAACCTCTCGCCGGACGAGCTTGCGCTTGTTGGACAGATTACGCAGGAAGCGTCTGAAACGGCATTACGCTCGATTGAGCAGTCTATGAAGAACTTAGACGGTTGTAAACTTTTTCGATTTACAACGCGAAAGCGTATTGCAGAACAGCCTTCTATGTTGTATAATAAAGGTACTGAAAGAGTATCTGAACCGACAAAGGAAGGAGCTGTTATAGATGGCAAAACTGCCGAAGAAAGTGTATTACCACGAGGGGCCGGACGGCAAGATGCACCCCGATCTGGTAGAGCCGGAGTACGGCGAATGGGGCGCAGCGCGTCTGAGGTACATGAAGCAGTACCTGCCGGAGGAACTGATGGAATTGCTTCGGAATTGCGAGCTGAACCACTATCTGAACAAGCTGGATCGCCGCGCGATGGACAAATTCGAGTCGCTGGTAGCACAGAAAGCGAAGCATCATGGCGTGACAGAGGAACTGAAAGAACGCGACCCGATGCAGTGGATCGGTCTGATGGGCAACATTCAGCACGAAGTGACGCAGATAATCGAGGAAACCTTCATTTACTAAACAGCCAAACAGCAGCAGAGCCGGAAAAGCCTGCTGCTGTTGCTTTTGAACAAATGTCGCTGATGGACGATAGCAGCAATGTGTTCCAGTCGAACACGCAGACTGCTGCACCTACCTCCGATGTGTTCGACTGGAACACGCCCGATGTTTCAGATGAGGTAATCAACCGCGTACTGACCGCAGGCAGCAACAGTACCCATAGCCGCGAGCGTATCGCGGCTTTTTTCATGCAGCCGAATATCAGCATGGCGGACGCTGCTGCATTCCTGCGGCGGGAATACCGCGTAGGCGGTGCGGGCGTGCGCGTCCATAACATTGACCATTCCCTCTGGTTTGACAGCAGCGGTCTGCGTATTGCACGCGGTCACGATACCCGCACGCCGCGTGCTGCTGTACTGACTTATGAAGATGCAGCTAATCGTATCTCCACGCTGCTGAAAAACGGTCAGTATGCGAGTGCAGCAGAGCTGACAGATGCAAAGCCTAACGAATATCGCGAGCTTGCATCGGAAATCTGGCACACCTATCACGATATGAGCGAAGAAGCGCGGGAGCAAGGCTTTTTTGCGCAGACAAAGGAATTTGCTAACGATGTTTTCCCTCCGGCTGTCGAGAAGCTGACCGCAGCGCTGAGCGACCCTGCACAGCGCGCTGTACTGACCGGTGAAATGGCGGACTACGCACGCGCTGTGCAGCAAAACAGCGATCTTTGCCGCTTTCGCTTCAATGTGCAGCGTTCCGAAGATGCGGCAGAACGTTTGCAGCGTACTGAGCGCATGACAGCGCTCTATGCTGCCGCAGACGGTTTTGAACCGGCACGCGCTGCTTTTATCACGCAGGATGAAATCGACGAAATGCTGCGCAGCGGCAGCGGCATAGAGCGCGGCAAAAAGCGCATTTCTGAGTTTTATGCGGAAAATCATACGCAGAAAGAACGTATTGAATTTTTGAAAAACGAGTACGGCTGGGGCGGTCGTGCTTACGGTGGTTACAGCGAAAATCACGATGGCAAGGGTATTGCATTCGAGCGCAGTATCGACAGAAAGGTATACGACAGGATAACGCTGTCGTGGAGTCAGGTCGATCACCAGATTAGTACGCTCATCCGGCAGAACCGCTATCTGACACCGGAGGAACAGCGCCGGTATGCGCAGGAGCGAACAGATACCGTAACGATTTCCGAACCGGAAAATGTGTTCCAGTCGAACACACAGAACGAGCCGCCTGCCGCCGAGCCAGACGATTTTTCGGATATTGACCCAATCGCAATCCGCGAGGCGCTTGCTGAACGCGGCATTGTCAACGGCAAAGTGGTTGACCCGGAAAAGCTGAACCGTGACCCGTTCATTCAGCGTGTCATGGCGGATGTGGGACAAACGCCGCAAGCCGATGTGTTACAATCGAACACACAAAAGCAGCAAGCGCCGGTTGACACACTGAACGACTATAATTCCATTAAACTGAATGCGTCTTACGCAGACAGTATCGTACTGTTTCAAGTAGGCGATTTCTTTGAAATGTTTGGTGAGGATGCCAAACAGGCTGCGGCTCTGTTGGAACTGAATCTTACCACGCGCGAACTTCCCGGTACTGGTCGTGTGGAGATGTGCGGCATCCCGGCGCACAGCTTGGAGCGGTATGTGGAGAAGCTGCGCGACAAGCATGATGTAACGATTGCCGCCACCAAAGGTAACAGCACCGAGCGCCATGTCTATACTATGCGTTCCATTGACCATGAAGCAGAAGATGCTATAAATGCTTACGAAACTGAATTCGGTGCAGACGGCTTGCGGGCATTCCGCGATACTTCTGCTGAAACACAGGCGAATGTGTTCCAATCGAACACGCGGAGTGCTGAGCCGACGCAGCCTAAGCAGTTCATTGCCCATTTCTATGTTGCAGAGGATATTCAGAAACGCGGCGCTCTGGACATCAAGGAGTTTCATTCTCTTGAAGATGCTCTGAACGCTTACCATAAACTCCCGAACAACCAGAGAAAAGCGCTGGGAGCAATGAATACCGAAGCTCTTCCGGGCAGTCTGGATTTTGTGCAGTGCGTAGACGGCAAGGACACCATTATTCAGGATTATACTAAGGTGGCAGGCTGGCAGAACGCCGAAGTCCTTAACAGTATCGCCCAGATCGAACGATCTCTCAACACCAGAGAAGCTGTGTCTGTTCCTGCGGAGAATGTGTTCCAATCGAACACGCCGGAAGAAGCGGACAGCGACCGCTATGAGATCTACCAGCTTACGGCTGATCCAGCCAATGCAAAACTGCTGTTTACTTCTTACGACGGGGTTCATGCGGACGGCATGACGATAAACCGCAGCAACTACGAGCTGAAATATTCCGCACCGCTCACCCCGGATACCACATTGGACAGCATTTATGATCAGTTCAATATCAACCGTCCTGCCGACTTCACCGGTCACAGCCTGTCGGTTTCGGATATTGTGGTGCTGCACCGGAACGGACAGGATACCGCGCACTATGTGGACAGCATCGGCTTTGCCGATGTACCGGAATTCCTGACCGAGCAGACGCAGGAGAATGTGTTCCAAAGGAACACGCCGCCGGAGCGCGATGTGTTCGAGGGCAATTCTCCGGCAGAACGCGCAGAACTTGCCGCGTCTGACCCAGACAATGATGTGTTCGATGGGAACACATTGACTGAAGCGGTACAGAGCGCCGAAGCGCATACTGCCGAGGACAGCGATCTCAAAACCGCAAAGCAGTTGATCAACGATTACTGTATCGAGGAATTTGATACAATGGCTGACTTCTCCGACCTTTCTGATGTTGGTCTGGCATACAGCACAACGGAAGACGATGAGCATGAAATACAGGTCAGCGCCGATCTGAACACTTATTGCATCAATTACGCCGTAGATGGTGAAACGGTTCACAGCGTTTCGTTCGATAGTCTGCATGAACTCAACGATCATTTTGCAAGCCTCTATTTCGACGCGATGATCTCCGATGCAGAATACTACTATTACGAACTGCACCCGAATGAGAAAACGGAGAATGTGTTCCAGTCGAACACATCAGCCGACAACTCTATCATGGTGCGCTGTGAATGGAGTGAAAGCAGTACGTTTGAGGACGGCAAGGTTTATCCCCTTGCTGAGTTTGACCGCTTAATGAGAAAAGCGGACGAGGATTTTGTTTCCGGTCGGGAAGACATCGAGCAAAAGTATGGTTCATTGGAAAATGCTTTCGATGCCGGATATGAAGAAGCATACCAGTATGCCGGTTACAATAAAACCAAGTTTACGCTGTTGCTGCCGGATGGCAGAACATTCACCGAGCGTCAGGATATTGGTGACGGTGACGGCGGCCTGCTGGATTTCCTTAGTCAGTATCCGGCTTATAATGATATTATGCCGATGCTGCGTGAAGCAGCAGGAAGTATGCCGGAACCGGAGAATGTGTTCCATTGGAACACGCAGGACTACCATGCAGGCGATACCGTTTATCTGGATGGCAGGCCGTTCGAAATCACCGAGATTGGCAAACTCAATATACAGCTCCGCGACCCGGCGCAGCCTTATCCGATTTTCCGGTCGGAAAACCGAGAAAGCCTTGCGCGGCTGATGGCGCAGGACGAACGCAATGCGGCACCCGATGTGTTCCAATCGAACACGCAGGAAACTGCTCAAACGGATAGCGCACAGCCGGTATCCATTATGATCGACGGCAAGTGGACAGAGTTTCCCTCGGTGCAGGAGGCAGAAAAAGCCTCGCTTGAGGAATACCGAAATGCGCTGCGCCGCAATCCGCCCACTTTCCATATTACCGATGACAACCTCGGCACCGGCACGCTTGGAGAAAAATTTGACCGAAACCTTGCGGCTGTCCGCCTGCTGAAAAGTCTGGAAGCCGCAGACCGTCCTGCGACTGCCGAGGAACAGCAGGTGCTCTCTCAGTATGTCGGCTGGGGCGGCATGGCAAGCGCATTCAGTCCCAACAACCGCCGCTACGAGCAGCTGCGCAGTCTGCTCACTGAGGACGAATACAAGGCCGCACGCGCGTCGGTTCTGAACGCGCACTACACCTCGCCGGTCATTATCAAGGCAATGTATACTGCGCTCGGCCAGATGGGTTTTGAGGGCGGCAAGGTGCTGGAGCCGTCCATGGGTGTCGGCAACTTCTTCGGTATGCTGCCGGAGAGCATGGTAAGCAGTCAGCTCACCGGTGTCGAACTGGACAGCATCAGCGGACGGATTGCCCGCAAGCTGTATCCGAACGCCGATATTAAGATTACCGGCTACGAGAATACCAAGTTTGCAGACAACTCGTTCGATGTTGCCATCGGCAATGTGCCGTTTGGCGATTACAGCCTGCACGATAAGCGGTATGACAAAGACCACCTGCTAATTCACGATTATTTCTTTGTTAAGACGCTGGACAAGGTTCGTCCGGGCGGCATTGTGGCCTTTGTCACCTCAAAGGGTACGCTCGACAAGGCAAACCCTGCCGCACGCCGTCTGATGGCAGAGAAAGCCGACCTGCTCGGTGCGATACGCCTGCCTAACACCGCGTTCAAAGCCAATGCCGGCGCAAGCGTCACCACCGACATTCTGTTCCTGCAAAAGCGTGACACGCCGCCGGAGCAGCTGCCCGCATGGACGGAAACCGGAAAAAATGCAGACGGCATGGAGCTGAACAATTATTTCTTGCAGCACCCGGAAATGATTCTGGGTACGATGCAGGAAGTCACAACCCAGTACGGCAAGGATACCGCTTGTGTTCCCGATCCGAATGTCGAACTGGAAGATTTACTGTCCGCAGCAGTTCTTCATCTCGGTCACGAGAATGTGTTCCATTCGAACACGCAGGATATGCCCGCACCCGAAACCGCCGATGTGTTCCAATCGAACACGCCGATTGATGAACTTCGTCCGTTCTCCTATGCTGTGCAGGACGGCAAACTAATGTTCAAAGAAGCAGACGGCAATCTTGTACCGTCCGAAATGAACGCTACGGCTGTTAAACGCGCTATCAGCATGATCGGTATTCGAGATGCTGCGCGCAATCTGATCGAAGCCCAGCGTGACGGCTGTGACGATGAGCAGCTTCATGCTTTGCAGGCAGACCTCACGCAGAACTACGATACATTCGTAAAGGAGTTCGGCAATATTCATAAGCGCGGCAATAAACTGGCTTTTCGAAAAGATGCTGGGTATCCGCTGTTGCTTGCGCTGGAAAAACTGGACGATGAGCAGAATGTAATCGGCAAGACCGCCATTTTCAGCAAGCGCACAATCAGTCCGCATATTGTTGCAACGCACGCCGATACACCAGAGGATGCGCTCGGACTGTCGCTGGCAGAACGCGGCAAAATCGACTTTGCATATATGTCCGCACTGCTTGACGGTATGCCGCAGGGGCAGATTACCGCTGCACTACGTCAGCAGATTTTCCTCGACCCACAAACACAGGAATGGCAGCCTGCGGACGAGTATCTTTCGGGCAATGTACGCGCCAAACTTGATATTGCACGCGCTGCCGCACAGAGTGACCCGGATTTCGCTGTGAATGTGCAAATGCTGGAGCGTGTGCAGCCGGAGCCGCTGACCGCCGCAGACATCAATGTAAAACTCGGCACAACATGGATACCGCCGGAGGACATCAATCGCTTTATTCGCGATGTGCTGCACCCGCCATTTTATACTCTGAATAAGATTAAGACCTCGTATTCCGATGCTGCAAAGCTCTGGTATGTATCCAATAAGAGTGCAGATAACGACCCTCACTCGCTGGCATATACGAAATACGGCACTTCCCGCGTGAATGCTTACGAACTTCTGGAACTGTCACTCAATCTGCGCGATGTGCAGGTCAGTGATGTAAAAATTATAGACGGCAAGGAAAAGCGTATTCCGAATACCAAGGAAACCATTAAGGCAAGAAACGCACAGGACGCACTTCGTCAGGCGTTCAAGGACTGGGTATTTGATGATCCTGCGCGCCGCGAACGACTTGTGGGTTATTACAACGAACATTTTAATACCACCCGTCCGCGCGAATTTGACGGCAGTCACCTTACTTTGCCCGGTATCAATCCAAGTATTCAGCTATATTCTCACCAGAAAGATGCAGTTGCTCGTATTCTTTACGGCGGCAATGCGCTGCTTGCGCACTGTGTCGGTGCTGGCAAAACATGGACGATGGCTGCGGCAGCAATGGAGCTGCGGCGGCTCGGACTTTCTCACAAGCCGATGTTCGTCGTGCCGAACTCGCTGACCGAGCAGTGGGGCACAGAATTTCAGCAGCTCTATCCCGGTGCAAATATTCTGGTTGCCACAGAAGCGGACTTCACTAAGGAGAACCGCAAGGCGTTCTGCGCACGCATTGCCACTGGCGATTACGATGCGGTCATTATCGGCCATACACAGTTCGAAAAAATACCGCTATCGCCGGAAAACGAGCGCAGGCACATCGAGCGGCAGCTTGATACTCTGGAACTCAGTCTGACCGATGCAAAGCGGAACAAGGACTTAAACTTCACTGTAAAGCGGCTGGAATCCTCGAAAAAGAAGCTGGAAACTCGTCTGGAAAAGCTGATGGACGCAAAGGAAAAAGACGATGTTGTTACCTTTGAAGAACTCGGTGTTGACCGGCTGTTTGTCGATGAAGCAGACGAGTTTAAGAACCTTGCTTTGTTTACAAAAATGCGCAATGTCGGCGGTATCAACACAAGTGCAGCGCAGAAAAGTGAAGATATGCTCGCCAAGTGCGAATATCTGAACGAGAAAACGGATTATCATGGCGTATGTTTTGCAACCGGCACGCCGGTTTCCAACTCCATGACCGAGCTGTACACAATGATGCGCTATCTTCAGAACGATACGCTGGAAAGTGTCAACATGACCGACTTTGACAGTTGGGCGTCTAACTTTGGCGAAACCGTTACAGCGATGGAACTGGCACCAGAGGGAACCGGCTACCGCACGAAAACGCGCTTTGCAAAGTTCTGCAATCTGCCGGAACTGATTAACCTTTGGCGGCAGGCGGCAGATATTCAGACCGCCGATATGCTCGATCTCCAGCGCCCGGAAGTGGAATACCACAACGTAAAGGCACAGCCGACAGCGGCACAGCAAGCCATGGTGCAGGAACTCGGCAAACGCGCTGACCGCGTGCGCAGCGGTGCAGTCGCACCCTACGAGGACAATATGCTCGCTATTACCAATGACGGACGCAAGCTCGCGCTCGATCAGCGGCTGGCTGACCCGTCCCTGCTGGACAATCCGGGCAGCAAGCTCAATATGGTCGTGGAAAATGTGTTCAATACATGGGAAAGCAGCAAGCCGACCAAAGGCACACAGCTTATCTTCTGCGACCTTGCAACACCCTCTGCGGCAGGCAAGGACAGCGGTCGTTTCTGTGCGTATGACGATATTCGGGATAAGCTGATCGCCAAGGGTGTACCAGCTGACCAGATCGCATATATTCACGATGCGGACACTCCCGCAAAAAAGAACGCACTCAGCAGCAAAATGAAATCTGGTGCAATCCGCGTGCTGATTGGCTCGACTGCCAAGATGGGCGCTGGCTTCAATGTGCAGGAACGCCTTGTTGCGCTGCATCATGTCGATTGCCCATGGCGTCCGCGTGATGTAGAGCAGCGTGACGGTCGTATTCTCCGTCAGGGCAATACAAACGAAAAGGTACACATCTATCGCTATGTTACTGAGGGTACATTCGACAGCTACAACTGGCAGACGGTCGAGAACAAGCAGAAGTTTATCTCGCAGGTCGTAACCGGCAAATCTCCGGCGCGCACCTGTGATGATATTGACGATGCTGCGCTGTCTTATGCCGAGGTTAAGGCTCTTGCTGCCGGTGATCCGGAGATCAAGGAGCGTATGGAGCTTGATGTTGATGTACAGAAACTCTCTGTTCTGCGCACTGCATACCACAATGACCAGTATAAGCTGGAGGACGATGTAAATGTGAACTTGCCGCACAGCATTGTTAAGAAAGAAAACATGATTGCAGCGTTGAAAGCGGATAAAGCAACACTGACCGCCAATCATGCCCAGACAGAGGGCGCAACCTTCCGTATCGAACTGAACGGAAAAACTTACACAGCTAAGGACAAGGCCGGTGAAGCGTTGCTGACCATGATAGCGGATGAACGCAGGAAGATTTCGCAGAACATGGAAGGCAAGCTGTCATATGATGACACACGCTCTATCGGTTCGTACTGCGGCTTTAAGCTGGAACTGAAGCGTTCGCTCATGGACGAGGTGCGTATCTGTATTCATGGTGCAACCAAGCGTATGGTTGAACCGGGTGATAATGTGGCCGGCTGCATCCAGCGTATGAACAACGCTATGAATGACATCGGAAAGTTTATCGGTGACAACGAGCAGAGCCTTGCTCGCCTGCATGAGCAGCTTGATGAAGCCAAGGCCAACCTCGGTAAGCCATGGCCGCTGGAGGACGAGTATCAGCAGAAGATCTCTCGCCTTAACGAACTGAACTACAAACTGACCCGTCACCATTCCTCTGAAAACTCTCCCGAACACTCTCCTGCGCAAAGTGAATTG
>OGXW01000387.1_pt1 | contig 32910 bp, 19 predicted proteins | sample 1576341 | NCBI WGS metagenome assembly OGXW01 (sample SAMEA3541592, study PRJEB24748) | human gut metagenome | biome: human gut; feature: human-associated habitat; material: faeces | place: China | collected 2012
GCCCAAAAATTGACGGAATGGATGTTGTTACAATCAACGATTGGGACGCAGAGAGTACAGACCACCGATACACAGAAGCCACGGTTCCACCGCTTTTTCCGGCATACCGAAGTCATCTCCCAGCCGAAATGGTGCTACCTGAAGATTCATATTCCGAAGTTCTTCTACCGCCGCTTCGAAATCGTCCTGATCACAGCCGACATAGTAGACATCCGTGATGGGATCCTCTTCTCTTGATCCGCGGTAAAACTGCATGATACCGGAAATATTTCGCACAATCTCTGTCCCAAAATCCATGGTTCCTGGTTCACTGAAGATTCTGCTTCTGGTGGAATAATGATACATTCCTTTTTTATACAACACGCTTGTCACACTGTTTTCTTCAAAAAACAAAAAGACGGCGGTCTTTCCCTGATATTCCTTTTTCTGTTTCAGCAGCCGCAGATATCCTTCCATCGGCACCGTAATCCCGGAGATCTGCAGGCCGTTTTCTTTGCATATATTCCGGATGTGTTCCATCGCATCCTTCTCTGCCCCACCGCAGCAAAGGCAGATGCCGTCTTTTTTGTCTACATCGATGATTCCATAATCGGCTATCCCATCCCGGAAGCCTTCTTCCAGAACTTTTCCCGCCATCTGATTCAGCTGTTTTCCTGTGGCATATGGGATTCTGCTGACACGCACACTGGAATACCCTGCCGGAAGTACCAGCCGTATCTGCTCTCCTTTATGACTTTTCTGATAATTGATCAGGACGTTGTCCCACTGTTCGATCAGATTGCCGTACCCTTCCATCGGAATTTTTCTGGTCTCCTGAAGTTTCGGTGTCTGTCCGCTTTTTCCCTTTCCGATCAGAACACTTGATTCCTGTAAAACAATAACTGTCTCACTCATTCGGTCTCTCCCTGCTTTCTTTGTTTTCTCGTAACTGTTCAGTACCCTCACAGTTACGAGTCAAAATGCATTTCTAATCACCTTCGGTGATGGCATTTTGACTTGTATGTCTCGGGATTTTGGCAAAAACCATGCCAAAACACCTCGCGGAATGTTATCTACTGAATAGTTACGTTTTCTCTTTTACAGCACTTTTTATGCCGCTGCCTCGATGGCCGCATAGGACTGATAGATTGGCATCAGGACAGCAACCATAATAAATCCCACGATACATGCCATAATACAGATCAGAATCGGCTCCAGCAAGGTCACGATTCTCTTGGTTGCATTCTCAGCTTCTTCTTCCAGCGCATTTGCAATGGAATCCAACATATTGTCAAGCTGACCGCTTTCTTCGCCGACACGGATCGTACTCACCAGTTTTTTCACCAGACCATCCACCTGTTCCAGTGCACGGGAAAGAGGGACACCACTGCGTACCTGCACGGTTACCTGAACAAACTGTTCTTCCACATAACTGTTGCCGATCGTCTTTCCTGCGATGTTCAATGCGGTCGCAAGAGGCATACCGCTGGAGTACAGACTGCTCAGCGTACGTGCGAAACGTGCCGTATATATAATTTTACACAGTTTCCCAAATCCCCAGATATGGACTTTGAGATAATCCAGAATTCTTCGCACCTGATGGATCCCGATAAGAATTCTCAGACACATCCCGGCCAGACACACCAGAATGATTGCCAGATACCATTTCGTCACAAGAAAGTCAGACAGATTCACCAGCATCTGTGTCATCGCCGGAAGTTCATCCAGCTGATCAAACAGCGACTGAAACTGTGGCAGAATAAAGGTCACGATCAGGATGACAACCGCCACACACATCACCAGAAGAACCATCGGATACGTCATCGCTGAACGAACCTGATGGTTTAAACGGTTGTTTTTTTCAAACTGCATCGCCAGACGCCGTGTTACCTGATCCAGATTACCCGTTCCTTCGCCGGAACGTATCATACCGATCATCAGTTCCGGAAAACACTTCTTCGTCTCCATCGCTTCCGACAGTGTGATACCCTTTTTCACATCGAGAAGGACAGCCTGATAAATCTCTCTTTCATAGCCGGTCAGCCCTTCCTGCTGGGAAATAATATCCAGTGCCCTTACCAGTGTGATACCGGATTCCAGGAGTGTGGATAGCTCCCTGCAAAAGCTTGCCAGCTGGGGTGTTTTCAGTTTGCGATAGTCTTTTGCTTCCGCCAGGTTCTTGGCCTGTATCAGAAACAGTCCCTGCTCTTTCAGGTTCTGCTGCAAGACAGTCTCATTCGGCACTTCCATGATTCCGCGCCTTGTCTTACCATTCATACTTTTTGCCGTGTAACGAAATTGTGCCATATCTTTTCCTTTCTATAAAAATCGAAGATACCAGGTGGCGATCGCATCCCCCCAGACAGCTCCGATCATCAGTCCTGCCGCAAGAAAAGGACCAAAAGCAAAATGGTCCTTTCCGCCCAGCTTCTTTGTTGCCAGCATTACGCCGGCATATGTCCCACCGGTCAGAATCCCGAAAAACATGGCACATATCACCGGTGCACATCCGAGAAACCAGCCGGATACCGCCATCAGTTTGATGTCCCCGCCTCCAAAGGCACCCGGTATCAGCAGCGTAAGCAGTAACATGGGCACTGCGATCACCAAAGCACCGATCAGTCGATCGACCGGTCCATGCTGTGGAAACAGCCACAGTGATGCCATGCCAAGTAATAAAATCAATATGTGAAATCTATCGTAGATCATCTGTGTGTCCCAGTCAATCAGGGCCACAACCAGTAATATTCCTATGTAACAAAATACCACAGCACCACCCAGGGAGAGAATCCCCAGAGCACCGCAGCCAAATTTCATTCCGCAGCATACAAATGCCGCTCCACCCAGACATTCAGATAAAAAACATCGTTTCGGAATGACTGTTTTACAGCCTTTACACTTTCCCCTCAAAGCCAGAAAGCTTACACAGGGAATCAGTTCCAGAGGACCAAGGGTCCGCCCACATACGGTACAGTGACTTCTTCCACGTACCACGCTCTCTTCCCGCGGCAGTCTGTCTGCCACCACATTTAAAAAACTGAAAATACAGGCACCGATCATAAATCGAATCAGCCATAAAAATCCTTCTGTCAGTACTATCATCTTACTTTTCTCCTGTTTCGTCCTGTATTTTCTCTGTGGAGATCATCTCATCTCCCCGGTATACCTGATAGGATCGGGGATTTGCCTGATACCAGACGGTATAATTTCCTTCCCGGTATACAAATTGTTTCACTTTATATCCGTCGTTTCCGACCTGAAGCACCCAGAACTCTCCCGGGGCATCACTTAAGTTAAGAATCTTCTGATAAAGAGCTTCTGTGACGCCACCCTCCTGGGTGGCGTCACAGAAACCTTTTCCTTTGCTGTACTGTTCTGTTCCAGTTATCTGGATCGCCATGCGCACCGATTTGGCATGTCCAAGAGCTACCTGGGCATCTGCCCGATAGACTAACCGCAGAACCCCGGGGGCTCCTGCGAACAGGGTCAGCAGAAGGATGGGGAGGATAGTGAGGAATTTTTTGATCCGGCGGTATGAAATTTTTCTTCTACGACCCTTCTCCAGTTTAAACATCTGCTCTCACTTTTCCTGATATTTTCAGTTATATTACTATTTGCTTTTTTTCACTTCATATGTTCCTTTGTTCCCTGTTACCGAATAAGTACAGGTTTTTCCATCTTTTTCATACACAAGTTCTGTAACTTTTCCGTCTGTAATTTTAACTTCTGTTTCATCAATTGTTCCGTCAATTTCTGCAAGCTTTTTAATTTTATCAACCGTTACATTTTCCGCTCCTACCACAACAGCAGATCCAACAGCTTTGCCCGCATATTCTTCATCAACCAATGTCTGCGTAGCCATTACAGCGGAACGTGTCTCAGCGATAATATCTTTGTCTTTTGCTTTATCAATATACCCAGTCAGTGCCGGAATCAGCATAGCTGCCAGGATTGCAATGATTACCAGTACAACGATCAGTTCTACCAGTGTAAAACCTTTTTTGTTTTCTTTAAGTTTCTTAAACATACGTCTCTCTCCTTTTGGATTCTTTTGGATTCTTTTGTTTTTCTTTTCGGATTTCTTCTTTCGGATCTCCGTCTATCGATAAACACGTCGGTGCCCGTGCCTATACCTTTTTTAGTCCCTCTCAGCCGCCCGCCGATTGGGACGAGGCTGTCGCCTCATCGTTTCTTACTGCTTTATAGCGAAGATCCAGGATCTCACTTTCCTTCGCCACAACGTTGGTCCGCTCTGCATCGCTGTAGAGCGTTACCTCTGCTTTCACAGAAGGGATCTGGTCGCCGTTTTGTTCCCCTTTCCAGTAGGAAAAGGTCACGCCCAGATAATTACCCATATAATATTTGTCTGTAAATACCGTCGCCACCGCACGGGCCGCCGGTGAGCCGTCACGGCTGTATACATAAGTATCCTGATCCCGCAAATAAAACCGAGTCAGAAGTCTTCCCTGTGGAACTGCATCAGCCTGATCCATCAGCGTCTCTCCCTGGTACAGATTGGTGGCTTCGCAGCCTCCCGTACTGACCAGAACTGCATATCCGTCGGTATTGACATATTCCAGAACCGGACCACTGTCCGCTCCCCCCTGTCTTTCCGGAGAAGCATCGTTGCCGTAGATCTTCACATACTGCGTAGCCTCTTTGGTCAGTGACCGTAATTCCGTCATCGTTGTATCCAGTACGGACTGGGCATACTGCTCTTTTTGCACCCGCAGGAAAATTTTAAAGGCCGCACTCAGTGTGGTGGCTGCCATACCGACCATGATCGTGATCAGTGTCAGTGTAACCAGCATCTCAACCAGTGTGGTGCCCTGCCTGTTTTTTAGACACTTTTCAAGCTGTTTCATGAGCCTTCACCCCCTCCGGTATCCTCCTTCATATCGGAGAGCAGAGGGTCATCCTTCGACTTTGCCACTGCACCATAGACATAAAAAACCATTGTCCGGGTTTCATGCCCCTGATCCGTATATTTTGCCTGCTTTTTTTCCGGAATCACAGGAACGCTGAATACCTGATTTCCTGTTACCTCTCCGTCAGCACTGACTGCCTGGAAGGTCATGGTCGTCTGTGCTCCATTGTTCTCCTGTATCGCATTTCGCACACTCTCACAGATTTCTTCGTTCTGTTCCCGTAAAAGCCTGCTCTTTTCCAGTGCTGCTCTGCTGTACTTGACAGATCCCTGCAAGATTCCCATCAGCAGAAGGAAGATCACCATGGCTGCCATGACTTCCACAAGGGTTTCCCCCCGGTTCCATCTGTTTTTCTTACTCATGGCCCGCCTCCTCATATACCGGCTCAAAGACTGTCTCTTTTGCCTGTGACTTATCCAGTGTATACTTCACCGGAGTATCTTCTGTGATCTGTGACATATCATAAATCGGACCACCGGTATTTCCTTTGTGCCAGTTTTCATCATTCCATACCAAAACCGTTCCATTATGGGAGAATGATGCAGGATATCGCTCTTTTCTGTAATATTCCGTACTGTAAGTATAACTGGAATCGCCATAAGATGCAATCACTTCTACCGTCAGAATGTACTGCATAATGGTATAATTTTCCACTTCCCGCACTTTTTCCCGATAATTTCCGCTCCCTGCAGGCAAGGTACCGGAAAGAAGATCTGTATTATCTTCTTCTCCGGTTTCCTTATACAGGGCAATCTTTATAGTTCCATATTTCGGATCCGGCATACTTGCGGCAACCGGCTGGTAGTAAAAGACCGTATTGTCCTGATTGCCGGGATCATATTCTGCATATCTGCCATCCAGAAAACGACTGGCAAATCCATAAAAGGTAGTACTGTTTTCTTCTGTTTTCCGGGTATACGAAGTTAGCTCCGTATCCAGAGCTTTTGCATAACTTTTCGCCAGCTGATAACATCGTTCCTGTTCCAGCCGCTCATTGGCTTCAGCGGTAAGAAGCCCCGCCGTATAGACAATCGCTGCCGCAAAAGCCAGGAAAAATGCTGACACGCAGAGAACAATAGCCATGGATATGCCTTTCTTTCTGTTCTCTTTCAGGTTTTCCACACGTTTTCCCACTGGGGCTTCCTCCTTTCTTTTTCTTCTTCCACCGAATGTTCCTCCGTCTGTTCTTTCTCTCACCATCTGTTACTGAAACAGGATCTGTGTCTCGTCAGATTTTACATACGGCTGTTCTTTCGGTTTCTGGGAAGTATCCTCTCCGGCAAGTCCGGTCGGCCAGATATCGGATACCACATTTGCCTCTGCACTCACCTGATCAGTCAGTGAGAAGTTTTCATTGGTGATCGTAGTTCCTGCGCCATTATCCATCTGCTCTGCATCCGGAAGGAACAGTGTATAATGGAACGTTCCATCTTCCTGCTGCTCTGCCAGAAGTTCTGCAGTCAGCGTCAGTTGATAATAGTTCTGTACACCGTTCAGTGAATAACTGGAACTGATCTGAGTCTGATAGCTGTCCAGCATAAAATGATGAATGATTCTTGGTTTCTGTGGATCCGCCGTCTGAATGATTTCCTGCTGATCGGTTACAGAAGCAGCGGACCAGTTTCCGTTGGCATCTTTCTGCTGTACAGTCAGAAGATTACCTTTGTAATTCTCAAGAATTCGGATCTGACTGTTCAGTTTTCTGCTGCTGATATCATTTCCATTCTGTACCTGTACGGTTCCGCTCAGAGTCATCTGACAGATATCCGCACCTTCCACACTGTTCCATTCCAGCGCTGTACTTGTCATGTTCCAGGTTTCTGTTGCGGCTGGCAGATCCGGATTATTGGACGTTGTCTGTACGGTTACGGTTCTTCCTTCTGTCCTGTCGGAAGTAATATCCGGGGCCTCCAGTTTCACATACGGAAGCTGATATACCTCAGAATTCACCCAAAGGGAACTCAAATTTCCGGCTCCGGAAGAACTTCTCACATAAAATACTATATATTTTCCCGCATTTGTAATGGAAAAGTCTTCAAGATCATGGTGATAAGCGCCGGTGCTGTCCATATCCATACCCACCGGATCCAATACCGCATCATTCAGTGCCGGATAGGTGGCAGAAGCATTTGTCTGCGGATCACCACCTGCGACGGCAGCCTCTGCTGCAGCCTTTGTATCGTATACATATCCTTTCAGCAGATAGGTACTTCCTCCTGGCAGCACCGTGGTCTTTGACAGACTGACCGTAAGTCCGCCTGCCCGGAAATCTGCTGCCTCTATGGCATTACTTTTTCCGTTTCCCCAGTTCACTTTCCAGGTCATGATCGGTGTATCCAGTCGTTTCGGGATCGTCAGCTGATACGTAACACCATTTTCACTGTCCAGATAATTACCGGAGGGATCCGCTTTTGCAACCAGATAGATCACAACCGTTTTTCCTGCATAAGATTCATCCAGGAAGAGTCGTTCTTTATAGGTTCCGTCCGTCTGTGTTCCGGCTTTCACCAGTTCTCCCAGTTTTCTGGCCTTTCCCGGCTGATCCCCGTCATACGTCTGAATATAGGCCTGATATCCTTCGCATCCATCCTCCGAAGATAACGGTGTCCAGGAAATCTGATAATCCAGCTCATTGACATCCATATTCTGTACCGTCGGCTGTCCCGGTTTTTCCAGCCGCTGCCGGATCTGATACGTTCTGGTAGTGGAAAGACCGATCTGTTTTTTCTTTTCCTCACCAACTCTGGTCACTTTCAGTTTGACACTGGTGTAATTCCAGTCGGTTGCATCGATACGGAATGATTTCCCGCTCTTATAAGCATCCTTTGCATCGATGGTCACTTCCCGGCCTTTTGCATCGATACCGGTAAGTGCTACCTGATAAGATGCATTGTCCGTACCGTTTACTCCCGTATCCCAGGCAAATGTATAATATATTTTTCCGTCCGAAGTAATCTCCGGTGTCAGAAGCGTATCCGTATCATCCAATGCAGGTGCCGGCAGCCAGTTCCAGAGAGCTGACTGGGAATCATATATATAAGGATCAAAATAAGATACTCCATCTGCCACATTCTGTTTGCTGTATTCACTCAGCACTGTACTGTGACTGTAAGACCATTCTTCCTTACCGTCCTGATCCACATTCACTAATTCGCTGACATTAATTGCATCATCACCTGCTTCCAGCGGATAGTAGGTATAGACCGGTCCGAGACCGGAGGATGCATACCAGATCCGCAAGCGGATATTATCGGCTTCTGCCAGATACGATGGCAGATCTGAGAATGTTGCACCGGCGCTTCCACCGGAAACAAGCAACACATCTTCTTTTTCCAATACTATATCCTTCTGTTCTTTCCAGTCACCGACCAGTTCCACCCGATAGATCGGCGGTGTGTTCATGGCCGCCTTACCGGTGGCATCCAATGTCACTTTCACACGAAGTTTTTCCAGTGTATCACCGGTCAGTTCCCAGCTGGTCTTTACCTGTGGTTCCCAGGTCTTCAGTGTAATCGGCGGCCGGTAATAATACGGAATGTAGATTGGTGTTGACACCTCTCTGGAATCCTGCATCATCTCCGTACTTCCCGTTTTGGCTGTTGCTTTCGCCACCATCTGATAGATTGGATTACTCTTGTCTTTTACCGGAATCGTTCCCGTCTGATGTTGTGCATCCAGTACTGTCTCTCCCAGCCCCTGCACATGGATTCTTACCTGCCAGTCCGGATAAACAGCTTCTCCGTCTTCATCCACCTGTGTGTAATCTTCCAGATTCTTCAGGCTGTACTGATAACTGTAACCCCGGAATCCATTTTTATCCTCTACCAGATGAATCTCCACATCCGGGTCCGGCAGTACTTTGTTGATATCACTTGCTTTCAGAGTAAACCAGTCCGAAGGTTCCACGTCCTCAAACATGCTGACGGCCCGTACCTGCAATTCTACATCCCCGCTCATACCAACCGGAAGTGTAAAAGATTCTTCTTCCGAATAGATCTTCTGTACCACCGTTTTTCCACTGCCGCTGAGTTTCACTTCATACAGGAACGGATCATAGGTCTGTGAATCCTGGTTCAGATCCAGATCCCGGGCTTTTCGATCCTGAGGTGTGATTTTTACCGTGATCTTTCCATCGGAAATATTAGCTTTTGCTTCTTTCGGCTGTAACATCTTTCCGTCTTCGATTCCTTCCAGACGTCTCCAGCTTTCGCGAAGATCCTGATAAAATGCATTGTCTTCTATTTCCAGCGCATTAGCTGTAAATGCTTCCACACTGTTGTACTTTGTGATTTCTGCCGTTGCCGTATCCAGATAACAGATGATTTTTGCAAGTTTCGCCCCATCCTTTGCTTTGATAAAACGATCTTGCGCATCGATATACTGGCTGTTTCCTTTCACCACCGTAGTAACCTTCGGTATACCGTTTTCCAAGTGTGTGGTCTGATAATCTGTGTGATCTGCCGTACCATTTAAAACAGATGGTAAAATGTCTGCAAGAAAATATTTTCCGTTGGTGATATCATACATCACAAACAGGTTGGTTGTATAACGACCATTATATCCCTGTTCCAGATAACCATTCTCCGCACTTCCGCTTCCCTTTTTCAGAGAACTTTCGCCTTCTCCGATTCTGACATTAGTAAAGCCCCAGTTATCCACATTTTCTATAAAGAAGTTATTGACACGGTCACTGTTCTGCATCCAGGAACTATTTCCCGCATTACCATAACCGAAAACAGGATATCCGTTCCCGCCATTCTTGCCATTATAGTAAGAACTGCTCACATGAACACCATAGCAATCTTTTACCACCGTATTGTTCCATCCATTGGATCCATAACGGTCTCCGAAGATTCCGCAGGAATAATTATGACCTTTCAGAACCTTTGCAAAATTCCGGCATCGTTCCACACGAATGTTTACATTTCCGGTAGATTTGGTAATCGAATCCTTATTCGGATTATCGCAGGAAAGGAAACCAAAGATTCCCGATGCCATGGAACCGGAATAAATTTTCACTCCGGGCTCGTTGGCACAGTCCAGGATCTGAACGGTGAAGGATGGCGCATCAGAAGCAGAGTCGGCACGATAGGTCGTGATGTTTCCAAGGATTCCGGCGCTGTCGTTTGCTCCGCACCTGTCTTCAGATTTTTCTCCTTCTCTTGTATATATACTTCCGTAATTTCGACATCCTATGATATTGTATGTATTTCCTTCATAGGCATGATACAGCTGTGCCACGATGCCGGCAGACGCACCTACCCAGTCCGTTCCATAGGTTGTCTGTAACATACCATAATTTCGGCACTTCTGTATCGTTCCGCCGGTTCCGGTCCACTGTCCCATGATCCCGCCGGCATAATGGGTATTATAGCAGTATACAGTTCCATAATTGATACAGTTTTCAATCACCCAGTCGCTGGATGTGGAATTGTTCTGATTTCCGATAATCCCGCCCGCAAAACGGTTCGTATCCGCAGAGGCAAGCTGTCTTCCCACAAAGGCGGCATTTACCAGTCCTGTGATATCTTTTTCTGATTCGTTCATACCGATAATTCCACCTGTACCTACACCGATTGCCGTGGACTTATTCGATAAAAACCAGTTTCCGGACATACATTTACTGATCTGTCCATCTGTGCTGTTAAATGCAATGATACCGCCCAGATTTCCGTTCTTATCCATGTACATCTTCAGACGGTTTTCCGATACCTTTGTGTTGGTGTTATTATATACAACCTGTTCCAGTGTCTGATTTTTTCCGGATTCCCAGCGAATATAAGACTGATCTGCGAATACCACTCCGGAAGCCTTTGCCTGCAGTTCATCCACTGTATGAACATCAGCAAATACCTGCTCCGTCTCTGTAGTTCCTGACAGGGTCACAGAACCTTTGTTGTAACCGGTGATTCCACCTAACATACCATATTTGGCAATCAGCTGGCTTTTCGTATCATTTGCGATCGTACATCCGGTAATTACTGCATCAGATTCATTCTTGCCTGCCACACCTCCGGCATGGGTAGCCATCTTTTCCTTCTGTTCGGCTGTACTGGTACTGGTAGCCGTGTAAACGCCGTTGATGTTCATATAGATGGTTCCGACTTTGCAGCTGCTCAGTCTTGCCTTATTGATGCCGGCGATTCCTCCGTAACAATTCCCGGCAGAACCGTTCTTTTCTGTGATTGTTCCGGTGAACGTTGCATTCTGAATAGTTCCAGCCTTATTGGATCCGACGATCCCGCCAAGATAACGGTAACTGCTGAAGTTTTCAAATTTCAACTCAGCGCTCACATTATTTATACTGTTTTTATTTTCTCCGGCGATTCCTCCGATGGTCAGATTATTCTCTGAAGTACTGATCTGCGGCATGGCTGTCAGTGTAACCCCGGTAATACTTCCCTGATTACTTCCGGTAATTCCTCCGTAGATTGTCGCCTTTCCGGACAGAATCACTGTGTTATCTGCCATCGTCCGGCTGTCGTTTGCTGCGCTTATTACTCCCGTATTGATCCCACAGATCGCACCGCTTTCTTTTACTCCCGCACTGTGAATCTTTAGAGTTCCTTTATCTGCTGCCTTCACCTGACAGCTAGTGATCGTACCCGCATTCGTTGCCGTAATTCCGCCTGCATATCCGTCACTGGATGTTACGTTTCCATAATTGATGCAGTCTCTGATTCCCTGACCTGCCCGGTTGACTCCGGTGATTCCTCCGGCTTCTCCTTCGTCTGCCTGAACACTGCCGCAACGGCTGGCCGCATAACGGATCGATCCTTTGCTCACACCGGCGATTCCTCCTGCCAGTCCCTGTGTTGCATGGACTTTATCTGCACTGCTTACCAGATAGGCGCCTGCACTTCCCTGCAGTTCACCCTGATTATCTCCGGCGATTCCTCCGACTTGTTTGGTTCCGTTTACTGTAATGCCATTTCCGGCAGCTATCTGTTCGCCACTGGTTCCGCTAACTGTGATCGTACCTGCTGCTTCATTCATGCCGGTCAGACCACCGACATTTTTTTTACCGCGGATCGTTCTTGACGGACTGTTTGACGATTCATCCTGAAGCTGCAACATACCGCTGTTTCGTCCGGTCAGACCACCGACCTGATCACCGTCTCCGGTAATATTCGCATAACTGCTGCTGTCTGTTACCGCTCCTCCATTCAGATTCCATCCGGTGATACCACCGACATTACTCTTTCCGGACACGGTTTTCCCATGTTTTGTGGTACATTCCATAATGGTTCCCAGATTGATGCCACTAATACCACCAAGATACGATATCGAAGTGCTTCCAAAATTTTCTGTCAGATTACAATTTCTTACGATTCCCGCATTCAGTCCCACAATACCGCCGATTCCCGAAGTTCCTGTGATGGTTCCCTGGTTTGCACAGTGTTCAATCACCTGATTCTTCAGATTAACACCGATGATTCCACCGATCGGACAAATAGTGACATCTGCTGCATCATCGGCAAGCTTCCGTCCATCCACCTCTCCGGCAATAAATGTGGCAAGATTTACTCCATTTTTTGCATGGGTATGCTGTGTATCGTCATTTGCCGGTGTCCCAATCGTTCCTTCATTCACACAGTTGCTGATCACAAGTTTGCTGTTATTTTCACAATAACCGACAATTCCTCCCACATACAGCCATGCACGAATCGGAATATTATTCGTGATCGTCTGCAGCGAATTGTTTTTATTCCTGCTGTCACGAATTGTCAGTGTATATGTATTCGCTGATGCCGTCTGTACGCCCGGAAGATTGGTTTTTCCATCGATTCCCGGTAAGATCGCAGACTGTTGTGCATCCATCTTATCCAGAAGCGCGCCTGTTCCAAACTGCTCTGCTGTATACGTTCTCTGATAACCGATGATTCCTCCACAGAACGCTTCTCCGACAATACTTCCCAGCCGGTTATCTGCCCGGAAATATTCCATGGTAAGATCTTTGGAAAGATTCACTACATTTGCACCGATGCAGCCGCCAACATAGTACCGTCCCTGCACACTGGTAGGTTTGATCGCCAGCTCTCTGGTCAGTACCTCCGTTGACGCATTAAAGCCGAATCCTCCTCCGGCACAGTCTCCGTAAGCATAGATTTTTCCACCGATCAGCGTATAGTTCACATCCAGTGTGCCCGCCACGTCGTTAAATCCCGCAATACCGCCAACATAATTTTCACCTACCACAATGCCGGATACCGACTTCACGGTAATTTTCTGACTTTCTTTACTGAAAGTAATCTTTCCGTTATTATACCCGGTAATTCCCCCTGCATAATCTCCGGTAGCTTTCCAGGAAGATACGATCATTTTAAAAATCGAATTGTTATAATCAGAAAGATAACTTGCACAGTCTGCGATCGTTGCATCATTATATCCGGTGATTCCGCCGATATATCTGTCATAACCAGCTGCCACACCATTGTTGACACAGTTTTCGATCGTCACATTTTTTGTGTTCTTACCGACGATTCCGCCGACATAACTGTTCCCGATCACATAACTGGCATTTGTTGTCACCTGCACCTCGCCGTCCGCACGGATTGCACCACGGAATCCCCCTGCGATTCCACCTACATACTTATCGCCAAGAATGTATCCGTTTTTCTTCGTACTGCAGTTACTTAATATAGTACTTTGTCCATAGCCGATGATGCCTCCCACGTACTGTCCCTTCAGCTGGTCTTTCTTTGTTTCATTGTAAGAAAATCCCCCTGCCCGTCCGGATGCACTGCTTCCTTTATAAATCAGTACCTGATCTGCATATCCTGCGATTCCACCAAAATAGTGTCCACACAACGAAGTATCTTTTGCATCTGCCGTACACCGGATCAGACCGTCATTGCTGTTTGCACGGACATTGGCTCTCTCTTCGATACGTTCTGTTTCTCCGGAGGAATCATTCCCATGTACATTGCCGATGATTCCTCCGGTAAAATAATTACCGTAGATATTGCTGTGATTTTCACAATCTGTGATCACTGCTTCACTTTTTTTCGCACTGCTGTCCATATATGCATAGCCGAGCACACCACCGATTCCATATGCGTATTCTGCGGCTGCATTCTCCACATCCCCGGTAACTGTAATTTCCGGAAGTGTTGCCCGGATTACGCCGGATACGCAAATATTTGAAATTTCTGCTTTCTTTACAGCTCCCAGCTGTCCTGTTTCTTCATCTGCCAGTACGCCGACAAGACCTCCGATTCCAAGTGCACTATGGCTTCCTTCCATCGATACATGCAGGATCACATGATCTTCTTTTTTTACCTCGACGGTAATATCGTTCAGATTCCCCTCTGTACGTCCTGCAAGGATTCCCACACCCTTCAGTTTGGCATGATTCGCTTCTCTCTGACTGGTCGTAAGTGTCAGTACCGGATCCTGGAAAGTGATATTTTTTACTGTTCCTTCTATCTCGCCAAAAAGTCCAAGATAGTTTGCCGCATCTATCTCCAGTGTATCTGCACTGCTGTCTTTTACAACAGAGTCCTCTCCCAGTGACAGATTGCTGATTTTTGTATTTTTCCCTTTTCCTGTCAGTGTATCTTTTCCGGACAGTTTTGCGATGGTGGGAAAATCTGCGGTTTTGTCTTTTTCATTTCCATACCAGACCAGTCTCCGGATAGCCTGTCCATCTCCTTCTTCCTGAAGAGCAAAGGTATAGAGCCCGGTTCCTACTGCGGACCAGTCCATATTGCGATTCGTCAGTGTAATCTCTTTTTTCGTATCTTTCTCTTCATAACGGATGTTGGACAGATGCCGAAAATACGCTACTTTGATTTTATTTCCTGTCGAATCATCTCCGTACAATGTATTGGAACTATTGGAAGTTACTTTTTCACTGGAACGATACTCATTTGTGGACTGACTTCCCCGCTGATAATAGGGGACTGCCTGGATGCTTGCATAGATGGTCTGCTGTTCTTTCAGACTTTCTGCTACTTTTGCCAGACGCAGAACACTTGTACTTGTTGTTGCATCCAGTTCTCCGTCTTTATTCTGTGAAGAAGAAAGCACTCCCAGTATCTCCGCAGACATCATTGCATCCAGCGTCAGCACATATTTCCCGTCCTGTAAAGTAATCGGAAAATACCAGGTACCCGCACTTTTTCCCTCCGCATCTTTCAATTCTACCGGAACCATATTCCTGGCTTTTGAACTGTCCGTATCCCATCCTGCGCTTCGAAGCTGTGCCGGTGCTACCGCCATGGAAAACAGCAGACTGTCTTCCTTATCTTTTCCATTTTTCTGATAAAACTGGATATCATATTCCACATCCAGACGGTTTCCCACATTACTTGACCAGTTCAAAGAAAGGACTTCACCGTTCAGCAGAGAAATCGTATTCATCTTCAGCCTCGTCGGTTTCAATGCCACAACATTGACTGTATCTTCCACGGAATAATATCCGAGTACCCTGTCTTTGCGGCTCTTGTATTCCCGGTCTGCCATAGTCAGATAACCGTTGCCATCCTGACTTGCATAGTTCAGTCCCTTGCAGCGGGTTCCATAAAACGCAGAGTAAACCTCTCCCGACTCAATATCAATCTCGATGGCAATCGATGCATCCAGCATACTTTTGTCATAGGTATATCCGTCGAGAAGACCCAGAACTGCATTATTTGCCGCCGATGCCTCGTCATGTTCTTTATCCAGCGTGATTCCATAGATTTTTCCCTTCCGTTTACTATCTGTAAACGGCGCTTCTTTTCCCTGGCTGATCACTTCTTTTTTAAAGTCTTCCCACTGTCCGGAACTGCGATAATACGTCAGCTTCGACTCTGCAGCCAAATACACCGTCTTCGCATTCTCTTCATTTTTTCGGAATTCTGCCATTTTCATATAGTGCAAAACCGATGGAATTGCGATACCAAGGATGACCGTCATGATCACCAGTACCACCACAAGTTCTACAAGAGTAAATCCTTTTTTCTTTTGTCTGCTCATTTTCTGTCACCTTTTACTGTTTCTTTGTAACTGTTCGGCACCTCGCAGTATATTATCTACGGAATATTTATTACATGCAGATTTTTTTATATAAAGATGATACTTTGCACTCTGCATATGTGATAAAAGCACTCCCATACAGCTATATTTCTGTGCCATATAAAAGTGCTTTTCAATTTTATACTATTATAATAATAAAATATTTTTGTAAGTCAATTGATTTTATTAATATTTGTACATATTTTTCCGATTTTTGCTATTCTTCCTTTTATTTCTGAAAGTTATCTTCCATCGGTACAACATTTTTTATTGAAAATCAAACAGGGAAATCTGATTCGATTCCGGTATATCTCCAAAGATATGCAGATCATCCATAAAATCAATCACACTCTTACTGACCTTCGTCCGCTGTCTGAAATCATCTTTCGACAGAAACTGGCCGTCTCTCGCCGCAAGCACCACCGCATCAGCCGCTTTATCTCCCAGTCCCTCGATACTGTCCAGAGCCGGCATCAGCTTACCGTCGACAACCTGGAAGCGGTGCGCCTGTGCCTTATAAAGATCCACCTCCGTAAACGAGAATCCTCTCGCATACATCTCCTGTACGATCTTCATATCCTTTACGGTATCCTGTTCTTTTTTCGTCAGCGTATCACTTCGTTTCTTATAATCTGCCATATAATACTCCAGCCGTTCCCGTCCCATACACATCAGTTCATAGGAAAATGCAGAAGCACGGATACTAAAGTAAGCCGCATAATAAGCCAGGGGATAGAAAATCTTATAATACGCGATACGGTACGCCATCATAACGTACGCCGCCGCATGCGCCTTCGGGAACATGTATTTGATCTTCTTACAGGACCAGATATACCAGTCCGGCACATCGTGGGCTTTCATCTCCTCTTCCCACTCCGGCTTCAGTCCCTTACCTTTACGGACGCTCTCCATGATGGTAAACGAAAGCTCACTCTCCAGTCCCTTATTGATCAGGTAGATCATGATATCATCACGGGTACAGATAGCCGTGGAAATGGTCGCTTTTCCTTCCTCTATTAATGTCTGTGCATTCCCCAGCCATACGTCCGTACCATGGGACAGACCGGAGATACGGATCAGATCCGAAAAAGATTCCGGTTTGGTATCCAGAAGCATCTGGATAACGAAATCCGTACCAAACTCCGGAATTCCAAGGCAGCCAAGTGGACAGCCACCAATATCCTCCGGTGTGATTCCCAGTGCCTCCGTACTCTTGAACAGAGACATGACACTCTGATCATCCAGTGGCACCTGCTGGGCATCAAAATGGGTGATATCTTCCAGCATACGGATCATGGTCGGATCATCGTGTCCCAGAATATCCAGCTTCAGCAGGTTCGCATCGATAGAATGGTAATCAAAATGGGTGGTGATAATATCGGTATTCACATCATTTGCCGGATGCTGTACCGGGGTGAAGGAGTTGATATCTTCGCCAAACGGAAGAACGATGATACCGCCCGGATGCTGTCCGGTGGTACGACGGATACCAGTGCATCCCTGCACGATCCGGTCGATCTCGCAGTTTCTCTTGTGCACACCACGCTCTTCGTAATAATTTTTCACATAACCGAACGCTGTCTTATCCGCCAGCGTACCGATCGTTCCGGCACGGAAGGTCTGTCCCGCACCAAAGATTACTTCTGTATATTTATGTGCCTTACTCTGATACTCACCGGAGAAGTTCAGGTCGATATCCGGCTCTTTGTTTCCCTTGAATCCCAGGAACGTCTCAAACGGAATATCAAACCCCATTTTCTTCAATGGTTTTCCACACCGGGGACATATCTTATCCGGCATGTCACAACCGGCACGGCCGGAATATGCTTTCACTTCGTCGGAATCAAAATCCACATAATAGCACTCTCCGCACAGATAGTGAGGACTTAACGGATTGACTTCCGTGATTCCCGCCATCGTGGCAACAAAGGATGATCCTACGGATCCACGGGAACCTACCAGATACCCGTCCTCGTTGGACTTCCAAACCAGTTTCTGTGCAATGATGTACATTACGGCATATCCATTGGAGATGATAGAGTTCAGTTCCCGCTCCAGCCGTGCCGATACGATCTCCGGAAGATCCGGTCCGTAGATCGCATGAGCCTCATTATAGCAGATATCACGAAGCATCTGATCCGAGTTTTCAATAACCGGAGGAAATTTACCGTCACGGATCGGGCAGACCCGGTCACACATATCCGCGATTTTATTCGGGTTTGTGATGACAACCTCTTCCGCTTTCTCCGCACCCAGATATTCAAATTCCTTCAACATCTCTTCTGTGGTCCGCAGATACAGCGGTGCCTGATCATCCGCATCGCTGAATCCCTTTCCGGTCATGATGATTCTCCGGTAGACTTCATCCTCGGGATCAATAAAATGTACATCACAGGTAGCAACCACAGGTTTTTTAAACTGTTCTCCCAGTTTCACGATCCGTCGGTTCAGATCCCGAAGATCTTCCTCGGAGGTTACATTATCCCGGTTTTCATCCCGCACCATAAACATGTTATTGCCGATCGGCTGGATCTCCAGATAATCATAGAATTCCACCAGACGGGCGATCTCTGATTCCGGTTCATCCCTTAAAATCGCCTGGAAAAGTTCTCCCGCCTCACAGGCAGATCCGATCATCAGTCCTTCGTTATACTGCAGATACACACTCTTTGGGATCCTGGGCCGCCGATTGTAAAACTCCAGGTGTGATTTTGACACCAGACGGTACAGATTGACCCGGCCAATCTCGCTGGTGGCCAGAATAATCGCATGATAGGTCGGCAGTTTTTTGATGGTATGCTCGGAGAGTTTTCCGGCCTCATTTAATACATTCAGATCAAAGATGTCTCGTTCCTTACACATTTTAATGAATTTTACAAAAATTTCCGCCGTACAGGCCGCATCGTCCACTGCCCGGTGATGATTCAACAGGGAAATATTCAGTGCTTTCGCCACTGTATCCAGCTTGAACCGGTTCAGTCCCGGCAGAAGCATCCGGGCAAGACCTACCGTATCCACATAAGTAAAATCCTGTTCGATTCCAAGGCGTTTGCAGTTTTCGATGATAAAACTCATGTCAAATCCGGCATTGTGTGCCACCATGACCGCACCCTTGGAAAATTCCAGGAATTTTGGCAGAACTTCTTCTATGGTCTCTGCATCCACAACCATGCCGTCATTGATGCCGGTCAGCTGTTCGATTTTAAATGGAATCGGCACCTGCGGATTGACAAAGACGGAAAAGCGATCCACGATGGAACCCTCTTCCACTCGAACCGCACCAATCTCGATGATCCGGTTAGCCACCGGACTGAAACCGGTGGTCTCGATATCAAACACCACATAAGGATCATCCAGACTCTGTCCCCTGCTTCCGGTAACCATTCCTTTCACATCATCCACCAGATAGGCTTCCACACCATAAATTACCTTAAACGGCGGATACACCTGTTTCATCTCATCCTTTGTCGCTTCCGGGTGATCTTTCTGGTACTGTTTTCGGTAATCGCTGACAATATCGTCATAGGCATGATTGGCTTCCGGGAAGGACTGTACTACTCCATGGTCTGTGATCGCGATGGCCGGATGTCCCCATTTGTAGGCGCGTTTTACCAGAACGCTTGCATCCGTAACCCCATCCATATCACTCATTTTCGTATGGCAGTGCAGCTCTACTCGCTTTTCCGGACTGTTATCCATCCGGCTGGTGGTAAAATCACTGATTTTCCTGATACCTGCAAGTGAACCGATGGTGATCTCATGATCGAACTTATCGATGGTGGTCACACCTTTTAGCTTCAGGAAGGCACCCTTTTTGATGGCCCCACTGATTTCCGGCACCTGTTCGTTGTGCAGAAACATTTTTACGGTGATCGTATCCGTAAAGTCCGTGACGTTGAACATATAGATCGTCTTCTCGTTTCGGATTTCTCTGGCTTCCACGGAAGTTACCTGTCCGCGGATCGTAATCTCTCCCATCTCTCCGGCAATAGAATCAATGGTGATGGCATCGTCATCAAAATCCCTTCCATAGATCACATCCGGGTTGTCGGACCGTTTCAAAGGACGTGGTCCATCGCCGTAACGACCTTTCTGAAAATTCCCACGGCCACCATTTTTTCCACCGTTTCGATCCCGGAAACCGCCTTTGTTCCCCTCTTTTCCTTTTTCCTGTGCAGCTGCCGGCTGTTTTCCACCGTCCGTGTCCTGATTCTGTTGATTTTTCCCCTGTGGTCTCTGTTCTTTTCCGTCTGCCCTGATCATCCGGTCTTCATCAAATGGTGCTTCCATGCCCTGACCGGACAGGTCTTCCCCTGTTTCCCGGCCACTGTTTTTATTCCCGACTTTAGAATGCAGCAGAATCTGTCTGGCTTCCTCCAGAATTCTCAGCTCACTGTTCTTTCTTCCTTTACTTTCCACTGGTTTCCGATAAGCCGGATGTACTTTCAGGTTGAAACCACACCGCTCGCAGAAGATTTTTTCCAGCACCCGCACCAGTTCATGTTCCCGGTCTCTCGCGACCACCGAATCAGTCATCACCAGCTCCATCGTCTCCGGATCACTGAACGTAATCTCTGCTGTATAGAACATATTGTACTCCAGTGCGCTGTACTGCTTTAATTCCAGCAGAATACTCTGACGATATACATCCAGAAAATTTTCCGGTGTATACTGACTGGAAAGCTGGAATTTTTCGATGATTTTCACCCGCAGAGGTGCATTGGCAAAAAACTGTTCTTTAATTGTCTCTTCCAGATGATAAACATGCTTTTTATGAATCCACTGTCTACTCAGAACATAAACCCGCAGACAGTCCTTCTGCGGGTTTATGGATACTTTCATTACTTTTACTTCCCCCAGAAGGCTTTCCAGTTCCGGATTCACCTTCAACTGGGGAAATACATCTAAAAAATCTTTTTCTGTCATCATATCTTATTCACCACTTACGCATTCCAGTGAAGTAACTCATCCCGAAGTGTCTCTAAGAGCTGATCCTCCGGTACTTTTTTGATAATCTCTCCTTTTTTGATCAGCAGTCCCACACCTTTACCTCCGGCGATTCCGATGTCTGCTTCTTTTGCTTCTCCCGGTCCGTTTACCACGCAGCCCATAACAGCCACTTTGATATCCAGTGGAATATCCTGTACCATATCTTCTACTTTATTGGCAAGACCTATCAGATCTATCTGCGTTCTTCCGCAGGTCGGACAGGATACGACTTCGATACCGCCGTTTCGAAGTCCCAGTGTTTTCAGGATCCGTTTGGCTGATTTGACTTCTTCTGACGGATCTCCGGTCAGGGATACACGGATCGTATCGCCGATGCCCTGGTAGAGAATGATACCAAGTCCTACTGCAGACTTGATATTCCCGGAAAACAGAGTTCCTGCCTCAGTGATTCCCACATGGAGCGGATAATCCGTTTTTTGGGCAATTAATTCATGGGCTTTTGCACACATCAGAACGTCCGAGGATTTGATACTGATCACCAGTTGATCATATCCCATATCCTCGATGATCTTTACTTTATCCAGAGCACTCTCCACCAGACCTTCTGCCGTCACTCCGTGGTACTTTTCCACCAGTTCTTTTTCCAGCGAACCGCTGTTTACACCGACACGGATTGGAATCTGGCGTTCTTTCGCCACATCAACTACAGCCTGGATGCGTTCCCGGCTTCCGATATTTCCCGGATTGATACGTATCTTGTCCGCACCGTTTTCCATCGCTGCGATTGCCAGTTTATAATCAAAATGAATGTCTGCTACCAGAGGAATATGAATTTGCTTTTTGATCTCTCCCAGTGCTCTTGCAGCCTCCATCGTCGGCACGGCACAGCGGATGATCTGACATCCTGCTTTTTCCAGTGTCAGAATCTGCGCAACCGTCGCCGCTACATCTTCTGTTTTGGTATTCGTCATCGACTGAATCAGCACCGGGTGTCCGCCACCGATCACCTGATTTCCGATTTTAATTGTTTTTGTATGTTCCCGATACATCGCTGCACCTTCCTTTTTCTTTTCTCTTCTGCACAAATCATCCTTTTTATGCATCTGATATGATTCCGTCTTTGTCACTGTTTACTTTCTTCTGATTTCCCTTATTTTACAACTATCGAATCTCCAGCAGCTTATTCTTCAGTTCATCTTCCATCTTCCGAAGTTCCACTTCTGCTGCCTGTCGTTTCATTCTGCCGTCTGCCTGGATCTGCATCACTTCATCCAGGGTAGAGATCAGAGATGCGTTGGTATTCTGCAGGGTTTCCAAATCTACGATACCACGCTCAGACTCTTTCGCTGCTTCCACAGATGCCACTTTCAGCACTTCCGCATTCTTTCTGAGCAAATCGTTGGTCATATCCGTAACCTGACGCTGCGCCTGTGCTGCCTGAGAGGCATGTTCCACGCCAAGAGCCAGTACCATCTGACTCTTCCACAGCGGAATCGTATTCACTACCGTAGTCTGGATCTTTTCCACCATCATGGTATCACTGTTCTGTACCAGACGGATCTGAGGTGCTGTCTGAATCGAGATCATACGTGTCAGCTCCAGATCATGGATCTTCTTTTCAAACCGGTCACACAGCCCTGTCAGATCTTTGACTGCCTGTGCATCTTCCGGTTGTCCGCTTGCCTGTGCTTTTGCCATCAGCTGTGTCAGTTCGGTCGTTTTTACTTCTTCCAGTTTCTTCTTTCCTGCCAGAATATACATGGAAAGTTCTTTAAAATACAGCAGATTCTGCTCATACATCCGATCCAGCATCGCCACATCTTTCATCAGCTGTGTCTGATGATCTTCCAGGGCTGTACAGATTTTTTCCACATTTGTCTCTACTTTGTCATACTTTGTCTTCATACTGGTGATTTTGTCCACCGGCTTCTTCAGAAAAGAGAAAAATCCTTTTTCTTCTTCCTGCGCATCAAAGCTCTTCAGTTCAGTCACCACATTCGTCAACATATCTCCCACAGATCCAAGATCTTTGGTTTTTACATTTTCCAGTGCTTTCTCAGAAAAATCGGCCATTTTTTTCTGGGTTCCCGCACCGTACTGCAGAATGCCGTTGGTGTTATGAAGGTCGATCTGTTTTGCGAAACTCTCCACCATCTGACGTTCTTTATCATTTAACATGCTGTCATCCAGTTTTGCTTTTTCTTCCTGTACCGGAACTACCGGTGCCTTTTCTTCCGGTTCCGGAGCCGGATCAAAGGTCAGCGTTGGCATCTCCATCTCATCCAGTGTACTCATATCGTTCTCCTCCTCATGTTTGGTCTTTATATCCCGTTTTCTGCTCAAATGCCCCCTGAGTCAGTCCCTCCTGCGCAAGCATGGAATGCAGCACGGAAATATCCGAAGAAATATCCATGGCACGTTCCTCAAAGAAACTGTTTAACAGTTTTTCGAATGCCTGATTGATCGTATCCAGGGTATCTTCAATCTCTTTTTTCGTCTTTTCATTTTGTTCTGTCCTGAAGCTGTCCAGTTCAATCTCGCGATAAGCATCCACCAGTTTTCTTGTGGTTGGCAGATAATAATTCATAAATCTGCGCAGATCTGAAGCCAGTTCCGGCTGTTTTTCCACTTCCTGAAAGATACGGGTGATGATAGTTTCAAGACGGCTCAGTTTTCTGGTAATTTCTTCTCCCGGAAGATCGTCATTACACTTATGAATGTAAGTAATGTATTCCTGTCCTTCTTCCAGGATCTTTCTGCACTCTTCCGGCATCCGGGAGCGTTGTTCTTTCTGTTGCTGTTGTTGCATCTGTACTGTTTTCGCCTGTTTTTCCGTCTCCAGATACTGCTGATACATCGCGTCCGTAACGATCAGACAGGTTTCTTTCTGATCCAGATGCCCCTGCAGAAACATTCTTTTCTCAATCATCAGTTTCAGATCCTTACGAACCTTAGTTTCTGTCTTTCCGGTCTTGTCGGCCAGTTCTTTGATATTGCAGTATGCCCGGTCTCCGATCTGCTGTACGTACTGGCGGAATCTCTTCACTCTGCCACGGATCACAGTTCCGGTGATTCCCATTCCGAGACTTGCCGCTGTAATGCCTCCCACGGTGGCGGTTGCAATGATTGATGGTACACCGGGATAAATGGCTGTCACGATTCCTGTCACAATAGTACTGAGTGCAAATACACCGGTCAGAGAGTATCCTGTGATGGCAAGAATCGTTCCTGTGATTTTTCCCGGCGGATTCGGTGCATAGATGGCCGGCAGCTGTTTCCCCTGCTGTGTCCGCTTCCAGGCACCCGCCTGATATGCCGGTGTATGATCTTTGCCGTAATTCGTACGGTATGTCACTTCTGTTTTTTTCCAGCCTGTATTTGCTGACTCTCTCCACTCCCGCTGTGCACTGTTCATGCCCTCTTTCAGACCTTCCTGCAGTCCGTTTCCTGCCTGTCGCATCCCCTCCATAATACCATTTTGCAGTTTTCCGCCCATATTGTACACTTCCTGTACGGAAGCACTGACTGTCTTTCGCACCTGCTCATTTAATTGCTGATAGTCCCCGCTGTTGATGGCATCCTGGACAACTTTCATAAAATCGCTTCCATTATTATTTTTCTGATCCTGCCAGTCGTTTTTTTCCATGTTGACCCAATGTCCTCCCGGTCTTTCCTGTTGCTTTCTTTTTTCGCAACTTTTCAGTACCCTCACAGTTGCCTTTTTTTCTTATTACTTTCTCTCGTATTTTACAAATGTATATTCCAGATCAAAATACGTCTGTTCATCACTGGATGCAGTGATTTCCCACTCCGGATCTTCGTCCAGATTCGGAAAATGAGTATCTGCCTCAAAAGCGAAATCAATCTTTGTCACATGCGCCACATCACAGTATGGAAGCAGTTCTTCATAAACTTTTCCTCCACCGATGACGTAGATCTCATTATCATCATATTTCTTCAGTTCTTCCAGAACTTCATCGATGCTGTGTACGATCACTGCATCTTTCACCTGATAATTTTTATCGCTGGTCAGTACCACGTTGGTTCTGTTCTTTAACGGCAGACCGTTAGGAAAGCTTTCAAGAGTCTTTCTTCCCATAACTACTACTTTTCCCATGGTTTCCTGACGGAAAAATTTCATATCGGAAGGGATGCTCACCAGAAGTTTGTTGTCTTTTCCGATGCCCCAGTTTTTATCTGCTGCTACAATAAGATTCATTATTATTCTCCTGTCTGATACGTTTTTATTTTTCTGTTTTCCCGACTCATTGTCTGCTTGTAACTGCTCACTACCTTCACCGTTGCGAGCCAAAATGCATTAAAAATCATCTTCTTACACAGCAATCGGAATATTTTTAATCTGTGGTCCTGTCACATAATCTTCCACATGAAGATCATCCACAGTAAATGCATAGAAATCCTTGACTTCCGGATTCAGCCATACCTTTGGTGCCGGATGAGTTTCTCTGCTGATCAGCTCTTTTACCAGTGGAATATGGCGGTCGTATATATGAGCATCCGCAATCACATGGAGCAGTTCGCCCGCTTTCATATCGCATACCTGTGCGATCATCATCAGAAGCAGCGCATACTGGCAGACATTCCAGTTATTCGCTGCCAGCACATCATTAGAACGCTGGTTCAACACACCGTTCAGTGTCAGTCTGTCGCTGTCTTTTTCTTTTGTCACGTTAAATGTCATCGAATACGCACAGGGATACAGATTCATCTCGTGCAGATCCTGATGCACATAGATGTTCGTCATGATTCTTCTGCTGTATGGATTGTTTTTCAGATCATACAGTACACGGTCGACCTGATCCATCATGCCCTCTTTATACTGGTGCTTCACTCCCAGCTGATACCCGTAGGCCTTTCCGATGGATCCGTCTTCATCTGCCCAGCTATCCCAGATATGGCTGTTCAGATCGTGAATATTATTCGATTTTTTCTGCCAGATCCACAGGATCTCATCAAAAGCACTTTTCAGTGCTGTTCTCCGAAGTGTCAGTGCCGGAAATTCTTTTGAAAGATCATAGCGGTTGACCACACCAAACCTCTTGATCGTGTAAGCGCTCTCCCCGGTATCTTCCCACACCGGACGCACTTTTTCTCCCTCCGTACTTAATCCGTTATCTATAATATCCTGACACATGCGGATAAATAAATCATCTGCGTAACTCATTGCTTTCCTCCTTATTCAAACCGGCTCTTCGCCAGATCAAAATCACTGATTTAATGTAACTATTCAGTAGCCATTATCCCGCGAGGTGTTTTGGCATAAATATGCCAAAATCCCGAGACATACAAGCAAAAATGCCATCACCGAAGGTGATTTTAAATGCATTTTTGCTCGTAACTGTGAAGGTACTGAACAGTTACGATTTAATTATAATATAGCGATACACCTAATTCAATCTTATTCTGACACTTCCGCCCATCTGTTTTACTGTTCACTCCGTTCCCAGTAACACGGTTCTTCTTTTCCGATCAGCGTTTCTGCCTTCTTTTCTGCTTTCTTTTGCGTTTCCGCTCTCTTTCCAGTTCTTTCGTGCTCTTTACGGCTGCCCAGCCGACAATCTGTGTTCCTGTGATGCCGATCATGGCTCCAAACGTATCGATGCAGACATCCCGCACCGACGGCCCACGTCCGGCCACAAACGACTGATGGTATTCATCCGTTGCCGCAAATCCGGCACAGATCAATCCCGCCAGCAGATACAGCCAGATGCCCCGCACACCGTACGCATACAACGGCACACAAAGCGTGATCGCCAAGACACAGTATTCGGTCATATGGCCGAGTTTTCTTACATAATGATGGTATTTGTTCGCATACATCTGAATCTCGCTGTCCGTCAGTTTCATATCCAGCACTTCTGATCCGACTTCCACCAGTTTTACACTCACTTTGAAACTCAGATCACCCGACTCCGTACCGTTCTGCGCCGAAAAAGAAAATATCATATACATAACCAGAAGAGCCGGGAGGAAGGATAAGGGTTTCAGAAGGGTGATGATGACTTTATGAAACATGGGTTTGCCCCCTTTTTGATTTTTGGATTCGTTGGTTTTGGGTGAAATAGATTTGGTCTATACTATAGCATTTTTAGGCGGTTATGTCAAAGTTTGTTAGGGGAGTGTATTCAGGAGGGACGCAGAGGGAGAGTAGCACAGGGGCGGGGACGTGGGCAGGGCAACTTTAAGCTAGCCGCTAACTTCGGCTATGGTTCACGAGGGTCAGCTGCCCCTCGCGAAAGCCTGCGTAAGCGTCGGATCTCAAAGCTTGCCCTAACCGCCCACAAAGTGTCCCCGCCCCTGTGCTACTCTCCCTCTGCTGACTTTTCCTGTAACTAATCTGGCTTATATTATATACTTTAATCTCTAGAGCGTGTCTGAAAAAGGCTTTTCGTGAGCTGCGAGTTCCAGTTTGTGGGAGAGTTTATCCGAATGAGGGCGGCGTAGCGGGCTACGGCAACCGAATGAGGGTAAAATATACCGCAAAGTGGGGCTTGCAGATTGCGGAAATGATTTTTCAGACACGCTCTAGACTACACACACAATTTTATCGACCTAAACACCCTATTTTCCCATCTACTAATAATTTTCTGATAGATAGATAACCAATTCACTTGTTCGTATTTTGGGCTATCAGCCACAACCTCCCGCCTGCGACCTTCACACCCTCCCCTTTGCAAACAAACAGCGCCAGATCCCGGATGGAACGTTCAGGCAACACTTTATGGGCGGCTAGTTCAAAGTTCCCCTGCCCATGTTGCCTGAATGTTCCATCCGGGATCTGGCGCGTCCTTTTTTGCAATCTCACTTACACATTACAGAATTGACTCTGATACAGCTGTGCATAGAACCCTTTCTTCTCCAACAGTTCCTCATGCTTGCCGGTCTCCAGAATATGTCCGTCCTTCATAACCAGAATCACATCCGATTCCTTAATGGTAGACAGCCGGTGTGCCACCACAAAACTCGTCCGTCCCTCCATCAGTTTCTGGAATGCTTTCTGGATACGGATCTCTGTCATCGTATCGATGGAAGATGTCGCCTCGTCCAGAATCAGTACCGGCGGTTTTAGTAACATCAGTCTGGCGATACAAAGCAGCTGTTTCTGTCCCTGGGACAGGCTTCCGCCGTCCTCACCCATCACCGTGTCATATCCTTTCGGAAGACGTTTGATAAAACTGTGGGCATGAGCCTGTTTTGCTGCTTCGATCACTTCCTCCCTTGTGGCATCCGGTTTTCCGTAAGAGATATTATCCCGGATCGTACCCGCTTTCAGCCAGGTTTCCTGAAGCACCATTCCGTAACTGGAACGGAGACTTTCCCAAGTCAGATCCTGAATCGGTACTCCATCCAGTGTGATCTTTCCTTTATTTACATCATAAAAACGCATCAGCAGATTGATTACTGTCGTCTTACCACATCCGGTCGGACCCACAATTGCCACCCGCTGTCCCGGTTTTACTTCCAGATTCATATGTTCGATCAGTGGCACCTCACTGGTGTAAGAAAAGCTTACATCCTCAAATCTCACGCGGCCCTCCACCTGATCCAGCGTCTTAGCATCTGCCGCATTCTCCGGTACCGGTTCTTCGTCCAGAAAATGAAAGATTCTTCCCGCACATGCCAGCGCGTTCTGAAGTTCTGTCACCACGCCGGAGATCTCGTTAAACGGCTTGGTATACTGATTGGCATAATTCAAAAAACTACTCAGCTGACCAACGGTAATTCTTCCCTGGATCGCGGAAAATGCACCGAAAATACCAACGCCCGTATACACCAGTCCGTTGACAAAGCGGGTGGAAGGATTAGTAATGGAAGAGAAGAAGGTCGCTTTCAGGCTGCAGGACTGCAGTCTCTGGTTAATATCATCAAACTGTTCCTCCGCCTCTTTTTCATAGGCAAATGCTTTAACCACTTTCTGGTTTCCCACCATTTCTTCTACCAGAGAAGTCATCTCTGCTCTCGTCTCAGACTGCAGACGGAACATGGTAAATGTACGTTTTGCGATAAAGTTTGCCACGAAAAAAGATAACGGTGTGATCAATACCACGATCAGCGTGATTCTTCCATCGATGGATATCATAAATCCCAGTGTTCCGAGAATCGTCATCACACCGGAAAACAGCTGGGTAAATCCCATTAAAAGACCGTCGGAAAACTGATCCACATCTGTGGAAATTCTGCTGATCGCATCACCCGGCTGGTGCGCGTCCATATAACGGAGCGGAAGAATTTCCATATGGGCAAATACCCGTCTGCGGATATCATCTACGATCTTGTATGTCATTTTATTGGTCAGAAGACTCATCACCCACTGAGATATCGCAGAGATTGCAGTCACCACTGCCAGCTGGAGCAGCACCAGTTTCAGATCCGGGAAGCTTACCAGCCCCTTCTCTATCATACAGTCCACACCTTTACCAATCAGGATGGGCGAATACAGGGTAGCTGCTACTGTGACTGCCGCCAGTACCAGAATACTGACCACCAGATAGGTATACGGGCGGATCAGCTGTAGGACACGGTTTATGGTCTTTTTGTTTTTCATAACTGTGCTACCTCCTGACTGGAAAACTGTGACATACAGATCTCCTTATATACGTTACAGGTTTTGAACAATTCCTCATGCGTTCCTTTTCCCACAAGCTTTCCATCGTCCAGCACCAGGATCTGGTCTGCATTTTTTACGGTTGCCGCACGTTGGGATACCAGGAATACGGTTGCTTTTTTCGTATTTTCTTTGATTGATCTGCGCAGAGCCGCATCCGTTGCGAAGTCCAGGGCAGATGCGCTGTCATCCAGGATCAGAATATCCGGCCCGCCGACCAGAGCTCTCGCGATGGTCAGACGCTGTCTCTGACCGCCGGAGAAGTTCCGTCCGCCGGTCTCCACCTTCTCATCCAGACCTTTCTGTTTCTTCTTCACCACTTCTTCTGCCTGGGCGATTTGCAGGGCTTTCCACAGTTCGCTCTCTTTTGCGTCTTTTTTCCGCCATAACAGATTACTGCGGATCGTTCCCAGGAACAGAACTGCTTTCTGCGGAACCACACCAATCTTCTCACGCAGATGCCGGAAAGTATAAGCTTTCACATCCTGACCGTCTACAGTAACCGAACCTTTTGTAGCGTCGTAGAACCGTGGAATCAGATTAACCAGTGTGGACTTTCCGGATCCGGTACCGCCGATGATTCCAACCGTTTCTCCCGGCATTGCCGAAAAACTGATATCTGTCAGAGAAGCTTCCTGCGCCCCACCATAAGTAAAAGTCACATGGTCAAACACGACTCTCGGTTTCCCGCTTTCCTGCGTATTTTTTTCTTCAGCGCCCTCTTTCATGGAACTGTTTACCCGGAAAACTTCATTAATACGTATCGCACAAGCCAGTGCTCTTGTTACAGCAACAATCAGGTTCGCCAGTGCAACCAGCGCCAGCAGAATCTGATTCATATAATTGACCAGCGCCACAATCTGTCCCTGGGATACGCTGCCGATCTGTACCTGCCAGCCGCCAAACCATAGGATACACAGGATCGCGATATTGACCATCACATAGGTGATCGGATTCATCAGTGCAGAAATCTTACCGGCATACAGCTGTGTATTTTTCAGGTTGCCGCTGATTTCATCAAACTGTTCCGTCTCATCTTTTTCCCTGGAAAATGCACGTACCACTCTGGCACCTACATAATTTTCTCTCGTATGAAGCACGATCTGATCCAAAATACTCTGTACTTTTTTATAGATCGGTACAGTGATACGCATAATCAGATAAATTGCCAGTCCGATTAACGGTACTGCAATCAGGAAAATGATCGTCAGTTTTGCGCTGATAGTAAAAGCCATCACAACTGCTCCGATGACGATGAACGGAGAACGCAGGAACAGACGGAGCATCATATTGACACCGGTCTGCGCCTGGTTGATATCACTGGTCATACGGGTGATCAGTGTCGGCGTTCCGATCTGATCCAGTTCGTTATAGCTCAGGCTGTTGATGTGTCCAAACAGTGCCTTTCTCAGCGCCGTTCCAAATCCCATCGCCGCCTTTGCAGCAAAATACTGCGCCGTCAGGGAACATACCAGTCCCAGCACGCCCAGTGCGATCATCAGCGCGCACATTCTCCAGATATACGGCTTGTCGCCATTCTGGATACCGACATCGATGATGTTTGCCATAACGATCGGAACCAGCAATTCAAAACTGGCTTCCAGCATTTTAAACAGTGGTGCAATAATCGACTCTTTTTTATACGCTTTCAGATACTGAAGCATCTGTTTCATCTTCGTTTTCCTCCTGCTCTTCTTTGATTTTCGGAGGAACAAGCATTCTCTGGAAAGTATCTGTCAGCCAGCGCAGTCGTCCGATGATATCCTCACGGAACTCGCCCGGAAGCATCCTCCATTTCCAGTTTTCCCCCAGTGTGGATGGATGATTCATTCTTCCTTCGCTGCCACAGCACAACAGATCCCACATCGGAATCACTGCCAGATCAGCAACGCTGGCTTCTGCTGCCCGGATAAAATCCCACGGGATGTCTTCCCACGGGCGGTCATAATTATTCAGATATGCTTTGGAGTACTCTCTCGCCCAGTCGTTCATGCCATAATACCATGCCTTTGTCGTATCGTTGTCGTGAGTTCCTGTATATACGACACAGTTTTTCTTATAGCGATGCGGCAGATAAAAGTTTGTATTACCGGAATCAAAAGCAAATTGCAGGACTTTCATCCCCGGATATCCTGTCTCGTCCATCAGATCAAAAACTTTCTCATCCAAAGTTCCAAGATCTTCCGCGATCACATCCATATCTCCCAGTGCTTTTTCCATCGCCCGGAACAGATCGATGCCTGGACCTTCCTTCCATTCTCCTTCCAATGCATTTTCTGCATCCGCCGGAATCGCATAATACTCTGCAAATCCACGAAAATGATCGATGCGCACGGTATCGTATAATACAAGACTTCTCTTCATACGCTGAATCCACCATTTATATCCGGTTTTTTTCTGTGTTTCCCAATCATACAACGGATTGCCCCACATCTGGCCGTCCGCTGAAAATGCATCCGGGGGACAGCCTGCAATAGCACTTGGCACACCATTCTCGTCCATCTGGAACATCATCGGATTCGCCCATGCATCCGCACTGTCAATAGCCACATAGATTGGAAGATCTCCGATAATGGTGATTCCCTTCTTATTAGCATATGCTTTCAGTTTGTTCCACTGACAGTCAAACTCATATTCCAGAAACTGGTAGTATTCCATCTCTTTTTCCAGTTCTTTTTTCTTATTCTGCACTTCTTTGGAATCACTCTTTCGCAGTTCTTCCGGCCAGGTTGTCCACAGTGCACCGTTCTGGCTGTCCTTGATGGCACGGAACAGACAGTACGGTTCCAGCCATTCCTGCTCTTTTTTACAGAAAGCATAAAATTTATCATCTGCATCAAAACGCCCGTACGCTTTTCTCAAAATCTCATTTTTTGAAAAGTAGATTCTTTCATAATCTACAAATCTCGGATCCCATCCCCACTGCAGCTGTTCACATTCTTCTTTAAAAAGGAGACCTTCTTCCACCAGCATATCCAGATCGATAAAGTACGGATTACCTGCGAATGTGGAAAACGGCTGATACGGAGAATCTCCATATCCGGTAGGCCCTAATGGAAGGACCTGCCATTTTGACTGGCCTGCACGCTCCAGGCAGTCCACAAATTCATATGCCTCTTTCGAAAAACAGCCGATCCCATATTTGGACGGCAAAGAAGAAACAGGCATCAACACACCACTTGCTCTCATTTGTATACCCTCCCTGTGTATTCTCTTACTAACATTAGCACATCATTTCTTTCTTTTCAAGCAATCCCATAATTTTGCCTGTTTTTCTAACAATTAAAAAAATTTAATTTTTTTCAAAAAAAGTGTTGACATTTGACTACCTCTCCCTTATAATAGGCTTTGTTGTGAGGGACAACCGAACAACACAAACAAAAATGTGCGTTTAGCTCAGCTGGATAGAGCGTTTGGCTACGGACC
>OGXW01000390.1_pt1 | contig 32875 bp, 27 predicted proteins | sample 1576341 | NCBI WGS metagenome assembly OGXW01 (sample SAMEA3541592, study PRJEB24748) | human gut metagenome | biome: human gut; feature: human-associated habitat; material: faeces | place: China | collected 2012
GAAGAGACACGGAATCCGATGCAAACATTCAGCCGGAAGAAATGCTCACATTTTTTTCAACAAATATTCCATCTGCATTTCCATCTGAAATCTCATGGTGTGATCTTCTAATAATATTACTTATCACTCAAAAGAACTCTATACTTATTGCGACAATTCCTTATATTTTGTTCATCGGTGTGCCAGGCGCTGCACAAAAGTCCTGAAATTGTCTTATGCTGTGCGAACACACCCCATAGTGTGTTCAAAGCCTGGAAAGACACGGACGATCGCCGATGTGAGAACGGCATGGTTAGAAATCGCCGGTTTATGCCGTGTGGAGCGCCGGCCGGGAGATTGCTGTCTCGGCGCTGGTGTCCGCGTCATGCAGCCGGTGGTACTCTTCGATAAAGCCGTTCATTTTGCCGGCTTCGGCGGCAAGCTCCGCGATGACATTGTTGACGCTCTTGAAGCGCTCGGCATTGTCGGTGCACATCGCGTTGGTCTCCTCCGCGGAGGCACTGATCTCCTCGCTGGTCGAAGAGAGCGTGTTGGTCTCATCGACCAGCATGGTGTTGGTTTCTCTTAAAATGCGTGTCTTCTCTGAGATGGCGGCGGCATTCTGTTCAAGGCCGGTCAGACCGGAGCGGATGCCGCTGAAATTTTCTTCAATATCATGAATCATGCTGACCTGATTGCCGATCTTGTCCATGACATGATCCATCGAGGCGATTGTGTCACCAGCATTCTGATTCAGCTTTGTGATGATTTCCTCAATATTTTCGGTGGACTGTTTGGTCTGCTCGGAGAGCATGCGGATCTCCTCCGCGACAACAGCGAATCCCCTGCCTGCTTCCCCTGCGCGCGCTGCTTCTATCGTGGCGTTCAAGGCGAGAAGATTGGTCTGTGCGGAAATCTGCTGGATAATGCTGATAATTTTTAACATGTCCTGCGTATGTGCCTGCAGTGCAGTCATATTTTCCTTTACGAGCTTATTCTCGGATTCTACTTCCTCCGTCTGGGAGACAATATTGCTCACAAGTGCCTGACCGGTCTCTACATTTTTACCAGAAGACTGGGAGATGTTGGTAAGTGCGTCTGCGATCGACACGGTATCGGCAATGATGTCCTGAATCCGTCCGGTCATGGAAGCCTGTTCCTGAATGCTTGCGACTGTGCTCTCCATGCTTACGGTAATGTCGCCCATTGCCTGGCTGACGCAGCCGGTTGCCTCTGTCATCTCCTCGATCAGCGCATGAATGGACTGGGTGGATTCATTGACGGATGTGCCGACGGTCACGATGGAATTCATCATATCCTCCTGCTTTTTCTTGTGGGCTTCCAGTTCGGCAAGCTCCTCTGTGTTGTGCAGGACGGCCACGCGGGACGCCAGGCAGGTGATTGTGTTGATGACAATAATAATGGAGCAGATCACAAAGATCATATTGGTTTCGGAAAGAGAGTTGGTTCCAAGCACATGGACAGAGTAAACACCGTTTAAAATACAGCAGACCATATTTAATACACCGGCGCAGATTTCCAGCTTCAGGTCAAAGTACATTAACAGTGCGACAAGTATGGGAATCATAAAAAGATTATAGACAAAAAGTTTTGAGGATAGACAGCTGACTTCATAAATGATCAGAAAGCATGTAAGCGCGACATTGCGGTAGCGTATGGAAACTGGATTAAAAAAATAGAACAATGTACTAACAGCTGCAGGGAGGGCAATCATGCCAGCAATGACAAAAAGACGGAAAAGAGCATGATTTCCCTGCAGAATGGTTCCGATAAACAGAAACATCATATAGATGGAAATGATGAGAACTGTAAGCATCAGACAATAGTTGGCACGCTTTGTGGAGCGTTCCTGTAACGTTAACTCTCTTGAATCGTTCATGATAGACCTCCTTTTCCTGTACGAAAGTACCAGATGTTTGTGATACTAACATAGACCTTGGTGCAGGTCTAAGGTCAATAGGAGGTTGAAAAAATCAGGAGTCTTCCAGCGGAAGATATACTTCGTAATAATCCAGGATGACATCTGGCTGTGCTATGCTGAAGACGTAGAAAGCGTAAGCTTCCGGTTTGCAGGAAAGCTGGTGTTCTCCGGCGTATTCCAAGACGGCGGAGAGATCCCAGCACATCTCATGTTCGGTCGGAAATGCGGTTACGGTGTAGAGACAGCGGCAGCTGTCCCGTCTGGGCAGATTGGCTGGATTGAGTGGAGTGAGCGCAAGCATGGGCTCGCGGATCGCGAACTGGAGAGCACTGACCTGACAGGAACCGGACGTTTCAACGGAGAGAATGTAGCTGAAATTCCCCATAGGAAACAGTGATGAGTGAAAGACATCTTTTAACGTGCGGTAGCCTAAAAAGGCAGAATCTTGATGGTAAAGTGGATAGACTGCGGGAAGGGTACGGATACTGACAGTGTGGCTTCCGGCATTCAGGGTATCCAGATGCTGCTTCATATAGGACATCTGCTCCACTTCAAGTGTGAGACGCGCAATCTCTTTTTTGCGGGAATCAATGAAACCGGAAAAACCATCGGAGATATCTTCCAGTGTAGACACTTCGACAAGGCGCTTGATCTCGGCAATGCTCACATGTAGCTTGCGGTAGAGACAGATTCCCATGATGCGGTGAATCTGCTCGGTGTTATAGTAGCGGTAGCCGTTTTCCGGATTGCGCGTGGGCGTGACAAGTCCCTCCTTCTCGTAGAGCCGGATGGCATCCGTGGAGATATTAAGTAAAGCGGCAACTTCATGGATCGTATATTGTATCATGACAGACCTCCATAGAAAATAAGAAGTATTTCAATCACAAGATATGTCTCATTGTACCATATTCTGACAAAAAAATTAAAAGAAAAGAATGAAGAAAAAAGGATTTTATGGTACAATAATACGTCAGAGAACAGAGGGCAAAAGCAGGAGGAGAGGTTATGTTTTCCGTATCGGATATCAAAGAGGACGTGTATCCGGCAGTCTACCGGAGAGGAAAGGAATTATATGAGACAGGGGGCGTGCTGGATTTTGCGTATGATATTTATCTGGAGCATGATCTGCCGGTTGCCGAGGTACGGGCGGAAGTACGTGGAAGGGAACAGGGCAGCTACCGGGTGACGGTAGTTGTCGATGAGGAATACGGCACGGTGTCGAGCAGCAACTGTACCTGCGAGGCATTTTATAATTATGAGGGGATGTGCAAACACTGTGTCGCAGCGCTTCTTGCGTACGTCAACCGCAGACAGGCGAAGGACATTCTGGCTGCGAAGCGCACCGGACATGAGGTGGGAGAGCAGGGAAGCGCCGCGGAGGAGAAGCCTGCCGCCCCGATGCAGACGGCGGGAGCGTTCAAGACGCTTTTGAACCAGTATTCACTGCGTGCCGGCGTAAGCTATCTGATTCCGGAGAGCGTCTATGGAAAGGTGGAACTGGAGCCTTATTTTAAGATGGATTACAGTTATGCGACGGTGGAGTTTAAGATCGGAATGGAGCAGAAGTATGTATTAAAGAATATTTCTGCCTTTTTACATTCCATCGAGCGGAATGAAAAGGTGCATTACGGAAAAAAGCTGGACTTTTATCACAACAGACAGGCATTTACAGAAGATGCATGGCGGATGGTAGAGTTTATGCGGATGCAGGATGACGACAAGAAGCGCCAGAGCAGATTTCATGCCTATTATGCTTACACCGGGGGATATGAGCGCACGATGGAGCTCGATGAGGTCGGCATCGACCGTTTTTTTGACGCCATCGGGGAAATGCCATTATCTGCCGAAATCGGGTATCTGCCGGAGGAGGAGTATCATGTGCAGGAGGAAGAGCGCAAGCCGAAGCTTGAGATACGCGCAGGGGTGTCCGGTGTGTTCCTTGTGCTGGAGGATCTGCACGTCATAAGGGGAAGCAGATTTTACTATTTTTATGAAGACGGCATGATCTATCGCAGCAGTGAGGCTTTAAAGGCGAAGACGGGAGATTTTTTTGACTATATGGAGCGCCAGACCGGCGGAGAATGTTATATTGCCGCGGAGGAACTGCCGTCGTTCTGCAGGGATCTGCTGCCGCTTTTAAGGGAGACGTTCCGGGTAACGGCGGAGGGCTTCGATGAGACGCTCTACGTCCCGAAAAAGCCGGAGTTTGAGCTGTATCTGGACAAGCAGGACAACCAGACGGTCGGTGCGAAGCTGGTCGCTGCCTACGGGGACGACAAATATAACGTATTACAGAAGATTGAGCCGGGCGAGGTGCGGGATCTCGGGGAGGAGATGCGCGTGCGCACGCTGGTCGAGCCGTACTTCAACGAATACGGGCTCGGGCAGACGATATTCATTCTCTCGCACAATGAGGACATGCTCTATCAGCTTATCAGCAGTGGTCTGCAGCGCCTCAGCGAGTATATGTCGATCTACACGACGGAGGATTTCCGGGGAATGAAAGTCGTTTCTTCACCGTCGGTTTCGGTGGGCGTTGCGCTAAAGAGCGATCTTCTGGAACTGCAGATCCACTCGGATGAGATGTCGCGCGAGGAGCTGGCATATCTTCTGACCCGGTACGACCGGAAAAAGAAATACGTCCGTCTGAAAAACGGAGATTTTCTTGATGTGCGCGAGGATGGTCTGGGGCTGCTTGCGGAGATCAGCGAGGATCTCCGCCTGACAGAATCCGGACTGAAAAAAGGTCATGTGAATGTGCCAAAATACCGCGCGATGTATCTGGACGCGGCGTTAAAGAGCAATCAAGAGCTTTCCGTTGAGAAAAACCGCGAGTTCAAGGGCATGGTCCGCAATATGAAGACGATCGAGGACAGCGATTATGAGGTGCCGGATTCGCTCCGCAGTATCATGCGCGGCTACCAGAAGAGCGGTTTTCTGTGGTTAAAGACACTGCGCGAGAACGGATTCGGCGGAATCCTTGCGGACGATATGGGACTGGGCAAGACCCTGCAGGTCATCAGTCTGCTCTTGTCGGAACAGGAGAGTGCTAAGGCAGGAGAGCGGGAGTGGCACCGTTCCCTTATCGTATGTCCGGCATCGCTCGTCTACAACTGGCAGAAAGAGATCAGCCGTTTTGCACCGCAGATCAAGACGACGCTCGTGACCGGACTCGCCACAGAGCGCCAGAGGATTGTCAGACACACGAAGGAAGGGGAAGTGCTGATTACGTCCTACGACCTGTTAAAACGCGACGTGGAGCTGTACCGTGATATGGTGTTTGCGATTCAGGTGATCGACGAGGCGCAGTATATCAAGAACCCTGGAACCCAGGCGGCAAAAGGCGTCAAGCAGATTACTGCGGGTTTCAAGCTGGCGCTGACCGGAACGCCGATCGAGAACCGGCTGAGCGAACTGTGGAGCATTTTTGATTATCTGATGCCGGGATTTTTATATACTTATCAGCGGTTCCGGGAGGAGATCGAGATCCCGATCGTGGTAAACGGGGATGAAAACCGTATGCAGCGCCTGCAGCGCATGATCCGGCCGTTTATCCTGCGCCGTCTGAAGGGGGAAGTGCTGCGGGATCTTCCGGCGAAGCTGGAGGAGAATGTCTTCGCGAAGCTCGAAGGAGAGCAGCTTGCGCTCTATGATGCCCATGTGCAGCGCATGAAGGAGAGCCTGGAGGGCAAATCTGAGAAGGAATTCCGTTCCGAGAAGATTCAGATTCTGGCGGAGCTGACGAGACTGCGGCAAATCTGCTGTGACCCGGGACTCCTGTTTGAGGGCTATAAGGGAGAATCCGCGAAGGCGCAGATGTGCATGGAACTGATCGAGAATGCGGTTGGCGCCGGGCACAAGGTGTTATTGTTCTCGCAGTTTACGTCCATGCTGGAGCGTCTGGCTGCAGGGCTTAAGAAGGCCGGGATTGACTACTACATGCTGACCGGTTCTGTCGGCAAGGAAAAGCGCATGCAGATGGTGGAGAGCTTTAACGAGGACGACGTGCCGGTATTCTGTATTTCCTTAAAGGCAGGAGGAACCGGGCTGAACCTGACGGCTGCGGATATTGTGATCCACTATGATCCGTGGTGGAACGTGGCGGTGCAGAACCAGGCAACGGACCGCGCCCACCGCATCGGGCAGAAGCATGTTGTGACGGTCTACAAGCTAGTATCCGAGGGAACGATCGAGGAGAAGATCATTGCGATACAGGAGCGCAAAAAGGAATTGGCAAAGCAGGTGCTCGAGGGGGAGGGAATGGACTCTGTTTCCTTTACCAAGGAGGAAATTCTCGAGCTTTTGGGATAAAAAGGTTGTTTTTTCGACAAATCAGTTGACAAAAAATGTGGGCTGCTATATAGTAAGGAAACAGCATTATTGGTGAATGCAGATTCCGTGAGGGAGTAGTTCGCGCAGCGCGTGATTTGTCAACAGACCGGTCGGACAGCCTGACCTGGCAAATCTTAAAGAATGAGACTCATGTATATCTTTGGCTTCACATCGCAGACGGAGACGGAAGCGGTGCGCAGAGGATATACATCAGTCTCTTTTTTTATGTGTGCGCCGGCGGAAAATGCATCCGGGCTGAATGTGTATGTGCGCCCTGTGGCAGGGGCAGAATAAAATGTGGAGGTTGGTATGGCTATTTTTATTGAATTGCTGCTCATTGGAGTGGGCCTTTCGATGGACGCGTTTGCAGTGTCGATCTGTAAAGGTCTTGCGATGCGCAGGGTAAACAAGAAGCAGGCGCTTGTGATCGGTCTGTTTTTTGGAGGATTTCAGGCGCTGATGCCGTTTATCGGCTGGGCGCTCGGCACACAGTTTGAGAGCTACATTACCAGTATTGATCACTGGATTGCCTTTGCGCTGCTGGCATTCATCGGCGGCAAGATGATCGCCGAGGCGGTGCGTCCGGAGGATGAGAATGTGGAGATCGACAAGCTGGATCCGCCACTCGACTTAAAAGAGATGCTTGTGCTGGCGGTGGCGACCAGTATCGATGCACTTGCGGTCGGAATTACATTCGCATTTTTGAATTACCCGATCGGGGAGGCAGTCATGATCATCGGTCTCACCACGTTTTGTATCTCCATCGGCGGCGTCTATGTAGGCAATTTCTTTGGAAACCGCTATAAGAAAAAGGCAGAACTTGCTGGAGGTATTATCCTGGTGCTGATCGGTGTGAAGATTTTGCTGGAGCATCTCGGATTTGTGGGATAGGTGCCGGATTACCGGAAGCCGAGATAACTTTGAGAAAATAATTACAGTAGAGAAAACAGAGAGGAATGGAGATTATTATGACAGAAATGCTTTGGGCAGCTGTGCTGCTTGTTGTTGGATTTGTGCTTCTGATTAAGGGAGCAGATTTTTTTGTGGAGGGAAGTTCTTCCGTGGCAAAAATGCTGAAAGTGCCTTCAATCATTATCGGACTTACGATCGTGGCGATGGGAACAAGCCTTCCGGAATGTGCGGTCAGTATTACGGCATCGGTAACGAACAATAATGCACTTGCAGTCAGCAATGCTATTGGCTCTAATATTTTTAATCTGATGGTGGTCTGTGGATTCTGTGCCCTTTTTAATCCGCTCTATGTGGAAAAGAGTACGCTGAAAAAAGAGTTTCCGTTTTCTGTGGTCTGTGCAGTCCTGCTTTTAGTCTGCGGATATCTGGGAATGCAGCTTGGCAGGGCAGACGGAATCATCCTTCTTATTGTATTTGTCGCTTTTCTGGTCTGGATGGTGCGCTCGGCACTGAAAGCGCGTGCTGCTGCCGGAGATGATGAGTATGAGGTATTGCCGGTGTGGAAATGTATTGTGTTTATCGTCGGCGGTATTGTGGCGATCAAGTTCGGTGGGGATTTTGTTGTAAACGGCGCATCCACGGTTGCCACGAAGCTGGGACTCAGCCAGAATCTGATCGGACTTACGATTGTTGCCTGTGGAACCAGCCTGCCAGAACTTGTGACCTCAGTGGTTGCAGCGCGCAAAAATGAACTGGATATGGCGCTCGGTAATGTGATCGGCTCCAATATTTTCAATATTCTGTTTGTGCTCGGTATCGCAGCAACGATCAGTCCGATCACATTTATCATGGAAAATGTGATCGATATTGTGATTCTGGTTGTGATGAGCGTACTGGTGTGGGCGTTCGCCTGGACGAAGAAGAAGCTGGACCGCTTCGAGGGCATTGTGATGCTGGCGCTCTATGCGGTCTATCTTGTGTATATCTGCATGCGGTAGCATGAAAAGATTTTGAAGAAAAAGATTTTTCCTGTTTTTTCGATTGCTGTAAAGGAAAATTGGCGTTATACTGGGGAAAAGAAAACGACAGGGAGGAAAACTTCATGGAATTTTTTGATAAGTTAAGCGAGTCACTGGTAAGTGCGGGGAAGGATGTCAGCCAGAAGGCGAAGGATGTATCCGAGATCGCAAAGTTAAAGCTGGATATCAAGTCCAAGGAGGACTATGTGCAGAAGCAGTATGAGGAGCTGGGACGCTCTTATTATGAGAAGCACAAGGATGAGGAAGAAGGTGAAGAAGCAGAGCAGTTTTTCCTGATCAGGGAAGCTGTGGAGGAGATCGAGCGCATGAAAGCCGAGGTTCTGCGGATTCAGGGTTCTGCGGAATGTCCAAAGTGCGGTGCGAAGATGCCGGAAGGTGCTGTATATTGCAGCAACTGTGGTACGAAGATGGATGATATGTATGAGGAAGAGTAGCAGATACGCGGCATACCTTCCGTTTGTGCTGGTGGCGGTGATCGGACTGGTCTACCACGTCGGGATGAAGCCGATGGCGGGAGACGACATTTTTTTCCGGGATGCCACAAAAGACACGACGCTGTGGGCGTATCTGACGCAGCGTTATCTGACCTGGACATCGCGTGTGGTGTCGGAGTGTGTACTGGTCAATGTCATACAGTGCCCGCTTTTGTGGAGAATTATTGATTTTCTGCTGTTTGCGACGCTGCCTCTTCTGCTGTCCGGGCTTTTCGGCGGTGGGAAGACGATGAACTGGTGCGCGGCAGCGGCGGTGCTGATTTTTCCGTTTCACGACATGGGTACGGCGGGATGGATTACGACAACAGTTACACATTTCTGGCCGTTCTGGGGATTTTTTTATGTGGCGTGGGTGATAAGGAAGCTGGCGCTTGCGGAGAAAATTCACCCGGCAGCGGCAGTGTCCGCGGTTCCTGTCGCGGTTGTGACAGGAAGTCATGAACAGTATGCCGTGATTATGACGCTGCTGCTCGTGCTTAGCGGCGTGTATCTGTGGAAAGCGCACAGAAGGCCGGGAAATGCAATGCTTTTTTGGACTCTTGCGGTGATCGATGTGGTTTCACTGCTTGTAATTGCACTCTGCCCGGGCAATGCCGGACGCAATGCGGTCAGTATTGCGGATCTTCCGGTTTATGCGACGTTTGGATTCGGACAGAAGCTGTATCTGGGACTTTTGAGTATTGAGCGCGTGTTTATTGCCAATGCGGACATTGTATTTTTTCTGGTGGTGCTGATCTGGACATGGCTTGTCTGGGAGAAGACAAAAGATTACCGCAGGACGTTTCTCTCGGCGCTTCCGCTGCTCATTCTGTTCGGGCAGACAGTGTTAAGAACTGCATATCCGGGGCTCTCGGGGCTGTTCGTGATGCCGGGGGAGATTCTGGAGTGGAGCTGGAGCGATCTGTCGACGTGGATTCCTATGGTGTATCTGGCAGTGACGGTGGCAGCGATGATCTATGCGCTGTACCAGCTGTTTGGCGACGATCTGTTTGCTTTCATCAGCGTGCTGCTTCTGGTGGGGTGCGGCTTTGGTGCCGGGATGGTGCTGGGCTTTATGGCGACGATCTACGTCTCGGGTGAGCGCGTGTATGCACCGCTGTACGGGATTCTTCTGGCGGTCACACTGTCTGGCATCTGCCGGCAGCGCAGCGTGTGGAAGGAGCCGGCGGCTGTGGCGGTATCTGGACGGAAAGCAGAGCCGGCGGCGGATGCGGGCGTGACTGCGGCGGTTTCCAAAGCGGCAGTGCCGTCCGCAGTGTTCCTGACGGCGCTGACAGTTGTCTGTTGTGCGGTGAACGTATTGTTTATCGTTTTGTCATTGTAAGACTGGAAGTATAAAAGATAGAATATGAGTTCCAAACAGGGAGCAGATTCTGCAGGGCAGAATCTGCTCCCTGTTTTTTTGACACACAGTCAGAGAGAGGATATAATCATTATTAAAAATAAATCCAGTTAAAGGTGAAGTGAAGGTTGTTGAAGGTATAGGGGGAGATTGAGAAATGGAGTCAAAAAAAGGAAAAGAAAAATATAATTGGCATTACACAAAGCGGTCTTATATTGGTATTGGTAGTTCTTATTGTCTTTATGATGGTACAGATCAACAGGTTACAGGGGACTGCACGGGTAATAAATTATGTAGGTCTGGTACGTGGAGCCACACAGCGTGAAGTAAAGTTAGAAATTACAGGAAACCAGAATGAAGAATTAGTTCAGTATCTGGATGATATTCTGAGCGGATTAAGATACCAGGATGGACATTATGATCTGGTAAAGCTTCATGATAAAGAATATCAGGATAAATTACAGGTTCAGAGTGACTACTGGGAAAAATTAAAAATAGAAATTGAAGCGGTGAGAAGCGGGGGATATGAAAATACAGATATTGTAAATATGAGTGAAACTTATTTTAAGATGGCAGATGAAACAGTATCTGCAGCGGAAAATTATTCAGAAAAGATTGCAAGAAAGATTCGTACCATAGAGATTTTGTCAGCACTTGATATGTTGTGCCTGGTAATATTGGTTATTATGCAGACGCTGATGGCAATGAAGATGGCAGTGCAAAACAAGCTGTTAGAACAGAGGGCATATACAGACAGCCATACAGGATTACCCAATAAAAGTGCATGTGAGAAAATACTTAATAATAAAGAGATCATTACTGAACCGACAGCATGCATAATGTTTGATCTGAATAATTTGAAAACGGTGAATGACACAATGGGACATTCGGCAGGAGACCAGCTAATAATGAATTTTGCCCGGCTTTTACGCAATGTGATTCCGGAAGAAGATTTTGTTGGAAGGTATGGCGGGGATGAATTCATGGCAGTTATATATCATACCAGTAAAGCGGAGGTTGAGGATATTTTAAAATACTTACGCAGGGAAAAAGATAGATTAAATGGCAATGAAAATCCTATGTCAATCGATTATGCATGCGGATGGGCGTTATCCGAAGACTATAAGGAATGTACAATGCAGATATTATTGGATAAGGCCGATTCTTATATGTATGATAATAAACAATTATGCAAGCAGCATACCGTTTAGGTGTTTTACGGAGCGTCGGCAGGCGGATCGGAACTGTGTTGGGGCGGCTTGAAAAGGGAAAGATTTTTCTACGTTCTATTTGACAGTGCCCATATCCGGGGAAACCATGCTGCCATCGGTGTCTCACTCTGCGGCCTGCCGGAAAGTCCGCTGCGGGAAATTACCCTGGAAGACGTGACGATCGCTGCAAAAGATCCGCTGCGGGAAGAGTATGTGGAAAAGTAAAATACTTTTTCTCTGGGGCGTCTGTGCTTACGAATGCTTGACTTTCCGCAGGTTTGGTGCTAATCTTAGAAAAGTCGATACACACAAACACGAGGAAAAAGAGAGTACATCTGCAGATACTTTACAGAGAGATTTCCAGCTGCGCGGTTGCAGCTTGCTGCGAGGAAATGAGGAAGGGCGGATGGAAGATGGCTTTGGAGTGGCAGGACTGAACACTGGACGTTACTAAGGACAGCGATAAGTTCTGACGGGACCGCCTGTTACAGCGGGGGATATTCGTTGCGATATCCGCAGAGGCACAGAGTGCAGGCTCTGTGTGAATAGAAGTGGTACCACGGGAGCTATCCCGTCTTCTGGTGGCTATATCAGCCCCGAAGACGGGATTTTTTTGTTTTATTAGGAAGGAGCAGACAAAATGAGTGACAAGGGAAAATTTTATATGACAACCGCGATTGCCTACACATCCGGCAAGCCGCATATCGGAAATACGTATGAGATCGTGCTCGCAGATGCGATCGCGCGTTATAAGAGACTGGAGGGCTACGATGTTTATTTCCAGACCGGAACAGACGAGCATGGCCAGAAGATCCAGGAGAAGGCAGAAAAAGCAGGCATTACGCCAAAAGAATATGTAGACAATGTGGCAGGCGAGGTAAAGCGCATCTGGGATCTGATGAACACGTCCTACGATAACTTTGTCCGCACGACCGATGCAGACCATGAGAAACAGGTGCAGAAGATTTTTAAAAAGCTGTACGATCAGGGAGATATCTACAAGGGATCTTACGAGGGACTTTACTGTACGCCGTGTGAGTCCTTCTGGACAGAGTCCCAGCTGGTGGACGGCAAGTGTCCGGACTGCGGGAGAGAGGTAAAGCCGGCGAAGGAGGAGGCATACTTCTTCAAGATGAGCAAATATGCGGATCGTCTGATCGAGCATATTAACACCCATCCGGAGTTCATTCAGCCGGTATCCAGAAAAAATGAGATGATGAACAATTTCCTGCTTCCGGGATTGCAGGATCTGTGTGTTTCCAGAACGTCATTTTCCTGGGGAATTCCGGTGGACTTTGACCCGAAGCATGTGGTTTATGTATGGCTGGACGCGCTGACCAACTATATCACGAAGATCGGTTATGATGCGGACGGCAATTCTTCCGATTTATTTAAAAAGAACTGGCCGGCAGATCTGCATCTGATCGGCAAGGACATCATCCGTTTCCATACGATCTACTGGCCGATTTTCCTGATGGCGCTGGATCTCCCGCTGCCGAAGCAGGTATTCGGACATCCGTGGCTCTTACAGGGCGGAGACAAGATGAGCAAATCCAAGGGAAATGTGATCTATGCGGACGATATGGTGGATCTGTTTGGCGTGGATGCAACCCGTTACTTTGTACTGCATGAGATGCCGTTTGAGAACGACGGTGTGATTACCTGGGAACTGGTGGTGGAGCGCTTTAATTCCGATCTTGCCAACATCCTTGGAAATCTCGTCAACCGTACGGTTTCCATGAGCAACAAGTATTTTAGCGGTGTGGTAAGAAGCACAGGCGTGACAGAGGAAGTGGACGAAGACTTAAAGGCGGTTGTGACCGGAGCCAGAGACAGAGTGGCACAGAAGATGAAGGATCTGCGTGTGGCAGATGCCATTTCTGAAGTATTCGGCGTGTTCCGCCGCTGCAATAAATATATCGATGAGACGGCACCGTGGGTACTTGCGAAGGACGAGGCAAAATCCGACCGTCTGGCAGAGGTGCTTTATAATCTGGCAGAGTCAATTACGGTAGGCGCATCCCTGTTGTACAGCTTTCTGCCGGAGACCGCAGAGAAGATTGTGGCACAGCTTCATACACAACTCCGCGGTTTTGAGGAACTGAATCAGTTTGGTCTGTATGAGAACGGCACGAAAGTGACAGGGACGCCGGAGATCTTATTCGCACGTCTGGATGCAAAGGATGTGATGCCGAAGGTGGAGGCGATCCGCGAGGCACAGAAGAAGGAGTTTGAGGCGGAGCAGAAGGCGCTTGGCGAGGAGGCTCCTGCAGAAGAAAAAGCAGAAGACGTCATCGACATCGAGGCGAAGGAAGAAATCACCTATGATGATTTTACGAAGCTTCAGTTCCAGGTGGGAGAGATCATTTCCTGTGAGGCTGTGGAGAAGTCGAAGAAGCTTCTGTGCTCCCAGGTAAGAGTCGGCAGCGAGGTGAAGCAGATCGTTTCCGGTATCCGTAAATATTACACGCCGGAAGAGATGGTCGGTAAAAAAGTGATGGTACTGGTAAACTTAAAGCCTGCGAAGCTTGCGGGAGTTCTCTCAGAGGGTATGCTTTTATGCGCTGAGGATGCGGAAGGCAATCTGGCGCTGATGACGCCGGAGAAACCGATGCCGGCAGGTGCTGAAATATGTTAAAAGGAGACACCGGAGCAAAACGGACATGGTTTTATGAAAATGGTGCATTTGTGGCGGCGGCGCTTGCCGCCGTCCTTTGGCATGTGGTATTGTCCACGAATGTCGGCGATGATATGGTCTATTTTAAAACCCTTCTGGACGGTAACAGTTCACTCGGCGAGATCCTGGCACACCGCTATGAGACATGGTCATCGCGTATGGTGATCGAGGCGGTGTTAATTCCACTGGTGCACTGTCCGCTGCTCTGGAAAATCCTTGATATTGTCATCTTTACGTCCCTCCCGGTGCTGCTCTGCGGACTGCTGGGTGTGACCGGGTGTGGACGCTGGTTTGTAACCGGACTCGTGCTGCTCTATCCGTTTGCGGATATGGCATCCGCCGGATGGATTGCGACGACGACCAATTATCTCTGGCCGCTCTGGGGCGTTCTGGTGATCGGCATGGTGTTAAAGCAGCTTCGCTGCGGCAGAAAAGTGCCGGTGTGGGAGGCGGCAGCTGCGCTTCTGGCGTGTGCTTATGCGGGCAGCCAGGAACAGGCTGCGGTGTTGTTGCTTCTGCTGTTTGGCATGGAAGTGCTGCATTATATCTCGGAAAAGCGTATGAAACAGCCGCTTCTCTATGCATTATGCGGCATAGATATTATTTCCCTCATATATATTTTCAGTTGTCCGGGAAATGCAATCCGGAGCGCGCAGGAGATGGCGGGGAGAATGCCGGAGTTTGCTGATTTTACATTTGCAGAGAAGCTCTACATGGGACTTGCCAATGTGGAACGGATCTTTATCGCGGAGCTTGATCCGGTCTATTGCGTTGTGGCAGCAGTGCTTGTGCTGCTTGTGTATCGTAAGACAGGCGATTACCGTAAGACGCTTTTGGCGGGGATTCCGGCGTTGCTGCTGTTTGGACAGGCGGTGGTGCGTGTCAGCCACCCATCCTTGAAAAAGGTGTTCGTGCGACCGGAACAGACGACACACTGGGACTGGCATGCTCTGGTAACCTATATGCCGCTGGTATTTCTGGTACTGTCTGTTTGGGGGATTCTATACGCCCTGTGGCAGCTGGCGGACGGCGCGTGGAAGCATTACCTGTGGACGGCGTTTTTGCTGGCAGGCGGTTTTGCCATGGGGGTGGTTATGGGATTTTCACCGACAATTTACGCATCGGCAAACCGGCCGTACCTCTATCTGTATTTTGTGCTGATCTATGTGTGCGCGGATGCCGTGTGGAACATGGGCGGCATGAAAGCTGTCTGGAAGATAGGCAGTGCAGATGCAGTGCGGAAAATGCCGGTGCCGGAAAAACTGATGTTTACTGTACTCGGGCTTCTGGTGCTGGCAAACATTCTGGATGTGACCCGGATGTGCTGGCTGCTTGGAAGGCTTCTGTGACCGTTTATAACAGAAATTCGCTGTTTCATGCAGGAAACCTAACGAAAAATCCAATTTCAGCCGATGTATACCATATGAACGGATTCAGTCAGGGATACATTCAGGGAGGAATGTGGATATGGGAATCAGCATCAATGCACCGGGAAGTGTGAGCAATCAGGCATCGATGACAGGCACACTTTCCATCCGAAAAAGCACAAATACATTTGAGCAGATGGCGGGGGTCAGTAGTTCAGGGGGAACCTCGAAAAAACAGCTCAATTATAATCACAGAGATATTTCCGGACAGCTGCTCCGGGCGAAGAAGCCGCAGAGTGCATCTGCGGCGTTGACCCGTGCAAAGAGCAAGGTGTCTATGCTTCAGCGTGCGGCGGCATCCGGACAGTATGATTCCAAGGAAGTGGCGAATGCGCTTGCGCATGCGAGACGGATGGTGCGCTGTGCGCAGCTTAAAGTGCGCAATCTGCGCGAGGAAGAGCGCGAGCAGCAGTCTGCGCAGAAGGAAAACAGTGGTAAGAGCCAGCAGAAGGAACATGAAGTGAAGCGCCGTGTGGCACAGAAAGAGCGTCAACTCAAGCAGAAGGTAGCGATTGAGAATACACAGGAAGTGCTTCGGCAGAAGAAAAAGAAGAACGAGATGGCGCAGAAGCAGCAGAGACACCGCTCGCAGGAGCGGGGTAAGATTGCAGAGGCGGATTTCAAATATATCAAGTCACAGCTCGAGGATGGCAAAGGCTTTGGCGGCGGCAGTTCTTATTGTGAGGACAGTGGATTTACACTGGATATCAGTGATGCCGCAATGTCGATGGCGGAACTTGAGATGATGGCACAGAATCAGATCGAAGCGGAGGCAGAGGCGGAGGCGGAAGTGGAAGCGGAGATGTCGCTTACCGACGGAGGAACTCTTGCAGTTACGACAGCGGGAACCGTGACGGCGGGCAGCGGAGCGGGAACTGCACCTGACGCAGCGCCAGCCGCAGCCGGCGTATCTGTGGATGTGTCAGTGTAACAAAACGGCGAGGGACACTGCCCCATGAAGCAGGCGGTGTCCTTTGAAGGCTAAGTCATATTATAAGAAAATCACACTTTTCGATTTCAGGTAGAATGCACAGGAAATATTTTGTTCAAAAAATGTGGCATTTCTAACCAGCCGGTGGCTTGTCGGACACCCTCCGGGAGAGTCCAAACGTGGAAGAGACACGAAATCAGATGCAGTCATCCGGCTGGAAGAACTGCACACATTTTTTTCAATAAATCTTTCCTATGCAGTTCTACCTGAAATCTATAGAATGTGTTTTGGATAATATGACTTAGCACTTCAAAGGACAGCGTTGCCTGCCTATGTGGTAGTGCTCCTGCGCTGTTTTGCAGCGACAGCGGTCAGGGCAAACATGGCGGCAGCAAAGAGGAGCTGGATGCCGATACATTTCCAGTAAAAGCCCAGGTCGAAGACTTCCTTTCCGAAGCCCGCCAGCATATTGTTGGCACGGATGTACCAGTAGGCAGGAAGGAAACGTCCTACGGCAAGTACGGAACCGGAGAGCATGGACTGTGGGACAAAGACACCGCAGAGGAAGGACATGGACAGACCGACGATATTTGCCAGCATATTTAATACATTGTCATCCGGCGAGAACGTCGAGATGAGCAGGGAGAGTGCAGTCGTAAAAAGCAGAAAAGCGAGGCTGTTTAAGATTGCATAGCCGACATAGGGCTGCAGCATGGCTTTCCGGTAGAATACGAGACCAAGCAGCAGAAAGAGCAGCCAGATGCCGAGACTGTACAGGAGACAGCCGGATGCCATGGCAAGAGTACGTGTTCTTCCGGGAAGAGCGGAGCACGCCGTCCGGGCTTTCATGTCGCGGCTGTTTAAGGTAACCAGAATCGGAGCCATGCCGGCGAACAGGATTGCCAGAAAGATATACGGAAGATACTGGAAGAAATAAAAAACCTTGCTGTTGGTGTCGGCGTCGGACATCTGAAAAGATGTGACGGAGACTTTGGGAAGGTCGGAAATGGTATGATCCGTATGGTCGATGGCCTCGGCAATGGTGTCACCGCCCGCCAGGTAGAGCTGTAGTGCCTGCACATACTGCGTAATCTGGTTGTCCACGTACTGGCTGCTGCTGCTTCCCGGAATTGTCAGGGAGGAGACAAGGTCTTTGGTCTCGCCGGCGAGCACCCGGTCTTCAAATCCTTCCGGGATGACCAGGGCATAGTTGAGCGTGCGGTAGTAGATCGCATCTAACAGTGCGGTGTCATCTCCCGGCTCCGGTGTTGTGACCTGGTGGATGGATGCGAGATAATCGCACAGAGCGCGGCTTGCATCCGTGTTGTCTTCATCTGTGATGGCGATAGAGCGCTGGCTGGCTTTGAAGTTCTCGTTGATGGAATCCTGCGAGAGTGCCGACAGCAGCAGAGTGATCATCGCGTAGACGCCAAAATAGATCAATGCGGCATTTCGCCGTTTTTTTGCGATTGCGAAAAATGTTTTAAAGACTGGCATATTTTTTCCTCCTTACCAGTGCAAGACCGCCGAGACAGAAAAGTGCCGAGAGTAACAGGAGTCCTGCGATATTTGTAAAAAATCGTGTGTAGGATGGGTACACGACGAGTGAATACAGCGCGTCAGAGATGAGAGCTGCAGGATTGATGCGGTTGAGCAGCGGGCAGAAATCTTCCACAAGTGCACGCATATTTCCGATCATCAGACCGCTTAAAAAGCAGCAGATCATAATTGCAGCCATCAGGAAACCAAACTTGGTCTCTTTGGAAAACTGCCCGATACAACCGACCAGAAATCCCAGACTCAGCCCGGCAAGACAACCGCAGAGGCAGGTCAGCGTCACACCGACGAGATGGTTTCCGAAATCAACCTTAAGAACCAGTGTCAGATAGGCAATGGTGATCAGCAAGGAGGAAAACTCAAAAATCAGAGCTCCGGTCAGATCACCGAGGGTGGCAAGCAGCCGGGGAACCGGCGAGACATTGCGTCTGGCACCCAGATCCGACAGATTTGCCTGATTGGAGATGGCGAGCGTGTTGCCGATCATGGCAGCATAGAGGCAGGTCATGGCAATCAGATTAAAAAAGTAAGTAAGGGATTCATCCACGGAGCCGGCACCAAGGGATTCGTGCCGGATATAGCTGACTTCCGTAGAAACCGCATCAAGCAGTGCCGGAAGCTTCGTGGGATCTTTCATTGCGGCCTGGGCGATGGCACTGTATTCTATGTTGAAACGATCCACAAGCACACTTAAAATACTCTGGTACAGAGGAGCGGAAGTCATCTCTGCGGAGAGTGTCAGCGATAGAGGATACGTGGAAACATCCTTGGCGGATGCGGCATTTCTATAATCGGAAACGGTTGGCAGATCAGCGGTAATGATGCCGTAGACTTCTTTTGCTTTCAGCAGTTCACTGGCATCCGCAGCGGAAGCATAGGTAACTTCAAGGAACTGATCTTCGCCGGGTTTGGACAGGGAATCAAACATGGAGCGCAGCTCGGAGGATTCCTCTTGCATCACAACTGCAACCGGGATGGCGGAAAAACTTTCGCCACTCCCCAGTCCGCCGAATGCAAAATGGAACATCGTTCCGAGCAGAAGTGGAAAAGCGACACACCAGAATACCTGACCTTTATCCCGCAGCAGATTAAGCAGTGTATATTTCATCGTATGAAAAAACATGGTGGTACCTCCTAATCACGAAGTTCTTTTCCGGTAATTTCCAGAAAGACGTCATTTAAGGTCGGAAGTTCGGAATAGACTCTTCCGAAAGACACATTCTGTTCCTGCAGATAGTTCAGAATGTGCGGCAGATTGTGGGAACCGCCGCTGCACAGCACTTTTAAGCAGTGATGTTCAAAGGTTACCTCATAGACGTGCTTTATGTCACGGATCGCTGCAATCTGCGCAGGAAGAAGATCCAGAATATCAATCGAGATGATCTCGCTCTTTTTGATCATTCGTTTTAACTCTTCCGTGGTTCCAATGGCAAGATTTTTGCCTTTGTCCATAATGGCGATCCGGGTACAGATCTGCTCCACCTCCTCCATATAGTGGGAAGTGTAAATGATCGTGGCGCCATTGCGGTTTAACTCCTGGATTCCTTCCAGAATTTTATTGCGGCTCTGTGGGTCAACCGCCACAGTCGGCTCGTCGAGAATGATGAGCTTTGGCTTGTGGGCAATTCCGCACGCGATATTCAGACGGCGCAGCAGACCACCGGAAAGCTTTTTCGGATAAAATTTGCGGAAATCGTTGAGACCGACAAAATCGATGGCATCTTCCACATACTGACGCCGGAGCGCTTTGTCGCGGATATACAGACCACAGAAATAATCAATGTTTTCATAGACGGTCAATTCCTGAAAGACAGCGACATTTTGCATGACAACGCCGATCTGACGTTTCAGATCGTAGCTGTCCGGCCGCATTTCCCGGCCGAAGACCCGGACGGTTCCCTTGTCAAAGGCAAGCAGTGCAAGGATGCAGTTGATGGTTGTCGTCTTTCCGGAGCCGTTTGGTCCAAGCAGACCGAAGATCTCACCTTCCTCGATCGTGAGATTAAAGTGATCGAGGGCGACGAGCTCCTGATAGCGTTTTACCAGATTTTCTATTTCTACAACAGGTATTGACATAACAAATCCTCCTCGTTTGATGGTAATTACAGTATAGCGGGTGGCGCCCGGCGGTGCCAGTGAGCAGCGTCAGATGTTTGATGTGACAAATGTCATGAATCTCTTATTTTTCAAAAAAGATGTGGCGGTAGCCCTGTAATGATGATATGGTTATCATAACGTGTGCGGGAAAGTGGAAAATATCCCGGAAATATGGCGGCATATGTGGACAGGGAGAGGGTAGAATGAAGCGGATTGTGGATAAAGGACTGTTGCTTGCCGGCGGTCTGCTTATGGCGGGACAGTCGGGAAGGCTTGCAGCGCCGGTCATAGCGCTGCTGTTGGCGATGACTGCGGCGGCATATGGCAGCTGTGTGGACAACAGACGATGGCATTGTGTGTGCCTTGCGGGGATGTTTGCGGTCTGCTTTATCCTGCCGGAACTCTGTTTTTTCGTGCCGGTTCTTCTGTATGACTGTGCGGAAAAAAAGGAGATGCGGCTCTGGTTCTTAAGTGTTCCGGGGCTCGCTTTTTTCTATCGGGAACAGATGATCCGGCAGCCCTTTTTGTGGGCGGCGGACGGTATGCTGATCGTGGCTGCGATATTGCTGGCGTGCAGAACGGGCAGAATTCTGTATCTGGAACAGGAGATGATCCGTCTTCGGGATACCAGCACGGAGCTCAATCTCGTGTTACAGGAAAAAAACAAGAACCTGATGGAAAAACAGGATTATGAGATCTACCTTGCGACACTGCGGGAGCGCAACCGCATTGCAAGAGAGATTCATGATAATGTGGGGCATATGCTTTCAAGAAGTATTCTGCAGATGGGAGCACTGATTACGATTCATAAGGAGGAGCCGCTGCACGGACAGCTCGCCGGGGTGGGGGAGACGTTAAATCAGGCGATGAACAGTATCCGTGAGAGTGTGCACGATCTGCACGATGAGTCCATTGATCTGCGGCAGTCTATTGCGGAGGCGACCCGTGAGATGAAGGAGCATTATCAGCTCACGGTCGATTATGATATGTCTCCGGAGATTCCACGCAATGTAAAGTATTGTTTTATCACAGCGGTAAAAGAAGCCATGTCGAATATTGCAAAACACTCCGATGCGGATAAGATCTCCGTGATTTTGCGGGAGCACCCGGCGTTCTATCAGATGACCGTTGAGGACAACGGAACGGTGAGACGAAAGGGACAGAGCGGACCATTGTGGGAGGAAGAGGTCGTCCGTATGGACGGAAAGGAAGGGATTGGTCTTTCCAATATGAAGGAGCGCGTGCAGGCACTGGGCGGAACCTTCCGGATTCATACGGAAAAGGGATTTGTGATCTTTATTTCGATTCCCAAGAGGGATAAAATGTAGATACGGTAATGATGACTGGGAGAGAGAAAAATGAGAGTTCTGGTGGTTGACGATGATAAGCTGGTGGCAGTATCCCTAAAAACGATTCTGGAAGCTGACGGGGAGATTACGGTCGTGGGTCTGGGAGAGGCTGGAGATGATGCCATCCGGCTCTATCGGGAGCAGCATCCTGATATTTTGCTGATGGATATCCGCATGCAGGGAATGTCCGGATTGGATGCAGCTGAATGCATCTTAAAAGAAGATCAAGCGGCAAAAATTTTGTTTTTGACAACCTTTTCCGATGACGAATACATTGTAAAGGCACTGAATATGGGAGCGAAGGGGTATCTGCTGAAACAGGACTTTGAGTCGATCGTTCCGGCACTCAAGGCTGTCTACGGCGGGCAGAGTGTATTCGGCGGACAGATTATGGGAAAAATTCCGGTGCTGCTGGCAGGAAAAGGCAGCTTTTCCTATCATGATTACGACATCAGTGAGAAGGAGCAGGGCATCATTGAACTGGTGGCAGAAGGCTTAAGCAACCGGGAGATTGCAGAAAAATTGTATTTGAGCGAGGGTACGGTGCGCAATTATATCAGCACCATACTGGATAAATTAAAGTTACGAGACCGCACACAGCTGGCAGTCTTTTATTATAAGAACTGCGGCTGAGCCGGCGGTACAGCAATCGCACAGAAGCTGTGACGACAGACAGCGACATGAAAGAGACGGCAATGCAGCAACAGGGAAGATGAGGAAAACAATGATATTTGAGACACATGCACATTATGATGATGAAGTATTTAATGAGGATAGAGAGCAATTATTAGCTGGGCTCCCGGAAAAGGGAATCGGGAGGGTGATTAACGTCGGCGCGTCCATTGAGACGACGAGGACGACGCTCGCGTTGGCGGAGACGTATGATTACATCTATGCCGCCGTGGGTGTGCATCCGAGCGATATTGACGGGCTGAACGAGGAGACATATTCCTGGCTCAAGGAGCAGACGGCACATCCGAAGACGGTAGCGGTGGGAGAGATCGGTCTGGATTATTACTGGGACAAGGAGCCGGAAGTACAGGCAGCGCAGCGGGAATGGTTCGTGCGCCAGCTGACACTCGCAGGGAAAACAGATCTGCCGGTAATTATCCACTCGCGTGACGCGGCGGAGGATACCATGCGGATCTTAAAAGAGACCGGAAGATTCCGGGAACATCCCGGCGTCATTCACTGTTACTCGTACTCGCCGGAGCAGGCAAAAGAGTACGTGAAGATGGGATACTGCATTGGTGTGGGTGGTGTGGTTACCTTTAAAAATGCAAAGAAACTCAGGCAGACGGTGGAGCAGGTCTCTCTGGAACACATTCTGTTGGAGACAGACTGTCCGTATATGGCGCCCGAGCCGCACCGGGGAACCCGCAACGATTCCTCCAACCTCTCTTATGTGGCTGCCAGGATTGCGGAGATCAAAGGCGTCTCTGTGCAGGAGGTGGAGCAGACGACCTGGGAAAATGCCTGCCGTGTATTCGGCGTCCGGTAGGTGTCTGCCCGAATCAGCAGAAGCGGGAATATTCCGGGGTGTCTGCCCAATAGCGCTTCGGGATTAACTGCATCTGCAAGCTTGGATTTTTGCGGGATTCGATGGCAATGTGATCAAAAAAGGTCAGCCAGAGCTGCCGGAAGGCTTCCTCATCGGAGGAATACCGGCTGACTTTCTCCAGATCCAGATCTGCGGCATCTGTGAGAATGTAGCTGGAAAGCGCTTTGTGCACCGCGACAGACTGATGTGTGGCGTCATAGATCATAAAGTTCTCGGAGGGCAGACGGTCGGTGAAATGCTCTGCCAGATAGGGAAGGACGTTGTCCTTCGGATGGATTGTGGCAAAGAGAACGCCGTTCTCAAGCTCGGAGAAGCGCAGAAATTCGAGATGATGGCAGGCTTCGCGGTTGGTCGCCCGGCAGAGCTCAAAAATCCGGTAGACACACGGTTCGCCTAAGGAAAGAAGCACTTTCTGACCGTCTCCGCTTGCGAGTGCGAGGAGGATGGTCTCATAGATGGCGTCTGCCTTGTCCATCTTCCTGCCGGAGGATGGCTCGCCGGACATTGCAGCCTGATAGATCGACTCATAGAACTGCATGCCGAAACGGGACGTGATGGTGCGGATCACCTTGCCGGTCTTATCCGCGGAAGGAGCCACGTGAATATATTCGGAAAAAAGCTCGTAATTCTCCGGTTCGCCGGTGGCAAGCCGGATATTGCGGTGACCGAGCCGGCTTGCGCAGGCGTCATAGACACCGGTAAAGATACCTTCAAGACTGTCCTCACAGATAAATACATACATGTAAAATACCTCTTTTCTATGTGTAATCAGGGCGGTGGGCTCACAGGGCAAGCCCGGTGTCAAACAGCGACAACTGTTGATAACCGGTGTTGCGGAGCTCCTTTGGAACCTGCGTGTGGTCTGCCATGAGATGAGAGCAGATATAGTCCTCGTCGAGCTTCGTGCGGTACATCATCCGGCCGGAACAGGTGATGAAATACAGGGCGCGCTTTAGCACAACGCCGATCTTTTTCAGATCGTCATAGGTGAGCGCGGTATCCCGTCTGGCGGCGACGATCCGCTGGGCGGACTTGTATCCGATTCCGGGTACGCGCAGAAGAGTCTGATAACTGGCGCGGTTGATCTCGACCGGAAATGTGTCGAGATGACGCAATGCCCAGTCACACTTGGGATCCAGATAAATATTAAAATTCGGGCGGTCTTCCGACAGAAGTTCATCCACATGAAAGCGGTAATAGCGCAGCAGCCAGTCTGCCTGGTACAGGCGGTGCTCGCGCAGCAGCGGAGGTCCGCCGGGGAGCACCGGCAGTGACGAATCGCCGTTGACATTGATGAACGCAGAGTAGAAAACGCGCTTCAGATGAAACTTCTCATAGAGTGCCTCGGACACACGCAAAATCTGATAGTCGTTCTCCGGGGTAGCACCGATAATCATCTGTGTGCTCTGCCCGGCGGGCACAAACTTCGGCGCTTTGCGGTAGACCATCAGTTCATTCTGGTTCTCCGTGATGCCATTCTGGATCTGGCGCATGGGGGAGAGAATCGTGTGTCTTGATTTGCAGGGAGCAAGCTGCTTCAGTCCGTTTGCCGTGGGAAGCTCAAGATTGATGCTCATGCGGTCTGCAAGAAACCCTGCTTTCTCAATCAGTGCCGGGTCAGCGCCGGGAATCGCTTTTACGTGGATGTAGCCGTTGAAGTGATGGACGGTACGGAGCCGGTAGAGCGTCTGGTAAATCAGATCCATGGTGTAATTCGGACTGATGAGGATACCGGAACTTAAGAACAGACCCTCGATATAATTGCGCCGGTAGAATTCCATGGTGAGCGTGCAGATCTCATCCGGGGTAAAGGAGGCGCGGGGGACGTCGGAGTTGCAGTTGTTCTGGCAGTAGGCACAGTTAAAAATACACTCGTTGGTGAACAGGATCTTGAGCAGGGAGATGCATCTTCCGTCCGCAGCAAATGCATGGCACACGCCGGGAGCCAGACAATTCCCCATGTGCCTGCCGTCTCCTCTGCGGTCGATGCCGCTTGAGGTACATGCCACGTCGTACTTCGCGGCATCGGTAAGGATGGCAAGCTTCTCCATGAGGGAGAGATTCTGCTGAATGTTCATGTGAAAACACCTCCTGACGAAACAAATGTTCGGTTAAAGAATAGCACATATGTTCGACAAAAGCAATATAAAATCGAATATTTGTTCGAGAAAGATTATGGTTCACTTGGACAGTGGGTATATGGTATACTATACGTAGCGGCTCCCAGACTTTTGCCGTAGCGGAGTCGTACAGATAGAAGCCCCCGGGCGGGCTTTGGAATGGAGAAAGATGGATACAGATATTTTTGAGCAGTTCCCGGATCGGGAAACATTTGACAAATACTGGAACGAGAATTATCAGCCGGTGACATACGAGGATGTGCGCGAGGCGTTCACCGATTTTGTGAAGTCTGCGGACGGTCACATCTACCTCTCGGATTACGAGGAGAAGGGGCTGATCTCCCGGGAAGATTTTAAGGAAAACCTCTCGCAGGAGGCACAGTTTACATTTGAGGACGGACTGACGGAAGTTTTTTACGATAAGAATCCGGAGCTTTATGAGACGGCGTTTGCGCTCTATGAGGAGTCAAAGCTTACCGGAAAGGGAGATGCATCGGTGGCGCAGACGTTTCACGAGACGTTTCGCGCGCTCTATGCAGAGTTTCTGGACAGACTGTATGATGAGGTGCTGGCAGCATGGCAACATTAGGAATACCGCAGAATACGATTGCGGTTCTGCAGAAGTATCATTTTAATTTTCAGAAAAAGTTCGGACAGAATTTTCTCATTGATACCCATGTGCTCGAGCGCATTATTGAGGCGGCGGGCATTACGAAGGATGACTTTGTGCTGGAGATCGGACCGGGCATCGGCACGATGACCCAGTATCTGTGTGAAAATGCCAGAGAGGTGACGGCGGTGGAGATCGATCAGAACCTGATCCCGATTCTGGCGGACACGCTTAGCGCTTATGACAATGTGACGGTTATCAATGAGGACATTTTGAAGCTGGATATTGTAAAGCTCGCGGAGGAGAAGAATGCCGGAAAGCCGATCAAGGTGGTGGCAAATCTTCCGTATTATATTACTACGCCGATTATCATGGGGCTGTTTGAGAGCCATGTGCCGATTGACAGCATTACGATCATGGTGCAGAAGGAAGTTGCAGACAGGATGCAGGTCGGACCGGGGACGAAGGATTACGGTGCGCTCTCGCTGGCGGTGCAGTATTATGCAAAGCCGGAGATTATCGCAAACGTGCCGCCGAACTGCTTTATGCCGCGGCCGAATGTCGGCAGCGCGGTGATAAGGCTGACGCGTCATGAGACCGTGCCGGTGCAGGTGGAGGATGAAAAGCTGATGTTCCGGCTGATCCGGGCATCTTTTAACCAGAGGCGCAAGACGCTTGCGAACGGTCTGAATAATTCGCCGGAGATTCATCTCTCCAAGGAAGTGATTCAGGAAAGCATTGAGGAGCTTGGCGTGCCGGTGACCATCCGTGGAGAGGCGCTTACATTGGAACAGTTTGCGGCGCTCTCGAATATTATCGGACGCAGAATGAAGCAGCAGGCATAGAGAGAACAGGGGGAAATAGACAATGGATGGACAGCAGAACAATCAGAGTGGATGGAACGGGAACGAGGCGCCCAGAACATACGGTGAAGATACGAAAATGTATCAGAACCGGCAGAACGCGTCGCAGCAGCCGAATTACGGAAATAACCAGAATGCATATCAGCAGCCGAATTACGGAAACGGTCAGAACGCATATCAGCAGCCGAATTACGGAAACGGCCAGAACGCATATCAGCAGCCGAATTACGGAAACGGCCAGAACCCGTATCAACAGCCGAATTACGGAAACGGCCAGAACCCGTATCAGCAGCCGAATTATGGAAACTGGCAGGGGAATCCCTACCCGCAGGAGCAGCACGGTCCGGTATCCGATGTTCTGTGCAATATTCTTCTGGTGATCTTTATGGCGCAGATTATCATCAATTTTGTGGTATTTGGCGCGACATGGAATGCGATGGCGGGGGAAGGAATAGACGCTTATCTCGACGGATCCGTGAGTCTTGGCAGCCCGGTGCAGATGCTTTCCATGTTTTCCAATCTGCTGTTTGTGGCGATGCTTGTGCTGTTGATTCTGGATATTGTAAAAATCAGCAATCAGAAATACAAGATCACCGGTCTGGTGCTGTTTGCGATTTTCTTAAGACCGGGCTATTACGTCTGGAGAGCACATGTGCTCAAGAGAAAAATGACGTTTCCGATCATCTACACCATCGTTTACAGCGGAGTGACCGTGGCATATTTTTTCTATTCGTTTTATAAAGTTTTTTCACTGACATTCGGGATTATGCAGAGTCTGAACTAGTGCCGCGGCTTTGTGGGAATGGAAGATCTCCTTGGTTCATATAATAATGGACAGGGAGATTTTTTTATGCGGAAAAAATGGAAACACTATATTGATAGAATGCTTACATTCGCGCTGATCGGCATATTATTGCCGCTTTTTGTCACGATAATATGTCAGCGTATGCGGCTGGAGGAAGTGATATACGGCACGTACGACGCGATAACGGAGGCGGCAGAAAGAGAGGGCGGGGAGGAACTGGAAGAACAGCTGCCTTTTATTCTGGCGAAGGAGATCCGTGCGGACGCGGAGGATGCGGCGCTTATGGCGCAGTGCGTGATTGCGCGGACAACACTGTATGATGCCGCGGCGAGAGGGGAGGAACAGCCGGCTGCTTTTTCGGAGGAAGAATTAAGGCAGGCGCTGGGGGAAACATATGAAAAGGCCATGGAACGGCTTGAGACGTGCGTGGAGGAGACGAGCGGGCAGGTGCTCTCCTGGAACGGTGGCTATGCGTATGCTGCATATCATGCGATCAGTGCAGGAAGTACGAGAGATATGAGCCGGTCGGCGGAAGCGGCGGTGCCATATCTTCCTGCGGTGGAGTGCCCGGCGGATCTGACGGCGGAGGGCACGCTCTCGGTCATTTATTGTGAGGAAACGGACATTTTAAAGCGGTGCGGGGAGCATTTTGCGGAGGCAGACGTGTCTGCGGTGTCTGAGATCCAGGTTACAGAGCGGGATGCGGCGGGTTATGTACAGCAGGTCATGCTGGGGGAGTATGTCTGCACCGGGGAAGCGTTCCGTGAGGCGATGGGCTGGAATTCCGCGTGTTTTACGATCACGCAGATGGGGGAAAATGTGCGGATCGTGACAAGGGGACTGGGACACGGGTACGGCCTGAGCCAGAATGAGGCGCGCGCGATGGCGCAGGAAGGAACCTCTTACGAGGAGATTTTACAATATTTTTTTCCGGGAACAACGCTTGTGACAGCGGATCAGATAAAATAGGCGGCACTCTGCATAAACCATCCGTGCAGGGGGAACAATAGGAATAAAAATAAATAATATGGATGGTGAAAAAAATGAGAAAAAGCAGATTTTGGGCATTCCTCGGGCGTAAACAATATGTGATTGCGGGGGCGATTGTGATTGCGGCAGCAGTTGCGACCACGGTAATTTACAGCGATCATGAACAACAGCAGCGCGAACAGCTGGAGGAAGAACTGGCACAGGAAAACACACCGGAGGAAGCCGGACTTGTCGCTGCGACGGAAAGTACGGAACAGACAGCACAGGCATCCGCAGTCATTCCGCCGGAGCAGACCGCGGAGACGGAAAAGCTGGAGCAGAAAGCAGCGGAGACGACAGAGAGTACGGAAGTGGCGCAGGTGGAAAAAGAAGCGGAGAATGAGACAGCAGAGACGGGCGCAGAGGCCAATGCGCTCCATTTTGCCCCGGAGGACGGCATGCTCTGGCCGATGGAGGGAAATGTGATCTTAAATTACAGCATGGATTCTACCATATATTTTGCGACGCTGGACCAGTACAAATACAATCCGGCGGTGATTATCGCGGGAGAGGTCAACAATAAGGTATATTCCGTCGCAAAGGGAAAAGTCATCGGTCTCTCCAACAACGAGGAGACTGGCTGTACGATGACGGTTGACCTGGGAGACGGCTACCGCGCGATCTACGGACAGTTAAAGGAGCCGAACTTTGCGGTGGGCGATTATGTGGAATCCGGCCATGTGCTGGGCTACGTGGCAGAGCCGACGAAATATTATTCGGTGGAGGGCAGCAATCTGTATTTTGCGCTGCAAAAAGACGGACAGCCTGTCGATCCGGTAGCATTTTTTCAGAGCTAGTTTGTAAAAGGAAGACACCGGTTCTTGAATATGTTGGATTTCTTCATTATAATGAAACAAGAGATAAGGGAGGAATCGGTACATGGAATTCAAGGAATACAGTAAAGCTGTGATGGCATGGGTGGACGGAGTGATGCAGAACCGCGGCGCCGATGCCGAGAAAACATTGAAATACTGTGCAGATATCGAACAATATGCAAAACAGACGGGGGATCCAAAGCTTCTGGGGTTTGCCTACTATTATGCGGGCGAGACCTACTATGTGCTCAATGAGGGCGAGCAGCTTCTTAAGACCATTACCAGAGCCATCACCTATCTGGATCAGGCGGAGCAGTGGGACATGGTGGCCAGATCTTATAATATCCTTGCGATTGCCTTTTTGAACCGTGGAAATACGCCGATTGCGCTGGATTATTATCTGACCGGACTCGGTTATTGTAAAAAATATAAGCTGGCGAACGAAGAAAACGTCATCAACTTGAATCTCGGAACCCTCTATCTGGGCAACGAACAGTGGAATGAGGCGCAGAGATATTTTGAAAAAGTCTCCTCCGATATCAAGGCATATCCGAAGACACCGAATTATTACGGGCTGATGAGCTGCGTGGCGGTCTGTCTGGGGCGGTGCTTTATGCAGCGGGAACAGAATGAGCGCGTGCAGGCACAGCTGGATTATCTGGATCAGGTCTGCTGGGAGCACATGCAGAAGATCGAGCGCCTCTCCGCGCTGATTTTTAAGGCGGAATATTATCACCGCGTGGGAAGAATCACACTCCGCGAGGAATGTATTGAGCAGATCCGCGGACTTGTGGATATGGACATGGCGGTTATGGATATCTTTGATGATGTGTACGGGCTGTGCAGACTGTTGCTGGAGATCGATCAGGAAGATGTCTTCTGGGACATCGTGGCGGTATTGGAAAAATTGACGAAAAATGCCAATATTGCGAATTTGCAGCGGAAAATAGTTTCCTTAAAAATCCTCTGTTATCGCAGGAAACAGGACGAGGCGGCTTATCTTGAGGAGGCGGGTCGGTTCTATGAACTGACCGAGGCTCTGGATCGGGAGAACCATTATATGATCGCCAACATGCTCTCTGTGCGCAGATCATTAGAACATGCGAATGAGAAGCGGCGGGAGATGGAGAAAGCGAATGAGCGTCTGCTGGAGAAGTCCGAGACGGATCCGCTGACGCGGCTGGCGAACCGGTTCCGGTTGAATGATTATCTGGAGCGGGCGTTTGAGCGGGCGCAGGATGACCATAGAGCATTTGCGGTAGAGATTCTCGACATCGACTACTTCAAGGAATACAATGATAACTTCGGCCATCAGGCGGGAGATGCCTGCATCGTGGCGATTGCGGATGAGCTGCGGAAAATGCAGAGCCGCGATACCTTCTGTGCGCGGTATGGCGGGGATGAGTTTATCATTATTTACGAGTACAAGACGGAGGACGAGGTTTTTTCCATGGCGGACAGTCTGCGGGAGCGTATTCTTGACAGGCGGATCGAGCATGTGTGCTCGAAGGCGCTTCCGGTTGTCACAATCTCGCAGGGAATCTGTTTTGACGTGGCTCCGGAGGGAAGCCGAAGCTGGGATTTCCTGCATGCGGCGGATATGATGCTCTACGAGGTGAAAAAGCGCAGCCGCAACAATATTTCGCTCGGACATCTGGATGCAAAAGAGGCGAGATACGGAGAAGAGAGGAAACTTTTATAGATTCCGGCATAGAATATACTGTAACGGAAAATCCGCAATCGAGCCTTTTACTTTTACCGAAGCGCAGCAGTATGAAGAAGTACAGATCGAGTGAAGTACGCATCTGTCGATTGCTTTTCATAGGAGTATTGCCCAAAGCCGCGAGCGGATTTGGGTTACATAGACAGAAGTTCGGAGATTTGCGCATTTCTTGACAAAAGAGAGATGCCGTGCTATGATTCAAAATACTGCGCAGTCGGCAGAGGTGGGCACTTTCTGCCGGTGCTGGGCATGCGTCAGAGAATTGGCTCTGGCGTGACAGAAAGGAAAAAGATGGAAACAGTTAGATTTGATGAGTTAGATTTATATCCTCAGGTGTTAAGAGCGATTGCGGATATGGGATTTGAGGAGGCAACGCCGATTCAGAGCCAGGCGATTCCGGTTGTGATGTCGGGCGTGGATGTGATCGGACAGGCACAGACAGGTACCGGTAAGACGGCATCCTTTGGTATTCCGGTGCTTCACAAGGTAGACCCGAACAGCAGAAAGACGCAGGTAATCATTCTCTCTCCGACCAGAGAACTTGCCATCCAGGTGGCGGACGAGATCCGCAAACTTGCCAAGTATATGCACGGGGTCAAGGTGCTTCCGGTGTATGGTGGGCAGGAGATCGGACGCCAGATCAAGGCGTTAAAGGGCGGTGCGCAGATTATCGTCGGAACGCCGGGGCGTGTGATGGATCATCTGCGCCGCAAGACGATCCGCTGTGATGCGATCCACACGGTGGTACTCGATGAGGCGGATGAGATGCTGAACATGGGCTTCCGCGATGACATCGAGACGATTCTTGAGTATATTCCGGCGGAGGGACGTCAGACGATCCTTTTCTCCGCGACGATGCCGAAGCCGATCCTCGATATTACCAGGAAATATCAGCACGATGCGGTCAACATCAAGGTGGTAAAAAAAGAGCTGACGGTTCCGAGCATTGAGCAGTATTACTACGATGTCAAGCGCAGCGACAAGGTAGAAGTCTTAACGCGGCTTCTCGATTACTACAATCCGAAACTCTCGCTGGTATTCTGCAATACCAAGCGGATGGTGGACGAACTTGCGGAAGAATTAAAGGGACGCGGCTATTTTGCAGAGGGACTGCACGGAGATATGAAGCAGTCGCAGCGTGACCGCGTGATGAAAGGATTCCGCAGCGGCAAGACCGAGATCCTCATTGCGACTGATGTGGCGGCGCGCGGAATCGACGTCGATGATGTGGAGGCCGTTTTCAACTACGACATTCCGCAGGATGACGAATACTATGTGCACCGGATCGGCAGAACGGGACGTGCAGGTCGGACCGGACGCGCTTTTACCTTCGTGAAGGGCAAAGAAGTCTACAAGCTGAAGGATATCATGCGCTACTGCAAGACCAAGATCGTGGCGATGCCGATTCCGTCAACGGATGATGTGGCACAGATCAAGGCAGAGAAGGTCATGGAGGAGATCGGCAGGATCATCGACGAGGAGAACCTGTCGGACATGATCGACATGATCGAGCGCCAGGTGAATGCTTCGGATTACACCGCAATGGATATTGCAGCGGCATTTTTGAAGCAGGCACTCGGCCAGGTCAATCTCGACAACGGCAGCGAGGATGACTACGACTTCGACAATACCGGGGCGGAGGAAGGGATGGTGCGTCTCTTCATCAACATCGGTAAAAAAGACCGCGTCAAACCGGGAGACATTCTCGGGGCGATTGCCGGGGAGTCCGGCATGCCGGGCAAGCTGGTCGGCGCGATCGATATGTATGACAAGTATACCTTCGTGGAAGTGCCGAGAGAGTATGGCAGAGAAGTCCTCGAGGGAATGAAGAACACCAAGATCAAAGGGCGCTCTGTCAATATGGAACCGGCAAATCAAAGGTAGATTTAATAAATGGAACGCTATCGGAATCTGGAATTGCCGCAATAAGCATAGACCTCTTTGGGGTGATAAGTAATATTATTAGAAGACTAGAGAACAAAAAAGTTCCAGAATAAACAGACAGCGGGAAATTCTTTGAAGCAAAATTCACGTATTTCTTCCATGCCGTGGCTGGCAT
>OGXW01000394.1_pt1 | contig 32802 bp, 28 predicted proteins | sample 1576341 | NCBI WGS metagenome assembly OGXW01 (sample SAMEA3541592, study PRJEB24748) | human gut metagenome | biome: human gut; feature: human-associated habitat; material: faeces | place: China | collected 2012
ATTCGGGTAAAATCTTCCACAAACTGGGACTCGCAGCTCACGAAAAGCCTTTTTCAGACACGCTCTAAAGTGCAAAATATTGTTAGTATCTTGGAGTGGCGGATATTGTGGTTCTGGTGTGAAAGCTGTCCCAGAGTTTGTTGCAGAGGACTGTGTAGGCAGCACCGAAGATGTTGGTTCCGATACGGAGGGCCAGGGCGTAGGGGAGACCGAAGAGGGTGGTGGCGATGGAGAGGGCACCAAAGGTGTTGAAAACGGTCTGCCATGGATAGCTTGCAGAGTAGCCAACGCCGATTCCGCCGATCATTCCGATGTAGGGATACATGTTTTCAGGGAGCAGGAGATAGAGAACCAGAAAAACAGCGCATCCGATGATGTTATATAATCCCCTTGGAACAGCACGCTGTTTACAGTCTTTTGTAAAAGGAAGACATACGGACATACAGGCGATTCCTGCCCACATGGCACGGGGAAGGCCGGCCAGGTTCATAAAAAGCATGGCGCTGGATACGATAAAGGTCAGTTTTAGGTACCAGCGGCTTCTTGCGGAATGTAAATCAAATTCCCGGAAAAGATCTGAGAATGTTCTGCGATAGGGACGATGTTTCTGGTTTTTATAGAAGATTCCCATACACAGGAGCATTCCCGCAAAAAGACCGATGACACGAAGCAGGAAGGCATATCCCTGCACATCATATCCGGTCAGAAGGAGATAACCAAGAACAAAAGTGGAATGGTTATACATAATAACATTATGACATCCGAGAATCATCAGCAGAAGGATGCAGGTCAGGTGTACCGGAAATGCTGCCAGGGGAGGAAGCATATTTGCCAGACGCGGACCGGTCATGAGAATCGCAAAGAGGAGGGCAATAACGCCAAGTCCATGGGTGGTGCGGATTCCGAAATCAGCCTGTCGGAGAACTAAAACCGCCAGAAGTACGGTAACACCTACGACGCTGTTTTCGCTTCCGAGAAATCTGCTGAACAGAGAGACCACCGCCACACAAAAAGCCATGACCAGATAAACTTTAAAATTGTAAACCAGAATATGGCGTCTTTTTTCTTGGGGATTGGTTGTCTTATGAATCAATTGTTTGGATCCGGCGGAGCTTAACTGCAGTTCCTGATAAAAAGTCATATGATTTATCATCCTTTCTTTTTTTTGTTGGTTGAAAAGTAAAACGTAGAGGGAACTATAACGCAAAACAGATGAAAGGTCAAGAGAAAAATCATTTTTTAGTGCCTGGCACTACTCCTGTGCATATACTATCCTGAGCCTAAAATTATGAGGTTATAATAAAATGTCAACCACGCTTATAAAATCTGTGCAATCCTATACCGACCACGGCAAGCTGCAGATCCAGCTTGTCTCTCAGATCCAGAATCGGCCTGTCCAGGGAGCAAAAATCAGTATCAGCTACACCGGAGCCCCCGGGCAGCCACTGGAACAATTACGGACCAACAGCAGCGGTCAGACCGAAACCATCGAACTGGCGGCACCACCGGTAGAGTACAGCCTGCAGCCATCGGAAGAACAACCTTATTCGGAATATAATCTGAAGGTGGAAGCCGAAGGCTATGAACCCATAGAAGTATCCGGAAGTGAGATCCTGTCCGGTGAGATCAGCAGACAGAAAATAGCACTCCGGCCGATCAGCGATGGTAACTATGAAGATGTAGTGATTCCGGATCATACGTTGTTTGGTAATTATCCGGAAAAAATACCGGAAGAAGAAGTTAAACCGGTCAACGAATCCGGAGAAATTGTGTTGAGTCGTGTAGTGATACCGGAATATGTAGTAGTACACGATGGATCACCGGCAGATTCCACTGCTGATAATTATTATGTAAGATATCGGGATTATATAAAAAACGTGGCATGCAGCGAGATATACGCAACCTGGCCACCTGAGACGATCAAGGCGAATGTTCTGGCAATCATGTCTTTTACCCTGAACCGGGTTTATACGGAGTGGTATAGGAACAAAGGATATGATTTCACCATCACTTCTTCCACTGCCTTCGACCATAAGTGGATCTACGGCCGCAACATCTTTGACAGCATCTCCGATGTGGTAGATGAACTTTTTGAAAACTATCTGTCCCGTCCCAATGTCCGCCAGCCGATTCTTACCCAGTACTGTGACGGCCAGCGGGTGACCTGTCCGCAGTGGATGAGTCAGTGGGGAAGTAAATACCTGGGGGATCAAAATTACACAGCAATCGAAATCATCAGAAACTATTATGGAGAAAATATGTATATCAATTCCGCAGAAGAGATTTCGGGAATCCCGGCATCCTGGCCGGGCTACGATCTGGATATCGGAGCAAGTGGCATGAAAGTCAGGCAGATTCAGGAACAGTTAAATACTATCGGGGAAGTTTATACAGAAGTTCCCAGGGAACCGGTGGATGGCATATACGGAGAGCGAACGAAAGAAGCAGTACGGCAGTTTCAGTCCGTTTTTGGACTGGGACAGACAGGAGTCGTTGATTATCCGACCTGGTATAAGATCCAGGAAATCTATGTGGGAATCACGAGAATCGCAGAGCTATATTGAAAGAATTATTCCTGTTCACTGATAAGATCCCGCGAAGCGTGTTACCGGGAACGGAGGGAACAGGGACAGGAAAAATGTTGGTAATTGAAGCATTACCTTTTTGACATGGGCAATGAAAAGGATTATAATCAATAATCAGGGAAGTATACGTAACGTGAAGTAACAGGAGGAAATACCAGAAAGTGATAAGAAAAGAATGGAAACGTATGCTGGCACTGTCTATGACATATATAATGACTTTGTCCGTGGCAGCGCCAGTTAAGGCTGCTGAAGAAGAACTCGGTGTACCGACAGCGGAAACAGCAGCGGAAACAGCAGCAGAAGTACAGGAAACTCCGGAACAGTTTGAGGCAAGAACAGGATACCATTTATCAGAGGGATATACCTATGTACTGAATAACGGGTTTGTGATTTTGCAGGCAGATGGTTCGCCACAGATCACACCGGTTGCAACCCCGGAACCAACACCAAGTGAAACGCCAACACCGACACCGACACAGACACCGGAGCCGACTGTAACACCGACGCCGGCAGGAGAGAATACTCCGACACCCACACCTGGTCAGGAAGGGGCAGAATCACAGGAAGTGACAGAACAGCCCACGCCGGAGCCTACACCGGCACCGGAGACCACACCGGAAGCTGCGCAGGAGACTGCGGTGGAAGAAAATATCCCGGTTATTACAGCATTTCCACAGTCTGTGGAAGTACCGGTGACGGTGGAGGATTACCGTTTCTGGACAGTATCTGCCAGCAGAAAAGCGGCACAGGCGAAAGTGGTTCAGGAGATCAAAGAAGAGAAGTCACAGGATTCCCGGAGTGTGGGAAGGCTGGAAGAAGGCGGTATCTGTTATATTTTAAGAAAGGAAGACGGATGGTACTACGTGGAATCCGGAACCGTTCGTGGTTTTGTGGAGAAAAAAGCGCTTCGCAGGATCGGAGATAAGAATGAGGCGCTGCTTACTCCGGTATATGCAACAGAGCTGGTTGCGCCGGCAGAAAATCAGGCATATGCATATTACCGGGCAACGATTCAGCAGACTGTAGCAAAGAAGCATTATGCACTCTGCAAAGGAGATGAACTGAATATCAGGGCGGACAAGAGCACAGACAGTGAAATTGTCGGAACGATGAAAAAGGGAAATCTCTGTTATATTCTTGCAGATGAGACAGAAGAGTGGGTATATGTGGAATCCGGAGAAGTTCGTGGGTTTGTAAAAAAGGAATATCTGCAGACAGGCAGGAAAGTGAAGAAAAAAGTGAATAAGACCGGAGCGGATCGTTTTACGCTGGCGATTGCCAGGGTAGATCCGAAGGAAAATCCGGCACGTTATTATACGTTGACTTCGGTGAAAACGGGAATTCCGGACGGGGCGATCCGTGATTCGATCGTGGATTATGCCAGTGGATTCCTTGGAACTGTCTGGAAGGAAGAAGGAACCAGCCTTTGCGAAGGAATTGATACCAGCAAGTTTGTTGAGCAGATTTATGAGGCATACGGATATAATGTTACGGATAAAGACGGAAATATACAGGAACAGGGAAAGGTTTCTGTGGATCAGGCAAAACCCGGTGATGTGATCTGCTATGGATCCGGGGAAGAAACAAGTGCAGCCGGTATTTATGTGGGTGACGGCAAGATGGTACAGGCTTCTGAGACGAGAGGCAAGGTGGTAACAGTAAAGATAGATCCGGAACAGGAGAGCTTTGCCCTGGAGCTTTTTGAAGATACGAAAGTGATTGCAGGAAGTAAGGATATCAGTGAAGTGAATGCAACGGAAGCAATGTACGGACAGGATCTGGGACTTTTTAAGCTGACATATTACTGTGCGTGTGCGAAGTGTTGTGGAAAGGCAACCGGAATTACTGCTTCCGGAGCGAGGGTTGCGGAAGGGGAAACGATCGCGGTGGATCCTTCAGTGATTCCTTATGGAACGAAAGTTATTATTAATGGACATATTTTTACGGCACAGGATTGCGGCAGTGGAGTGAAGCAGAATCATATTGATATCTATGTGGCTGATCATGAGCGGGCTCTGGCACTGGGGTGCAATTATGCGGATGTACATTTGATGAAGTGAGAAGAGACTGTCACACTCTGGGTAGGGTGTGGCAGTTTTTTACTTTACGGGAAATTGCTTTACAGTAAAGTAGAAAACGCGCCGCGAAGATGCTCCAGGGCACATTCTTTGTTCCTGATCCGATAAGAACACTGCGTATCGGAAGAAACCGGGTGAGGATTTCGACAAATGTATACACAATTAAGTGAAAAACAGGAAAAAATTGGAAAATAAAAAGGATTTTGTGAGGAAAGAGTGGAATATATTTAACAGAATAGATGAAAATAGAATGGTTTTTGCTGTTTTTGGTAATAGAAGGGGTGATGTATTTGAATATCAGGGAACAGGCAGAGGAGCGGGAGTTTCAGTATCTGAGCCGGTATGCTTCACACAGCAGAGAGTCGAAGGGCAGAGAGCGTGTGGAGGAGGAGTGTGATATCCGGACGGTGTATCAGAGGGATCGGGATCGGATTATTCATTCGAAGGCGTTTCGACGGTTGAAGGATAAGACACAGGTGTTTCTTGCGGCGCAGGGAGATCATTATCGGACCAGACTGACACATACGCTGGAGGTATCACAGACGGCGCGGACGATCGCGAAGGCGCTGGAACTGAATGAGGATCTGGTGGAAGCAATTGCGCTGGGGCATGATCTGGGGCATACACCGTTCGGACATGCCGGTGAAGCGGCTCTGAATGAAATCTGCCCGGAAGGATTTGCACATTTTAAGCAGAGTGTCCGGGTGGTGGAACGGCTGGAAAAGAACGGGGAGGGACTGAATCTGACTTGGGAAGTAAGAGACGGGATGTTGAATCACCGGACATCCGGCACACCGCATACCCTGGAAGGTCAGGTAGTCCGACTGTGTGATAAGATTTCTTATATCCATCATGATATGGATGATGCACAGAGGGCAGGAATTTTCCAGGAAGATGATATTCCGATCACAATCAGGGTGACACTGGGAGATTCCTGCAAAGAGCGGTTAAATACGTTGATCCATGATACGATCCGCAACAGCTACGGAAAAGATAAAGTCGAGATGACACCGGAGATTGCGGAGGCGATGCGGGAACTTCGCACATTGATGTTTCGGAGCGTTTACAATAATCCGGTGGCGAAAAAAGAAGAAAGAAAAGCCAGGACGATGCTGCAGGAGATGTATCTGTATTATAGCAGGCATCCGGAACAGATGTCCCGGGAATACCAGAAACTGATCGCAGAAGGCGAGAACAGAGAAAGGGTGGTATGTGATTATATCTCCGGCATGACGGATCAGTATGCGATGGCAAAATTCAAAGAAATTTTTATTCCTTCAGCCTGGGCGGTATACTGAACTGCAGGGGAATCGTTGCGAAGAAGAATAAAAAAAAGCATATTTTGTCAAAGAAAAAGAGAACCGGGACAAATAAAAAAGGATATTGTCGCCGGACGGGGAATATATATATACGTGGGTAAATGACAACCGTGGATAAAGGAGAGAGAAAACATGCGTTATTCGGATGATCTGATCGAAGAAATTCGAATGAAAAACGATATTGTAGATGTGATTTCCGGTTATGTGAAATTGCAGCGAAAAGGAAGTTCCTATTTCGGACTTTGTCCCTTTCATAATGAAAAATCACCGTCGTTTTCCGTAAGCCCCGGAAAGCAGATGTATTATTGCTTTGGATGTGGAGCTGGTGGTAATGTATTTACCTTTCTGATGGAATATGAGAACTTTACTTTCCCGGAGGCGCTGGAGATGCTGGCGGACCGTGCAGGAGTGGAACTTCCCAAAATGGAATATTCCAAAGAAGCGAAAGAACAGGCAGACCTGAAATCCGCACTTCTGGAGATAAACAAGGAAGCGGCGAAGTTCTACTATTATCAGCTGCGCCAGAAAACCGGAGAACAGGGGATGGCATATCTGAAGGGCAGAGAACTCAGTGATGAAACCATCAATAAGTTTGGTCTTGGGTATTCCGGCAAGTTCAGCAACAACCTGTATCAATATCTGAAGGGAAAAAACTATTCAGATGAGCTCTTACGGCAGTCAGGGCTGTTTAATGTGGATGAAAAACGTGGCATGTATGATAAGTTCTGGAACCGTGTGATCTATCCGATCATGGATGTGAACAACCGTGTGATCGGATTCGGCGGCAGGGTGATGGGAGATGCAAAGCCCAAATATCTGAACTCACCGGAGACGAAGATCTTTGATAAGAGCCGAAATCTGTACGGACTGAATATGGCGCGTTCTTCGAGAAAGAAAAATCTGATCATCTGCGAGGGGTACATGGATGTGATCTCCATGCATCAGGCAGGATTTAACAATGCAGTGGCGTCTCTGGGAACGGCTCTGACCTCTCAGCAGGCCAGCCTCCTGAAACGGTATACCGATGAAGTCCTGATCATTTACGACAGTGATGAAGCAGGTGTGAAAGCAGCTCTCCGGGCCATCCCGATGTTAAAAACCGCCGGACTTTCCACGAAGGTCATCAATCTCAGGCCTTACAAGGATCCGGATGAATTTATCAAAAGTATGGGAAAAGAAGCCTTTCAGGAGAGGCTGGATCACGGAATGAACAGTTTTATGTTTGAACTGAAGGCACTGGAAGGGCAGTATGATATGGAGGACCCGCAGGGTCGCACGGACTTTTTTAAAGAAACGGCAAAGCGGCTGCTGCGTTTTGAAGACGAGATTGAACGAAGCAGTTATATCAAAACCATTGCCGGAACTTATCAGGTCGAGCCGGAAGAACTCAGAAAGATGGTGAACCGGCTGGCGATGAAGGGCGTGGGAATGACAGAGACTGTCAAACCCAAATCGGGTCTGAACAGGAATAAGGAAAAGCAGAACGGATACGAAGTATCTCAGAAACTGATGCTTACCTGGCTGACTTCTTATCCGGAGATTTTCGGAGAGGTAAGCCGTTATATCGGACCGGATGATTTTACAAGACCCCTCTATCATCAGGTGGCTGAACTGCTATATGAGCAGTATCGGCAGGGCGAGCCAAACCCGGCGAGACTGCTGAACCGGTTTACGGACAGCGAGGAACAGACCGAAGTGGCGGCTGTATTCAACGCGACGATCCCGCTGGACTCGGAACAGGAGAGGGAGCAGGCATTACTGGATGTGATATGCAGAATGAAGGAAGACAGTATCGCCCACCGCACAGAGAATCTGGCACCTACAGACATGCAGGGGCTGATGAATCTGATGCAGGCGAAAAAAGAACTGGAAGAGTTAAAAGCCGGAAAGCTGCATTTGCATATTTCTTTTTGTTAAGGATAAAATATAAACAATATATGGAAGGATGGAAAAACAGATGGAAATGGATAAAGCCCAATTTGCAGAACAGTTGAAAAACCTTGTGGAATTAGGCAAGAAGAAGAAAAATGTGCTGGAGTATCAGGAAATCAATGATTTCTTTAAAGGAATCACCCTGAACAATGAGCAGATGGATCTGATCTTCGAATATCTGGAAGCCAATGGCGTGGATGTACTCCGGGTAACCGAGGACGACGCATTGCTGGATAATGAAGATATGCATATGGAAGAGGATGAGGTGGATCTGGAAAATATAGACCTTTCCGTACCGGAAGGGGTCAGTATCGAGGATCCGGTTCGTATGTATCTGAAAGAGATCGGTAAAGTGCCTCTTCTGAGTGCAGAAGAGGAAATCGAACTGGCAAAACGGATGGAAAACGGCGATCAGGCGGCGAAAAAACGTCTGGCAGAAGCCAATCTTCGTCTGGTGGTCAGCATCGCAAAACGATATGTGGGACGCGGCATGTTGTTCCTGGATCTGATTCAGGAGGGAAATCTGGGTCTGATCAAAGCAGTGGAAAAATTTGACTACACCAAAGGATATAAGTTCAGTACCTATGCAACTTGGTGGATCCGTCAGGCCATCACCCGTGCGATCGCCGATCAGGCAAGAACGATCCGTATCCCGGTGCATATGGTAGAAACCATCAACAAACTGATCCGTGTGTCCAGACAGTTACTGCAGGAACTGGGCCGTGAACCTACGCCGGAAGAGATTGCAGAAGAGATGAATATGCCGGTGGAAAGAGTCCGTGAGATCCTTAAGATTTCTCAGGAACCGGTTTCTCTGGAAACCCCGATCGGTGAAGAAGAAGACAGTCATCTGGGTGACTTTATCCAGGATGACAACGTTCCGGTACCTGCAGATGCAGCAGCCTTTACACTGTTAAAAGAACAGCTGGTAGAGGTTCTGAGCACACTGACCGAGAGAGAACAGAAAGTGCTTCGTCTGCGTTTCGGCCTGGATGATGGAAGAGCCAGAACACTGGAAGAAGTAGGAAAAGAATTCAGTGTCACAAGAGAACGTATCCGTCAGATCGAAGCGAAAGCATTAAGAAAACTGCGTCACCCCAGCCGCAGCAGAAAGCTGAAGGATTATCTGGATTAATGGAATTATCCAAAAGACTTCGAATGAATGCTTCTTTTGTGACACCGGGAAACCGGCTGGCAGATGTGGGAACGGATCATGGATATATTCCGATCGCTCTTTGCCTGGAAGGCGTAATTCCATCAGCTCTGGCTATGGATGTGAATCCGGGACCACTGGAGCGCGCAAAAGAACATATACAACAGTTTGATCTGGAAACAGATATACATACCCGCCTCTCCGATGGTGTACAGGCTTTGTGCCCCGGGGAGGCGGATTCTGTCCTGATTGCCGGAATGGGTGGGGCACTGACAGTGAAGATTCTGGAAGCAGGTGAAAAGGTGCTTGCTTCCGTAAAAGAACTGATCCTGCAACCCCAGTCAGAGATCGACAAAGTCCGGTCATACCTTCTGACCCATGGATATGTGATAGCCGGGGAAAAGATGGTATATGAGGACGGAAAATATTATCCCGCCATGCGGGCAGTACATGGGGAAATGCCGCTGTGGCAGGAGGTGGAGTTACAGTATGGAAAATATCTGCTGGAAGAGAAACATCCGGTATTAGAGGAATATCTGAAAGACAAACAGAAAACCTGCAGGAAAATACAGGAAAAACTCGCAGCAGACGGAAAGAAAGCAGAAAAGATCACCGCACGGCAAAAAGAGCTGGAGGACGAACTTCGGCTGATCGGGCAGGCACTGGAGGTGTATGAACGATGATATGTAAAGAAGTTATGAGAAAGCTGGAAGAACGGTGGAATCCTTCCTATGCATTGGAATGGGATAACGTAGGACTTCTGGTGGGAAGAGAAGAAAAAGAAATCAAAAAAATATTTACAGCACTGGATGCTACAGAAGAGACGATCGCACAGGCACTGGAATTCGGTGCGGATCTTCTGATCACCCATCACCCGATGATTTTTTCACCGGTAAAAAAAGTGACCAGTGCAGATTTTATCGGCCGCAGACTGATCACGATGATCCAGGCGGATCTGTGTTATTATGCAATGCATACGAACTTTGATGTGAAGGGGATGGCACAGCTGAATCAGGAATGTCTGGGACTTACGGACTGTGAAGTGCTGGAAGAAACCGCTCCCGGGGAAGGCATCGGAAGAGTAGGTGCGCTGGAAGGGACGATGGATCTGAAACAATTTGCCGGAAAAGTAAGAAACGACTTTGAGATCCCGGATGTACGGATGTACGGAGATCCGGCAGCGATCATTCATCGTGTGGCAGTGAGCAGCGGATCCGGAAAAAGTATGATCCGTGGTGCAATTGAAAAAGGTGCCGATGTGATCGTTACCGGAGATGTGGATTATCATTCGGCAATTGATGCCGTTGCGCAGGGAATCGCTGTAATCGATGCCGGTCATTATGGAACTGAATATGGATTTATCGCATATATGAGACAGGAACTGGAAACTATGTTTCCGGAGCTTGCGGTAGGCACTGCCAGAGTGCATCATCCGTACCGGGTGGTGTAGCGGCAGCTGAAAGGAGTGGTGAAGATGGGACTTAAGATGTGTAAAGTAACAGTGGGTTCCAGGGAGAAAGCATATCCGGATGGAACACCTTTTGGAGAAATTGTCAAAGATTTCGACCAGGATTGTAAGTATCCGGTGGTTCTGGTAACGGTAGACGGAAAACTTCGCGAACTTCATAAAAAGATTCACCGGGACTGCCGGATCTCACTGGTGACGGTGGCGGACAGTATCGGTCATAAAACATACAAAAGAAGCATGAATCTACTGCTGTTAAAGGCGGTATATCATGTGGCAGGACATGAGAAGATCCGGAAGATTGTCCTGCATTTTACGGTGGGAGAGGGATTTTACTATACGATTGATGGAGATGTGACGATCGATCAGCCATTTCTGGATCAGGTGGAAACGTATATGCATGAGCTGGTGGAAAAACATGCACCGGTGATGAAACGGAGTGTGTCTACCGCCTCTGCGCTGGATCTCTTTCACAAATATGGCATGTATGACAAAGAAAAACTGTTTCGTTACCGGAGAAGTTCCCGCGTAAATATCTATAATCTCGAGGAATTCGAGGATTATTTTTACGGGTATATGGTATGGCATACCGGATATCTGAAATATTTCAAATTGTATCCGTATGACGAGGGCTTTGTGATGCAGATGCCGACCCGGAAAGACCCGGAAAAACTGCCGCCGTTTACGCCGTCACCGAAGATTTTTCAGGTGCAGAAAGAGGCGGAAAAATGGGGCGAGATGATGGGAGTTTCCGTGGTAGGGGAACTGAACGAGAAGATTTCGAAAGGAAAAATGCAGGAACTGCTGCTGATCTCGGAAGCCCTGCAGGAGGGAAGAATCTCAAAGATCGCAGAGCAGATCATCGAGCGTGGCGGTGTAAAATTCGTTATGATCGCCGGACCATCCTCTTCAGGAAAAACCACATTTTCTCATCGCCTGTCAATCCAGCTGGCGGCTCACGGGATGAAACCGCATCCGATCGCGGTGGATAATTATTTTGTAAACCGGGAAGATACGCCGCGGGATGAAAACGGGAACTACAATTACGAGTGTCTGGAAGCTATCGATGTGGAACTTTTCAACCGCGATATGAATGCGCTGCTTAAGGGCGAGCGGGTGGAACTGCCACGGTTTAATTTCAAACTGGGAAAACGGGAATACAAAGGGGATTTCCTGCAGATGCAACCGAACGATATTCTGGTGATTGAGGGAATCCACGGACTGAACGACCGGCTGAGCTATTCGCTTCCGACGGAGAGCAAATTCAAGATCTATATCAGTGCGCTGACGCAGTTAAATATTGACGAACACAACCGGATTCCGACGACGGACGGACGATTGATTCGCCGTATTGTCCGGGATAACCGGACGAGAGGAACGAGTGCGAAAGCAACGATTGCGATGTGGCCGTCGGTTCGCCGTGGAGAGGATGAAAATATCTTCCCCTATCAGGAACAGGCAGATGCAATGTTTAACTCGGCACTTCTGTATGAACTGGCAGTGCTGAAACTGTACGCGGAGCCGGTACTCTTCCAGATCGGTTCGGACGAACCGGAGTATCAGGAAGCGAAGCGGCTGTTAAAATTCCTGGATTATTTTGTGGGGATCCCCAGTGAGGATATCCCGAAGAATTCTATCCTGAGGGAATTCGTGGGCGGCAGCTGTTTTGATGTGTAAAATAATGTACAGAAAATATATAAAAAATATATGAAAAAATGTCAGGGGTGAAAGCGATTTTGTCCCTGGCATTTTGAAAAGAAAGGGTGGAAAGTATGAAAGTATTGATGTTAAACGGAAGCGCAAAAAAAGAAGGCAATACATACCAGTCTCTTCTGGAAGTAGGAAAGGAACTGGAAAGACAGGGCATCGAGTATGAGATCTTTCAGATCGGCAGTCAGCCGGTGAGAGACTGTATCGGATGTGGACAGTGTAATGAAAATGGCTGTGTGTTTGCGGATGACAAAGTCAATGAATTCGTGGCAAAGGCGAAAGAGGCGGACGGATTTGTCTTCGGTACACCGGTCTATTATGCACATCCAAGCGGACGGATCCTGTCATTTCTGGACAGAGTATTTTACAGCAGCGGCAGAGCATTTGCCTTCAAACCGGCGGCTTCTGTAGCCGTGGCAAGACGCGGTGGATGCAGTGCTTCCTTCGATGTACTGAATAAATATTATGGCATCTGCCAGATGCCGGTAGCCGGCTCTACTTACTGGAACATGGTACATGGCTGTGAACCGGGAGAAGTGAAGATGGATGCAGAGGGAATGCAGACCATGCGGAATCTGGCAAAGAACCTGGCCTGGATGATGAAATGTTTTGAAGCCGGAAAAGTAGCAGGTGTGCCACTTCCGGAGACAGAGAGAGGAAATCAGACAAACTTTATCCGATGATGAAAAAACAATATTCTAAGGTTATAAAAATTGTAATCCAGATTCTGTTTTTTCTGTGGATACCGGAGTCTTTTGCTGCCAGTCTGTATGCGGTAAAAAAGCTGATCCATGCGGTTTCGGTGATGGATTTTACTTATGCGCGGGAACCGGTTCTTCTGCTGCTGGGAACTGTTGTAACAACAGCGGTTTTCGGACGGTATTACTGCGGATATATCTGTAGTTTTGGTGCGGCACAGGATCTGAGTTATGATTTGGGAAACCTGATACGAAAACAGACAAAATACCGTAAGAAACGTATGCTTTCGGTGAAAACAGACAAAATTCTTTCCAAACTGAAATATCCTGTTCTGGTGATTGTGGCAGTGAGTGCTGTCTGGAAGAAAAATCTGCTGGATGTCATCAGCCCCTGGAAGGGATTTGCCAGTCTGCTGTCCCTGCTGAGAGGAAATTTCAGCAAAGAGAATCTGATTTCTGCAGGTGTCTGGATCTGTATCATTGTTCTGGTCATATCGGCAGTATTTTTCAGAGCGTTTTGCAGATATCTGTGTCCGATGGGAGCAATTTATACACTGCTTTCCTTTTTCTCTTTGGACAGAAGAAAGCGAAGCTGCAAAAACAGTGGAGATTGTTCAATCTGTCCGTATCAGTGCAAACAGCAGAAAAGTAACCGCTGGGGTCTTGCGGTGACCATACTTGTCTTTTCCTGCATGAATCTGTATCTGTTAAAAGCAACGGGAAATGAAACAGCAAGCGGAACAGCAGATGTAAAAGTGACGGAGAAAGGGTCGTATACAGATGGAACGTATACAGGAACCGGTAATGGATTCCGTGGTAAGATCGATGTGACGGTCACTATTAAAAATGGAAATATTTCTGATGTGCAGGTGCAGGATTATGAAGATGATGCTACTTATATGCAGAGCGTTATCAGAGAGCTGATTCCGAAAGTGCTGAAAGAACAATCAACAGAGGTGGATACGGTTTCCGGTGCGACCTACAGCAGCAAAGGACTCCTGAAAGCTGTAGATCAGGCGATTTATCCGGAAAAAACAGAAAACGGGACAGATGTCACGAGTCAGATCCGGCTGAAAGACGGTAACTATGAGGGAACAGCCAATGGCTTTCGCGGAGAAATCAAAGTAGAAGTTACGGTAAAAGATCAGAAAGCAGAAAAAATCAGAATTCTATCTTATTATGACAATGAGGAATATCTTTTCCATGTGGCACCAGCAGTGATCACAGAAGTGCTGGAAAATAAACCGCTGGATACCGATGCTGTTTCGGGCGCGACATACAGCTGTAATGGTCTGACCAGAGCCATAGAAAATGCGTTGCAGGTAGAGGAAGATACCTATACCATTCTGGAAGCAAAACCACGCGCCGAAAAACATAAGAAAGCGCACCATCAGGTTCAGAAATTCGTAGAATCGGAGGAACAGTACGAAGAACTTGTGGAAAAATACAAAGAACTGATTTACGATTCCAACGGAAAGAAAAAAGAATAAAAAGTGATAAAAAGGAGTTTTCAAAAAACGTTTGCATGTTATTGAAAACTCCTTTTGTGTTTTGTTCGGTTGTCAGTTATCAAACATATGATCTTTCAGCTCCTGATACCAGTTTTCTGCCTGTATTTTTGTCGGAGCCGTAAGAAATACCGTGTATTCATCGGTCTGAATGGAAAGAACCGGGGATTCATCCAGCTCTACATACATTCTGCACGGACCGGTTTTCTTTCCTCTAAACACACCGAGCAGCTGATGCCCGTCAGCGGATCCGTTGGAGCGGACGAAGGAATCGTCCGGCAGGCTGTCCAGAAGCTGCAGATCCAGGATCTCGTCTGTAGAGAAAGAAGTGTCGGTGTAACCGGAAGTGATGGAAACTTGTGTACCATCTATGGACATCTGCACCGGAACAAAATCCATACGTAAGAACAGTCCGCACATCCAAATCAGCAGTCCGGCAACTACAACTGCCAGACCGGCGGTGAGAATCTTTCCTGCAGGTCTTCCCATATTGGTAGTAAAGTTCGTCCCGCAGAAACGGTCGGGAACTATAAGCCGGGGATCGACGGGATTGTTATACCAGCCGTTTCTCCAGTAATAATCGTCATCCACGTATATTGGTGCATCGTCTGCTGCAAGAATCTGTGCCTTTTTCTTCTTTACACGGAAGTAGATCACGAAAATGGTAACGATCGGAATCGTCTGGAAGATAAAAAAGAGCAGATGCGACCACCAGTACCATTCCAGATCGTTTGCCAGGAAAATCAGTTCACTGATAAAGGCCAGGCTGTTGCACAGGCTGTAGAAGAAAAACATCCAGGACCAGGAACGATGTTCCTGCATGTTGATAGCAAGATTAATCTCCGTATGGGCACTGTAGATTCGGTTACCGGTTTTCGAATAGCACCATGCGATCAGAAGAAAAAGCAGCCAGACGGCAATCCAGGTAACCAGAAAGAGTAAGCCGGTAGTATCGGCGTGGATATAGTTACGGACAGAGGAGAAAAACAACGGAATAAAAACCATCACCAGCGGAAGCAGATGCCAGTACAGAGGGAGTTTTGCCTTTCCTGTCTGTGTGGCAGTGTGAGTATCAACAGCTGCTGTGAAAGATTCTTCTGCCCTATTGCATAGTTTCAGATCCTGCTTCAGAAGATACAGTTGACGGTGGGCACTGTACAGCAAAGAGACTGCACGGATCAAAAACACACAAAGCCAGATACACCAGAGGATCATAGCCACAGAAGTCCGCCAGAAAAAAGGAGCGGCAACTGCAACACCCAAAAACAGATGCAGCAGATAAAACTGTCGGATACGTTTTTTGTAGCTGTCAGTCAGCTGAACTACAGGCGGGAGGGATGCAGCAGACTCCGGCAGATGAACGCCAAGGAGCATCCCGTCCCGATACGTTGCCGAACTTCCATAAACCGCCCAGGTGATGCCGACCATGATCAGGTCCGTGATCGCAAGAATCCAAAAGAGCATCATTCCACAGCCACCTCCATTTCCACAAATACTTTGCTGCAAAGACTGAGAAAATCTTCCAGGTGCATTCCGCGGATCCTGGCTTCCGCACTTAAAAGTTCCAGTTCGTCCTCCAGTTTTTCCTGAAAAAGAGAAGAAGGTTCCTCGTTTTCCGGAATATGAACGATACTTCCCAGACGGCGGTCAGTATAGAGAAAACCTTCATTTTTCAAAAGCTGGTAGGATTTGCTCACTGTCATGGTATTGATACCAAGATCGGCAGCCATCTGCCGCACGGTGGGAAGGGACTCACCCTCGGTCAGTTCCCCTTTGCCGATGCCTTTTACAATCTGGTTGCGAAGCTGCAGATACAGAGGAATCTGCGAGAGTGTATTGATTTTTATGATCATGAAAACACCTCCTTGTATTTTGTATTATATCACACAATACAAATAATACAATAGAAAATGTATTTGACGAAAAGTTTTTCCTGTGGTAGACTGATTCGGTAAGTAGAATAAATGGTCGCGGCTGACAGAACCGAAAGGGGTCAGGTGAGGAAAGTCCGGGCTTCAAAGGGCAGGATGCCGGATAACGTCCGGTGGAGGTGACTCCAAGGCCAGTGCAACAGAAATAAACCGCCAGGTTCGCCTGGTAAGGGTGGAAAGGCAGTGTAAGAGACTACCGCCTGTCTGGTGACAGAGAGGGCACATGTAAACCCCATCCGAAGCAAGACCGAACAAAAAACTATGTGGCTGCCCGTCACGTTTTTAGGTAGGTCGCTGAAGCCTGCTGGCAACAGCAGGATTAGATAGATGACCATTCAAGACATAACCCGGCTTATCGTTCTGCTTACTTTCACAGAATATGACTGTCGTTTGGAACATGAAGAAAAGTGTTCCGGACGGCAGTTTTTTTGACGCACCCTTTGTTATACATAGAAAATATGATATAATGAGCGTTAGCGAGCGGGAATAAGCGCAGCTTATTCATCGGGAGCGGCGAATGACGATCATGAACGAAGTTCATGATATAATAAACGTTAGCAAGTGGGAACAAACGAAGTTTGTTCATCGGAAGCGGTGAATGGGAAACAAACTATCCGGGAAAGGAGAAAAGCAGTATGGGATATTATGTAAATCCATCAGCAGAAAGTTTTGCTGCAATTGTGAGAAGTGGAATTTATGTGGATAAAAGTGGATTGATTGCATATATGAACAAAGTAGTACAGACCGATCGAATGCTGGTGTGCTCAAGCAGACCGAGAAGATTTGGAAAATCATTTGCGGCGAAGATGCTTGCGGCGTACTACTCAAGAGGTGCGGATGCAAGAGACATTTTTCAAAATCTTAAGATCGCAAAAGAGACATCCTGTGAAAATCTGAATCAGTATGATGTTATTTTCCTTGATATCACGCTTTTTCTTTCTATCGCGGATACACCGGAGACAGTAGTAAGAGAAATTCAGAAAGATGTCATAGAAGAACTGAACAAGGAATTTCCGGGGGCAATTCAAAGAGAAACGGAATCGCTGTTAAAAGCATTGATGCAGGTACACACGGTTACAGGAAGAAAATTTTTTATTATTATTGATGAGTGGGATGCTTTGTTTCGGGAAGTAAAGCAGAATACGGAAATTCAAAAAGAATATATTCAATTACTGCGAAGCTTATTCAAAAATAATATAACGCCTCAGATTATTGCCGGAGCTTATATGACAGGAATCCTGCCAATCAAAAAATATGGAACGCAGTCCGCGCTGACAGATTTTCGGGAATACACCATGCTGGAACCGGGTCCGCTGGCACCGTTTGTAGGATTTACAGAGGAAGAGGTAAAGAAACTCTGTGAGAGATATCCGCTTGATTTTGAACAGGCAAAGAGATGGTATGATGGATATGTATTTGAACAGGCAGGTCATATTTACAGCCCCAATTCTATTATAGAGGCGATTCAGAATCAGAATTTTGCCAATTACTGGACACAGACAGAGACATATGAATCGTTAATGACCTATATGGATCTGAATTTTGATGGATTAAAAGATTCGGTAATTGATATGATCGGCGGTATGCGGTGTAAAGTTGATGTTGGATCCTTTCAGAATGATATGACATCTCTGAAAAGCAAGGATGATGTACTGACATTGTTTGTTCATCTTGGATATCTGGCTTATGACAGAAAAACAAAGGAAGTATTTATCCCGAATGAAGAGATCCGTGAAGAATTTATCCGTTCAGTAAAAAATGGAAACAGACGAGAACTGGTGAAAGCAGTAGAGTTATCGGATAAACTGCTGAATGCGACTATCCGTAAAGATGAGGCGACGGTTGCAGAACTGATCGAAGAAGCACATGCAGCAAATACGTCACCGAAATTTTATAATAATGAACAGGCTCTGAGAAGTGTTGTTATTATGGCATATCTGAGCAGTGTGGATGATTACTGTCGGTTTGAAGAGCTGGCGAGCGGAAAGGGATATATCGATTTACTGTTTCTGCCGACCAAACAGTCCGCGAAACCGGCACTCGTCATTGAATTAAAATGGAATAAAAGTGGAGAAAAAGCTATTCGACAGGGAGAAGAACAGCAATATTGGAAATTTGCAGAAACATTCAGATACAAAGGACCAATCTTACTGGTAGGAATTAATTACAGTACAAAAACAAAGAAACATACCTGTCGAATCAAAGAAGTCAGGAAGGAATTATCATGAAAAATATTATACTCGCATCCCAGTCCCCAAGACGAAGAGAACTTTTAACACAGATCGGATTAGAATTCGAAGTGCATCCCGCAGGCGGTGAAGAAATCATCACAAGCACAGATCCGGTGGAAGTGGTAAAATCGTTGTCGACACAGAAAGCATCTGCGGTAAAGGAAGAACTGGAAGGTCAGTTACCGGAGAACTGGCTGGTGATCGGGGCGGATACGATTGTGGTTTATGGCGGGAAGATTCTCGGGAAACCAAAAGATGAGGCGGATGCGATCCGTATGCTTACGATGTTGCAGGGGCAGACGCACAGTGTATATACCGGTGTGACACTGCTGGAGGAAGGAAGACAGACAACCTTTGCGGAAGAGACCAAAGTAACCATGTACCCGATGACGGAAGAAGAGATCCGCTGGTATGTGAATACAAAAGAACCGATGGACAAAGCAGGAGCCTATGGGATCCAGGGGCTTTGTGCACGATTTGTAAAAGAGATTCAGGGAGATTATAACAATGTTGTAGGACTTCCGGTGGGACGGATTTATCAGGAACTGAAAAAAGAAGAATCCTTTTGAAAATAAAAATGTTGAAGTGAGAGAAAACGATTTGCGATGATGCATTTAAAAATGAGAAATCGTAAAAATGTGGGGAAATGACAAAACAGAACTATACGGGACAGAAAGGGAAAAGACACAGATGGAAATGACAGAACAATACCCGGGTTACGGCCATCGGGTGCAGTATTATGAAACGGATCAGATGGGATGCGTGCATCATTCCAACTATATCCGCTGGTTCGAGGAAAGCCGGAGCGATTATCTGGCATATCTCGGTATGGATTATGACAAAATGGAAGCCGCAGGTGTGATCAGCCCGGTACTGACGGTGGAGGCAGCCTATCACTCCATGACACGGTATGGGGAAGAAGTATCTATTGAGGTGACAGTGAAAAAATATAATGGCGTAAAAATCTTTCTGGGATATCATATCAGGGATAAAAAAGACGGAACCCTGCGTTGCAGCGGACAGACCAGTCACTGCTTTCTGAACAGGGAAGGGAAACCGTTATCCTTAAAAAAAGAAAAACTGGAGTGGCATGAGATCCTGAAAAGAGAATGTGAACGGGCACAGGAACAAAACGGATAACAGTGTACATGAAAATTTCCAAAATTGATACAGCACGCAACGAATCCACAATGACAGGAAACAAATCCCATATTTTTCGATTTCGCAGCATGTTATACTGAACATAGACTGCAAATAGAAAACAGACGGAAAAACATAACGTTGAATGTAAAAAACAGTGATATAAAAGGAATAAACTGTGATGCAGACAGAGCGATAAAAAGGAGGACGAACATGGCAATTTATATAGACGAACAGAAAAAACTTTTTACATTGTCAACAAAAAATACAAGCTATCAGATGATGGCGGATAAATATCTGGTGTTGAATCACCTGTACTATGGAGAAAGTATCGGACAGGATGATATGAGTTATCTTCTGGACTATCAGGATCGTGGATTCTCCGGCAATCCATACGAAGCAGGAAACGAAAGAGAGTATTCTCTGGATTTCAGACCACAGGAATATTCAACTAACGGTGTAGGCGATTACCGGATCAACAGTGTCAGCGTGATCAATGCAGACGGAACCGATGCGGCAGACTGGCGTTATGTGGGATATACCACACAGAAAGGCAAATACGCAATCCCGGGTATGCCGGCTCTGTATGGAGGAGAGAGTGATGCCGATACTCTGATCGTAGAACTGGCAGATAAAGTAACCGGACTTCATGCGTTTTTATATTACAGCGTCTGGGAAGAGAGAGATATCATCACCCGTTGCGTAAAATTTGTCAATCAGGGAAGCGACAGCATTGTTCTGACCAAGGCAGCATCCATGAACCTGGATCTGATGAGTGGAGACTGGGAACTGATGCATTTCCACGGAAGACATAACCTGGAACGCCAGATGGAGCGCGTGCCGGTGATGCGTGGAAAGATGACGGTAGAGAGTGTGAGAGGCGCTTCCAGCCATCAGCATAACCCATTTGCCATCCTGTGCAGCAAAGATACCACAGAAGAAGCCGGACCGTGTTACGGAACAGCTCTGGTTTACAGCGGTAACTTCTCCATCGAAGTAGAAAAAGATCAGATGAGCCAGACAAGACTGACGGTTGGAATCAACAGCCAGAGATTTGCATGGACACTGGAAGCAGGAGCAGAGTTCTATACACCGGAAGTAGTTATGACTTACAGCAACCGGGGATTTAGTAAAATGAGCTCCAACTTCCATCATACCTTCCGGGAACATCTGTGCCGTGGCAAATACAAACATGAGAGACGTCCGGTGCTGATCAACAACTGGGAAGCAACGTACTTTGATTTTGATAAAGAAAAGATCCTGAACATCGCAAAAGGCGCATCCGAACTTGGCGTAGAGATGCTGGTTCTGGATGACGGATGGTTCGGAAAACGTAACGGTGACCTGAGCGGACTGGGTGACTGGTATGTCAATACCGATAAACTGGAAGGCGGCCTGAAACCGATCGCAGACGGAATCAATGCCATGGGCATGAAATTCGGTCTCTGGTTTGAGCCGGAGTGTATCTCCGAAGACAGTGATCTGTACCGTGCACATCCGGACTGGGCGATCCAGATTCCGGGAAGAAAGCCGAACAGAAGCCGTTATCAGCTGATCCTGGATATGGGAAGAGAAGATGTCAGAGATTATCTGTTTGAGAGAATGACAGAGATCCTCGACAGTGCCAATATCGAATATGTAAAATGGGATATGAACCGTCACATCAGTGATGTGTACAGTGCCGTTTTACCAAAAGAACGTCAGGGAGAGGCAAGCCATCGCTATATGCTGGGCCTGTATGATCTGCTGGAACGTCTGGTGAGCCGTTATCCGGATCTGTTACTGGAGGGCTGCAGCGGCGGCGGTGGACGTTTTGACCTTGGTATGCTGTATTATTCCCCACAGATCTGGTGCAGTGATGATACCGATGCAGTAGAACGTCTCAGTGTCCAGTACGGAACATCCTTCTGCTATCCGATCTCAACAGTCGGTTCCCATGTATCCGCTGTTCCGAACCACCAGACCGGCCGTATCACTCCGGTAGAAACGAGAGGAACCGTAGCCATGGCAGGAAGTTTCGGATACGAACTGGATCTGAACCTGTTAAGCGACGGGGAAAAAGAAGAGGTCAAAGAACAGATCAAAACCTTTAAGAAATACTACAACCTGACCCATGAAGGCGAATACTACCGCCTGACCAACCCGATGGAAAACCGTCTGTACGCAGCCTGGGAGTTTGTATCTCAGGATCAGAGCGAAGCTCTGGTACACGGCATGCAGATCCTGGCACAGCCAAGCGGCCCGTCCATTCACATCCCGGTAAGAGGGCTGAAAGCGGATGCCATGTACGAAGTAAACGGCGAACTGGTAAGAAGCGGCCGCGCTCTGATGCACGGCGGCCTGAACTTCCCACGCCAGACCGGGGATTTCAAAGCGGTGGAGTTTTATCTGAAGGAAGTAAAATAAAGAAGCATAAGAACCATAAAAACGCTCCGCGAGGATGCGCACTGCGACGTATAAGGTAGATGTCGCAAGCGACCGCCGCAGGCGCGAGAATGTGCCAAGGCACATTCTTTATTCTACAAGCAACAAGCCAAAGTTTATGCTTGTATGAAACAAACCTTGGGACATACCGATTTCATACACATCCGGGAAACACATGACGAAGTGAACCGCGACTTCTGTTTTGTAAAACATTCAACAAATCAACAATAAAATGGAAACAAAACAGATAGGATTTTTCATCTTATAAACATATAATAAACCCATAGCAAAACCGTAATTCATCCAATCGGGGGAAAAGACAGGGATGGATTATGGAAGACAACAAAATACATAGATTCGTACAGGAGGTATGAAGATGAAAATTACTTTTATGGGGGCTGGCAGCACCGTATTTGCCAGAAATGTACTGGGGGACTGTATGTGTACACCTGCGCTTTGTGAGGCGGAGATTGCGTTGTATGATATCAACGAGGAACGACTGAAAGATTCAGAGATCATCCTCGGCGCGATCAATAAGAATGTCAACGAGTCCAGAGCCACCATCAAAACCTATCTCGGTGTGGAAAACAGAAAAGAGGCTCTGCGGGATGCCGACTTTGTAGTGAATGCGATCCAGGTAGGCGGCTATGATCCGTGCACCATCACCGACTTTGAGATCCCGAAAAAATACGGTCTGCGTCAGACCATCGCAGATACACTGGGGATCGGCGGTATCATGCGTGCACTTCGTACCATCCCGGTGATGGAAGAATTTGCCAGAGATATGGAGGAAGTCTGCCCGAACACCCTGTTTCTGAACTACACCAACCCGATGGCGATGCTGACCGGCTATATGCAGAGATACACAAAGATCCGTACCGTAGGTCTGTGCCACAGCGTACAGGTATGTTCGGAGAAATTGCTGGAAAAACTGGGCATGGAAGACAAGTTGGAAGGCAGAAGAGAACTGATCGCCGGTATCAATCATATGGGATGGCTGTTGGAACTGCATGACAAAGACGGCAACGACCTGTACCCGGAGATCCGCAGACGGGCAGCTGAGAAGAATGCAACCGAAAAACATGACGATATGGTGCGTTTTGAGTACATCAAACATCTGGGATATTATTGCACCGAATCCAGCGAACATAACGCAGAATACAACCCGTTATTTATCAAATCCAGATATCCGGAAATGATCGAAAAATACAACATCCCGCTGGACGAATACCCACGCAGATGTGTGGAGCAGATCAAAGGCTGGGAGAAAGAACGTGAGGATATTCTGAAAGACGGAAAAGTAACCCACGAAAGATCCAAAGAATATGCTTCTTATATTATGGAAGCCGTTGTGACCGGCAATCCATATAAGATCGGTGGCAATGTGTTGAATACCGGTCTGATCGACAACCTGCCATCCGATGCCTGTGTGGAAGTTCCGTGTATGGTAGATGCCAACGGCATCAACCCATGCCACGTAGGAAGACTTCCGGTCCAGCTGGCAGCCATGAATATGACCAATATCAACGTCCAGCTCCTGACCATCGAAGCCGCAGCCACCAGATCCAAAGAAAAGATCTATCAGGCCGCCATGCTCGAACCCCATACCGCAGCAGAGCTGAATATCGATGACATCAAGGCAATGTGCGACGAACTGATCGAGGCACATGGGGAATATATGAGTATGTATAAATAAATATGATACTCCCGTCATTTCCTTTCAAAGGGAAATGGCGGGAGTTTATTGTATAATAATCAATGATTGCTCAAGCGGAGTAAATCGGTTGTTGTTTTCTTTTCTGTAGCTGTGAATACTGAGGCTAATTATAGTTTCAATGGTTATTGCAAGAGATTTAAAAATCACGTAAAATAGTAAAAAGAATTTTATTAATTAAGGGTGAAAGTTAGGAAAAGTAGAAAGGGGAGGGCTTGAATGGCAATACCAACCAGTATAAAAACACTTCTTTCGGGGGATGTAGTTGAATGGGCGAGAATTGAATTTAAAGAAACATGGGATGCAGCAGCATCTTTGAAATCTATCTGTGCATTTGCCAATGATCTTGATAACTGGGGTGGCGGATACATTGTTATTGGTGTGCAGGAAGAAAATGGACGACCTGTTTATCCGTTGAAGGGAATTTCGAAAGATAAGCTGGATGCATATCAGAAAAACATATATGCAAAATGCAAATTGCTTAGACCAGCATATACACCGATCATTGGTGTTGAAACTTATCAGGATAGACAGTTCATTGTAATATGGTGTCCGGGAGGCGATAATCGACCGTATTCTTCACCGAAAACAATGGAGAAAAATAATAAAGAACGTATTCATTATATTCGTAAAGCATCAAATACTGTAGAACCTTCAGATGACGAGGAAAAAGATTTGTTTAATCTTGCAAACAGAGTTCCATTTGATGACAGGGTGAATCATCAGGCAGAACTGGCAGATTTGAATATTACTTTAATTCAGAATTATCTTAAGGAAATTGGAAGCTCACTTTATGAAAAATCAAAGTCTGGGGATTTTACTGAGTTATGTAGAGATATGAATATCATTAGCATGCTTCCGGAATATGTGAAACCTAAAAATGTTGGATTGATGTTCTTTTGTATGGAACCAGATAAATTTTTTCCATGTACGCAGATAGATATCGTACAGTTTCCAGATGGTTTGGGTGGAGATGATATCATTGAAAATACATTTAAAGGACCAATTCATCAGCAGCTTAGAGAGGCATTGCAGTTTATAAAAAATTCAATTGTAACAAAGAAAATTGTTAAGAGTGCGGATAAAGCAGAAGCAGATTGGGTATACAATTATCCATATGCAGCATTGGAAGAAGCGCTTGCAAATGCAGTTTATCACCGTGCGTATGATATCCGGGAACCGATAGAAGTAAGGGTTGAAAAGGAAATGATTGAAATTGTAAGTTTTCCAGGACCGGATCGTTCGGTTACAAAGGAAGGTTTGAAACGATATAAGGTATCAAATCGCAGATATAGAAACCGGCGTATTGGAGAAATTTTGAAAGAATTACATTTGACAGAAGGACGAAATACTGGATTTGGCAAGATTCTTAGAGCACTTGAAGAAAATGGATCGCCGAAACCTGAGTTTGAAACAGATGATGATCACAGTTATTTTATCTCAAGATTATTTGTGCATGAAGCATTTTTGAGAGAGGAAAAGAAAGAGCGTGAACAAAAAGGAGCCAAAAAGGAGCCAAAAAGGAGCCAAAAAAAGGAGCCAAAAAAAGGAGCCGAAAAGAAATGGGATATTTTACAAAGAATGAAAGAAGAGTCGACGATAACACAGGTTAAGCTTATGGAAGAATTCAACCTTACAAGAAAACAAGTCCAGAAAATAATAAAAGAGCTGCGAGAGGATGGATTAGTTGAAAGGCAAGGCTCTAATAGAAGTGGAAAATGGATTGTGAAAAAGAAAATGTGACTGCCATACTCGAGAAAAATACATATGTAGATCATAAATGTATTTATTCCGGAAATTTAAAATATTGTATTTCAACAACAAAAAAATCAGAAAACTCAATCAAAACAGCGGCACCTTATCGGAATGCTTTGGAAAATTGCCATGCTTCTTTTAAACAATTAGGGACAAGTGGTAAAAGTCATATGAATATAACTTCGAGTAAAATTTTGAAACAACAACATGAGCGATTACGTATTTCTTTAAAAATGGTAATACAACGAAACCAAATAGTATTGAAGTATCCGTTGTAAATCATTCAAATTAAGGAGGAACGGAGTATTATGAAAAAATACATTATAGCAACTCTTATAATAATGACTGCTATATGTGCAGGGTGCGAAAAAGGAGAAAGTAATACAGAAAAGTATACCGGAAAGCCAAATAAAACAGAAGTTGCTGTTGACGCAGCAGGAATGGCAGAAATGGATGTTTCGTATAATACAATTCAAGAATTGATGGCGGATGCTGATTACGTTGTTTACGTGGAAATAGAAAATTATAAATATGCGGTTGAAAGTGGTTCTGTTTCAACAAATGAGACAGTACGAGTTATTGATAGTCTGTATGGAAATATAAAAGAGGGGGAAAAAATATCTGTATTTAAAATGGGAGGATATGTAAAGATACAAGACTATATAAATTCCTACGAAGAAGAATTTCGGGAGCAAGTAAAAAATTCATCTACATTTGAAAATTTAACGGAGGATGACATTCAAAATAAATATATTTCTTTTTTGCCTGAAGGAGAGGTTGAAACAGATATAGGGGGTAAAGCTATTTATTTCCTAAAACAACGAGATGAGCAACCGGGAGTATATGTACGTGTCGGAGCATATGAAGGTGAGTATGTAGAATTATCAGATGGAGACTTTAAAGTTCCTGGGATGGAAGATTACGAAGAAATAAATAATATCACCATGGAGGATGGGGATGATATGGAAGGAATGGAAAACTGCATTATCTCATGGAATGAAATTATAGAACAAATTAATTGAAACAGAGTAATGATTGGAGCGGTAAACGAAATATCATGAAAAATAGAAGATATCGTTGGAGCGGTATAATGATAAGTAGTGTCATTATTTTCGTAATGATTTATGGAATACATATAATAAACGAGCGCAGACAGGATTTTTCTCCGTCTGCTTATCGATACGATATAGAGTTACCTGACAGCCCGAAAGAATCTCCGGATGGAACGAAAAGATTAATAGTAGGAATTGCTTTTGATACGCTTCCGGGAGGACTTGTTCATTTGTATGGAAGTGTCTGTGATGTGGCTACTGGGAAGGAAAGAATTATTTATCAGGATTACTGCTACATTCATTATAATGAGAAAACGATAGAATTTCTGAGTAATGCGCCGGAGTTCAAATGGAAAGAAAATGATACGGTAGAGATTCAGGGGCATGAGATAGATATTCATGAAAAACAGGTGTATAAAGTCAGCTGGAATCATGTATATAAGGAAGTTCATTGAAGAAAGGAATGTTTGCATCCTTTTTTCTATAAAAGATGAAATTTATTTTTGACCGCAAAAATCCCTTGTCTGGATTCTTACAGCCGCACTTTTGATCAAGCTGTTTTTTTCGTTGTTTTCCCTCAAACATTTATCTATGCGAAGGGAAATAATATAGAAATAACGCAGGAAGAACTGGAGGAGTATACAGAAAGATATACGGTTACGGGATACAGCGAGAATGCAGAAGAAATGGCGTATAATGATCTGGTCAAAAGAAAAGCATTATATCAAAAAGCTTTGAATAAGCCACATCTTCTAAATTCCTGAATGATGAAGAAAGCAAATATCGTCAGGAGCATGGTGAAGATTGCTATGTCCTTGATGAGGAAACGGGGGTAATGGTCGACAGCTGGGATGCAGAAAAAGAAGAAATAATAAATAAAGTTATTGCAGATGAAAATATACAACTTGAATGAAATATTATAAAATATACTGGTTGATATGGAAATTATAATGACTAAAATAAAAAATATGATATAATACATATAACAAAAACGATATGAAAGAGCGAGCTAAGAAAATAATGGCAGGAGGTGAAAAAGTAATGAAGAAAAAGATACTCGTTGCGCTTGGAATCGGAATCGTAGCTATAGCGGGTGCAGGAACGGTTTATGCGACTCGCAGTCAGAAAGCAAAAAGCAACAGCGATCAGGCGTATGAGCTGGGGCAGATGATTCAGGAGCAGGACAAAGAGACGGACACGTCGGATGAGCTGTATGCGGTCGGAAAGGATATTCAGATCACGAAGCAGGAGATGAAGAATCATGAAAAGCGTTTCGCGCTGGGTGAGGAAGATGCACAGGATTCGGTGACGGATGATGGGAAGTCTTCGGAAGAAAAGGCATTTCAGGCGCTGGTTCGGAGAAAGACACTGGCGGTTGCGGCGGAAACGGCAGGGTATACAGTCAGTGATGCAGAATTGGATCAGATCGTCAGCGAAAAGCGGGAAGCCATGGATACAGACATCGATGATTCGGAAAATAAGGAATATGGGGAGACACTGAAAGCATTGTATGATTCCTTTGGCGGGGAAGATCAGTATTGGGAATATATGCGAGAAGAGACGAGAACATCAGCGGAGATAGAAAAGTATTTCGCGGATAAAGAAAATGAGTACAAAGAACAGCTTGGCTCCGATGGAGAGACCGCTCAGACGTGGGATGAGGCACGGGAAGAACTGGTGGATCAGCTGATTGCGGAGCAGGATGTGAAAACTGTTTAAAAATCAGACAGATGTATAGACAAGGAAAAGACAACTCCTGGAGACAGGGGTTGTTTTTTTGATGCAAACCACACTTTACAGTAGTAATTTACCGAAGGCTCATGTATAATAAAATACGGAAATGTTGATGCAAAAGGGAAGGATCCTGGGACAGGAGCTTTCTTGCGTGAAAAAACGGAATATGGAAACATATTCTGCGAAAAAGGGAGAACAAGATGAGTAAGAGAAATGATGTACACAAAGTATTGATTATCGGTTCCGGTCCAATTATTATCGGTCAGGCGTGTGAGTTTGACTACTCCGGAACACAGGCGTGTAAAGCACTGCGCCAGCTGGGATATGAGATTGTACTGGTAAACTCCAATCCGGCAACGATCATGACGGATCCGGGGATTGCAGATGTCACGTATATCGAACCACTGAATGTAGAGAGACTGGAACAGATCATCGCAAAAGAGCGTCCGGATGCGATCCTTCCGAACCTTGGAGGACAGTCAGGGCTGAATCTTTGTTCTGAACTTGCAGAAGAAGGGATCCTGGACAAATACGGTGTGAAAGTCATCGGCGTTCAGGTGGATGCGATCCAGCGTGGCGAGGACCGTATTGAATTTAAGAAGACGATGGACCGTCTGGGTATCGAGATGGCGCGAAGCGATGTGGCGTACAGTGTGGATGAGGCGCTTGCGATCGCTGACAGACTGGGATATCCGGTTGTGCTGCGACCGGCTTACACCATGGGTGGAGCAGGCGGCGGTCTGGTATATAATGTAGAAGAACTGAAAACCGTATGCGCCAGAGGTTTACAGGCCAGCCTGGTAGGTCAGGTTCTGGTAGAAGAATCCATCCTTGGATGGGAAGAACTGGAGCTGGAAGTTGTCCGTGACTCCAAAAACAATATGATCACTGTATGCTTTATCGAAAATATCGATCCGATCGGCGTACATACCGGTGATTCTTTCTGTTCCGCTCCGATGCTGACCATCTCCGAGGAGGTACAGCAGGAACTGCAGAGACAGGCATATAAGATCGTAGAAGAAGTAGAAGTCATCGGTGGAACAAACGTACAGTTTGCCCACGATCCGGTCAGCGGAAGAATCATCGTTATCGAGATCAACCCGAGAACCTCCCGTTCCTCTGCACTGGCAAGTAAGGCAACCGGTTTCCCGATCGCACTGGTATCCGCGATGCTGGCTTCCGGTCTGAACCTGGACGAGATCCCATGTGGAAAATACGGAACCCTGGACAAATACGTTCCGGACGGAGACTATGTGGTAATCAAATTCGCGCGCTGGGCATTTGAGAAGTTCAAGGGCGTAGAGGATAAGCTGGGTACACAGATGCGTGCCGTCGGCGAGGTTATGAGTATCGGTAAAACCTATAAAGAAGCGTTCCAGAAAGCTATCCGAAGCCTGGAAATCGGTCAGTTTGGTCTTGGCTTTGCCAAGGATTTCCATGAGAAATCAAAAGAGGAACTGTTAAAGATGCTGGTAGAACCGAACAGCCAGAGACAGTTTATCATGTATGAAGCACTGCGAAAAGGTGCAACGGTAGACGAACTGTTTGCTCTGACAAAGATCAAACACTATTTCATCGAACAGATGAAAGAACTGGTGGAAGAAGAGGAAGCACTTCTGGCAAACAAAGGTCAGGTACCGGCTCCGGAAGCCTTAAAACAGGCAAAACTGGACGGTTTCTCCGATAAATATCTGGGACAGATCCTGGGAGTTCCGGAAGAAGACATCCGCAACGCGAGAATCGCACAGGGCGTGGAAGAAGCGTGGGAAGGTGTCCATGTAAGCGGAACAAAAGACAATGCTTACTATTATTCTACTTATCACTGCAAAGACGAAAGTCCGGTCAGCGACAACAAGAACAAGATCATGATCCTCGGCGGCGGTCCAAACCGTATCGGTCAGGGTATCGAATTTGACTATTGCTGTGTACATGCGGCGATGGCACTGAAAAAAGCAGGTTTTGAGACAATCATCGTAAACTGTAACCCGGAAACGGTATCTACCGACTATGATACTTCCGATAAACTGTATTTTGAGCCGCTGACACTGGAAGATGTACTGTCTATTTATAAGAAGGAACAGCCGCTCGGTGTGATCGCACAGTTCGGTGGTCAGACACCACTGAATCTGTCCGCAGATCTGGAAAAATACGGCGTGAAGATCCTTGGTACTTCTCCGGAAGTCATCGATATGGCAGAAGACAGAGATCTGTTCCGTGCGATGATGGACAAACTTGGTATCCCGATGCCGGAAGCAGGTATGGCAGTGGATGTGGATGAGGCACTTGCCATCGCAGAAAAGATCGGTTATCCGGTTATGGTTCGTCCGTCCTATGTACTGGGTGGCCGTGGCATGGAAGTTGTATACGATCCGGAAAATCTGAGAATCTATATGGAAGCAGCAGAAGGTGTGACACCGGATCGCCCGATCCTGATCGACCGTTTCCTGCGTCATGCAACCGAGTGTGAGGCAGATGCGATCAGTGACGGCAATCATGCATTTGTTCCGGCGGTTATGGAACATATCGAGCTTGCCGGTGTACATTCCGGTGACTCTGCTTGTATCATTCCGTCCAAAAATATTTCAGAGGAAAATCTGAAAACGATCAAAGAATATACAAAGAAAATCGCAGAGGAAATGCATGTGCGCGGTCTGATGAACATGCAGTATGCGATTGAAGACGGAACCGTCTATGTACTAGAAGCAAATCCGCGTGCATCCCGTACCGTACCGCTGGTATCCAAGGTGTGCAATATCTCCATGGTACCGCTGGCTACACAGATCATTACCTCCGAGTTCAGCGGCGCACCGTCGCCACTGGATGGTATGAAAGAGAAAGAGATTCCATATTATGGTGTCAAAGAGGCTGTCTTCCCGTTCAATATGTTCCCGGAAGTTGACCCGTTGTTAGGACCGGAGATGCGTTCTACCGGTGAGGTTCTGGGCCTTGCGGACACTGTGGGAGAGGCATTCTATAAAGCACAGGAAGCAACCAAGAGCAAACTGCCGTTAGAGGGAACTGTCCTGATCAGTGTCAGCGACCGTGACAAAGGAGAGGTTGTGGAAGTCGCAAAACGGTTTAAAGAAGCAGGATTTGCTATCCTGGCAACCGGTCACACGAAAGAACTGATCGAGCAGGCTGGCATCGAGGCAGAAAGAGTATTCAAACGCAGTGAAGGACGCCCGGATATCTATGATGTGATCACCAACGGTAAAGTACAGCTGGTAGTCAACACACCGAAGGGTGACGAGGATGGTCCGGATGACAGTTATGTGAGAAAGGCTTGCATCAAGAGCCGTGTGCCGTATATCACAACGATGGCAGCAGCACTGGCAAGCGCAGACGGTATTCTGGCAGAGCAGAAGCAGGAAAAAAATGAAGTAGTATCTCTGCAGGAACTGCACAGCCGGATCCGTGAAAAATAAAAGGCAAAAAGGGAGTAACGAAATATGATGGATATGAGAGAATTTCAGGAAAAACTGGAGCAGTTGATGGAACTGGCAGCAAAGCAGGAGAAGAATCTGAATAACGAGCAGATTCTTGAGATCTTTGGGCTGAATCAGTTATCTCCGCAGCAGTTGCAGAGTCTGTATGAATATCTTCGTATCCAGGGAATCCGTATCCAGGGGGCAGATCTTGCCCCTATGGATATCGGAAAGGCACTGGATCCGCAGGAAGAACAGGAGGAAGAGAAGAAGCCTGTGATTCTGGAAGCAGAGGATGAGCAGTGTCTGAAGGAGTATGAGGAGATGCTCCGGCAGTTCCCTTCGGAAAAGGAAGGGGAGCGGGAGGCTCTGCTTTTACAGGCAGTGACAGATGTTGCCGGTGTGCAGGAGCGTCTGGCACAGTTGTATCTGAAGGAGATCTTGCAGTATGCGAGAAAGCTGTGGAGACAGGGGATTTATATTGGTGACCTGATTCAGGAAGGGAATATGAGTCTGTTGCTGGCGCTGGCGGAAGAGATGCCGGAGGAAGGTAAGGCGGGCTGGATGGAGCAGAGGCTGCTTGACGGTATGGAATCCTGGGTGAAGGAGCAGACGGAGCAGAAGTATCGGGACGAGTCCATGGTTGAGAAGGTTCGGAAGCTTGAGGCTGCGATCAGGGAGTTGTCGGATGATGAGGAGCAGAAGTTCAGCGTGGAGGAACTGGCGGCTTATCTGGATATGGATGAGGAGGAAATCCGGGCTGTGCTGAGACTTACCAGCGAAGGGGCGGATGAAGAAAAGTAAGGATTGCCTGTTTTTTTTAGGTTAGTTAGACGGACGCGGCAGGCACCTGTTCCATGGGGTGTGGACAACGTGGGCAGGGCAACTTTGAACTAGTACAGCGAATATTAAGTAACCGCCATATTGACTTGTCTGATTTTTCATCTG
>OGXW01000418.1_pt1 | contig 31890 bp, 26 predicted proteins | sample 1576341 | NCBI WGS metagenome assembly OGXW01 (sample SAMEA3541592, study PRJEB24748) | human gut metagenome | biome: human gut; feature: human-associated habitat; material: faeces | place: China | collected 2012
AAAACAACTGCTGAAAAAGCTGTGTGTAAAGGATAGATACCAAGAAGTTAAAGCTGGAATCGTTATCCGGTATCAAAGCGAACAGAGCGACCTTTTTCTCTCCGAGTGACGGGAGGTCAAGCTCGTCTGTGGTGGTTAAAGAAGCAAGACTTTCAAGGTTGAACTTTTCCAGTCTTGCCGCAAGGGTTATCTGTATGGACTTTAAGGTTTTCGCCGCACCTGAATGATAGGAACGGTAATACTTCAAAGCAATGTGGTCGGGATTCGACATCTCCAATTCCGCAAACAGTTCATCAAGAGGAGAAGGTCTTGTGTCCTCCTCGTCCTCAATCGCACCGGCTCTGAGCATTTCCATTATCATTGCAAAGTTCTGTTCATCTTCGGGTGCTTCATAATGAAGATAAAATACAAGTGCAAGCAAAAGCATTGAAGCCGAGGTATCCCAAAAGGGGTCTTGTGATTGACTTCCTTTCGGAGTGGTACTCTTAAAAAGGTTCGTCACGAGCTTTTGCACATCGTTGTCATTCTGCAAATAGACAAACGGGTTATAGCAATGGCTTTTCTCCATTGAAATCAAATCGAGAACACGGACTTCATAGCCTTTGCTTTCAAGCAGCTTTCCGGTATCTCGGAGAATTTCGCCCTTTGGGTCAAGAATGACAAATGATGTGTTGCACTGCATAAGATTCGGCTTGCAGTAAAACCTTGTCTTACCGGCTCCCGAACCGCCGCACACAAGGGTGTTTAAGTTTCTTCGGTGTTTCTTCGCATTGAGTCCGATACAGACATTTTGCGTCATCAGCTTATTTGCAGAAGCCGGAGACTGTCTGTATTTTTTGTTTACGGCTCTTGCATTGCCCCATTTTGCAGAACCGTGTTCTTCACGCCTTCGGTAATTCTTCTGTGTTGAGAAGTAAATCCCAATACCCATTGCATAGCAGAGAAGCAAAACGAGGACAGTTTTTAGGCTGTCCTCGCATAGCTCAATATGAAATGGTTCGTTGAACGCTGTTAATAGGCTCGGCAGTATTTCCGGCAATCCTCCTTTTACAGAGGGTGCAATCAGAAGTGCCAGCCATACGACCGGGATAATACCGATGACGGAAAGAATAATAGCAGACTGCCTCTCGTTATCTCGATTCACAGGAGCGTTCCTTTTCGATAACTTTGAACTTTTTCTTTGGGGCAGTTCCGACCTTGATGATAAGGTCGTCCACCGCATCGGTAGATTTGCCCTCGTTCATCAAATCTGTTTTCTCGTCGTTGAGAGAACGGATAATAATGCCGTGTTCATAATCGTCCAATGCGATATGATACATTTCTTCCTTCGCCATAGTCTCACCTTATCTTTCGTAGTCTTTGCTTCGTTCCTGCTTTTTCTTGTAAAGCTCATCGGAAACACGGGAGTGAATATCCGCCATTGCGTTTCTCGTTTTGGAAAGCTCATAGCGAATGTCCTTCGGCTCTTTGCCGGCGAGCTTTTCAGGGATACGGTTGATAGCAAAATTCTGTGTATCGACGCCGTACTTTTTGCAAAGCATATAGCCGATACATACTGCCTGAAAGCCCATATCCGCTCTGCTGTAACTGTCGCTGTTGATAGAGAGCTGTGCGTGGCCAAGCTCCTGTGCTACGCACTGAGCGACCGCTACGCTGTCTCCCACATCACGCTTTACATACAAGGTCTGTTCCTCGTTGTTATAAAACGCCGCCATATTGGGATACGGAAGCTCATTTGTTGCTTCCACTTCAACCGGGGAAGAATCCAGCATAACGGTAATGAGTGCTTTCGGGTCACGGTTGACAGTCGGTGCAGGCGGTCTTTTGCCGTTGGTCTGCGAAACATCAAAGACCTTTTTCACATTGTAGGAAATGCCGGTCGTACCGTCTTTCTTTGCATACTCGACAGGTTCAAGAATGGAAATGCTTTTCGCACCTTTCTGAATTTTCACATTATCTTTGCTCCAGTCATCAAAGTTTTTAAGCTGGCTTGCTTCGGGAAGCTGCTTGAAAATCAGAAGTGCGTTGACCGCAGAGTATCTGTCAAGACGGCTCTGCGTATCAAGGAAGGCTTTGAACTTTTCCGGGTCGGAAACAATCGCCTTTGCGGTGTCGTCCGCCATCTGATATACGGCTTCTTTTTCAGCCTTCATCTTCTCGGCATATTCCTCTTTGGAAAGTCGTTTGCTCTGCTGTCCTGCCTTAGCAGGGGTAAAATTGTTTGTCATTGTGATTACCTCTCTTTCACATTTTTGCTTTTAGGTTTCGGCTGCTGGTGTACGGTCTGTGCCGGGGCGTTCTTGACTTCCGGCTTTGATACCTCCGGCTCTTTGCGTTCTGCTTCTTTCTGCTGCTTGGACTGTGCCTTATATCGGTCAAGCTTTGCTTTTACCGACGGCTTTCTCTGTCTGTCGCTTACAGTACCCTTATCAGTTTGCATATCTACCGGCTCGGAGTCGTGCCTTGACGGAGGGTTTTTGTCCGTTTTGGCGACTGTGGGGTTTGACTGGGAATACCCCTCTTTCTGAATAGGTTTTCTGACGGCTTCCTCAGTGATGATTTCGTTTTTGGTTTTCGTCGGCTTGTCTTTCTCCAAAGCTTCACGCTTTTCGACAGCCTTCTGAGACTCGGTGACAATCGCAGCCTTATCAACTTTACCGAGTTCAAATCTCTCAACGATTCTCTGAATTTTGGAAGCGTCCTCTGCACGGGCAATAATATCAATCGGGACATTATCGCCCTTTGTGTTTTTATCCCTGAGTACGCAGTAGAGAACGCCGTAGCGTTTTGCCTGCTCGGTAAACTTCTTCAAGTCCTTGTTGGGGATAGAAAACACCTTCAGCTCCTTGCCCGACTTAATCATATTAGTAAGTCGAGCCTTGCCTTTTGTTTTCTGTTCCTGTTTGAGAACAGAGACTAAAAGAACGGCAATATTCTTTGCTGCCGCTCCGCTTAATTTTGCGGCTACTTCAAAGCCTTCAAGCGATAGCCTGACGACCTGTTCTGCCGCATCACCTCCGTTTGTCATTACGGTTCTGCTCCTTTCGTTCTTGTTTTTCTTCGTAAACTCTTACCGTTTCAAGGTTGGCTTCAATAACCTTTGACCTTTCGGCTATGTCATCACAAAGACCGACCTCTTTGCGGAGAGTCCACAGCTTGCTCGTGATTGCCGTAATCTGCTCTTTGACATTTGATAGCTCATCGTCACTCAAATTTCTTCTTAACTGTTTTCGCAGGTGCGTTCTATCGTCAGTCAAGGATTTGATTTGCGACAACACGGACTCTTTATATGAGAAAAGCTGCTCGTCGGTAGAAATGTTCTCCCGTCCAAGCAGCCTTGTCTCCTGAGTGATTTTGTCGAGCTTCAGCAAATCTTCTTTCAAAAGATAGTGAAGCCTTGCGGTATTCTGTTTTTTGTACTTCGGCAGATAACCCAGCTTATAGCAGTAATGCAGATACAGCCCATACAGTCCGCCGACCTTTTTGACTTTGTGTTCTCTTGTGGGCATTCGGTACTGCCTGACTCTTACCGTTTCCTTTGCAAAAGGAACGATAAGAACCTTTTGATTTTCCGTCAGCCTACGCTTGATTGCGTCCTCGGTATAATTCTCTCCGAGTGATTTAAGTCGTATCGGCTTCTTGTATCCTTTCGGGACAATCGTCCAATACTTTCGACTGTCGCTGAGACAATGTTCATAGCCCATCTGAGTCAGGATATAATCAAAGGTCTTTAAGTTGGTGCTGTGTGCAATCGCTTCATCAATGGCGTCACGGGTCATTGAATATCGGCTCGGCATACCGGCTTGTTCCTGCTTGTAGTAATAAGAGGATTGCTTACTGCGGTTTGGGTTCGGATTGTAATACAGTCCGTACTTTTCACAAAGGCAGTCGGCAACCAAACGAAACTTGAACCACGCTTTTTCGTCGCCCCATAACCGCTTGCCGTCCACAAAGGAAACGGAGTTTATTACATAATGACAGTGCAGGTGTTTCGTGTTCAGATGAGTAGTAACCACCACCTGAAATCTTTTGCCCCACACTTCGTTTGCAAATTCCATTCCGATTTTCTGTGCAAGCTCCGGGGATATGTCCTGTTCCTTAAAGCTCAGGTATCCGTGATAGGCTTGAATGCCGTCGTCTTTGCCGTATGCTTTTTTTACAGATATAAACTGGTCTCTTGCGGTCGCAGGGTTGCAGTTGATACCCTCTACGAAAAACTCACGCTCGGTTTTTTCTTCGTCCTTTGCATAGCTGAGAACATCACGGAGAGCCTGATACTGTTCCTCGGTGTAAATGTCTGCCGCCGTCTTTTCGGGATTGGCGGCATAGTCGATTACCTGACCGAGCCTTGATGTGACCGACCACAATTTACTTACTGCCATTTCATATCGCTCTTATCGGGTCTTAAAAAAGTACGCTCCACATCAGCCTGAAACTTGTGCCAACGCTCGGCTTCCTTTTTGAGCTGCGGTGCGTCCACAAATCCGAGGGTGTTTGCTTTCGCCGCAAGCTGATTGATGTTGTTGCCGATAGCGGAAAGCTCACGCATAACATCGTAAAATCTTTCATCGGGCTTTTCTCTCGGCTCGTATCCTCTGAGAAGCAAACGGATAAGTCCGCCTTCGGAAAGACACGCCCGCTTTGCTTTTTTCTGCAAATCCTGAGCTTCTGCCTTGTTCATCAGAATGTGCTTTTCAATGTTTCTCTTGCTCATTTTTATCGCTGTCCTTTCTGTAAATATAGTGTCTGTCCCGGTTTATCTGAAACAGGCACATTGTTGTTACTCCGAAAAAGCCGCCGATGAGTAACCCGGCGGCGACCAATACTATCTCCCGCAAAGCTTATGCTCCTTTCTTGCTTGGGGTATTAGGGGCAACCCCTAACGAGTGTACCGTTTTGGACATTCCTGTCCATAAATGGTCTGCTCGCTAAGATTATGCAGACACTCAGGGTTGCCCCATAGATTGACTCTTATCTCTCCATATCCTTTGAGACAGGCTTATACGGCTTTGCTTCAATACCGTCCAAGGACTTATAAAATCTCTCCGGGTATTTGAACTTTTCCTCGTACTTACGAGCCAGTTCTTTCGGCATACTGAGGAACTTTTCCGACTCAATCGGTGCGTATGCAATGAAGAACTTGCCGGCAATAATGTCGAGCATTTCACGGTTGCTGTCGTCTTTCACATAACATTTTTCAATCTTCCAACCATCCTTGCCGCCGTGTTCATCAGCCATATACGCTTCCAGTCGCACACATTTATCCGAGCCGTCAAGGGAAGAAGCATAGATAGAATATCCTCCCATACCCTCAATGAAAGCCTTATTGTTACTGCTGACAACATAGGTTCTTTGTTCCTCTGTGTAAGGCTTGTCAAAGCTGTCATCCGTAAAAACAATATATCCGGTCGTGTGGTTTCTTTCTTTTTCTGCCTGCCGGAAATGAGCTTTCAACTGCGGATAACTCATCTCAACATTCTCAGGCTCGGAATAAACTGCCCTGTTCAACGGCAAGCCGTTCATCTTTCCTTCATCGTTGCAGATGATGGCAACTTCGTCCTCAAAGGGCATATATTCTTCAATATCTCCCTCCACAAGAGACTGCATTGCTTCAAGCGTATCCTCGATTTCAATGAGCTTCGGATACCTGCCCGGCTCAACAAGAATGACGGAAATCTTCTCAGGTGCTTCTACCTTTTCAAAGGTATCCTCGTTAATATTCAAGGCGAGGGAGCTTCCGTTTTCCCAACTCATATGAATCTGTCCGGCGTCGTCAACGAATTTAACCGTTCCTTTCAGACCGTAGGGCATTTGACTTTCGCCAGCCATTTCAGTGAGTACAATCTGCGTTCCCTCCGGGTACATTTCTCTGATTTCTTTTAGTTTCATCGTGCAAAACTCCTTTCGGTTTTATCTTTTATTCCCAAGCGTTTACAAAGAAAGTCGTTGACATCTTTCCCATATTGGGGAGGGTCGTCAACGACTTCATACTTATCTGAAAGAATCGTCTGCAACGCTTTGGTCGCTTTTCTTCCGGCAATATCATTGTCCAAATGAAGAACAATTCGCCTGATTGTTTTGTCCTTTTCAAGCAGCCTGCCGAGTGTAACAGGCACTTTCGAGTCCTCGATTTTCTGCTTTGGGGAATACACTCCCGCAAGAGAAACAAGGTTAAACTGTCGCCAGTCTTTGCCCTCCAGCTTCATCAAAGTTGCATAGGAAAGCAGGTCAATGGCACACTCAAAAAGATGAACCTCTCCGGTGTTCTCGGCAGTCAGGCGGAAAGAATATTGCTTTTTGCTTCCGGTGCAGTCGCCCATAATTCTTGATTGATTTGTTGCTCTGTATGCGGCGTATTTAGGTTCTTTGTTCTCGTCATAGCCGATAAAAACAGCATTATGATATGGGAGCGACTCGATGATTAGCTTCTGTTCCAAGCAGTAGTTGATAATTTCATAATCAATCCCACGCCCGAAAAGATAATCAAATACCACATCGGTAGTGGGGCTTTTTTCAGGCAGAAGCAAAGGCTGGTTCTCATAACTTTTGATGTTTTCACAAGTCGGAAAGCTGACTGAACCGTTTCCCATAATGGTCTGAACCGCCTCCACAAAATCCATTCCACGGACTTTGATAAGGTAATCGAGGGCAGATTTGCCCCCGATACCTCTCGACCACCACATCCATTTGCCGTTGGAAATCTTCAAGCTGTCGTGGGTTCTTGTGGTGTAGGTGTTACTTGAAAATTTAACAAGCTCGCCCGGTTCATACTCTCTAAGATAGGTTAATAAATCCATTCGTTTGGCTTCGGTTATGACTTCCGGTGCAATATACGGCATAATTATCACCGCCGTTCTACATCAGCAAATCGGCAACCGCTTTCTGTATCGGTTCGTTGATACTGAGCTTTGCAATGATAATGAGTATCTTATCAACAGGGCAGCCGATGTCATTCCAAACAGTCCAAGCACCTCCCGCAAGGTCGTCGTTTTCATACAAAGCAATGATTTCTTCCGGCGAAAACACCGTTTCAATGCTCTGTCGAACCAACTCTCCGTAGAAAGAAAGCTTTGCATTTCTAAGGGCAAATTCTGCTTCCTTTGCGGGCGGTTTGCTTCTTTTCAATTCGAGATATGCTTTATCAAGTCTCCTGACCACAACCATCATCATTGCGTCAAAAGGGTTAATGATTGCTTTTCTGCAAGGGCAGTTTTCTCTTTCCTTATCGGGTGTCATTTTATCGTTCATAGGTTTTCTCCTTTCGTGTGTTCGGCACTTCGCCCTCATCGGGTTCGCCGCCGACAATTTCGTTTTCTCGCTTATCCATATTGAGCAAGATATTCAGCTCGTCCAAGCGGGCAAGCTTTGTCTTTAGTTCTTCCTCTTGGATAAACGGTTTTTGGACTTCTTTCTTTGCGGTTTCCAACTGATTTGTGGTGTTCTCAAGGTCATTTTCCGCAAGCGACAAGCTCTCGGCAAATCTCTCAATGCCGTTATCAAGACGGATAATATTGCCGTGTGCGTCATCACCGAGAGGAACATTTCTGCTTGTCGCACCTTTCAGTCGAACCTCATAATTTCGCTCTGCGGTATTAAAAAGCAGTTCCGTTTCAAACCCTCGGTACTTGCCGAGAGGAATAGGGTCGGGGCTGTTCATCTGCTTGCAGGCTTCAATGATTGCTTTACCGGCGTCGGCTTTTTCGGAATAAAAAACACCCTTAACCTCCATACCGACAAATCGGTCGTCCGTTGGTTTCGGGTGCTGTTTCGCAGTTTCTACATCTTGCTTCAATCCTTCAATACGGTTTTCCAAAGCTGTAATTCGCTGCGGATAATATTTGATTATCTTATCTTCCAAAGCGTATTTTTCAGATAGAAAGTTGGATTTTAAGAGCTTCAGCTTTTGAACTTGAATGTCCAAATCCATCTTCTCCTTAATATACGGGTTGCCGGTGGCAAGCATTTTAATCTCTGCATAGGAAAGGGCGGTTTCATCAATATCCTCGGCAGAACGCACCGGGGATTTGCTCGTCATAATCTGACTGGCGAACTTTTGCTTTCCCTCTACAAGCTGATAGAGATATGCGTCAAAGGTCTGCTCCGTTACATAGCGGTAAATATCTACATCAGGATTTGAGTTACCCTGACGGATAATTCGACCGGAACGCTGCTCCAAGTCTGACGGTCTCCACGGGCAATCCACATCGTGAAGTGCGATAAGTCTGTCCTGAACATTCGTGCCGGCTCCCATCTTTTGCGTAGAGCCGAGAAGCACTCTGACCTCGCCTTTACGGGTCTTTTGGAACAGTTCTTTTTTCTTCACATCGGTATCTGCTTCGTGGATAAAGCGGACTTCGCTTTCGGGGACACCACGCTCTATGAGCTTCTTTCTGATGTCGTTATATACCGAGAATGTTCCGTCATTCTTTGGAGTTGAGAGGTCGCAGAACACAAGCTGTGCCGATTTTTTATCGGCTGTTTCCTCCCAAATACGGTAGATGTTATCGACGCAGGCGTTGATTTTACTGCCCTCAAAATCAGGCAGCATATCGTTAAGCATACGCTGGTCAAGTGCTAACTTCCTGCCGTCGTTTGTAATTTTAAGCATATTATCTACACTCGAATCTACACCGCCGCCACGGACTTTCTCGGCTCGTTCCGCAAGGGAAGCAACCATCTCTTTCTGCATTTCCGAAGGCTTGACCGCAACATTGTGGAAGTGTGCTTCCGGCACAGGCAGTTCCAGCATATCCGCCGTCTTGATGTCGGCGACCTCCTTAAACATCGCCATAAGCTCCGGTAGGTTGTAGAATTTCGCAAAGCGGGTTTTCGCTCTGTAACCCGTTCCCTCCGGGGTAAGCTCAACGGCTGTTACAGTCTCTCCAAAGGTACTTGCCCACGAGTCGAAGTGCTGCAAGTTGTTTTTGACAAGCGTGTTGTACTGCAAGTATCGCTGAATGGTATATAGCTCCACCATACTGTTTGAGATAGGAGTACCGGTTGCAAATACCGTTCCTCGACCGCCTGTAAGCTCGTCAAGGTATCGGCACTTCATAAACAGGTCGGAGGATTTCTGTGCTTCCGTTTGAGCGATACCGCCCACATTACGCATTTTGGTGTAAAGATAGAGGTTCTTGTAATAATGACTCTCGTCAATAAAAAGCCTGTCCACACCGAGTTCTTCAAAGGTAACAACATCGTCCTTTCGGCTTTGGTCGTTGAGCTTTTCCAGCTTTTGTTTCACGGACTTTTTAGACTTTTCAAGCTGTTTAATGGAGAAGTTTTCTCCACGGTTTCGCTTCAAATCCATAATACCGTCTGTCAGTTCTTCAAGCTGCTGCTCAAGAATTGCCCTCTGTCTTTCAATGGACATCGGGATTTTCTCAAACTGAGAATGACCGATGATTACGGCGTCATAATCTCCCGTGGCAATTCGACCGCAGAACTTTTTGCGGTTCTTTGTCTCAAAATCTCGCTTTGTCGCTACGAGAATATTCGCCGCCGGATAGAGTTGTAAGAACTCCGCCGCCCATTGCTCGGTTAAGTGATTTGGCACTACGAACAGCGACTTATTGCAAAGTCCCAGTCGTTTGGACTCCATAGCGGCGGCTACCATTTCAAAGGTCTTGCCCGCACCGACTGCGTGTGCTAACAGCGTATTACCGCCGTACAGAATGTGTGCAACCGCATTTTTCTGATGTTCACGGAGTTCGATTTCCGGGTTCATACCGTTGAAAACAATGTGGCTTCCGTCGTACTCACGGGGTCTTATACTGTTGAACTTTTCGTTATACATCTTCGTGAGTTTTTCTCGGCGGGCAGGGTCAGCCCATATCCAGTCCTGAAAGCCCTGCTTTATGAGTTCCTGCTTTGCCTGTGCGATTGCCGTCTCTTTTTTATTGAGAACGGCTTTCTTTCTGCCTTCCTCATCTTCGATATAGTCAAAGATTCGGACATCTTTCAGGTTCAGTGTTTCCTCAATTATCTTATATGCGTTGATGCGGGAAGTACCGTATGTGCTGTACGCTTTTACATTGGAACGGTCGTAGCTCTTTCCCTCAATGTTCCATTCGCCGGTAAACTGAGAGTAGTGAACCTTGATATTCCATTGTGCATAGCGTGGGGTGTCGAGAAACTCAAACATAAACTGTTGGAATATTTCGGGCGGTATCCAAGTCGCACCGAGCCTTACGGAAATCTCGCTTGCCGTCAAATCCTTTGGCTGCACCTTTTCAAGTGCCTGCACATTGACGGTGTAATCTTCGGGATACAGTGCCGCAGACCTTTTGGCTGTCGCCAGCTTCTCACGAACATTGCCCGACAGATATTCGTCTGCCATCAGATACTTCGGCTCATAGGAATTACCGTACTCATAAAGGGGATTTAAGAAGATTACACCCTTTAAGTCAGCGAATAATTCCTCCTCACTTTTGCCGGACAACTCCATCATATATTCCATATCAATGGCTGCTTTTTCGCCCATAGAGACAGCGAGAGCCTCGTCTGCGGTGTCAACCTCCGTTACCGGCTTGTGCGGTTTAATCGTCCTTTTGAAGAACATATCCGCCTTGCGTTCCAGTTCGCCATCTTCATTGATAACCTCAAGAGCGGAGAGCAGAGCATAGGAGCTGTCGTCGGAAAAGGCAGAAGTATTGGCACGGCTGTTAATCAGTCCGTACTTCTTTGTAAAGCTGTCATACAGTGTGTTCAGCTTATCCTGTGCCTGTTTGATTTCGCTGTCCGGGTAATCCTCGGTTTGCAGTTCAATCAAGTTACGGACGCAATCTCTTATCCCAATCATACCCTTAATGCGGTTCTCAGCGGTTGCAGATACCTCCACCGGGGACATACGGGAGTTCTCACGGAAATAGATTTTATCGTCTAAAACAGTGTAAGAGAAGTTCCTTACCATAGGGTCTGCCGGGATAGAATTATCTTCTTCCTCCAGTTCGTCGGCAACCTCGTATTCGGAGATTTCTCCGTGAATGTTTGAGACTGCTTCGTTCAAAAGCTCCGAAAGGTCGGCATTTTCAAACGGTTCACAGGTTGCTTCCGGTCCGAAGCGACCGCTTACCATTTTCATTTCGCCGAGTATCATTTCCGGGTGCTGAACAAAATATGAGTTCATCCTTATACCGTTTTCGTCGGTGTCAAGATGAACCCAATCCGGCTCAATATCTATGAGTCTGTCTCGCTTTTGCAGAAACAGAATATCGGATACGACCTCTGTCCCGGCATTACCTTTGAAGGTGTCGTTCGGAAGTCTGATTGCTCCGAGAAGCTCCGCCCTCTGTGCGATATATTTACGCACATTGGAGTTTTCCTTGTCCATAGTTCCTTTGCTTGTCACAAGAGCCATCACACCGCCGGGGCGTAACTTATCAAGCGATTTTGCAAAGAAATAATCGTGGATTAAGAAATTGTACTTGTCGTATCGTTTATCGGAGACTTTGAAATCTCCGAAAGGCACATTGCCGATAATGCCGTCAAAGAAGCTGTCGGGGACATTTACTTCCTCAAAGCCCTGTGCCGCAATGGAAGATTTCTGATAAAGCTGCTGAGCGATACCGGCTGAAATGGTATCAAGCTCAACACCGTAAACCTTTGCGTTTTCCATTGACTTGGGCAGCATACCGATGAAATTACCGATACCGCAGGACGGCTCAAGCAGGTTGCCCTCCTGAAATCCCATCTGTTCCAACACCTTGTAAATGGCGGTAGATACTTCGGGCGGAGTGTAAAATGCAGTCAGTGTGCTTTCTCTTGCCGACGCATATTCCTCCGGCGTCAGGATGTTTTTCAGCATTGCATACTCTGTATGCCAAGCTCCTGCTCGTTCGTCGAAGGCTTCGGGAATACCGCCCCAACCGACATATCTCGACAAGATTTTCTGCTCGTCAGGTGTTGCAAAACGGTTTTCGTTTTGACAATCTCTCAGGACTTTTATTGCTGCATAGTTTCGGTGGAAGCGTTCTTTCTTGTTCACTTCTTCAACCTGATTATTGGCAAGGTCAAAGTTGTGTCGTTCGGACATAGGAATATCCGGGTGGAGGTCAAAGCTCTTTACTTTTGACTTTTTCTTTTGCTCCCAAGCGGGGACAATCGGTTCAGGCTCTTTGTCGTAACCGTTGCCGATACGAACACCCTCGTTATACATTTCCTCATCGCTGTCAAAACCGTTTTGAGTAGCAACGATTTCTCTGTAATCCTCAATCGGTACATTCCCGATATTTGTTGCCACCATATCAGCTCTTTCAGTGTTTTCAATAAGAGCTTCCATTGTGGCAGAGGTACAGTCGGTCAAATCCGGTGTCCTGTGAAATTCTCGGTCTGCGTCCACAAACCATTCCGTACCTACATCGGCAAGCTCCTGATTTGCAATGCTACCGAGATAATCAAAGAAATCCTCTGCCGAGTCATACTCCCGTGCGACTTGCTGTATCTCGTCAAAAGAAAGAGTATTTGTAACATACTGACCTCCGGCATTGCTGTCGGGGTTATAGTACATCCAAGTTACACTTTCATTGTCCCGGTCAATAAAGAAGGCGTCGTCATAACCGGTTTTCGGACTGAAATCCGGTACGGTTTCAGTATCGTTTTGAGCTTTATTTTCGCCTGTAACGGTTTTTTCTTCCGCCGGTAATACACTGACCTTCAAGTGGTCGTTCATCGGATTTTCACGCACTTTGCGGTCAAATTCTTCCCTTGAAAGTTCCTTGTTGAATAAGGGCATATCGAAGTCATAGAGCATTACACGGTTTTCATCAAAGGACAAAATCTCATACTGAGAAGCCCCAATATACACGCTGTCGCCGAGATGATATTCATACTGCGCTTCCGGCTCGTCCTCTTTGTTTTCAGGTTCAGGCGGTGCGGTAGAAAGTATCTCACGGTTTTTTCTCTGCTCTGCAAGCTCGGCTCGCCGTTCTTCCTGCTTTTCAAGCCATTCAGGGTACTTTTCTTTTTCCTTTGGGTTTAGGTATCTGTCCATACGGATAAGGTCTCCGATACGCTTTTCCACCTGAGACCAAGAAAGAGTAATGTGCGGCTTGTCGCTTCCGATACCTTTTGAAATTGTGATACCTTTTCCGTCGTGCTGTTCGTCAATGCCTGCACCGATGATGACCGGATAAGAGCCGCCCCAACCGTATTCGTTTTTCAAGAAGTCGGCGTTCTCTTTTGCGGAAATGCTCTTTTCAAACTGCTCATAGATACGCATTTTACCCTCGGAAACTCCGCTTCCACGGGTCAATACAGCGTCTATGATTTCCTGAGAAAAAGTAAAGGCAGAGGTTTTTTGTTCCTCTGCCTGATTTCCCATAATGAGAGTCAACTGACCGTCCATAGACGGAATCGGTTTCATTGTATCGGTCAATTCTCCCAAAAGTCTCATTGCTTCAAAATGCTGTGCGATAACGCCCCAGTCGTAGAAACTCTGAGCGGTTCTGTTTTCGTATTCACCCTCCCACAAGTGGAGGACATTCTGAAATGTTTTGTATCCCACAAGCCTGCCGTCGTTTAAGGTAAGCCGGGTGTAGTCGTTATTGAAGATACCCTTGATATATTCGGTACGGGTCGCATTGTCCGTATTTCTCTCATAGAAGTCTTTGATTTCTTCCTTTGAAGCGGACAAATGCGGGGTAGTACCGAGTATCTCTCGGATAGTATCATCGCCACCGAAAAACGGCAGGCTCTTGTCCTCGTGGTTTCTGTCGTAATACTCTAAGCGAATATTACCTGATTCTTCACGATTTCCTGTGCCGAGTTCCTGATGTTGTTCATCAGGCGAACCCACTTCATCATATCTTCCGCTTTCATCTGCTCCGTCAGCCCGGCTTTCTGTGCCATCTGCTTCACGAGAGTTTCCTCCAGTTCGCTGGCTCTCTGCTGAACCTCCGCCAAGTGACTGTTCAGAATCCCTTTCGTCAGAAGATTGTAGTACAGGATTTTGTGATGTTCCTTCAGATAAGTTCTCCTCATCTGCGACCATCTGCCGAGAGTCACTTCCGTCTGCTCCGGCAGTTTCAGGTTCGGAAGATTGTAATCTCCCACCATCGTGTATGTGATTTCGCTCATCGCTTTGACTCCTTTCGTCTTTGATGTCTTTATTGTATTCGGATTGCTCCTGTTCATCAATTATGCGATTTTCCTTGCTGAGCGTGCTGATTGTTCTGCTGACAGGGAGCAACGCCATTTCTGCAATGTCGCTTGTAGCAATACCCACCGCATTGAGAACTTCCTGTGAATTAAAACTTGAAATACCGGCAAAGTCATCGGGAGAATAGACCTTGTCTGCGTTCAGTCCCAATCGTGCCATAACCATATATGATACGCTGTTTCTGACAAGCTCCAAATACAAGGCATTTGCTTCGTCGGCAGACAAATACTCAATATCGCTTCCTGCACCCAAACTCATAAAGTCGGAGATATAGTCTGCGATGTTATCCTCAACGGCATTGGCAATGCTCTCTTTGACGACATTTTCAATACTCGTTGTATCGTTTACCGCACCGAAAGTATTTTCAAGTGTTTCAATAACTTCTGCTTCATATTCGGGTCTCATCTCCCAAATCGGAACAGGGCGGGAATGTCGACTTTCGTGGGTGTCCGATATATCAAAGTAATGAATCAGCCTTTGACGGCTTCTGTCTGTGTCCTCAAATACGGCAATACCCTTTGCTCCTCGGTTTACCCAGCGACCGAAAGTACCGTTCCATCGTTCGATTTCAAGCACGGCTGTTGCGTCGGGTCTTTGGGCATAAATGAGAAGCTGTTCATCAAATCGGAGCCTGAAATTTCTGCCTGCTGTTTTCAGAAACGATTGCCAGTTTACCGGATTGTCTGTAACTGCAAAACAGGTTCTTTCATACAGCTCTGAAATCAGGTCAAATTTTCTTGCCACCTCGTCTGCACCTCCTTATCGTGTTTTTTCTTTGTCCTTTGCGGATTTCGTGTTTTCTTTTGCGGCTGGTTCTACGGTATGACCGTTTCTCTCGCAAAGCTCGGCAAATTCGCAGATATGGTAGAGATTTGTGCCGACCTCCAAATGGTAGTCGTCGATATATCTGCAAGTTCTCTCCATTGTTTTGCCGTCGCCGAGCTTGATTGAGATTTTTTCTCCGTCCGCAATGCGAAACTGCTCCTGATAGTGCGGGTTGATAAATCGGATACCTCGCTCAGCGTTTTTCAAGTGGGCATTTAGCCACTCTTTCTGATAGCAATAGCAGTACAGATTGTACTCGCCCCTGTTGGGGTTAAATCTCATAAGATAGCTGTACTTTCCCGTATCAAGACGGATGCCGTAGTGGTTGCAGTCATCATTAAAGGAGCTGTCGGGAGTGGAATAACAGTAAGAGGACATAGCCTTTCTGCCGGACAAAACATCGCCGTCACGCAATCCGTTTATGACTTCATCAAATTCAGCCTTAAATTCATCGGTTTTCAAGTCTTTTCTGAAATCGTTCCAAGTCGTCCAAAACTCGTTCCCGTTAGAACCGAAGTCGGCTCTCAAATATCCGATAAGACCGGTCTGCATAGAGAGCTGCTGACTTTGGCTGAAGGTGTATTTACGCTCTGCTTCGGTCAATACTCTGTAATCCATTTTCATCACCTCGCTTGTTCGTTTGTTTGTCTTTGCTTTGGAATAGGAAAACCATAAACTCCGGCAATGTCATCGCCGAGCCTTTTGGTAACTCGTGTGATGTCGGCTCTTGTGGCTTTTCCGTTATAGATTTTATCTTGCAGATTTTCAATCTGCGTATCGGTAACACCGTCTTTGAATACACGGTAAAGATAATGGTTTGTACCGTCGTGATGAACGGCGTCGGCACGAAGGTCGCCGTACTTATCCACATACCATTCGTTGTAATCGGTATCGGAATAAAGGCAGTCCTTAATGTTGCCGGAATCAATCATCTTGTAGCCCGACACTCTGCCGTTCCATCTGCCGAGGTCGCCGATAACAATAATCGGCTGTGAAAGCTGAATATTGAGATTTACTCGTTCATCATAAAGATTTTCGGCATTGGATTTTACCATAATGTCGTAAAGCTCATCATCGGAATATCCGGGATACAGTTCCTCCAAAGACTCTCGCCAATCATCAAGGTCAAGGCTAATGTCGCTCCAAATGATATGGCGGTCATTCTGTTCCTGCCTGCTCATCAGTGCCACCTCCCAAATAAGAGAACAGCTTATTGGCTTTGGTCTGCTTCTGAAACTCGATAATCAGACTCATATCCGGAATAGTGATACCCGGAATTTTCAAAATGCTCTCCATGTCGAGCTGCTGCAATTTCTTTTCGGTATTGCAGCCTGCGTCAAACAGTTTCGTCAGAAGCTTTGTCTTTTGCTGAAAAGTGAAATTTTCCTTCATTGCTTTGTCCTCCTTATCGTTCTTTGTCTTTATTTCGCTTCTTGTTTGAAAGCTCTTGTGCCTTTTCCTTTGCCCATTCAGGCAGACGCTCAGGCTTTATTTCGCCCATAACATCCATTCTTTCATATCGGGTTGATTTGCCGGTGTGAAGATTGGTACAAAACACGGCACTTCCACGGCTGTTTGCCGACGCACCGAAACCACCTGTAACATAGTAGAGCTGTCTGTCGGCTCTCTGAAATTCAGGCTTTAATACCTTGGGGTCAATGGCTATGATTTTGCCGTTGATGTCTTTGGAATAGTGGTCGGGGATACAGTCGGCTTCTGTTATGAGTGTGATTGGAATATCCAGTTTTTCGACCTGTTCCTTGAAAAGCTCCGCTTCATTTGCCACACGGCTTCCGAAAAGGTGTACGATTTCGATATAGTCATCGCTTACCATACATTCCGAACACAGTTCAAACAGGTCGTTTCGCTCTGCAAAGCCGCACATAAATTTATCGCCGTTTGTACTTTGCTCATTGGAAGCCAAGATAACTTCCTTTTCGCCCACATTGACCGAGCAAAGAACAGTGTATTCACCGATTTTTCTTTTTCCCTCGTTCATATCCACACCTCAGCTTACTTCAATCACAATTCTGATGTTTCCGCAGTCGCAGCCACTGCACTGCCTTGACAGTTCGGGAAATAGGGATTGCACTCTCTGTCTTGCTCTGCGGATAGTCTCAAAGCACGGCAAGCCGTAGCCTTTATAGTTGTTGACTATATCCTCAAGCGGTAAATCTCCGACTCTCATATAGCTGTATCGGTTGTAATAGCAAAGGATAAGCTGCATATCGTCATACCTCGTTTCGGGGCATTCTCTGAGTATTGCAAGCACCTTGCTGTCAACCGTCTTTTGCTTATTCATAATGCACCTCCGTAAAAGAACGGTGGGCGAAGTTTTCACTCCGCCCACACAAGCGTTCCTTATTTCTTTCTGTTCTTAATCTGCAAGAAGATAAAGCCGCCGATAATAAAGGCGACTAATACAACTGCTACGATTGTTTTAGCGTCCATTACTCATTGTCCTCCTTCTTCTTTTTTCTGTACGCAACAACGGCTGTGCCGACAATACCGAGGGCAGAAAGTCCCGCAAGTGCCGTCCACAAGCCCACATTGCTGTTATCTCCGGTCTTTGGTGTATCTCTCAGCTCATTGTGCATTTCCACAACGGTAGTAGAACCGACCTTTACGGTTGCAATCTTATCCGCAGGAAGCACATAGGAAGCAGAAACACTATCCTGAACCTCGGAAATGGTGTAATCGCCGATACGAAGTCCCTCGATAATGATTTCGCCGTTCTTATCGGTCGTGAAGCTTCGGTCGTAACCGTTTACTCCTGTAACTCTGAAAGTGAAGCCTTCAACCTTACCGTCAGAGGAAGTTTTAACGATTTTCAGGTTTCCTTTCATAGCTGTGTTAATAAAGCCGACGCCGGCTTTGTTTTCTACCTCGTAGGTGGTTTCATCTTTTTCAATGAAAACAGAGTACACACCCTTATCAAGCTCAAAGCCATCCGGTGCTTTGGTTTCTCTTACAAGGTATTTTCCGTAAAGAAGTTCCTTCATCTCGTAAATACCGGTAGAGGTTTCGGAGAGAGTTCCGATAAGCTCGTCGGCGTCATCCAGTTTACCGTCGCCGTTTACATCTTTGTAAACCTCAAAGGTCGCTCCTGTCAGCTTGTTGTCCGGGTAATCTTCATCGACCTTAGTCAACTTGATATTGCCGTGAACATACTCATTGACGATTTCGACCTCAATGACCTGAGCGACCTCGGAGATTTTAACTTCATAAGAAGTTTCATCAAGCACGAAGCCCTCCGGCTGCTCGATTTCTCTTACAAGCCAGTTGCCATACGGTACTTTCTCAAAAGAAAAGCTACCGTCTTTTTGGGAGGTAGCAGTCATCAAAGCATTTTCTTTTGTAAATTCGGTTTCATCAGCCTTAAACAGACCGATTACAGCACCTCCCAGTGCTTCGCCGTTTTCGGTAATCTTCTTACCGGAAACAGAACCGTAAATGAGCTTGTTTTCAATCGGCTTGCCGTCATTGACCGCAATCTCAACATTTGCGGTATCCTGACCGGCATAGCTGAAAGTGAACGGATACTTGGCGTCGGTAAGGATATAATGCTCATCGGTGGCAAGTTCCTTTACATAGTAGCTTCCGAAAGGAAGGTCGGTTTTGATAACAGCCTTGCCGTTCTCGGAAAGTGAGATAATCTCAATCAGTCCGTCTGCCGGAATAGAAGTACCGCTTGCAGAAACAAGTTCTTCTGCGGCGAAAAGTCCGAAGCTGATATTCTTCATTTCATCGCCGTTGCCGATATTGAAGATGTCGTTCTTTTCAATAGTCTTTTCAAGACTTACCGCTACTTTCTGCCTGTCGTTTACAAAGCTTGTGGCGGTTTCGGTTACAGACACTTCCTGACCGGCATAAGTCAGCTCAACATCGTGAGCTTCTTTGTTGATGACCATACCCTCCGGTGCAGTAATTTCAACCACCGTATATTTTCCGAGATAAAGCTCCTTACTCTTGGCAAGTCCGTTTTCATCTGTGGTAACAGTATCTACTACCTCGCCCTTTGCATAACGGAGTGTACCGTCGGGAGTGATAATATCTTCTGCTGCGCTAATCTCATAAACTGCACCTGCAAGACCTTTCACTTCATAGACAGGCTGATAAATCACATCGGCGTTTTCCACGCCGGAGATATTTACCCCTGAAAACACCTCGCCGGTCTTTTCAATGCTGACTGTACCTTTCTGTGCCATATTAGGCTTATCGACCTTAATCACGGTAATACCACCCTCATCGGAAGAATGTTCCTCTGCCACATCAAAGTACACCGGTGTGCTGTCAAGCACATATCCGTAAGGAGCCTGAACTTCTACAAGAGAATATCCCTTGCCGTATTCCAGTTTTTCCGGTGTCACAAGCTGTCCGTTTGCGTCGGTGTAGAAAGTATCAATCGTTGTCGGAGTAGGATAAGTGAAGGTCATTGTTACCTGATTGCCGTCAGGGTCAAAGATTTTGAAGCCTGCACCGGCATAAGGAATGTTTTTACCGCTTTCTGCGTCCACCTTGACAACCTTGATATAGCTTTCAAAGTTTGCGTTGTTGATAAGATAGCGGTAGGTCTGTCCGTCCTGAGCAATGAACACATCAAAGTTCTTCATCAGCTCACGACCTTCCCAACCGGAGGTCTGATGAACGGTATATACGCCGTAAGGCATATCCTTTGTCTGCCCGAAACCGTTTTCATCACAGACAATGACATCTCTTTCATCTTCTTCTGCTGCGTCAAAACTGCCGGAAGATTTGAGATAGATTTCAAAGGTTGCTCCGTTTTCCGGTGTTTCAATCTGAGTTTCGCCGTCATCGGTGTGCTTGATAATGGCGATATTGCCTTTCATAACCTGTTCGGTAACATCATTTGCTGTCTGATTGTGTTCCACCGTATAAAGCTGCGGTTCAGCACCGACCTTGTGAACAGTCGTATCAAGCAGATAACCCTCGGACGGCGTGATTTCACGGATTGTCCAGTCATTATCACAGACATATTCCTTTGTGGTAAACTGCCCGTTCTTATCCGTCACATACTTGTCCACAAGGGTTTCGCCTTTATAGATACCGTAAACTGCTCCGGCAAGGGTAGCGTCGCCCTGCGGTGTGCCTTCCTCTCGGTCGCTCTTTGTTACGGTTACGCTGAACTTTTTGAGAATGTTCGTGAAGTTTCTTGTGGTTACTTCTTTCCAGTTAATCGGTGCGGTCTGATTTGCAGGCACAACATAACGGATTGCGGTATCCACTTCCTCAATGGTGTATGGGGTAGTGCCGCTGATAAGCACATCATCAAAAGAAGCAACACCGTTCTTATCTGTCACGGCATACTCATCGACAGCAATACCGGAAAGAGATGTGCCGTAAAGATGGAAGGTAACGCCCTCAACCAAGTTATCCTCAGAAGATTTGATGACCTGAAGATTACCTCTTTTGAGAACATTATTGAAATTGACCTTTGACACCTGACCGGCAACAACAGTTACTCTGTGAACCTCCTGCGGAACATATTTGTCGATAGACTGTTCTGTTACCGTGTAAACACCGGGCATAAGGTTATCCAGTTGGAATTTACCGCCGTTTGCGGTTGTTACAGTCTGATTGACACCGTTACCGCTTATGGTAAACTGAATGCCGTCAACCTTTCCGTCCTCACTTGTCTTTACAATCTGACAAGAGCCGTAGCTTACCTTCATTTTGACAAAGCCGCTGACAGGGTCACTGACCTCCTGAGCATAAGTGACCACATCCTGAATGCCGTTTCCGTTCTGATGGATACCGTCAGACCATACGACAACACCTCTGCGGACACCGTTCTTTTTTGCGGCTGTGATGGTAAATTCCTTGCTCGGAGCTTTCTCCATCGAAACAGTCAATTTGTTTCCGCTGACAGAGAAAGAAACCCCGTCAATGTTTGCCGAGAAGTTGTAATTGCCAAGCACACCGTTTGTATCGGTGAGAGTAGCAACATACTTGCTTCCGTTCCATTCAAGCTCGTTTACCTTTGCAGAACCGCTTGACCTTGTGCAGAAGCTCGGCACTTTGGTGTGATTCTGAACACTTGTTACCATACTGTTGTAGTACGACAAGATTTTACTGCGGAGTGGGTGTGCAGTGCTTACACATTCAAGCACGGCATTGTATCCGCTGGTAGAAACGTGATTAAAGCCTGCGTCTCTTTCTCCGACAATCGTTTCCCAAATCAAAATCTGAGTGGCATAAGCGTGTGCGATGCAGTTTGCGTCGCTTTCATTCTGCGACTTCCAGCTTGTCGAAATACCTCCACGGTAGCCGTACTGCAAGATACGACCGATAAGCAGGCGAATGTCATCGCCGGAAATCGTTCCGTTCGGGCTGATGTTATTAAAGAAGTTCTCGTCCTTTTCGGTGAGAGTATCTCCAGTCCGCTGACCTGTACCCGGTTCAATACAGTAGGCAATATTGCCCGAATACGAACCCATTGCACGAAGTCCTGTATATTTTGTGGACAAGCCTTTCCAACCGTTCATATAGTTGAGATTGCCGTGTCCCCATTCGCCGTTGTTATTGGTATCTCCGCTTCGGGGATAATCGACGAGGTACACATCGGCTTTTTCTCCTACGGCTGCAAAGGCTGTCGTTGCCCCAATGCCCGTAAAAGCAGTAAGGCTCATAACCGCCGCCAACATAAGCGAGACGGCTTTCTTGAATTTTGTTTTAACCATTGCGTTTTCCTCCTTGAAATGCAAAAACGCACCGATTTTACTCAGTGCGTCCGCTTAAAATTATTTTGTTTTAGCAGTAGCCGATATAGATGTTGTAATCCGTATCGGATAGCTTTTCTGTCCATATCCACACAGCGGTAAAACCCTCGCTGTTCTTGTATCGGTTCAGTCTGCTTTCAATATCAGACTTGATACCGCTTCGGTTAGGATTTGCGGATATGGGGTTGTCCCAACATTCTGTCGCCGTGATGTCAAGAGAAAGCCCTATGCTTACCGCATACTCTTTTGCGTAACTAACATAAGGGCTGACATCGAATGTCTGCTTGTGCGGCTCTGTCGGTTTCGGTTCTGCCGGCTTTTCAGTCGGTTTTTCAACCGGCTTTTGTTCGGCAGTTGTCTGTTCTTTTGGCTGTTCCGTTTGTTTTTCGGGTTCAGCCTGCGTGGTTGTCTGCTTCGGTGGCTCTGCCTTTGGCTTTTCGGTTGCAGGAGTATCAGCCGTTTTTTCTTCCGCCGGTTTTGTCTGAACAGTCGCAACCGTCTGCCTTTCAGCGGTTGATTGGCTTTCTTCTGCCGTAATCGGTGTTTCTTCCTGAACTGTCGTGCTTTCCGGTTCTTCTGCCGTTTCTTCCTGAGAATCTGTTTCGGTATTACCAGCCGGAAAAGAAGTCTCTGTTTTCGTAATCTCCTGTGCAGCTTCTTTGGCTGTGTTACCGTTACAACCTACGAGGAAAATCATCAGGCAGGCAAGAACACAAGGTATCAGCCTGTTTTTCATATCCATCGCTCCTTTCTGCCTTAATCGTAATCAAAACCGGTCAAAACATCAAAGGTGCGATTGGCTGAACTTTTTATCGTAGCAGACATTTTGCTTTTGCTCCAAATGTGCGAACCCTTTTATAGACAGCTATATGTTATTAGAGATAGATATACTCAAGGGAGATAGAGTATATTTTTCAGCAGGTTAATAGCCGGTATATATAGGGGTTAGAGTGTGAGAAAGGGGGAAGGCTATCGGCTGTCACGGTCGGCTCTGCTTCGCAGAAACTTGTTGTAATGCTCCAATGCCTTGCACACAAAATCCTCCGTTTGGCTTATGGGAATATTCTTCGGGATAAGCTGTCGAACCCTATCGCCCCTCAAAACAATTTTCTCCCTTTGGTTTGGTTTTTCCTCCGACATAATCGCTTGGATTGCTTCGGTTGTGAGCTTGCCCTCCTCAAAGAACTTTCGCATACGGATTGTTTGGTCGTGGGACGGGGTTGCGTCGTTCAGGTCGATTTCATCAACCACATCACGCTGACTGTCCTCATCGAGAAAAGACAATTCAACCGCCGGTCGCATTTTAATTCGCCCCTCATCAACATATTCCAAAAGTTCGGGAACAAGGTTTGTAAGGCGAATATATCTGCGAACTTGGGTTTGACTGTCACCCGACTGCTCTCCAATTAGTTGTGCTGTTTCTTTTCCGCTTGACTTCCAACCCACTGGGTCGGAAGTTAGGTCTGTTCTTTTGCCTTGTCTGCTCAATGCTTCCAAACGCATTTTGTAGGCATAGGCTTTTTCCGAGGGAAGTATCTGCGACCTTTGGTAGTTGCTCTCAACCATTAAAATCGTGGCTTCGTCTCGGTTCAGTTCAACGACCTCACAACGGAGAGTATCAAACCCGGCAAGCTCACAGGCTCGCTTTCGTCTGTGTCCCGATATGAGTTCGTATCTGCCGTCCTCTTTCTGCCTTACCGTCGCCGGAGTGATTACCCCTCGTTCCTTAATACTCTCAATGAGCTGTGCCATATCCTCGTCATCACGCACCTTAAAAGGGTGGTCGGGGAAATCGTCAATCTCAGTCAAGGGAATATCTCGGATTTTTGAAAGTTTTTCTTCATCTCTCTGTTCCTGCGTCGAGAATAAGTCATCGAGCTTCGTGAGAGTGAAGTCGCTCTTTCTTCCTGCCATCGGCTAACACCTCCTTTGTAAATTCGGTGTACGCTTTTGACACCGTGCTGCCCGGTTCGTAGGCAAAAATGCTCTTGCCTTTGGAAGAAGTCTCTGCGGCTTTTACGGCAATCGGGATATATGTTCGATACATCTTGATTTGACTACCGAAGTTCTCTCTCAGAGCTTCTACCGTGCTTTTGGCGAGGTTGGTACGGCTATCCACCAAAGTGAGAAGCATACCGTCAATCTTTAAGCCCGGATTGATACGCTTCTTAACTCGTGAAATGGTCTGAACAAGCTGCGTCATACCTTTTGCCGGTAAATACTGAGCCTGAACAGGAATTATTACGCTGTCTGCCGCAGATAGAGCATTGATTGTTACCATTCCGAGGGAAGGCATACAATCTATTAAGATATAGTCGTATTTCTCCTTCACTTCGCTGAGATAGTTTCTCAATGCCGTCTCTCTGCTCATTGCGTTGACAAGGTTAAACTCCATTGCTGAAAGCTCAAGGTTTGCCGGAATAAGGTCAACACCTTCGTCGTGGTGCAGAATACCGACCGTAGGGTCATTCATCGTTTCATTTATGACATCTGTGAGTTTCGTTGCAAGCGTGATACCCAAGTTGTCTGTATCCTGCCAACCGAGACAAGTGGTTAAGTCGCCCTGTGGGTCTGCGTCTATGAGCAGCACTTTCTTTCCCTGCATTGCAAGACCGACGCCGAGGTTTACCGTAGTGGTCGTCTTTCCAACTCCGCCTTTTTGATTGCATATCGCAATCGTTTTGCAGTTCGACACTTTGTGCGTCCTCCTTTCGTGAAATTCATAGCCATCGCAGTATGGCTATGTACTTGACCGGCTCATTTCCTAACCGGTCGGGCAATATTTGTTCTCAACACCCCTTGCCGAGCAATAAGCTCACGGGAAGTCACTAAGGAACAGACTGCTAATCTGTATCATAGGAATTTCACCTCTGCCGGGTACTCCGCCAGCTCCGTAGAGAAGTATCATTATCCTTCTGACTGTCATCGCCGTAACAGGGGCAACCTGTTACCTATACCGGGAGTTCTCGCTGTTCTGCAATGCAGAAGTCACGGCGTACCCGATAAGGTGGCTAAAATCATCAGAATTAAAGTCTTAGTGAATGGTTTATTCAGTTGTCAAAATACAAGTGAAAGGGCTGACCTTTTCGTGGCTCGGAATTAACCCCTTCACTTGTTTGAAATGGGAGAGCGTTTTTGGGGGGTGTTTTTTCAAAATTTCTTGAAAATTTTTTTGCTAACAAAAAAAGCCACCTACTTTCCTCTTAATTGAGGTCAATAGACGGCGGGTAGAAATATTCATAATTTTGGTGTATAATAGGAAATTAAGAGAAAGACAAATTTGAATTTTTTGTGGAGGTGTTTATATGATATTCCTAAAGGTATTGGCTGTAGTTCTGGGATTGGCATTCCTTCTGTTTGGATACTTCATTTACTTTAAAAAGAAATACAATCTTATCAACGGTTTTGAGGCGGATTTCAAAGCCGGTCGGAAGAAAGAAGAATACGCAAAGAAAGTGGGAATGATAGAGTTTGTTGTTGGTATAGTTCTGCTTATCACAGGTGTTGCACTTATTCTGTTTGCCTAATAAATTCCAGTTTGTCTAACTTACTCTAAATTAGCAAAGACCGCTTACAAAAGTGTAGGCGGTCTTTATTCGTGTTCAGATATATTTGATTTTGAACTTTCTTTTCTTGGCTGAAAGCACCTTGCAAATAATATCATCTGCTGCGTCCGTGTATCTGCCTTGTGCTATCAGGCTGTTCTTCAAACGGATAAGTGATTGCAGCACTTCGCTGTATTCGTCCTTGGAAAGGTATAAATGATATTTTTGTTCTTTCAAAACAACCACCTCCTGTTACCGCAATTATATAATAAGAAATGGCATAGAAGTAGTGTGCGATTGTCGCTTGACCACCCCTAAATGAACGAATTAACAGGGTAACGAACGCCTTATTCATTAGCAGGAATTTTGCTCGAATTTTTCTGCCATTAGCAGAGAGGGCATTTTCATTAGCAAAATAGCGAAAATCCTGCTAATTTTTATTAGCAAGTCGTTCACCTGAAAGGCGGACGACATTCGTCCTAATTTCCATTAGCTGACGGAGATTTTGCTAATGAAAATCTGTGAATTTTACGATTTTTCACTTTTTCCGTAAAAATGAAAAAACGCCGGAAACCCTTGATTTTACTGGGTTTTCCGGCGGAGTTTTTGGCGTTCCCGAGGTGATTCGAACACCCGACCTACCGCTTAGGAGGCGGTCGCTCTATCCAGCTGAGCTACGGAAACATCTTTAAAATCTATTCAATTTTAGTCTTAAACTTACTCAATGTCAATCGCCTTTGCCCGAAAGGCGGTCGTTATAACATATTCTTAGGAGGGGGCTGTTATATCCATTTAACTATGAGAGCATGCCGGCTCGAATCCTTCGAGCCGGAATATCAAAACATGTAGATCTTTTACAGATATTTCTTCAGCAGATCCACTTTGTCAAGTTTCTCCCAAGGGAGGTCGAGATCGTTGCGGCCGAAGTGCCCGTAAGTTGCGGTAGCCTTGTAGATTGGGCGGCGCAGGTCGAGCATCTGGATGATGCCGGCTGGACGCAGGTCGAAGTTCTCACGGATGATATCGACTAACTTGTCTTCGGAAAGCTTGCCGGTGCCGAAAGTATCGATGCGGATCGAAGTCGGAGAAGCGACGCCGATTGCATAGGAAAGCTGGATCTCAGCTTTGTCACAAAGGCCGGCAGCTACGAGATTCTTTGCTACGTAGCGGGCTGCGTAAGCAGCAGAACGGTCTACTTTCGTGCAGTCCTTACCGGAGAAAGCACCGCCGCCGTGACGAGCCCATCCACCGTAAGTATCGACGATGATCTTGCGGCCGGTCAGACCGCTGTCGCCGTTTGGACCGCCGATGACAAAACGTCCTGTTGGATTGATATAATATTTTGTGTCATCGTCCAAAAGTTCTGCAGGGAGAATTGGATCAATAACTTTTTCGCGGATATCTTCTTTAATCTGATCCCAGCTGACATCTTCGCTGTGCTGGCTGGAGATGACAACGGCATCGATACGGGAAGGTTTTCCGGATTCGTCGTATTCTACCGTTACCTGGGATTTTCCGTCCGGACGCAGGTAAGGAAGCGTTCCGTCTTTGCGGACCTTCGATAACTGGCGGGAAAGGCGGTGAGCCAGGTGGATCGGATATGGCATGTATTCGTCGGTTTCGTTGGTAGCATAGCCGAACATCATACCCTGGTCGCCGGCACCGATTGCCTCAATCTGGCTGTCGGTAAGTTTTGCTTCCAGTGCCTTGTCAACGCCCATGGCGATGTCTGTAGACTGCTTGTCCAATGCAACCATAACACCGCAGGTGTTAGCATCGAAGCCCTTTTCTGAAGCATCATAGCCGATTTCGCGAATCGTATTACGGATAATATTTTGTAAGTCAACCTGAGCCGTCGTGGTCACTTCACCCATGACCAATACAAGGCCGGTAGTAATTGCTGTTTCACATGCTACACGGCTCATAGGATCCTGTGCAAGCAATGCGTCCAAGATTGCGTCAGAAATCTGATCACAAATTTTATCTGGATGTCCTTCTGTTACGGATTCAGAAGTAAATAGTATTTTACTCATCATTAAACCTCATTTCTGTTGCATAAAATGTCTCACACCTTAGCATACAACAAAAAAGGGCAAACGTCAAGAAATTCTTAACGTTTACCCGAGTATATTTTGGTGGAATTTATCAATGTAACAAAATTACAAACGATCTGCCAATTCGTAGATCAGTTTCTCTGTCTTTTTCCATCCGAGACAAGGGTCTGTGATGGATTTTCCGTAGACGTGGTCACCGATCTTCTGGTTGCCGTCTTCGATATAACTTTCGATCATAAGACCTTTCACCATATTGTGGATATCTTTGGAAATGCGGCGGTTTTCAAGCACTTCCTTGGAAATACGGATCTGCTGCTCAAAATGTTTGCCGGAGTTTGCGTGGTTCGTATCCACGATAACAGCCATATTTTCAAGATTTCTCTCGCTGTAAATCTCATGGAGAAGAAGCAGGTCTTCGTAATGGTAGTTTGGAAGACTTCGTCCATGTTTGTTTACGCTTCCGCGAAGAATGGCATGCGTAAGCGGATTTCCCTGCGTCTCTACTTCCTGCTGGCGGTAAATGAAATGGTGGCCGCACTGGGCTGCTTCGATGGAATTAAGCATAACCGAAAGGTAACCGCTGGTTGGGTTTTTCATACCACATGGAACCTCAATTCCGCTGGCAGTCAGGCGGTGCTGCTGGTTTTCTACCGAACGCGCGCCGACAGCGATGTAAGAAAGAATGTCAGAAAGATATTCGTAATTTTCCGGGTAAAGCATTTCATCGGCACAAGACATACCCGTCTGCTCTACGACTGCGATGTGCGTCTCACGGATAGAATGAAGACCTTTGAGCATGTCCTCTTTTTCTTCCGGATTAGGCTGGCTTGCCATCCCTTTATATCCTTTTCCGGTCGTTCTTGGTTTATTGGTATAAACACGAGGAACGATAAAAATTTTATCTGCGACCTTTTCCTGGATTTTTGCCAGGCGCAAGGTGTAGTCAATAACAGCTTCTTCGTTATCTGCTGAACAAGGTCCGATGATTAAAGCAAAAAGATCGCTTTTTCCCGTGAAAATATCATGTAGGACAGCATCTCTGCTTTTTTTGATCTTTGCGACTTTTTCTGATACGGGAATTTCTCGTTTGACCTCGTCGGGGTCAGGTAAGCGACGTAAAATATTCATAACAGTATCCTCCAATCTTATCGTATTTCACGATACCATTGAAAAAGAGCGATGTCAAGCAAAAAAACATTATGAAAATGAAAAGAAATGTGTTAAAATAAAATTATCTTTGAGAAAAAACAGGGAAAGCGGGGTGAAATCGAGGAAAAATGAGTAAAAACAATAAAAAAAAGAAAAACGTAAAAAAGACAAGAAATACGTTTATCATATTGGCGGTCTGTCCGATCATGGTACTTATTTTGATGGTGGCACTTTTTGCCTATGGGGAAATGAAAAGCATCCGCAGTACGTATCAGATTTCATCGGAAGATATGCCGTCGCCGTACGGTTTGTTTGACCGTGTACTGCTGTTAAACTCGTATACCAAATACGATTATATGGATCTGCAGGACCGCGCAATGAGGGATCCGAAGGTATTTCTAGACAATGAATATCTGAACAAAGAAAACAATTATTTGAAAGAAAAATACTCCTTTCTGGCAGTGATCGTGGATGGCGGATTTACATTTTTTGGAGATTTTGACCAGTATGATTATGTATACCGGGATCTGTTGGTGGCAAATAACAATTATTCCGAGGAAAGCGGCCAGTATTGCGGAAAAGACGATAAGAAATTTTTATTTAAAAAACTGGGCGTCATAATGCCGGATGGACGAACCGGAAGCGTGTGCATTGTAACGAACCTCAATGTAAATCTTCCACATATTACTGTATTTTACGTCGGTCTTTTGGGAATGATCATTATTGTCTGTGTTCTGATTGTTGTCGGAATCATTGGGCATACTTATTACAATGTCCTTGTGCCGATACGGCAGCTTCAGGTGGCGGCGATCCATATTAGTGAAGGGGATCTCGAATATGAACTGCCGTCGATTGAAGGCAGCGAATTTGATGGACTGTATAAGGATTTCGATACGATGCAGACTAAATTGCGGGAGACGACGGAGGAGAGAAACAGGGCAGATGCACTGACAAAAGAAGTAATTGGCAATATTTCCCACGACCTTAAAACGCCGCTTACGGCGATCAAAGGCTATGCAGAGGGAATTATGGATGGTGTGGCGGCGACGCCGGAACGAATGGAGCGGTATGTAAAAACGATTCATTCAAAGGCGGTGGATATGGCAGGTCTTGTTGATGAACTTTCGTATTTCACAAAAATTTATCAAAAAGTGGAAGATTTCCGCTTTGCTCCGGTAAAAGCAAGTTATTTTTTTGCGGAGTGTATCAGCGGAATGAGCCTGGATCTGGAAACCCGCAATATACAGCTTTTGTATCAATGTGATGTCAGCGAAGACGTTGAAATTGTCATTGATGAAGAAAAAATAAAAAGAGTTGTTGCAAATATAGTAGGTAATGCGGTAAAATATATACAAAGGGAACAGGGAATGATCCTTGTCAATGTAGAAGATCAGGGTTCTTTTATCCAAGTTATGATTCGTGATAATGGAAAAGGGATAGGTAAAGAGGAACTGCCATTTATCTTTGAGCGGTTTTACCGGACAGACAGTTCCCGAAATTCACGAACCGGCGGCAGCGGCTTAGGACTTGCGATTGCGAAAAAGATCATGGACGAGCACGGTGGACGCATTTGGGCAGAAAGCGAGCTTGGAAAAGGGACAGAGGTATACTTTACATTAAAAAAGGAAACAGAACAAAAGGAGGAACATGATGAGTAAGAGAATTTTGATTGTAGAGGATGAATTACCAATTGCAGAATTGGAAAAGGATTATTTGGAATTGAGTGGTTTTGAGGTTGTGATCTGCAACGATGGTACCGAAGGTATGGAGATGGCGACGACAGAAAAATTTGATATGGTGATACTGGATCTTATGCTTCCGGGAACGGACGGTTTTGAAATCTGCAAAAAGATCCGCGAGACATCCGAAATTCCGGTTATGATGGTTTCAGCAAAAAAAGAAGACATCGACAAGATCCGCGGACTCGGACTGGGAGCCAATGACTATATGACCAAGCCATTCAGCCCAAGTGAACTTGTGGCTCGTGTAAAGGCACATTTGGAGCGCTATAAAAAATTAGTCGGTAGTGCGGTGAAAGAAGAAAATGAAGTCATCGAGGCGGGTGGATTGAAGATCGACCGTACGGCGCGCCGTGTCTATGTGGACGGTGTCGAGAAGAATCTTACGACGAAAGAATTTGATCTTTTGTTCTTCCTCGCACAGCACCCAAACCGCGTATTTTCAAAAGAAGAACTTTTGGAAGAAGTGTGGCAGCTGAGCCCTGTCGGCGCAGACATTGCGACCGTTACGGTTCATATTAAAAAAATCCGTGAAAAGATTGAAAAAGATACCCAGAATCCGCAGTACATTGAGACGGTTTGGGCAGTCGGCTACCGATTTATTGTAAAAGAAGCAGAATAAATCTTATCAAAATGGTTCATACTAACCGGGTATGACAGATACGTAAGCACATCGAGGAACCCGGAAAGGAGAATACCCATGAACCATGTAAAAAAGTACAAAAAAGTATTGATCTTATTAGGAACTGCATGTGTAATTTATGTAAGCTTTTGCTATATTTTACCACTTGTGGTTCCTTTTGTATTGGCGCTGGTATTTGCCAAAGCATTGCAGCCGTGGACGAAAAAAATACATACGGCGACACATCTGAATCGGAAAGTATGCAGTGTTCTTATGGTAGTTGTAAGCCTCGGTGCGCTGGGGTGTTTTTTATTTTATATCGGATATTTGTGCACCAGCCAGCTCGTCGAATTTATCCGTCATCTTCCTGGGCAGGCGGGAGCTTTGTCGCATCTCTGCCAAGGCGGCTGTGGTTCCATCGACAATCTGCTCGCGCTGTCAAAGGGAACCAGTTACCGGTGGCTGGAGGCGAGAATGCCATAGAAAGCACTCTCACCCAACTCAGTCAGTGCATCACCGAGCACCAGATCGCCTGCAAGGGCTTTGCAGTTGGAGAAGGCGTTCTTACCCACACTGGTCACACTGGCCGGAAGAACAGTATCGCAGTTCACACTAGCCAGACTCGTGCAGCCCTGGAAAGCACCCTCTCCGATGGCCTTCAGGGAGTCGGGAAGGTTGACGGATTTCAAATTAGAGCAGCCGTAGAAGGCACGATAATTGATTTCCTCAACACCGGTGGGCAGGGTCACGGTAATCACACCGGCATTGCCCTTGAATGCCTGTTCACCGATGACCCGTACGCCGTCAGGAACGACAACATTGGATTCTCCACCACTGTAAGCAACCAGCGTATCACCCACAATCTGGAAGCTGCCGGTTGTAGAGGCCTTGGCGACAGTCACCTCCACCTCAGCAGTAGCGCCGGTGGCCTTGGCGGTAGCGGTAACAATTGCTGTACCGGCACCCACAGCCGTGAGCTTCGCATAGCTGGTGAAGTATTCACCTTCGGGACCGTTGCAACATCACCAGCAAGGAGCAGGTCATCGTCAACACCTGGT
>OGXW01000419.1_pt1 | contig 31850 bp, 32 predicted proteins | sample 1576341 | NCBI WGS metagenome assembly OGXW01 (sample SAMEA3541592, study PRJEB24748) | human gut metagenome | biome: human gut; feature: human-associated habitat; material: faeces | place: China | collected 2012
AGGGTGAGACAAAATCCTGCAATTATATCAAACAGCTCCGTAAGGTAAATAAGATCCACCGGCACATCGTAAACCAGAGGCTTGACCATCTGCATAAGCTTTCGACCGAGACAGCCAATCATCGGTACGATATCGTATGTGCAGAATCACTCAATATGCGTTCAATGGCAAATAAGGGCTTTGGTAACGGAAAAGCCACAATGGATAACGGCTATGGTCTGTTCCTCGACATGCTTGAATATAAGCTTGCCGACCGGGGAAAGTGTCTGGTACGTGTAGACAAATGGTATCCGTCAAGCCAGATCTGTCACCGCTGCGGGATAAGACATCCTGAAATGAAGGACCTGCGTATCCGTACCATGCGGTGTTCCTGTGGTCTGGTCATGAACCGGGATCAGAATGCCGCGATCAATATCAGACAGGAAGGTCTGCGTATGCTCATGGAAGCAGCGTAAAACATATGATAGGCTGGGAACCAGCCGAATCTGACGCCTGTGGACACCGTGTAAGACTTAACCGGTACATCTTTGTACCCGCAAAGCTGTGGTGGCTGAAGCAGGAAGCTCGGTTACTTGTATCCGAGTAGTTCACAATCTTGCAAAATATCTATTTCTTACCACAAAATTAGCGGAATATCAATTTTAGCGGCATATTTCTTCCTGCTACATTGTTTTTCACCAAAATATACGATATAATAGCTACATACAGATTAAGGCATACCGTATAGTGAACTATATGCCTTTCCAAGTGATAGGTGATGACGCACCCGCATCCTGTACTGCGACCTGTCAGAAATGAACCGGTCAGTTGATACGCCCGGCATGTACCATAGATTCTCTGTCTTTAGACATATGGGGCATCAACTATATATAAAAGAAATGAGGTAAAAAAATTATTATGAAGAATATTGATAAAATAAAACAAAACTTTATTGATGCTATAAAATGCATGACTGTTGACCAGTACAATGAGCTGAATGCCGTATTATGCGAAGAATGTCATTATAACCAGAAACTGGATTTTTTACAAAAGGTAACTTTTACATGCGATGATTGTAAAACAATATATGGGGATTGTAGTCACAATGATGCAGACGACGTTAATGAATGTGACGAGAGATTTGAAAAATATATGAACTCGGATACAGATAAGTAACCAATTTAGCATAAAAAAAGCGTGTGTTATTACTCACACGCTTCTCTTATTTTTATTTCCATTTCTTTTATCGACATGGTATGGTCGATTGATTCTCCTCTCCAAGTACCATTTGTTCCATTGATACCATTTCTGAATTTTATCCCAATATTTCCGGGTACGGATATCCAGTTATGAAGATTAACCGAATAATCATCTAATAAAACAGATGGCTGTTCAGATGGAATATAATCCGCCTTGTTTTGACCATAAGGTACGAACACCGAGGAAATACCGGGAAGATATTTTTCTAACCACTTTCTTTTCTCATCTGCTGCTGCATTTCCGTATACCGCGCTTAATACGCAGCATTCAATTTCTTTGTTCTTCATCAGTTTTTTTACTGCGGCAATCAAATTTGATTGTGGTTTCCTAGAAAGAAAAAATCCTTTTTTCTTCGTATCCTCCGTCGTGGCATTACTATCCCATTTTGCAAGCGTCCCATCCATGTCAATATAAATTATTTTTTTCATGATCTACCTCCCATAAAATTCAATTTGATATTTTTTTATGGGATGAAAAATGCAATCAAAAAAAATGGCTATTTTTTCAAATGTTGCTTTATGTGATGGGCAGTTTACTTCTGATCATTTGCTGTTATTTGATTCCAAAGACTAATAAGAGTATCTTGGTCATCTGTATTATTTTTTGTAAATATATCATAAATAGAACCAGATCCATCAGCATCACTATTTATTTCAGATAAACTCTTTACTTCATCTTCTGTAAACCCAGAAATTGATTTAACCGGGTTGTTATTGAGATCATAATTTCTTTCTAATCCTTTTAATATCCATCCTGTGACATTCTTTATAGGAGTCTTTTGGCTTTTCATAAGCCTGTACACTTTTTCTATCCTTTCAAAATTAAAATGCGCTGCTTTTATAATAGCAATTTTGTCTTTTGCAGGTAATTTTTCATCTATAATTTCTTCCAATCGCCTAATTTCTTCCACACAAGGAGTTACGTCTTCATAGAATTTATCACTTACCGGCGGCTTGTAATCTTTGTTTTTGGATATCTTAAATATAATTTCGCTTACTTTTCCTCCAAGTCCGCTTCTTGTATAGTCAAATTCAAAATATAAATCAGTCTTTTCGTTAATTTCTTTTTGTGCCTTAGTGATTACCTTTTTTACTTCTGACCACTCATATTTCCATGAGGATTTTTTCAACTTTGGCAAATTCGATATTGTCTCCACTAATTCATCCGGAGTCAGATTCTTTTTTCTTGCGTAAGGACTTATGTTTTTATCGCTTATATCAACAAGTCCAATCATTAACATAAAATTTGAAAGATTATATTTAACAAGAAAATGTTCTACATTTTTATTTATATGGTATAATTCTTTTCTTAGGATCTCATAAATTCGATATGTAGAGTTGTTTCGCTCATTTTTGAATCCGAGCAAAACAGGAATGCTCATAGTTGTAAAATTGTTATCAAGCTGTAAAATATGATTTTTTACAGTCTCCGAAAAGGTTAATGTAAAAACACCTTTATCATATTTTGCTTTGGGAATAATAGCTCCAACTTCGAAAGTGTCTGTTTCAGGATCATCTATAATATATATGTTCTGAACAATCCTCTCCGCTAGGACACGCAGCTGTTCGTATTTATAAGTCTGATTTTTAATGCCTAATTTTTCACATAATTCTTTTGTTGTAAAACTTACTTCATAATCTTTGTTAAAGTTATGCTGCAGACGCGTAAGACCTAACGCAAGAAGCTTAGACTCCATTGTGCTTGCATGATATCGAATAGATATAAAAGAATTACTACGAGTTAAAGATAATTCATTGCTATACTCAATACTTGCTATTTTTTTTGAATCATTTTCAGAAATGATTTCGAATTCCTTTTCATTTTGCTTTGCGTTCATTATATAAAATCTCCTTATTGTAAATTATATATATTTAATATCATATTTTAAGTTCAACGTCAAGAAAAAGCTACGGCTTTTACCCGAACTATATATGAATTAAACCCTAACTTCAAAAAGTTCTGGAGTTTTCCGTAGTTGCGTACTACAAAAAGTTCCGGAGTTTTCCGTAGTCTCATACTAAAAAAAGCTCTGGCGTTTCCCGTAGTCATATATTCCATAAAGTTCTGGAGTTTCCCGTAGTCATATATTCCATAAAGTTCTGGAGTTTTCCGTAGTCATATATTCCATAAAGTTCAGGAGTTTCCCGTAGTATATGTAGATTATTCAGAATAAGAAAATCTTTCTGCCTAATCCCTTGCCATTTTTACAAACAAATAGCTGTTCAGCTAAGTTTACATGTTTTTATTGAACGAAACCAGCTTTAATTTTCTAATGCTTTTATATTTTATTTGGTAATTTGTTTTATATACGAATTTTTCCTGAAGTTCAAATACAGATAACTACGATTATTTCTATAACTTTTTATATATTTGCGAACTACTCGGATACAAGTAACCGGGAATTTCCGCTCGATTACTTAAAGTTTATGATTTATTCGTAGTTTGTATTGTGTAAGTTTATAAAATTTATGATAACCGCTCTACATTCAAACTACGAATATTTCCCGAACTTTCATCATAAATACGGAAGTTCTGTAGTTATTCGTATTATAAAAGTAGTAAAGTTCAGGAAATTATCGTAGTTTTTTATAAAGTTATAGATTTTTTCGTAGTTTTTTTACTAGAGCTAATCAATATTAGGCATTTCTTTAATAGACCTCAGATTTTAAGTTATAGTATATTTGATAAAGTTCAGGAAATTATCGTAGTCAAATCCAAAAGTTATAGTAATTGTCGTAGTTTTTTTGCTTACACAACTATGAAATTATCCCGAACTTTGACAAAATGTATGAAGTTCAGGGAAAAATCGTAGCATTTTTCGTTAAAAACTGTGATTATTATATCAGTCTTTTTATATACTACGGCTATTTCCAGAACTTACTACGGTTGTTTCTTGAACTTACTACGGCTATTTCCAGAACTTTTATTTTAATCATTATTTATAACTACGGTTAATTCCCGAACTTACTACGATTATTCCCCGAACTTACTACGGCTATTTCCCGAACTTACTACGGCTATTCCTCGAACTTACTACGATTATTCCCAGAACTTTAACGAAAAAGCCTTTATTTATATAGGTTTAGGGATTCTAAAGAAACAAAATAAAAAAATGTATTGTTGTTATATGAAATGTAAATATGTTGATGTAGTAAAAATTTCATTTTTACTACTGATTGATACAAACCACTACTACTGCTATTTCATTACATTATATCCCTGAACATTTGAGATTGCAATTTTATAATTACAAAAATCTACACAAATATATACAGACCATTGGAAGTATGGAATAATAAATAAAGGAGGACATGAGTATGTCTATGTTAAAAAAGCAGATTGAAAATCTGCACTTAAAAAATTTAAAAGTAGGATCGACAGAAGAAATCAATAATTGGTTCCGAAAATCCTATAATGGGGATTATGAGGTAAAAAATTTGGACAAAGCTGCTGCAGTTATTAGCAGCCATTCAAAAAAATTACCAATATTGATCATTGGGGACTATGATGTAGATGGCATCATGTCCTCAGCCATACTTTTTCAAGTATTAAAATGTTTAGCTTTCGAAAAGGTTATGGTTCGATTGCCACATCGTTTTTCGGAAGGCTTCGGCTTCAAAAAAACAATGCTTGATGAAATAAAAGAACCGGAGAAAACACTGGTTATCACGGTAGATAATGGCATTGCCGCATTGGATGCAGTTGATTATGCAAAGTCTATCGGTTGTACGGTGATTGTAACGGATCATCATGAGCCAGTGAAAGAAAACGGGGAGATTAAACTTCCAGCAGCAGACGTAATCGTTGATCCACATGTATATGGTGATGACTTCAACGATTATTGCGGGGCAGGACTTGCCTATAAGCTTGCTGAAGTTTTGATTTCTAATCGCGCAAAGTCACTGCTCTCTCTCGCAGCTATTGCTACGATAGCAGATGTTATGCCTTTACGTGAAGAAAACTTTGTTATAGTTAGAAATGGCTTAAAGTATTTATCAGCAGGATATACTACTTTAGGTCTGAAAGCCTTAATGAAGTTTTTGAATCTTGAAGGCGAAATATCATCATCAGACATCGGATTCAAGATTGGTCCGTGTCTGAATGCGCCGGGAAGACTGATTGACGATGGAGCGGTACTATCCTTGAAGATGGTACTTGCACCAGATAAAGACCTAGCAGAGAATCTCGCAAAAAAGCTCATTGAACTTAATGAAGAAAGAAAATCATTAGTTGATGATGCTTTAAGCAGAGTTCCTGAATTCGAGGGGAAATTTCCCGTCATCGTCAATATTCCTGATGTCTGTGAGGGCATTGTGGGTATTATTGCAGGAAAATTAGAAGAAGCATATGGAGGTCCGGCATTAGTATTCACAAATGCTGGAACCGAGGAATTAAAGGGGTCTGGGAGAAGTCCTGAAAGCCTTAATCTTAAACAGCTTTTAGACCTTCATCCAGAATTGTTTGTTAAATATGGCGGTCATGCCGGAGCTGCAGGATTTACCATTAAGACAAGCAACTTTAATGATTTAAAAATCGCGTTGCAAAATAACTTAAAGGACTTTAAGCCGGATGTAACGCAGCTTGAAGCAGATGTGGAAATCTCCGAGGATGAACTTGAAGAAGCACTTGAAATAGAAAAAATGTTTCAGCCTTCAGGTGAAGGAAATCCCCCTGCTCTGTTCAAAATCAAGGATGTTAATATACTTCCAAATTATGGAAAATATAAACATCTGATGGGCAAAGACGGCATTAAACTTTATGCTGAAAAATTCACTTGTATTGGTTTTGGAATACGTGACGATGTTCCCGTTGAACAGCCGACAAAAGTAGAATTGCTTGCGACTCTTTCCGAAAACAGATTTAACGGAAAGGTAACACCGCAAGCGGAAGCAAAAAATATAAAAGTTTTGGAATCTATAGATCTTCATATAGAAACCAATAACTTCATTGATGCATTTGCCCGTAACGGGTTATTTTAATAAAGATAAAAAAATGACTGACTAGATGGTTATCTGGTCAGTTTTTTTGTGTAATTTTATTATCTAAAAAATAACACAATACAAGGACGTAATTACACAATGATACTATACAATGTCAAAATAACATAGTCTTTAATGTTTTATTGTATTGCATTATTATAGCGTTACATTATAGCGTTATATTATAGCACTACATTATAGCGTTATATAAAAATCCATAATAGCTTATAAACATGATGTTATATCACAACATTAAAATCAGAAAATTTGTGTTACAACATAACGTTACAATTTTACACAATTAACAGAGCCTAAAAATGTGTAATATAATGACATTATGGTAAGACAGCTTTATAATAACACATCGGTACAACGTCTTAATATATCGTCTCTTGCTGATGCTTTGCTGATGTGTAATGTAATAATACCGCGATTGCTTATAAAAAACTTATCTGGACATACATGCATTATAGCTTTAAAATTGGTAAAAATTACGACGTAACACTATGAAAAATATTATATGAAAACGCTATAAGCTGATGTTACAGTGTATCGTTCTTATGCGACATTACAATGCTATAAAATGATAGTATATATTGATTCAAAATATGTAACTGCCTATGACATATTACATAACGTTATTACATAACACATAAAATAACACAATAAAGTGACACAATAAATCTGTACATTAAAACAATGCAAAAAAGGATGATACAATAACGCTACTTAAAAGCACAATACCATATACAATAAATTGTGTTCAAATATAGCATAAATTATTGACACAAATCGCTATATGTGATAAATATAATATATAAATTCACATCAGAACAGTATATAAAACTTTGATGTTAGAAAATAATGCAAGAAAATAGCATTAAAATGGCACAGAATAATAACGTCAAACAATGATGTGAAATGAAAATATCACAAAAGGAGTTGAACGCAAATGGCAGAGGTACTAACAGTTGCAAACCAGAAGGGCGGCGTTGGAAAAACAACTACAGCATTATGTATTGCAACAGGTTTGATGAACCGCGGAAAAAAGGTTTTGTTTGTTGATGTTGATCCGCAGAGAAATTCAACACAATTTTACGGTGCAGAAACAGATGGTGTGAAAACCATGTATGATTTTTATATGGATAAATGCAGCATTAAAGAAGCAATTCAAAACACAAAAATGGGAGATATTGTTCCGTGCGATAAGTTGTTGAAAGGAATGGAAGGTTTTTTTACGAATGGAACAAATCCGTACAGAAATTTTATCCGATTAAAGAAAAGCTTGGAAGAGGTAAAAGGTGATTACGATTTTATTATCATTGATACACCTCCAAATCTTGGATATTATATGTCTACAGCGCTTATTGCTTCAGATAAAATTATTATTCCGTTTTTATCAGATCGTTTTTCAGTAGATGGATTGAGCGGTATTCTTGAGTCGATTGAGGAAGCAAAGGATATCAACCCTAATATTAAGATTGGCGGAGCGGTTGTAACCGGCGTAAGAAAAAATCAAAAGCTTGACAGGGACACGATAGAAAATTTGCCTGATGATGCAAATGCTCTGGGATTTCCATATTATCATACATATATCAGATATTCCCAGACGATTAGAAACACACAGGCGGCAGGAGAGTCGTTGTTTGAAAAAAACTCAAAATGTGCTGCGGCTCAAGATTACAATAACCTGATAGATGAAATTCTGAAAGGAGAGTAAAAAATATGGCAGAAACGAAAATGAAAAATGAAAGTTTATTTAGCGCTTTGAGAAGAGAAAAGGAACAGCTTGAAGAAACAGAAATTAGGGCAGAAACAAAATTAAATAAAACAAGCGCTGCGGAAAAAGAAGATAAAAACGCGGCAACAAATTCAATCAGCGAACTTTTTAAAAATGAAAAAGCGAAAAAAAAGAATAAACATATAAACAGAATTGCTACTCACCTTAATGATGATGAGTACAACAAGTTTGTAAAAAAATGCGATGAAATTGGACTTAGTTACAGTTCCGTTCTTCGAATACTTGCAAACTATTTTGCTGATAATGCTTAAAAAGAACCTTCGGGTTCTTTTTTTATTTAGAGCATAATACAAACTTTATAAGATAACGCTAAACAGTAACGCTATATTGTCATGTTTTGTCTTAACACAATAAAATTGACAAACAATAGTATAAGAAAAATATTCATAATATAACGTTATTAAATAACGTTATATTATAGGGTTTTTGTTAAACACAAAAATATAACATACAACCGATACATAATAATTTGGCAACAAGAGAAAATTATAAAAAGTTAAGTAAAATCAAGGATAATCGGTGATACAAAAAAAATATTTATCAGATAATAACGTCTAATATTCGTGCTATTATATTGTTCAAAAAAGTAATGTCATAAACTTTATCAATAAATATTGTGTTATAAAACACATTTCAAAAACGCCTTTATATAACACTTACAGTAGGTGTTATTCAACATTGTGTGATGGGTTAAATACATGTACAACAAAATAACGTTATTATATAGCGTTAAATAATGATTCACAAAATGGATTACAAACTTACGCAATAGAGTGTGGCATAAAATAGCAAAACAATAGTACAACTTATAAAATCATGCTAATTTTTGCACATTAATTATTGTATAACGAGGAAAGGATATGTAGCAAAGTTATGGTAAAAAAAAGATTTTGTATTGTACTTACAATAATGGCTTTATGCCTGACAGGATGTTCACGAAAAAAAATAAACGATAAAACGGAAATAAAAATTGATAATAACATTGAATATGTGGAATCGTTAGATGAACTTGAAGAAAACACTTACTATGTAGTGCATGATGGGAAATATGAAAAACCGTACATAAAAAATGCGTCTTTCGACATTAAATATGATACATCTTCAACTTTAAACGAAGATGATGTGGCGTGGTACATGGAAGATTTTTCAAAAATACCAACGTTGTATAGTGGCGATTATATTGTTTATTATACATCAGAAGAATTTAATGAAAATTTTTATATTCGAAGATATGAATATCTCGGTTATACAGTCGGAATATCTAAAATGGAACGACTTGATTCGGGACGATACGCTTTTGAAATTGGAACGTATGAGACAATAAATCCGGATTCCGATGCGAACAGATTAAAAGAAGAAGGCGAAACACGCGCAATTATAGACAACATTGGAGGCGCGCAGCTACGGTCAGGAAATGTTTCCAAAGCGGGTACAATCATTGGACTAAGTAAGAATAAATCATATGCCGCAGATGTTTATATAGGAACGGAATTAAAAAGCTATATTTTAAAAGCGGATTCTATTGCTTTGAGAGCGATGGAAACGGATACAATCAAGGACTATACTTTTTTAAGGTCAAAAGTTATAAGGCTTAATTTGCCGGACTATCTAAATGATGGGTATTATGACATCAATGGTTCCGGAATCTTCCGCTACGTAAAAGGTACATCTTATACAGACAGTACAGATTTTAATGTTCCAAATATAGTTCCGGAGCAGACAGCAGATGCCGAAAATGTAAAAGACGAAACGCAGGATTTATCGCAGGATGCAAATGCAACCGTTACGGAACAGTTTACCGTAAATAAAGAAGGTACAGTTACGGTTACGGTGACTTATGGGGAATTATCCAATGTCAGCTATGATGTTGCAAATCCTACAAGCAAAGTGATAGGGAATTATTCTGTTTACACGCTTTCTGATGATGGCAATGGGCAAATGAAAATGTCGGCAAATTTAAAAGCCGGAACTTATAAACTTGAAATTTCAGGTTTATATGGAAGATCCTACAAATACGAAGTAACTCAAGCAAAATAAGTAAAGGAAGTAAGAAAGATGCCTAAGACAATTTTTGAGAAATTATTACGTATAAATGCCGATGCAGGGCTTTATGCGATTGAAAAAGAATTTGCTAAATATAAGCAAAATGAATATATTCCTTTTGCTAAAGGAACTTCATTGATTGAGGTATGTAGAAACGTGTTTCCTGATAAACAAGGAACATGGGCAAACCCTGTTTTTGTTTGTGAAGTTAGACAGACTACAACGATCGGTATAACGGAATTGACGAAAAGGGTAAAAAATTATCTTGAAAATAAAATCAATGATGGTATTTATGATATGGATATTCTGTCAATCATGGCAGGCATCATTGATGATAAAATAAGTGTTGTGTTTTTTGTCAGGATTTATGGCATTCCGGATGGACAATATTGTAATTTTGAGGATATTAACGATTTTATAAATCCAAATCAAAAAGAAACGCTTAATGCAGAAGAAAATAAATTGATTATACCGGATAAAATTATATATCAGCCGGATGAGATACTAGAACATGAGGAAAAGGTCAGATATCAGAAAAGAGCTTACGAAAATGCAACGGAAGATATGCCTTTCCTTAACTCAATAGAAAGTTATGAGCAAAAAAAGCTGCCAGAATATCGCGCTGATCAACTTCCGGTATATGATCTTTTGACAAAAGATAAACAAATTTCAACAATTCTTTCCTACGAAGATTTTATAAGTATTTTTCGACAAAGTATGCAGTATATTACATCGGTTGAATTGGATTCTTATTACAGCGTGGTCCGTGGGAAAATGGAAAAAGAAATGTTTATGGATATTATTGAAGATTATCTAAAACAAAACTTCATTCAAAAAGGGCTAATGAAACCGGAAGACTTACATGTAATGCTTGAAAAACTTGAACGTTCTTTGTTTGATCTTTATATTGTGCAGGATTTAATTGACGATCCGGATATCACAGATATAAAAATTGTTTCACCAGATTCAATAAGGGTAAGAATTAAAGGAAAAGCATATCTATCTAATATTACGTTTATTGATGACGAGGATTATTTTCGATTCATTCAGGGAATCGCGTATAAAAATCGCATTGACTTAAATATTGCCACACAGACATTTACAGATGAACGGGATGAAAATTATATTTTACGATTTTCTATCACATCTCCGTATATTACTCCGGGATATCCAATTATACATATTCGAAAAGTATCTAGGAAAAAGTTGATGGCTCCTGATCTTATGCAAGCCGGTATGTTTGATGAAAAAATCAAAAATTATTTATTGGATTGTGGAAAATACAGCAGAGGCGTTGTTTTTTCAGGACCACCGGGTTCAGGAAAGACGAACTTATTAAATTGGTTCTTGGAAGAAGCATATGAAGATTCAGCTGAAATCCTTGTAATTCAGGAAAATGATGAGTTGTTTGCTTATAGACAAGGAGTTATGTTTGAACATGTTGTAAATAATCCGAAATACGGAGAACAAGCCTGCAGCCTTGAACAGCTTGGACAGATGGCACTTGTTGCTGGTGCAAACGTCTTCGTAATTGGCGAAGCAAAAGGAGCTGAAATATGTTCGGCAATTACACTTTCAAATTCTGGATGCCGAACAGCAATCACAATCCATTCCCCGTCAGCAACGGAAACAATAGACAAAATGGCAGATCTTGCCATGCGTGGATATGCCCAGAGTTATGAACAGGCGATACGAATGATGAAATCATTTCAAACAATCGTGTATTTGAATGAGTTTAAGGTACAGGATATTGTCGAAATTGAAGGATATGATGAAGATAGAAAAAAATTAAAATATCGTTATATATATAAAAGAAAATAATTGTGAATTGCTCGGATACAAGTAACTGGGAATTCCCGTGCGATTTCTTAAAAGGCAGACTAAATGGTCTGCTTTTTTATTTTTAAATTTCTGCACATATAAAAATGCATGATTGAAATTATGGAAAATAAAAAAAAGGAGGAAAAAATCATGAACAAAAATTTAAAATTCACCGCAAAGGTGACATCACTTTGCCCAATGGCAAATACAGTAAAGGAGCTGGCATCAAAAGCCGGACTAGCGGAGGAAGTTCCGGTAAAGACCTTTGTGGTCATAAACGGAGCAATGAAGTTCCTTTGCATGGATGAGCCGGACGCGGATCACGCATATGCGGTACTCCAGACGGTGGACGGAGCAAAAATTCCAAAAAAAGAGGCAGTGGAACTGTTCTCTGGTGATTATGAGATTTCCGTTTTAAGAGTTTTAGATGACTCTATAAGCGGAACGGTGACGGTTTATGAAGAAGATAAATCGGAACCGGAAAAGACAAAGAAGGCAGACTTTTCTTCAGAAATAAAAAATCTGATAGAAGAAAAGGTTGCCGAAGGAGTTGTTGACATGAAGGGTGCTTACGCAAGAGCGGGGTACTTAGTTGATAATTTCGTTGACGAACCACTTATAAAACGCGTGATTGGGAAGTGGAGAAAGTATAAAAAGCCTTCTCACAATCCTAGCACTTTGTATGTGGACCCTTTTTTGCAGGAAACGGCAGAAGCTGGCAACGAGAGTCAGATCTCGAAAGGTCTGCGTGACGCTCTTGCAGGAATGGGTACGGTTTACGAAGGCGACAAGTCAGTTGGAAAAAACGTCTTTGCAGACACGATGGCTTGGCTGCAGTGTAAGCCGATTTATTTGTTTACACTTACTCGCCAGATGACACCTTCTCAGGTGTATGGTGATAAGTCAACGGACAATTCTGCATCTGAAAAGCTGGCTGGCTTCTCCGAGGAACTGCTTGCAAAAGCACGGGCAGCACAGGACAAGCGAAGACAGTATCGCGAATTGCTGCTTCACACAAGTGATGAGGCATTAGCGAAATTTGCAGAGACTGCAGGAGTGTTTATCGAAGGACTCCAGAAGTGGTCGGCAGTTGAAGCAATCGTTGACGAAATGATGTCAAAGTCCGAAAAGGATCTGCTTGTAAAAGCTGCAGAATTCGAGAAACTCACTGCACAGGGAGCAACGGTCAATATTATCTTTGACCAGAGCGAACTGTACGATGCTGTAAGCGATGGTGGAGTTTTGGTCCTAAACGAGTTAAATCTTGCGGATCCGAACTTTATCACATCCATTTGTAATCCACTATTGGACAATACTGGTTTCTTCTCATTTCCGGGAAGAGGACAGGTGCCAATCAATCCGGATCTTACGGTGATTGGAACACAGAACGTGGATTATGAAGGCTGTGAGATGCAGAATGAGGCTATGGTGTCTCGTTTTAATGTTCTGCAGTTTGAACAGCCGGATGATATTCGCGGACAGCTTCGCGCTGGTGCGAATGCCATTTTACATGCGGATGGCTTTGGTGACGTGCCTGATGACCTTGTTGACCGTGTACAGAACTTTTATAGCGGCTGTATGAATGCGGTTAGAGAGGGAAAGGCGTCAACCATTATGTTAAACATCCGTGGATGTATCAGAGCATTGGTGCAGGTTACAGAATCGGAAGGACACGCAAAGTTGTCACAGTGGCTTGAACAGTGTGTGCTTAATGCATGTCCGAAGGAAGAACGAGCCTTGCTTACCACAATGCTCATGATGCAGGAAATGGAGTAAAACATGTTCCCGGTGCCTTTTTTAGGCACCGGGTTATAAAAAAGAAAAGGAGAATAAACATGAGAAAAAAAGAATTTTACGCATTTATAGAAAAATGCGAATTTTTATTTAATATTATGGTAAAGAAGGAGCTTATCACAACAGGTGGTAAAGCTCCTTCTGTTGAAGTGGGACAGGATAATAGGTGCTACTTCAATTCAAAAGATAATAAAATCCACTTAGGCTATGAACTGGTGGAAGAGATGTTCAATCCTGAAACAAAAGAAGATGCATTTGAGGCTTTTTCATACGTTTTAGGACATGAAATTGAACATAAACGTTCGACCGCATCCCGTCCATATGCCATCGGCATAAAAAAGGGAGTGGAAGAAATTATAAAATACGCTTATGATGCCCTTGCAAAAGAGGGAGTTGTTTATTCCGGAACAATTCGTTTCAGAAAAGAACAAGATTTAAAAAAATACGCAGACGATCTAAAGAGCAAAGGGGTTTACATATCATTTAACCAGATCATGGATTTGGTGGCTGGTATTCAAAACTCCGTTGAAGACGGACGTATTGAGCGGATGCGTGCAAAACGCTCAAAAAAATTCAGAACACTTCGACGTAAATATCGTGGTATGTTCTGGGCAAAAGGCGAGGTGGATGAAAATGTATCAGACGCAGTTGGAAAATTGCGTTTGATTACAAATAACATCTTAACGCTTGCAACATGTCAGGTGTATCAGAGAGGATTTATTGAGAAACACTTTGGTGCGGATGTGTTTGATGAAGTGCAGGCTGTTATGCCGTTTGTAGCCGAAGGTTATATGGCTCGGAATACGCGAGCTATGACAGAAGCCTCGGTCAAGATATGCAAATATCTTGCACCTTATATTTACGAGGCGGCAAAACAGGCTGCTGCGAGTGAAGAAGCAATGAGACAGCTTCAGCAAATGATTGCTGATGCGATCACAGACATGCTCGAAAACAGTCTTTCTGAGGATAACACTTCTGAAAATGACGAAATCGAGGATAGCGGTGACGATCTTCCGGAAGGTACATTCCCTGAATCAGACTTAGTTGTTACACTACCTGATGAGGTATATGACAAATTGAAGGATAAAATGAACGGGGAAAGCGGAAATGGCATCAAGGTCCAAAGAGAACATCCAGAAGAAAGTGATGAGTCAGAGGATAAAGGAAGTGATGGCAAATCCGATTCAAAAACCGGAGAAGACGAGGAAAACACCGAAGATGGTACGTCAGAAGGAACTTCGGGAGAAGACTCAGACGATGGAGACAAAAAAGCAGAATCTAATGAGGATGCAGAGTCAGAAGACCAAACATCTTCACCAGCTTCACCGTCGGCAAAACAGCCAGAAAAGGAGAAACCGTCTAATAACCGCAATAAAACGAAGGCGGTTTTAAACAAAGATCCAAAACAATCAGAAAAAGAAATTTTGGATGCAATTAAGGAAGCTGCAAAAAAGACCAGAGTTGATACAAAAACAATGGTCAATCAGGTTGAATCGGCATCGAGTGATTCATCTGCGAAGCCGAAAACCTCAAAAAAAGAGGCTAGTGAAATTTTAGACTGCAAGGAACTGAGTAACCTCATCAACAGAAATTTCGTTGAGGTAAAAAGGGAATATGCAGTTGATACACCTCTTCCGTCAGATCTTATGATCCGTGGAAAGATCATGTATCGAAAAAATAAGAGATATTTCAAATCTCTCTCAACACCGAATATTTCTCAGTTAGAGAAAGGTGTTATAGATCCGTCAAGAATTTATGCATTAAGTTTTGGAGATGCACAAATCTTCAGAAAGATTGGAAATGACAAAAAGTTTGATGGATGTGCATACGTACTTGTTGATAACTCCGGTTCAATGGGCGGAAACAAGCGTATGGAGGCAGCAAAGGCGGCTGCTGTTATTGAAGAGGGATTTAGAAATATGTTTCCAATGAAGATCGTTGCCTTTGATGAGTGGGGAACTATTAACCACGAAGTAATCAAGGGCTGGACAGAATGGAAGCGTATGAATTGTTGCTACAATTTCGCTCTTCACGGAAGAAGTGGTAGCGGAAACGAAGATGGATATGATATCCAGATAGCAACAAAAGAACTTATGGACCGTCCGGAAAAGAAAAAGATGCTAGTCATCTTATCAGACGGAGCGCCGGGAGCGCAGGGTCTGGTAAAAAAAGCTGTTCAGGATGCCAGAAAAAAAGGAATTGAAGTTTATTCAATTTACTTTGAGGAAGGTGGTATGTCCCAGAGCGGAATGAGAGATATGCAGTACATGTACGAAAAAGACTATGTATGCTGTCCTTTATCTGAACTTGATGACAACCTGAATAAGCTATTTAAAAAGTTCAGCAGAACAAAATAAAAAAGAAAATCTGTGGATGGTTAGTCCACAGATTTTTTTTGCCTAAAATTCGGGAATATCAAATAACGACACTAACAGACAGATAGGATGTGTTATAGTAACATGATTTGGGGCGATAATATTTATGATTTTTTGGGCAATTTGCGATAGCAAAATTTCGAAAAAAAACAATTAAAAAAATGTAAAGTATAGTGTGTATATACTTTACAAAAAATCAGCCCATTTAATAAACAAAATTAACTCCTCAATCCATGTAATGTCACTCCGTCAAAAGCGGGGAAGTGTAGCTTCCCCGCACCGTCCCGAATTATATTACAGCCAAGGAGTGACACATACCAATTTTCCTTAATTTTTTGACGCGAAGCGTCCGTCCCAAACCGTCAAAACCGTCCTTTTGTTGTCAGGGAACAAATAATTTGTTTTCACGCAGCATAAAAAAAGAAAAAAACGCAAAAAAGAACCATGAAAAAGCGAACGCTGTTTTGAAATAAAAAGGAAAAGAGAAAAAATAAAACAGTTGAAAAGAACTATGAAATATAAAATATATACTTTACATGTATAAGGCTAGGAAAACCGTCCCGAACCAGTCAGATAGCGTCTGGACGGATTAAGAAGCGTTATAGATACACCAAACCGTCCCAACCGTCAGGGTAAGAAAAGGCTGTATGAAAAAATCAAAGAAAAGAACCATGAAAAAATAGGTGTATGCATGTATGTATGTGTGTATATACGCATACGTGTGTATATATACGGTGTAGGAAAAAGATAAAGTATAAAATATATACTTATAAAAGCAAATAAGAAAAAAGACAGAATAGGACGGAACAGATCGTTGTCACTATTTTGACGTATTTAATATTTTGATATTGCAAGAGAACCGGATTGCATATTGGTCAAGGAAAAAGGAAAGATAGAAATAGAAAAGAAAGTATAAAATCTATACTTTGTAATATGTGATTATTTTGCGGTGAAGAAGTGTACCTGTATGTCTGTGTATGTGTGTACTGGAGATATATACGGCATTGTATGTATGTGTGCATATAGGATATATATGTATATTGTATGTATGTGTGCTGTACGCGTGCGCTTTACCTGTCACTATATTGCCATATATATATTTATTGCTAGAAAAACTATACTGTCACTATTTTGCCGTGTATATCAAATTTGCTATATACGACGGGGAAAATATATATGTCACTATTTTGACGTGTATAACAAAATTGCTATAACTGTATGTACATAAGAAGCCTGTCACTATATTGCCATATATTTTATTATGCATCATCCAATATTGCTGAGAACGAATACATAATTGCAATAGTTTTACTGTCACTATTTTGACGTATATATCGAATATTTGGCGTTATTGACATGCTTCAGCTCTTTGCATCAAAGGCTAACGGATTTTTTTTCAGCTTACCAATAACGACGGGCTGAATCCTTTTTGACAGGTATGCCAAAAAATCTAAAATTGACATTATACGTAAAATGTGATATATTATAAACATAAGAACGGAGGAAAGAAAGATGGAAAGATGGATTATTGGAGAATGTAATTCAGAAGGTGATGGAGTATCACTGTATCAATTTGCTGGCACGGCAGAACAGGTCAAAAATGAAATAGTGCGGATGGTTATCAGTGGAAAAGATGAAGAGGACTACGAGTACGGCAGTGAAGAAATACGTCAAATCTCCACTCAACCCGATGGAAGTCTGTACGGATATGCAAATTATAGTGCATACCATATTGATTATACTGCAAAGAAACTTTCAGATATCGAGGAAATACGCCCAGACGATTCCTTGCAGGAATATAATGACAGCGAACGGAAAGAAGTGATCACAAGATTAGTTGTAAATCATATGGAAGACGAAAAAATGCTGCAGATGATGAGCGCAAGAGAGTTACAGGAAGTTTGCCGGTATTATGGAGAGGAGATGTAATACATGTTTACTAAGAAATGGAAGGTGTATGGTGCAGACGGGCATAGACAAAGAGAAAGTTTCAACGAATCAAAAGAATATGATTTTTCTAATGAACATGAAACCCGTATTATCTCGATTGAAAATGCGGATAAGACAGGAACGAATGATTACACAATAATCACTATTACATGTGATACCGAAAAGGCGTGCGATGAAGAGATGGAAGGACAGATCACGGACGGACTATTTGAGAACTGCAGAGTCGGGTTAGTGGAGGTAGTATATGAAATATCACAGAAACCATTTGCGGAGAGAATTGACGGTTTTGGTAGGAAAAAAATCGTGTACAGATGCAGAAATTGTATGACAAGCTTTGCAACGCTTGGAAGCAGGATTAAATACTGTTACAACTGTGGAGTAAAAGTAGATTGGAATGTATTAACAGAGCTGTCGGAAGCGTTCAAAGGCTCCGATGAAAACGATTTTTTGTTTGAATTAAATAATCGTCAGCTTGGAAAAGAATTTTCAGATCTTTACGAAAGCGATGGCAGACCGAAAAAATGTGAAAACTGCATACATGCCTGCGGGACAGAAGAATGTGAAATACCAAAAAACAAACGCCGGAATATCTACATACCATCAAACGGAAGGTATTGTCAAAGTGCAATTTGCGATAAATATAAGGAGAAGCAGTGAATGTTTAATAAGAAAAAACATAAAAAGGAATTAGAAAAATCAGAACCATTTGACCTTACAGAAGCCCAGATTAAATTTCTGGATGCAAACAGTTATACGCCAGAGCAAAAGGACGCTTATATAAAGGGGTTTGAATGGGGTGTGACTGTAGAACAGATGGAAGTAATCGGCAATCCGGTTTTTACACCAAAACAGATACTGTTCTTGCTCCGCGGATTCGATTTTTGCTTATCCGAGGAACAAATGAGATTAATCGCAAATCCGGATTTTGATACATACCAGATCAATGTATTGGAATGCGGATACAGAGATGTAAATTTGGGATACGTAGATATAGAAGTAGTTCGAAGAGTCACGAATCCGTCTATCCCACACAAAGAAATGTGTACAGCGATTGATGAAAATAAGGCTAATCATTTTTTTGGTAAGATTTAAAAAAAGAATAGCAAAGGCGGTGTTGGATATTTACCAGCACTGCCTTTTTTATTTGGAAATATTATGCTTTGAATTATATTCTAAGGGATACAAAGCTACAAATCAAATTTACATTTTACGTAATATGTGATATATTAAATATAAATATATAAAAAAGAAAGGAGAAGGCAAATGTTCACTATAAAAGCGAAAAACACGGCAGAGAGTAACCGATATCTTACGAACCAGAATCCTGTTAAGATATATTCAAGATGCTTGGATAAAGAGCTTAAAGAATTATCTGAAAACCGGATAGACCTTGGCGAATTGGTGGTGAGAGTTAACAACGTGTCGAATAAAGAGGTCTGTATAAATGAAATAGTATCAAGAATATATGATGACATAACAGTTAACACGGCGGGTGGAGTAATCCTTCACCAGAAAATATCAAGACTGAATTTTATTAAAGAATCCATAAAGACACTGCTTTTAGGAGAAACACTTGAAACCGGAGGTGGGATCGTATCCGAGATTGATCATGTATTTTGCCAGAAAAGATTCTTTCTGTGTCTGAAAGATATGGAATATTTTCACAACACATTTATGGAGTTCTATCCAAGCGGGCTGACAGCAGACTATGAGATTGATGGAATAGGCTATACAAATGCTGATATATATGAAGCGCGTATCATAATGTTATCAACTGAGGGTGATGATTTCTGTCCGGTTGCGGAATATGAGCTTGCGCAAACATCACCAGATACGTTTTGGTGCCCTGTAAATACAGGAGCTACAATGTGCAGAAGAACATGTGAAAACAGACAGAATATTTCGGTTCGTTATAATGGACAAAATCTCAGATATGATATAGAGCAGATGTGCATTATAAATAAAGCATCAAATTGCATACCGCGAAGTGAAGATGTGGAACGGTGGATGTTCATGTTAGAATGTGCCGTAAGAAAAAGAGAAAATAACCATTATTTGAAAGGAGATGCATAAAAATCATGAAAATAGAAAAATTGGTAAAACTGTCAAAAACTATAGGGAAAATAGGAATCGCACTTGGAACCATAAATTTGTGCTTTGTAACGCTAATTTTCGCGATAGCACTTATTGAAAAAATAAATTTCACACCATCGCAGATTTGCTGCTATGCATGTTCATGCACATGCAGCATTGTAAGTATCATAATCGGAAAAAATTCTATATCGAAGTTAAAAATATCCGAAAAAGAATTGCACGCCATACCATTTGGCGGAGAAGGAAAAATTCATTTTATCGGGAAAAACGAGGAGGAAAAATAATGCCGGACTATTCAGTAACAGATAATCAACCAATAATAAAGGGAAGTATATTCTACGTTGTCAGAAACGACGAAAAAGAACTTCATCCGCAGGGGAGACCAATGATAGTAGTGTCATCCATTTTAGTTAACGATACCGATATCTGCGTCAACATGATATCCATGGTGGAAACTGAATTTGCAGATCTTCCCACACATGTAAATGTAAAATTTTCAGGTAAAGATTGTATTGCGGTATGTGAACGCATTCACCGGATACCTAAAAAATGCCTGATCAAACATGCAGGAAAAGTTTCGGACACGGAGCTTGGAGAAATTAACAAGAAATTAAATCTTGTGCTTGAGCTGACAGGGGACTTAAAGCCAACCAGTGATTTTGTTAAAAATTACGAAAAAGAATACAAAAAATCGGTACGGAAAGAAGAGGAACGGATAAATAACCAGATTGCCGATGTGATCAACAGAGAATCCCAAAAAATCAGGGATGAATATCAAAGAAAACTTGATGAAAGCAATAGAAACATTGAAAATTTGCAGGAACTTAATGATCTCGCAAAGAATGAATTAGCTTCTATGGAAGAACAATGCAATCAGGTACAAGAAGAAAATGATAAGCTTCGTGAAAAAATTTCGAAAGGAAACAATTTTGAAGAAGAAAAGGATGCTATGATCGCAGCACTGAAAAATGAGATCGACCATCTAAGAAAATCCACCGCAGGTAATATGGCAAATAATCCTGATTTAGTATCGCTTAGAGAAGAATTAGACGCAGCGCTGATGGAGAAAGATATGTATAAACAAAAATACTTCGAATTGAAGCGTAAATCAAATTAAATACAAAAACATAAGAAGGAGGAATGTACCTTATGCCAAATGAAATGATGATAAGAGAAATGAATAAAAAGAGTTATAGTAAAAAAGAGGTAGAATGTGTAAGAAAAAAATTAAAGGATGAATATCTGAACACAATCAAATTTAAAAGATTAGATGAAAAGCAGAAAGATGAGGAACTGACAAGCGAATTGGTACAGTTCTTAAAAGACATGAATGCAGAATATAGTGTCGTAAATAATATACAAAGTACGGCAGAAGAACTCGCAAATGATAGTGCAGCAGACATGTTTACGAATATGCAATTCTGCATGGATAAATACAACTTGAAAATAGAAAATTATGTAACACAATTATTTGATGCAGTAACGGATTTGTCAAAAGACCAAGGCGTGTTTATCGAAGACACATATGAATATACGAACCGGTACAAAAATACATTTTTCGACGCATTTGAAAAAAATATAGAAGGATTAGTCAATATAACCGTATCCAAATCACTGAACCCAAAAGACCGGTTTTATAATATGGTGAAGATATACACATTTTTTTCGGTGTGCATGGCGAATATGTATAAAGATAATATAAACGCAGCGAACGCCGCTGTATCAAATATTGAACTTTCCCTGTTTCTTTTAAACTCAACAGCAAGATTTTGCGGCAAACAGGTTGCTGATATTCTGAACGGGAAAATAAGTGATTATTCCGTGAAAAAAGCAATAGACCGTTCGTTAAACAACGCCTTGATACAAAATAACATATTCAGGCATCTGAATGAAAACCTTAACGGTACAGAAAACAACGCGGAAATGTTTACAAAGCAGACCATCCTTAATATTTTTATCGAAACCGTAAAGGAAACGGCAGACACCATCCGGGAATTTATATTAATGGGACAAAACCATGAAGAACAGGTATTAGAAGATGCTCCCGTTGAAAACACAGAAAAAATTCAAATGTTAGAAACAACGATAGAAGCTTATAAACGGGCATTTCGTACATGTCATCTGCAGTTACCGGAAGAAAGAACAATCGTCATGCAACCAGTCATACAGGAAACAAAAGAACCAGATGACGAAGAGCTGAATAAAAAAATAGCTGATTTAAACGCAGCGCTCAATGAACTGAGTGCCCAGAATACAAAACTCAGTAAAAATTTAGAAATAGCTGCAGAAGAAAACAAAAAACTACGGGAATTAATTCCTGATTCGGAATCAGAAGAAATAATCCCTGAAAAAGAGATAGAACTTCCTAAACTCGACTATAACAAAAAATATGTATTCGTTATGCAGAACCGGCAGCAATTTGAAGTAGAGGCAAAATTAAAAGAGACATTTCCAAATTGTATGTTTGTGAATAAAGCAGAACAGATGAATATTTCAATGGATCTTGCAATATTCATGACAAGTTATTTATCTCACGGGCTTTATAAGGGGATTAAAAAATACTGCCGGGATAACGGGATCAATTACACGCATTGTTCAAATATGAACCACGACCAGATTGTGGATACTATAAAAAACTATTATTACACAAAAAAATAGAAGTATGTATCTGGAAATTTCTGCACATTTATTTACAAGCCAGTCCTTTGCGGCTGGCTTGTATGCGTAATATGTAACATAGATGCAATTAACAAAAACCTTGAATATTTAACAAAAAAACCGATATAAATTGACATTATACGTAATATGTGATATATTATATAAAATGGAAAACAAAGGAGAAAACAATATATGAAGGTTACTAGCAAAGAAATAGTTTATGATTTTACGCCGGATGGAATACATGTTACAAGCGCAAATTTTTCCAAAACATACAGATACGCAATCTTTCAACGAAAAGAGTCCGACAAATTTGGGTATTTACATGATTCGTATGGAGGAGCAATCAGCCGTACAGACACAATAGATAATGGTAATAAGATCTTGGAAAAATCAGATTTCATTGTAAACGGAAAATTACATGAGAAAGAAGGAGCAAAGTGCATCAGGCTGCCATATTCAATGATAAACAAACTGTTTATTCCACAGTTTTCAAGCAATGCCAAGAAGAAGGCATTAGAAATGCAGCTTTTGAAAAATACGGAAGAAAAACGGGCATTTGCACACGTTGCGGATGTATTTGTTCTTCTATCAAAGAAAAGGGTTAGTCTTTTTAACGCTGCACAGTATATTGAAAGCAATTTCAAAGAGTTAAAGAAAATGGCTGACTCAGGAAGAGACAGCAAAATAGTAACCTCTGTGGTTCATGTCACTTTTGATAAATCAGATGAGGAAGTAAAAGATTTTGACATGATTACGGCAGAAGTTGGAGTAATTTCAAGGTATACAGAACCTGATGACAGAAAGATCTGGGATATGTATAAGACGGATAAAAAGAAAATTGTTGGAATGATTGCAAGAGATATCAAAACCAGACCACGATTCGAAAAAAGCGGATATACTGTCAGCGATTTTTTCCTGACGTCAGCAAAATTAACAGATTCAAGAGAAATTGTGTTTACATTTGCTACGAAAGAGGTAATCGGAAACATATGTTGCAGTTAACAAAAGGAGGTGTGAATTTATGTCACCAGACACAAAAGAAGAATTAACAGTGATTTTGGACTTGTTGAAGGCTTCGGTAAAGAAAAATGGAGTAAGCTTGGCTGTAGACGAAGACGGCAACATTCTGTTTTTTGACACAGAGATATATTTACGTACAGACAGAATGGACGGATTCAAGATAAATGTCAAGGATATTACAAAATAAGGAGATATTATGCAGTTTAGAGAAATTAAAGCAGATCTATTTACAATTACAGATGCGTATTTTATGCAGTGCATAAGCGCAGATTTCAAGATGGGAGCAGGGATAGCAGTTGAGTTTAACAGGCGGTTCAATAATAAGTTGAAGACGTGCAGATCTTTCCCACATTACATGCAGTATTACGATAAACTTTTACGGGCAAGAGGCGACTGTATTCTGACCGATAACGTGTTAAACCTTGTCACAAAGAGGCGGTTCTTCGAAAAACCGACGTATAAGTCCATGGAAGAAGCATTACATCAGGCAAAAGAAATATGTGTATCAAAAGGAATTAAGAAAATTGCGCTTCCACAGATCGGGTGTGGACTTGATAAACTCGACTGGACCCGTGTTTCACAGATGATTAAAGAGATTTTTTCGGACACAGACATGGAACTTGTTGTATGTTCGTTATAAAAAGGCGGTGAATAATATTGGATTCAGGGCTTTTGATCGGACTCGTGATAACTGTTGCATTAACTGCAGTATTCTTCTTGATCGGGTATATCTTTTTAAGGATCAGCAGGAAATGGAAACGGATATTTTATGAAAGGACACTCAGATGTACTGTACAGACGGAAGCAGAAGTTAAGGACATTGCAAAAGTATTAGAAAGAAATGTTGACAGTTATTACATGATATACTATCCAGTATACACGTATCGGATAAATAATAATAGGATATCCCAAATAAGTCAAACAGGAATAAAGCCGGAAACATTAAAACCGGGACAGCATGTTGTCTTATTTTATAATCCATATAATCCGGCAGATTTTTATGTACCGGCAGAAGACAACGAATATACCTGCAAAGTGTTTTATAATATATCTATTGCAGCTCGTGTAGCAGCTTGCGTAACATTTTTTGTTGGAACGTTGGTAACGATATTAGTAGCGTAAAAAGGAGAAACAATAAATGAAAAAATATATAATCGCGTTTGCGTGTATGATCATCCTTTTAACAGGATGTACTTACCGACAGGAAGTGGTAGAAAGAGATACAGAAACAGACACCATACATATGTCAACAGGTGCAGATGGAATAAAAAGACCGGAATTAACACAGACGCTTGCCGTAAAAGGAGAAGATTTTTCCCTTACCTGTACATATGACTTGGGAAATTACAATCTGTCTGAGTGGAGAGTAACCGATTCAAAAAATGTCGGGATGAGTGTTAAAACCAAAGATCTCCCATCTGGTTATGAGGTTTACATTGATCATGTCCACGCTGATATTGTACTGAAATCGACCAGTACCCAGATCGACGGCATCACACAGGATAGTATGGATGATACGTATCACGGGATAAGTCAGGACGGCTTCTATATTGATGATAACAGTGAATATTACAACATCTTTAGCATCGAAGGATACACCAGCCAGTTTTATGAACTGTGGGGATATGCATTCGGGAATTTTGGCACTATGTCATCTAACTACCGGAAGCTTACGGAAGGAAACATTCAAAAAAATGGAACATATGCTGAAAAGCTGATTGTCGTATACGATTTGTCTATCAAGAAACCGGGAACAGATAAGATGTATACAAAATCTGTGATCAGCGAGATGCTGATACCTATTTCGGGAGACATAAAGACGGAAGAAGTAAATGCATTTACCGGAAAGCCAACGAAATAAGATAAAGAAAACGCGAAGTCTCGGACAAACTAAGACAGTTGCTGTCAAAAGGACTTTCCGGATGTATATGAATGCTATGAAGAAAAATCCGCAACAGATAATAAAAGAAAGGAGAAACGATTAATGGGTGCTGATATCTGGATGTTTATAGAACACAAAAATTATGCGACAAACAAATGGAATCTGGTGAAAAACTCTAAATGGAACCATAATATGGTTCCGATTGACAGAAATAATGGTTTATTTCATATTTTGTGTGGTTATAACAAGAACGATTTTAATGAACTTTCCGTGATTAGTGAATGCAAGGGTTTACCTTCAGATGTTGATAAAGAAACTGCGTTTTGGTTAGAAGATTTAGCTTTTACGTCATACTTATCTTTAGAGGAAATACTAAATTTTGACTGGGATAAGGAAGTATTCTATTTTGAGGAAGATTGCAAGCATTCGGAAATCGCTTGTGAATTTTATACTGAAATTATTCCTTTTATGCTTTCAGTCGATGCCAGTTGTCAAAATGTACGTATTGTATTTGGATTAAGTTTATAAAAAAAGACTAGATTTTATAATATATGACAGTCTATTCTCCATTCTATGTGACTATCTTCAAATTGCATTGAATACCAGAAACGCTCGGATATATACTGGATAAACTCATCATTGTTGTATCGGGCATCGGAAGTATCGCTTTTGTAATCTTTTTGATAGTACAAATCGGATAAAGACAACCCTCCCTTTTCTCTTTTGTAGAGTTCTGGGAGGGTTACTTTTTTGTTTAAAAGAGCTTAACTTAATGACATTGGGAACTCGATTCCGGCGTTTTTTGTTTATTAAGTTTACATTTTACGTAATATGTGATATATTATACATAGATAACAAAAGAAAGGAAAACCGCCTTAGGACGGATATTATTTGCTTATGAACACCAAAAAAGAACCATTAAAAATTACTGCAGATGAATTATTGTTATTTGGAAGAGGAGAACTTCTGGTTATACAGGAACCAATACCGGGAGTGGATAAAATCAATTTTTACGCAAGTTTTTCAGCCGGAGACAATGAAGAAGCTGAAAAATACTGTGAAAAATTAGAGAAAGAACAACCAAATACGACTTTTAAGATATATGAAGCGCCTACGATTCCTGAAGTATTCCTTCAAAAAAACGTACTTTCTCTTATCTACAATGGGGGTCGCACGTTTACACAGGAAGAAATAAGAGAAAGTGTAAATGGCGCTGCAGAACAATTTAGTGAGGTTTTCGACGTGCCGAAAGAAACAATCGCGTTTTTTATCGGTGAATGGAGAAACCGCTATTTCATGTGGGGGCATTCGGCAAAAGGACTTACGAACGAGATCATGCCGGACGATCTTATTGATGAATATGGCATAAGAGATAAAATCAAGTGGTCCGTCTTATTCTATGATGCGGATTTTACAAAAAATCGCACAAATAAGCAAAAAGAAAAGTCTGAAAATGAACTTACTAAATTTTTGAAAGAACATCCGCTCACAGAGTTTCAATCTTACATGGAATCCCGTGTTAAGGGACAGGAAGAATTAAAGAAAATCACAACCTCTATATATTACTATCTGCAGTGCAGGAGCAGGGATATTCCATGCAATACAAATGCAATTATTGCTGCGCCTTCCGGAAGTGGAAAGACAGAGACGTATCGCGCTTTGCGTGATTATTTTAAGCAGTCGGGGCTTAATATTCCGGTGCTGCATATGGATCTGACGATGATCACGCAGGAAGGATTTAAAGGACAGGACACAAATTCGCTTGTTATGCCATTACTCGAAGAAGGCAGCGATGGAACCGGAATCATATTCTTGGATGAGTTTGACAAAAAATTGCTTCCGTCCTATAGCTCGCAGGGAGAAAACATAAACGCTGCGGTGCAGTCCCAGCTTCTTACAATGATTGAAGGCAGGATTATTCGTATAAACAGATACGAGATAGATACAAATAAGACAATGTTTGTAGGGCTTGGCTCATTTGATGAATACAGAAAGCATTGGGAAGATAAAAGAGGACTCGGATTCGGTGAAACACTTGATAAAGTAAAGGACCATTATACGCCGCTTACAAAACAGGATATGATCAAAACCGGGGCGTCTTATGAACTGCTTGGAAGATTTCAGATACTGGCAAATTATGGGAAGCTTTCAGAAAATGTCGTTGATAACATCATTGATGAAGAAGTTAAAAGAATTTCGAAATCAATGGGACATAACTTTTATTTATCTGAAAGTTTTAGAAAACAGCTTCATGGAAGTGCAAACGGGAAGTATGGATGCCGTGAAATCAAAAATATTCTGCTTGAAAAAATCCTTCCGATTTACGGAGAGATTATGACCGGGGACAGAGAAACAAAAAAGCGGTATACGGTGAAATAACAAGCCTTTCAAAAGGTAACTCATAAAAGCACTTCGATAAGAGGTGCTTTTTATTTACATTTTACGTAAAATGTGATATATTACAAATAGAAGATTAAAGAAGAAATGAAAAAATAAAGCATTTAGAGCATTTGGCGAAAATTGCCACAAGAATGAACACGTTCTTGCAACGACAGATTTTGCGTCCCTTGGCACACATGTTGCAAGTAGCGGAAAATACATCGAATTATTCGATGGTAGTATCGTACAATGGGATATCAGCGAAAGACAGGAGGAAACAAACATGTCAAAAGAAAAAATAACACCGGCTGACGAATTCGGAAATTGCAGCTACGCGTGTGGTGAAGAATTCAACTCAACCTATGGAACGGTCACAAAATGTGACTATCCGGGAACGTGTGATTATAAACAAAACAAAGGAAAAACAGCCAGAAAACAGGTATTTGTCTGTGGGAAAGTCGAAAACTGGAGCAGCTTATTATAATTCGTTGCAAGTAAAAATGAAGAAAGAGGTAATGGATAAAAAATGGAATATTGCATCACAGCTGAAACATTAAAGGAAATCATGGATCTCATATCAAAAGGATGGGTTTGCGAAAAATTCGATCACGAGGAAACATTGTACGTAAAATGCACCAATGGAAAACAGTCCAAGGAATTCGAACTGGTTGGTTGTTGAGTAATAGGAGGAAATCATGGTTATAGGCAGTAAAGCGTCAGGAATAATAGTAACGATTGTGATTGTAATAATGGTGTTCAGAGCAATTTACTTAGAGATAAAATCAATAGAATTGGCGTCTGACGAGCTGCGTGTTCAGGCTCTGAAAGCCGCCTGCATTATGGGATTAGAGTGTTTTGCAGCCATTTTCTATTTTGGAGATCAGCAACTCTTCAAAAAAGCATTAGACTTAACAACTGTAAGCGGCATAATCTTTTTGGTTCTGTTTTTCATCCCGATTGTGATAACAACCGTTGAGATAGTAAAAGATAAAAGAGGTAAACATTAAATATGCAGCGAAAGAAGAATAACGTAACGAACAAGCAAATCAACGAACACGCGGCAAAAGAGTGCCTGACGAAAGACAAACAGTATAATAGCGGACGAAGGCTGATCTGCCAGTACGGTATAGAAAATTGCCGTGATATGAAAGACGTAAAATACTATTTGTCATGCAACGGGATGTAATGCCCAGAAAGGATAAAATGATTGTAAATATTTGGAGAGATCCATATAACGCAGGATTTAGCCCTGCTACACCGAGACAGATAGAAGTAAAACGGGGATTTACCGACAAAATTAGCGTAAAGCCCCTTATTTCAACTATGGGGATATAAGCTAATCAGCTTTTTGCCGTATAGCATAATCCATGATATAATAACAACATACAAATGATGATTTTTAGAGGTGTTTATGCAGCTATCAGAAACCGTAAAATTATATCCGGACAGGTCCCAGAAGGAACTGATCGAGTCTGCCATGCAGGAGTATGTTGCCTGTGCGAACAGGCTTGTTTCGGATGCTGTAAGCGGTGTCTCCATAGCGAAGCTGTCCTCCGCCGGGGTGAATGCAGCACTTCCGTCTGCGTTGAAAAACCAATGTATCCGTGATGCAAAGTCCATCGTAAAGAAGCACTACAAAGCCTGTCACTCGGCGGTTATGAAAAACCGCAGGCTTGCAAAAAACGGAAAGCCTCTCCGGGTAACGGCTCCTGCCCTTCCGGTCGTGAAGAAGCCATGCTGTTATATCAATAATCAGAACTTCAAGATCGCCGGAGACAATATCGAGTTCCCGGTACTGATAAACGGAAAATCGAAACGCATTTCCGTAAAAACCAAAATGACGGAGCATCAAAAGGATATCTTTGCATCAAAAGTTCTTGGCACCATGCGGATTGTGAAAAAAAACCGCATATTGGTCGCCCAGATCGTGTATGATACCGAAGAAGCGTCTGCCCCGGAAGGGAGCAACGTCCTTGGCATCGACCTTGGGATCAAGTGTCCCGCGGTTAGTTTTTGCTCTGACGGAAGCGTAAAATTCTACGGTAACGGCAGGCAGAATAAATATATGCGGCGGCATTATGACTATCTCCGCCGGAAGGCACAGAAGACAAAGAAAATCTCTGCTGTTATCCGCCTCCGGGATAAGGAACAGCGGGTTATGAAAGACCTCGACCACAAGCTGAGCCGAAAGATCGTTAATGAAGCTGTCGATCATAAAGTGTCTATTATAAAACTGGAGCGTCTTGATAACATCCGCTCCGCGGCAAGGAAAAGCCGTAAAAACAATCACAGCCTGCACAGCTGGTCATTCTATCGTCTGTCACAGTTTATAGAATATAAAGCAAAACTCGCAGGCATAACCGTTGAGTACGTAAATCCCGCATACACAAGCCAGAAATGTCCGGTCTGCGGGAATGTGCAGCACGCAGACGACAGGGATTATATCTGTCCGTGCGGGTATCATACACACCGTGATCTGCTCGGAGCAATAAACATCTGTAACTCAACTGAGTGTGCCGGTAACAGGCATACTGCACAGGGGGCTATATGTCCTGCCCTGTGATGGGTGATGACGCACCCGCATCCTGTACTGCGACCTATCAGAAATGAATTGGTCAGCCGACACTCTCGGCGGGTAACAGGAATCCCCTGTCTTTAGATATGGGGAGCGTCAACGTATTAGTAGGATGCGATGAAACTAGAAAATCGACACTGATAGCAAATATAGCGGATCATTGCAAAAAGAATCAGGGGATATAAAAAACAAAAACTCTGGTGTATCAGAAAAAAAATGAAGAAATCGCGAGGTATAAAGACATGGAAAAAAATAAAGAATTAACTGAAATCAAAGAAACAAAGAACATGGAAACGGATAAAACTGATAAGACAGAGGCGCTATCATCAAAGATATTCCGCGTGATCAGACACGTTGTTGCAATTTTATTATCGGTGGTTGTGCTGATATGGGGAATCAGCGTTCAGCTTGACATATCGACTATAAAAGACCGAACCAGACTCCTTCAAATGGGGACGCCGATTGAAAAATTTGAAGAAAATGGAAAAATAACTGACGAAAGCGATGTAATGTATACAGCTACGGTTCCCGGATCAGATGTATGTGTATTAGATGCCGCCCAGATGCTCGCAATAAATGTAACCATTGAGAAGGGAGCTTATCAATTTTTAGGGAATCTGATAAGCAGACCAATGGATTTCTGGGAATACAGCAATGCATATTTTGCATATTATATCACATCTATCATTCTGAGCACGGTACTCATGTCTAAAAAGATCATGGGAAAGAAACGGTGGACAGAAAGCTTGATCTTTACATACATGCTGCTGACATTAGTTGAAACATGCACAGCTATCAGTTACGCCAGTGGATTGATGTATTTCAAGAATGCCAAGTATATCATTTTACTGTTTGTGACATATGCCGGAATCTTGAAAATCAAGTACATGTTCAAGAAAAACAAAAAATATTTCAGGAAACAAAAATCAGAACAGATAATCGAGAGTTAAGATAACCGGCGGGAATTCCCGGTTACTTGTATCCGGGATGAAAGCCGGCTTTTTGCAGGATTTTATGTATATATGAGAGGTAATATTACCGATTATGAACAAAGCGATCAAATACAGGTTATACCCTACAACTGAACAATGCATCATGTCTGCCAAGACGTTCGGATGCTGCCGTAAAGTCTACAACCTCATGCTGTCTGATAAGATACGCAGCTATCAGGAAACCGGCAGGTTTGTTTCTGTTACGCCAGCCATGTACAAAGAGGATTATCCGTATCTCAGGGAAG
>OGXW01000424.1_pt1 | contig 31611 bp, 32 predicted proteins | sample 1576341 | NCBI WGS metagenome assembly OGXW01 (sample SAMEA3541592, study PRJEB24748) | human gut metagenome | biome: human gut; feature: human-associated habitat; material: faeces | place: China | collected 2012
AAAACGACGCTGAAAGAAATCTCCGAGGTTTTGGGGAAAGAAACGATTGACAGCTGTCGTATTTGTAATTCTCGATGGACAGCCGGATATAGAGGGCATACGGAAGCTTCATTGTTAATAGCCAGCGGAGTAACACCGCAACAGACGCAGGAATTTTTAGGTCACGAGACTGTTAGCACGACAATGAATATATACGCGCATTGCCTCAACGAGGCTAAAATTGAGACGGCAAATCTTATGAACGAAATTTATTTTTCTTAAATCTTGGACGCATTTTTGGACGCATTTTAAAAAGCGCCCGTATTTGTGTTTTTTCAATTTGCCGTAAAAAGTTTGCAAAAACGCAAAAAAGACCCGAAAGCGTTGACTTTCAGGCCTTAAATGTTGGTGGAGAATAGCAGACTCGAACTGCTGACCTCTCGCGTGTGAGGCGAGCGCTCTAACCAGCTGAGCTAATTCTCCGTAGCTTTTGTATTATAGCATGATGCTGCGGACATTTCAAGGAAAAATTGCGCCGCACTGCGAAAATGAAGTGCGGCGCTTTTTTTGATATCAGTCGAACTTCTGCTGAGCCTCATAATCGGTGTACTGACGGTCAAATTTCTTTTCCTCGGGCAGGAGGTCAAGGCCGATAGTGCCGCCGGGGTTCATATTGTACTTCGGATCAAAGTAATTTTTGAGTACCTTGAAAACGCCGTATTCCTTCTCGCCGACGTAGCCCTCGAGCCAGGGGGCGAACATCTTGCCGATGCCGTGGTGGTGGCTTATAGACGCGCCGGAGCGCTGGATAGCGTCAAGGATAGTAGTGTGGTATGCCTTGAATGCCTTCTCGTCCTGCATTTTGGTCAGGAAGATGAAATACAGGTTCGCGCCCTGCGGATAGCAGTGGCTCATATGGGTGGTGACGACGGTGTTCGGCAGCGCGTGGCAGACCTTGCGCACGTCAAGATGCACCTGCTCCATGTTCGACCAGTTGACGGTGCACTCGAGGGTATCGGTGGTGATGCCAAAGTCCATGAGCGTATCGCGCAGATACGGATCGTTGAAGCGTCCCTTTTCCCAGCTCTTCGTGACGTACCCGGTCAGGGGCAGGCCGCCGTGCTGACGGGCAATTTTTGCGATATTTTTCGCGACGTTTTTGGAGTAGCCCTTTTCGCCGTCGGTAAAGCCGAGGAACAGGCATCTTTCCATGTCCTTATAGCCGAGCTTGTCGAGCAACGGATACAGCGGAGTATCGTCAACGTTATACAGTCTGAGCATCATGCTCGTCTCTTCCTGATCGGACAGGCGGAACACGGAGGAATAGCCGCACTCATGCTGCATCATCTCTCGTGCTGCCTTCATTGCGTCGTCCCAGGTCTTGAAGATGTAAGAAAATCTCTTGCGGTTTTCGGGCATCCAGCGGAAAATTTTAAGCGTGACCTCGGTCAGCACGCCGAAGGTGCCCTCCGAGCCCATCATGATCTGGTTAAGATCGGGGCCGCAGGCCTCGCGAGGATAATGGCTGGTGGTGATGGGGCCGATGGGGGTGGCATACTTCTGGCTGAGCACGATATCCGCAATGCAGCCGTAGTAGGTGCTGTTCTGGCCCGCGCCGCGCGTTACCGTCCAGCCGCCGACGGAGGAATACTCAAAGCTCTGCGGAAAATGGCCGCAGGTGTACTGACGCTTTGCGCCGAAAAGCTCGGGCGCGTTCTGAAGCGTTTTCTCAAGATCGGGGCCTGACATGCCGGCCTGAACGGTTATGGTCTGGTCGATCTCGTTAAATGACAGCACTTTATTGAAGCGGCGGCGCATATCCAGCGAAATGCCGCCCTTTACAGGCTCGACGCCGCGCGTTACGGAGCTGCCGCCGCCGTAGACATAGAGGGGAATGTCGTGCTCGGTAGAATACGCTACTATCTTCTCGACTTGCTCGGTCGTATCGGGATACAGAACAACGTCGGGAACGGAGTCGATTATCTTATGACGCAAGCGGAGAATGTCGTAGGCGGTGAAGCCGTAGGCGACAGCGAGACGGTCGTAATCGGAAACGGAAAAGCCCTCCTCGCCGACTATCGCCTTGAGCGCGTCAAGATGTTCCTGAGCAAGCTTCACGGGGTGGTCGGACAGGTCAACGGGGTCGAAGCCGATATCGTCGGAATACTCTTTGAAGTCATCGTCGGTGAGCTTGAAGACCTCCTTCATCATTTTGTAAAGCGATTCCTTCGGGAACTTGAAAAACTCGGGGTCGCCCCAGCGGAATATCGAACGGTAGCTGTTGGCCGGCGCGGGGGTTTTTACCCATTTCGGCTCGAAGCCCTTGTACTGCTTATGGCTCATCAGATCATGTTCCTTTCTTTGAGGTTATTCATCGTTGCATACAGCGGTCTTACGTTTTTATATATCTTGCGGTATACCTTATTGTACATGTTCATGTATATTTCGTGGTTCTTGGGATCGGGCGTGAAAACATCCTTTTCGTGGACCATGCTCTTTATCGCCTCGTCGAAATCCGCAAACTCACCTTTGGCGACAAAAGCCACCATTGCCGCGCCCAACGAGCACGCCTCGTGGGTGTGGATGCGTTTTACGGGCAGGCCGAAGGTATCGGCGAGTATTTGGCAGGCAAGGTCGCTCTTCGAGCCGCCGCCGCCGACATACAGCTGCTTTATGTGCTTTTTGCCGCGCTTTTCCATGCTCTTCATGGACATGTAAAGCTCAAGGCATATGCCTTCGATAATTGCGCGGTAAATATGATACTTCGTGTGATAATCGGAAAAGCCGATGATCGCGCCGTAGGAGTCGGGCTTGAGCACATCCGGCGTCCAGTACGGCTGGAGCATGAGCCCCTGGCAGCCGGCCGGGACCTGAGCGGCTTTTTTGTTGAGTATCTCCTCGGGCGACACACCGAGTTTTTCGGCCTCTTCCTTATCCTTATCGCCGAACTCCTTAATGAACCAGCTGAGCATCCAGAAGCCGCGGAAAACCTGTATCTCCGGGTTCCACGCCTTGTTGATGACCGACGGATACGACGGCAGGAATGCCTGCGGCTCAAAATACTGCTCGGTGTACATCTCGATGGTCGAGCTTGTTCCGAAGGATATCGACGCCTTATCGGGGCTTGCCACGGAAAGACCGAGCGTTTCGCAGGCTTTATCCGCACCGGTAGCGATGAGCGGCAGTCCCTCGGGCGCGCCGGTGAGCGCGGCGGCTTCCTTTGTTATGTATCCGAGCACCTCGCCGGAGGGGATAAGCTCATACAGCTTATCCTGCGGAACATCGAAAAAGCAGCGAGTGAGATCGTTTTCCTTCATCCAGCGCTTTTTCTTGTAGTCCATGGGGATATGCGCGATGGTGCTTGCCGGTGTGTCGGCAAGGCGGCCGGTCATGCGGTAATTTATATAGGCCGGCAGGCAGACTATCTTCTTCGTGCGCGCCCAGACCTTCGGCTGCTTTTGGCGCACCCAGTTGACCTTAGACGTGCGATAAGCTATCCTCGTGCCCTTTCCCATACCGATAAGCTCAAACACGGCTTCCTTCCACAGGGGAAACGGATCGTCAAAAACGCATTTGCGAGCATCCAGCCAGTGGATGATATCGCGCGTGGGCTGATAGTTTTCGTCAAGGAACACGAGCGTGTCGCGGATAACGGTGACTGCGCAGGCGATGATATCGGGCACCTTGTCGGCATTGCGCGCCATGAGCGCCGTCGATGCCTTGCACATGTTGTCAAAGTAAAAGTCCGTTTTCTGCTCCGCCCAGCCCGGACGCTGCCGGAAATAAGGCTCTGCGTATTTGACCTGCTCTTTGTCAACGATGTTGCCCTGCTTATCGACCAGTATGGCTCTCGTGCTTTGAGTACCGACGTCGTAAGTCAGTATAAGCGGTCTGTTCATTGTTTCTTCTCCCTCCGTCTTTGCATTTATATCTGTTTTAAAAGATCACTTGTTGCAATGACGTCCACGCCCAGTCCGAGCACATTTTTTATAACGGCATCTCCCCTGCCGATGCGCTCTTTAAGCGTCACCGCGTTTATTTCACGCATGACGTCGAATATTTTCTCCCTGGGAATATCGTCCGACACTCTCACCGGCAGCACCGGCACGTCGGAAAACGCGGTTTTCACAGTTGAGCATATCGTGCGTTTCGGCGCTGTCATCTCGCTTATTGCAAACTCCTTGCCTCTCGGGCAGGTATTGCCTGTGACGATGTATTCTCCGTCCTTTTCATCTATCGTCAGGCGGCAGCCGCGAGGACAGCCTATGCATACGAGCTGTTTCATTTTACCACCTCGATCTCAAAGCGCACGTCGCTGTTTTCGTTTATATCGTATTTTGTCATATCAAGCGTAAGCTGCTGCATCTCGGGCGGACGCAGGAACGGATAGGTCTTTTTCCAGACCTCCTCACCGTCTATTTTAAGGCGCAGAACGCTTTTGTCGAGAACTTTTTTCGAGCGGAAGTAGACGACCGTTTTTGAATTATCGCTTTCAAGGTCTATCTGCTGCGGAACAAGATACAAAAACTCGCCGCCGATGTTTATATCCACTCTGCGCTGCATCTTTCCGCACCATGCTGCCGCGTTTCTTCCGGCCTCCTCGCCGGATTCGGAAACGAAGTCAACAAGGTCGTTTACATGCAATGCGTTTCCGCAGGAGAATATGCCCGGAACCTTTGTCATAAGCTGCGCGTCGCACACAGGGCCGCCCGTGTGCTTATCAAGCTCAACGCCCAGCGACTGGGCAAGCTCGTTTTCCGGAATAAGGCCTACGGAGACGATAAGCGCATCGCACTCGATCCTTTCGGCGCTCTCCGGGATAGGCTTATAGTTTTCGTCCACCGCGCAGACCTCGACAGCTTCGAGTCTGTCCTTTCCGAACACGCGCGTTACAGTGTGGCTCAGGTGCAGGGGTATATCATAATCGGTAAGGCACTGATAGATATTTCGCGTAAGTCCCGAGGGCGTGGGGTTAATTTCATAAACGCCGAGGACCTCCGCTCCCTCAAGAGTAAGTCTGCGCGCCATGATAAGGCCGATATCGCCCGAACCGAGGATAACACATTTTTTCGTCGGCATGACACCGAGACGGTTTGTGAAATGCTGCGCTGTGCCGGCAGTGAACACTCCTGCCGGGCGCGTTCCGTGGATAAAAACCTGCTTTGCGCTTCTCTCGCGGCAGCCGGTCGCAAGGACAAGGCTCTTGGCCGTGACTGTGCGCAGCCCCTCACGCGACACGAGGGTGACGGCAAAGCCGCTCTCGGTTTTTTCGGCGCGAGTGACGAAGGTATTGCAGGCCGCTTCGATATCCGACTGCGCTATCTTATCCATGAAGCGCTCAACATACTCGGGGCCTGCAAGGCGCTCGCCGAAGCGGCGCAGGCCGAAGCCGTCGTGTATGCACTGCTTGAGCATTCCGCCAAGGCGCTCCTCGCGCTCAACGACGAGCACTCTCGCGCCGTTTTCGTTTGCCGCAAGTGCGGCCGCAAGGCCGGCAGGGCCGCCGCCTATCACGATAACATCGTAATCATGCATTGTCGCTGCCTCCCTTTTTGCTTCCGAAAACTATCGGCGACCGATCGGAGCTTTTCATTACCTCCGTGAGCGGAACGCCGAGATATTCCGCGATAATTTTCGTGACCAGCGGCGAGCAGAAGCCGCCCTGGCACCTGCCCATGCCGGGTCTGACGCGCTTTTTAACACCGTCAAGCGTCGGCACGCAGACGGGGCTTCTGAGCGCATCAAGTATCTCGCCGCGGCTGACCTCCTCGCAGCGGCACACGATAACGCCGTAATCGGGATTTTGGCGTATAAGCTCTGCGCGCTCGGCGTCGTTCATCCCCGCAAGATGCGGTGGAGCCTTGCGCACGGGGTCAAAATCCGCTTTTTTCTCCGCGTTAAAGAGCTTTGCGACGTACTCGGCAACATCCTGAGCGACTGCAGGAGCCGTCGTAAGTCCGGGAGATTGTATGCCGGCAACGTGGTAGATATTCTTCGTTTTTCTGCCCGGCTCGATAATAAAATCTTCTTCGTAGGTCGGCGCGCGAACGCCGGTGAAATATGTTATAATGTCCTTCTCCGTGAGAGTGGGCATGGTGATTCTCTGCTTTGTGAACACGCGCGCTATGCTCTCGGCATCGGTGGCGGTGTTCTCGCGCTCGGGCGTTTCGACGGCGTCGGGGCCTATGAGCAGGTTATCGTGCATCGTGTGCAATATGCCGCCGCCCTTGGTGTGCGTCTGGACGGGGCTCTGCGACATGACGATGGAGGCGATTCCATGAAAGCTTGCGCCGGTCTTTTTGTCAAGAATAGAGTTTGTGCCGCGGCGCGGATGAATACTGAAGAATCTGTCCTGCGCCATCTGCGCAACAACGTCGGAGTAGACTCCGGCGCAGTTTATCACCTCGCGCGGATATATCGTTCCTCTGTTTGTGTAAACCGCTTTTATCTCCCCGCCCGAAACGTCCATTCCGGTAACGGCGGTGTTGAGCGAAACTCGCGCGCCGTTTTGCACCGCGTTTTCGGCATAGGCAATGACAAGATTATACGGGCTTACGCTGCCCGACGAGGGATTTGACAGCGCAAAGGCGACGTCCGGCGATATTTTCGGCTCTTTTTTGCGTATCTCATCGCCCATGACGATGCATGTGTCCTCAATGCCGTCATGATCTCTGCGCCATTTGGCATAGAGGCTTACAAACGGCAGCCAGCTTTTGTGCGTAAAGCACGCGTACTGCCCCGTGCGCTTAAAGGGAACGTCAAGCTCGCGGCAGAGGTCTTCGTACATGTGGTTTGCGCGCCTTATGTATTTATGCTTGAGCGAACCTTTCGACAAATCAACGCCCGGATGCACCTCGCCGTCATTGCGGCCGGAGGCGCCGAGCGCGAGATCGGCCTCTTTATCAATAAGCAAAACGCTGAGCTTATAGCGCGAAAGCTCTCGCGCCACCGAGCAGCCGGATATACCCCCGCCAATGACCAGCACATCGGGCTTTTCACCGTCAAGCGCCTTGTCATCGATTGCCGGCATATGCATTTTTTCTTCTGCGGCACCGGTAAACACGATGTCGTTGACAACGTGTGTGCTTGAATGCGGCGTGGCCGCAGTCATGCCGGCATCGACAACGTCGTTCCAATCGTCAAGCTCACCCGTGAGCACTATGCAGCCGTCACTGAGCCTTGCCGTGACCCTTCCCGCGAACTTTTTGTTCAGCTTCCTATTTAGGCTTTTAATATTCATCCCCAGCACCTTCGTATACACGTTGTATAGTTTACAAATATTATACCGCAAATATTTGCTAAGTCAATATACATTAATCTAAAACTGTTGTGCAACAGTATTAAAGGCAAAGCTTAACCTTTTGTTCTTGAAAACAAAGCAATTACATTGTATATTATAAGGACAAGTTTAAAAAATAGAGGTGTTTATATGAACATCCTGTACCTAATAAATTATGCAGGAAAAGCAGGAACCGAAAAATACGTTCTTAATCTTATGCACATTCTGTCCGCGCAGGGCGAGACATGCCATCTTGCCTACAATGTTCCCGGCCAGCTTTCGGAAACCGTGAGCAGCGAGGGCTTTGCGTGCTTCCGGTTTGAGATGAGCACAAAAAAGGCGTTCTCGGCGGCAAAGAAGCTTGCAGGCTATTGCCGCGAGAACAAGATCGACGTTATCCACGCGCAGTACCCCATGGAAAACGTCATCGCCATCCTGTCCCGGCTTTTCTACCGCAAGGTAAAGGTCGTGTACACAAGCCATCTTACAATATATCAGAACACGAAATGGAAGATACTCAACCGTCTGTTTACTCCGTTTGACCACCGCATAATCGCCGTGTGCCGCCAGGGAGCGGATATAATGATCTCAAACGGTGTGAAAAAGGATCGCATTCAGGTCGTTTACAACGGAGTCGAACCGAAGCGCGAGCGCGTGTATGACCGCAGCTTTGCCCGTGAGTTCGGAGTTAACGACGATACCTTCGTCATGTCCATCATGGCGCGCTATGCCCCGGAAAAGGGTCTGCCCTTCCTGCTTGCCTCGCTTGCAAAGCTCAGGCGCAAGACCGATAAGCCCTTTGTGTGCTTTATCGCCGGCGACGGCGAGGAGTTTGACGACTTTGCCGTTATGAGCACGAACTCCGGTATGAGCGACTGTGTCATCCAGCTCGGCTTCCGCCGCGATTCCGACAGAATGCTGAAGGCTTCGGATCTCTATCTGAACACAAGCTCGAAAAACGAGGCGATGAGCTTTGCGATACTTGAGGCAATGAACGCCGGCGTTCCGCTTGTTGTGACCGATGTCGGCGGAAACCGCGACCTTGCCGAAACGCACACCGTCTGCGGCAGAGTCCTCAAATTCGGCGACAGCGACGGTTTTTCCGACGCGATGCTCGAGCTTATGGAAAACGACGCTCTGCGCGCAGAGTATTCGGCAAACGCGTTAAAGAAGGTAAGCGAGGAATTTGACCTGCGCAAGCTGGCACTCGACGTGTTTGAAACTTATAAATAATCTTGAAAGGTATTGAAACAATGATCGACAAAAACGGAAAACTTTTCGGAAAAATCAACATCATCGACCTGCTGATAATCCTTGTCATTATCGCAGCCGCAGTATTTTTCGCAACCAAGGCGTTCACCCCGGCTCAGGAAGCCGCGAAGACCGAAACGAGCACCGTCAGAGTTCAGTTTTTCTGCTATAAGGCTCAGGTCGGCGCAGCCGACGCGATAGAGATCGGTGCTCCTGCCTTTGAGGACACTACAAACGTCGATTTCGGCAAGGTCGTTGCCGTTGAAAGCGAGCCGTCGTACACCTACTTTGTTGATGCCGACGGCAATCAGGCTAAGGCCGAGGTTGCATATAACGACGCCGTCACCGTAACGGTCGAGCTTCAGGGCAACCTCACGGAAAAGGGTCTTTACGTCGGCGGCAGACTCTACGGCGTCGGCGCAAGCTTCACCATGCATTTCGGCAAGGCGACCATCTACGCCAGCGTTTCCGGCGTTTCCGAAGCAGCGTAATGATGAGCCATGACATCAACGCGAAAGGAGGGCGGCTTATTTGCAGTACGGCGCTATATTAAACTATGTTTATAATGCCTGGACTCACAGCGTGTTCTTTGCCATACTCGAAAAGATCTGGAGGCCGTTTAAACGGGCTTACGACGATCTTGCTCCGGTAAAGTGGCTGCGGCGCGGCGACCGCATCCAGGCGGTGTACGAAACTTCGCTGTTTGCGCGCATTATCCGCTTCATCCTTGATCTTATCGAAAAAATTCTCTCCGCCATTGCAGGCTTTTTCGCCCCGGCGTGGGAGGGCAGCCTTATTGCAAGGCTTTGCCGCGGCAGCTTTATTCTGAATTTTGAGTTCCTGCTCGGCGCGTTTATATGCCTTATGTTCGTCATGCCGCACGAGAGCTGGAACAATGCATATGCGGTCATTGCCGCCGTGGGCTTCCTTGCGCTGTATCTTATCCTCGTCGGCTGCGGAAAAAGAGAGCTTTTGTATCCGGACAAGCTCGGATTTCCGTTTGCTCTGTTTGCGATAGCGCTGCTTGTCAGCCTGCTGTTTACGCAGAGCCGCTCCGACAGCATAAGAATACTGCTGTTTTTCATTGCGGCATTTATCTTCACCTATGTCATTGCCGCCGATATAAGCGACGAAAAGCGCCTTGTGAAGCTGCTTGCATTTATTTATGCCGCAGTTATCCTCACCTCGCTTTACGCCATTATCCAGCGCAAGTTCGGCCTTGTTTACGTCAGCGCCTCCTTCACCGACCTCAAGCTCAACACCGGCATTCCCAGCCGAGTTACATCGACGCTCGATAACCCGAACAACTTCTCGGAATTTCTCGTTCTGTTCATGCCGCTGTGCGCGGCGTTTGCCGGAACGCGCAAAAAGCAGCTGAGCTGCGTCGTGCTGCTGATCGGGCTTGCGTTCCCTGCCGTTGCGCTTATCATGACCTACTCCCGCTCGGGCTGGATATCGCTCATGCTCGCAGCCTTTGTTTACATCTGGCTGCGCAACAAAAAGCTCATTCCGCTTTTCATCGCGCTGGCGCTGCTCGCAATACCGCTGCTGCCATCGACGATAATAACAAGGCTCACGAGCATAGTCACAAGCTTCCTCGGAAGCAGCGGGCACATCGACTCCTCCGCGCAGCACCGCTTTGCGCTGTGGCAGGGCGTTGAGTACATGATCCGCGACTACGGCGTAAGCGGAATCGGCCTCGGGCCGGCCGCGTTTGCGTCGCTGTATCCGCTGTACGCTCAGCCGCTTGCGATCGACGGCGCGGCGCACACGCAGTCATTGTATCTTGAGCTTATTCTGGAAACCGGCATACTCGGCTTTGTATCGTTCATGTGGCTTGCCCTGCGCAGCATCAAAAACTCCGTTATCGCGCGCAGAGGCTCAAGCACGCTTACAAAGACCGTGCTCATTGCCTGCGCCGCCTCGTTTATCGGCATTGCGTTTTCCTGCATCGTGGAATACATCTGGTTCTATCCGAGGGATCTGTTCGCGTATTTCATCCTGCTGGGTGTCTCTTACGCCGCGATAAGCATGGCGGAGAAGGAAAAATAAACTAAGTATGCAAAAAGCCCGACAGGAACACCTGTCGGGCTTAAACTATTATGCTGACTTACTTTGTGCCGAAGATGCGGTCGCCTGCGTCGCCGAGACCGGGAACGATGTAGCCGTGCTCATTGAGATGATCGTCGAGAGCGGCAACATAGATATCGACATCGGGGTGATCCTTCTGCATGCGCTCAACGCCCTCGGGAGCACCGATGATGCACATGAGCTTGATATGCTTCACGCCGTCGTCCTTAAGGAACTGGATCGCTGCGGAAGCCGATCCGCCGGTTGCAAGCATGGGGTCAACAACGATAACGTCTCTCTCATCGATATCGGGCGGCATCTTGAAGTAATACTTCACAGGCTCAAGAGTTTCAGGATCGCGGAACAGGCCAATGTGGCCGACCTTTACGTTGGGCATCATGCTGACCATGCCGTCGACCATGCCGAGTCCTGCACGCAGGATGGGAACGATCGCAAGCTTTTTGCCGGCGATGCGCTTCACGGTTGCCTTTGCAACGGGAGTTTCGATCTCGACGTCCTCGAGGGGAAGATCTCTCGTGGCTTCGTAGCACATGAGCATCGCTATCTCGGAAACGAGCTCTCTGAATTCCTTGACGGAAGTGCCCTTGTCTCTGAGTATCGACAGCTTGTGAAGGATGAGGGGGTGGTCAAATACGCATACCTTGCTCATTATTTTTCTCCTTTTTAGTCCGCTCCTGGTCGGAGCCTATTTATATACACCGGAGACCCGGTTTCTATACACTATTTATTCATGCGCTCCTGGCGCTCGCGCTCGGCCTGGCTCAGGCGAAGATAAACCGGCAGCAGATCGTCGGCCGTGCCCGGCGTTTTGTCAAGTGCTGCCATGCCCACGCCGTAGGCGCTTTGATACACGAGGTTTGACGGCGCCATGCGGCAGTCTATGCCGGCATTTTTCATGTGTTCTTGCGCAATGAACGCCCCATCGCCGACAAGGAAAACATTTTTGCCGCGTATCTCCCCGGCAAGCTCCGAAAGGGCTATCGCCCTGTCGTCACACAGGCGAACGGGCTTTCCGTCCTTTATTTCAAACAGCGCGTTATACACCTGGCTTCGGCGCGCATCCATGACCGGGCAGATAATACCGCCTGCCGGGACTCCGTGCCACGCCATCGCCTCAAGCGTAGAAACGCCGACGCACATCTTATCGGCTGCCCATGCAAGACCCTTAACGGTGGAAACACCGATTCTGATCCCCGTGAAGGAACCCGGTCCGTGAGCAACGGCGATAAGATCAACGCCGGCAACAGTATTTTCAGTATTTTTAAGCATATCGTCCACCATCGGCAGAAGCGTGCGGCTGTGAGTAAGTCCGCTGCACTGACTGTACTGCGCAATAAGCTTTTCATCCTCCATAAGCGCAACTGATGCTGCCTTAGCAGAGGATTCAAGTGCAAGTATCAGCATTTTGCATTTCCCTCCTCAATGGTGATCTTTCTTTCGCTGTCGCCGAGCTTTTCGATACGCAGGACGATCTCGTCGCCGAAAAACGCATCCTCGACCTTTTCGCTCCATTCGACTGCACACACGGCTCCGCGGCGGAGATAGTCCTCCCAGCCGATGTCGAACAGCTCGTCCGCGCTTTCAAGGCGATACATGTCAAAATGGATAAGCTCGCGCTCGCCGATGTATTCGTTTACGATGGTAAACGTGGGGCTGGACACACGGCAACTAAGCCCCATACCTTTTGCCATGCCTCGCACGAAGGCGGTTTTTCCGGCTCCGAGGTCGCCGTACATGGCAATAACGGTTCCGTCGGGGAGATCCTTTGCAAACTTTTCGCCTATGCTCTCTGTTTCCGCTTCACTGTGGCTTATATACGTCTGCACTGACCTCACCTCATTTTTTAAACTTTTTCTGAATTTGAATTATACCACAAGATACCTCATTGCGTAAAGGGCAATAATATGCTAAAATGTAACGCATCAAGCTGCGATTATTTGTGAAATCGGGCATTTTTGAAGGGCGGCGGCAGCGATTAAAATCGATTCCAGAAAAATTAAAGACTTTTTTAAACGGGCGGATATTTTCCTTCTCGCTGTCTGCATGATATGCACGATCTTCGGCATCGTCATGATCTACAGTATGACAAGCTCCTACGGCTGGGCCAAATACGTCGTCGTTCAGGGCTTTGCAATGTTCCTCGGCATCGGCGCATTCGTCGTATTCACGGTCATCGACCCGGATCTTATTGCCGATAAGTGGGTTTATCTTACGATATTCAACGTTCTGTTCATCGTCGGACTTATCTTCTTCGGCAAGGGCGACGAGGTCGGCTCGCGCGCATGGTATCGTTTTGCCGGTATCGGCGTTCAGCCGTCTGAGATCGTTAAGGTCATATTCATCGTCCTTATAGCCAAGCAGATGGCGACATATAAAGAGCAGCGCACGCTCAACAAATTCCCGTCGGTTCTGAAGCTCGGCATTCACTGGGCACTGTATTTCGGCCTTATAACCGTTATCCCCAACGACCTGGGCAGCGCGCTTATATTCCTCGCGATTTTCGTGGTCATGCTCATCTGCGCAGGCATCGCGTGGTACTGGATGGCTGCGGCAGCGGCTGTCGTTGCGGCAATGATCCCTCTGTTCTGGAACTTCTTCCTTGCCGATTATCAGAAAAACCGTATCCTCGCGCCGTACATTCCCGACGTGGTCGATCCCACGGGTCAGGGCATAACGTGGCAGACGAATCTGTGCAAGGACGCTCTTGCCTCCGGCCGCTGGACAGGCGTGGGCTTCGGCGAGGGCAGCTTCTCGCAGAGCAACTATAATGCAAGGCACACAGACTGTGTCTTCGCCTCGATAGGCGAGGAACTGGGCATGGTCGCCTGCATAGCCATCATCGTCCTGCTGAGCATAATCATCATCCGCTGCTGCGTTATCGGTGTGCGCTCTGGCAGTCCGTTCGGAATGCTCATCTGCTTCGGTGTTGCAACCGCGCTTGCATTCCAGACGTTTATAAACATCGGCATGTGCATAGGCATAACGCCGGTCATCGGCATAACGCTTCCGTTTTTCAGCTACGGCGGCTCGTCGGTCGTCGCGATGTATGCCGCAGTAGGATTGGTCTCGGGCGTAAAATACCGGCCCAAGCCGCGGCAAAACTTCCTGCAATATCAGTAATTTTAATCTCCGACCGCCGGTCGGAGATTTTTTCACATCAGGCCGATGAATTTCATTGCCTTGAAGCTTTGCAGGATCATGCCCTTTAGCTCCTCCTCGCTCTCTTTTTTGCCGCGCTCGACCCAGGTTATCATTATTCCCATCATCGACGATGCGATTATGGACGCAAGATAATCCAGCAGCGCCGCATCTCCCCATTCGGGCAGTCCGGAGCGCATACGGCTCGTGCAGCGGCGCAGGCTTGCGTACAGCATGTCGCCGCGGTCGATGCCGACAATGGTTTCGATAAGCTCCTGATGGCGAAACCATGTCCGAAAGACCGCCTCGCTGATGTTAGCATAGTCCGACAAGAACGCCTCTTCGAACACTCTGTCGCACATAAGCGCGAGCACATCCTCGATGCGGTCAAAGTTGCGGTAAAACGTTGATCGGATTACGCCGGATACGCGCTGGATATCCGATATTGTTACGCTTTCAAAGCTTTTTTCCTTCAGACAGCGTTTCAGCCCGTCGCAAATAAGCTCGACCGAGGCTTTGGCGCGTTTATCTTCCTTGATGTGGTACATTTTCGGCTCCTTTGTATTATTTTGCTGCGGTACTATTGTATCATATTTTGTTTTGTGCTACAATCAGTGCATGAAGATTATTTAACAAGGGAGCAATGAACAATGAGCAAAAACGTTATATTCTGCTATTCCGGAAGCGGCAACTGTCTGGACTTTGCAAAGAACGTCGCAAAAGGTCTCGGCGATACGGACATCATCATGATGCGTAAGGCGCCGGTGAAGACCGATGTTAGAGACGCGGAGCGCGTCGGCTTTATCGTCCCCTGCTATGGCGGCGGCCTGCCCGGTGACGTCGAGAGCTTTCTCGGCAGCATCAGGATCTCTCCGAATGCCTACACCTTCGCCGTCGGCCAGTACGCCGGGTACCTCGGCTGCGGTCTGCACAAGATCGACAAGCAGTTCAAGCTCGATCTGTGGACCGGCCTTTCTCACCAGTGCTCTTGCATATGGCTGTTCCCCCACCAGCTCATGCTGCCGCCCGTTACGCCCAAGATGGCGCAGAAGCGCAGCGAGCGCACGGCAAAAAAGCTTGTCAAATCCATTCTCGCGGGCGAAAAGAGCAAGAAGTCTCCGCCTAAAATGGGGCTCAACGCGCTTGAGAGCAAGGTTTGGCCGAAGCTTGCAGTCGGCAAAGCCAAGAAATTTGCCGTCACCGACGCATGCATCGGCTGCCGCCAGTGCGAAAAGCTCTGTCCAAAGGGCAACATCCGCTTTGTTGACGGAAAGCCCACCTTCGGCACAAACTGCATCCAGTGCCTCAGCTGTCTGCAATACTGCCCGAAGGAGGCTATCACGCTGACCGAAAAGAGCGTAAAGCGCGAGCATTACCACAACCCCAACGTCAGCGCCGCTGAGCTTATGGAGAGCATAATTCATATTGATTGATATTTTCCGCTCTGTGTGCTATACTCATATCATCCATTAATTATAAGCGGAGAATGAGACATGGTAACTTTCAAACTTAAAGAAGAAAACGACCGGCAGCTTGTCTACTGGTACTTCCCCCACGGCAACGAGGAAAACGGCCACGGCACAATAGTCATCGACCGCGTCCTCGGCAAGCTTGATGTGACCGAGCTTGCTCCCGATGACAGACTTGTTCGCCACACGGTTGAAAATCAGAACCGCTGGCGCAAGGCTGTCAACCAGATGCGCAACATCGAGCAGATACCCGAGCTCACCGACGAGGAATGGCCCGAGGCCACCGAGGACAGGATAAGCACCGTATTTGCCGACCACGCGATCCAGAAGATCATCGAGGCCTATAACAACGGTGAGATTCTTGAAGAAGGCGTTGAGACCTGGAACATCTGATATTAACAGGAAAAATAGCGGAACGTGAGCAAAAAGCTCACGTTTCGCTATTTTCTTTAGTTATTTTTCTTATTTTCCTTGACGAACTGGTTATTTAATGATATTATCACGGTGGAAATAGTCATTAAACAATTTTAATAACTAAGAGAAAGGAGAAACACCAATGTATATTCCCGGTATTACCGAAATCTATCATCTCGTCACCGCCATAATTCTCAAGGCTGAAAAAAATGCTCAGGATGAGCTCGACATTCTTGACAACTTCTTTGGTATGTACGAGCCGTACTAAGCTTTAGAACATGTAAAAGCACCGCTTTGCGGTGCTTTTTGCTAAACGAATTGTGCAGGATTTATTTAAAGTGCATAATTTATGGGGTTTTAAGTATTTATTATCGTCATTTTCGGTTTTTTTGCACAAATATTGGTTGACATAAGTGATAAGCTATGATAACATAAGCGCGGAAATAGTCAGAAAAACTATAAGGAAGGAGAAACACGATGATATCTTGGATTTTCAGAGCCCTTGAGAAGATGCACAAGGACAACAACTGGGATCAGGCAACGGGCGACACTTTCGGTGAAATTGCAAAGTGGCTCGAAGGCCACGGTCTCTAAGGCATTAAGAGCCGCACCGTTTGGTGCGGTTTTTATTTTTCACCGTAAAAAAGCAGAACGGATGTTCCGTTCTGCTTTTGTTCTTATTTTGCGTACTCGACGGCCTTCGTCTCGCGAAGGACGTGGACCTTGATCTGACCGGGGTAGGTCAGCTCCTCCTCGATCTTCTTTGCGATATCGCGAGCCAGGAGAACCATCTGATCCTCGGAAACATCTTCGGGCTTTACCATTACGCGGATCTCGCGGCCTGCCTGAATTGCGTAGCTGCCTGCAATGCCGGGGAAGCTCTTGGATATCTCCTCGAGCTTTTCGAGGCGCTTGACGTAGTTTTCGATATTCTCGCGGCGCGCGCCGGGGCGTGATGCGGAGATGGCGTCGGCGGCCTGAACGATGCAGGCAACGACCGTGCGCGGCTCAACGTCGCCGTGGTGAGCTTCGATAGCGTGGATGACCGCTTCGCTCTCTTTGTATTTCTTGCAGATATCGACGCCGATAGAAACGTGGCTGCCCTCGACCTCGTGGTCGATGGCCTTGCCGATATCGTGCAGGAGACCGGCGCGCTTTGCGGTGTTGACGTCAACGCCCAGCTCTGCGGCAATAAGGCCTGAAATATGCGATACCTCGATCGAATGCTGCAGGACGTTCTGACCGTAGCTGGTGCGGTATCTCATGCGGCCGAGCAGCTTTATGATCTCGGGATTTAGACCGTGGATGTTCGTTTCAAACGCTGCGCGCTCGCCTTCGGCCTTGATAGTCGCGTTGACTTCCTTCTGCGCCTTTGCGACCATTTCCTCAATGCGGGCCGGGTGGATCCTGCCGTCGGCAATGAGCTTTTCAAGAGCAAGACGCGCCACCTCGCGGCGGACGGGGTCAAAGCTTGAAACGGTGATAGCCTCGGGCGTATCGTCGATGATAAGATCGCAGCCGGTGAGAGTTTCGATGCTGCGGATGTTGCGGCCTTCGCGGCCGATGATGCGTCCCTTCATCTCGTCGTTGGGGAGTGGTACGACGGATACTGTGACTTCGCTTGCGTGGTCTGCCGCGCAGCGCTGGATAGCCGTTACGATTATCTCGCGTGCGCGTTCCTCGGCCTCGTCCTTGTACTGGGCCTCGATCTCCTTGACCTTGACGGCCATTTCGTGTGTAACCTCGTCCTTGAGGGCATTGATCAGGTATGCTTTTGCCTCATCTACCGTGTATCCCGATACTTTTTCGAGCATTTCGAGCTGGCTCTTCTTGATAAGTGCTATCTCCTGCTGCTGCGCTTCGACGTCGGCTATCTTGCGTGCAAGAGTTTCGTTCTTGCGCTCAAGAGAGTCTGTCTTGCGGTCAAGGTTTTCTTCCTTCTGCTGAAGTCTTCTCTCCTGCTTTTGCAGGTCGGCACGGCGTGCCTTTTCCTCGCGCTCGAACTCCGAGCGACTTTTGTGTATTTCTTCCTTTGCCTCGACGAGAGCTTCACGTTTTTTGCTCTCGGCGCTCTTTATGGCATCATTGATTATTCTTTTTGCTTCATCTTCTGCACTGGATATCTCACGCTCGGCGACTTTTTTGCGGTAAGTCATGCCGAGTACAAATCCTATAACACAAAAAGCAACGATAAGAACGATTGCTAACCATAAGTCCATAGAAAGTAAACACACCTCCATTCTTTAAGAATTTTGCGGTGGTTTTCCGTTGAAGGGATGCTCCCTTCGGTAAAATTGCCGGGTAATTTAAGGGTAAGACGGAAGCCTCAAGCGCTTTCCGTCCGTAAAATTGAAACTAATATTTTCGCAAAGACGCCTCCCCGGGCATCTTATGAACGCTGCACCGATCCTAATCCCCAAATGGGTGCAGTGGTCTAAAATATTATCCGATTAATTTTATCTCCAAAACCGCATTATGTCAAGCACGAACAAAAAATATATGAATTTTTTAAAACAACTGCCGCGCACGGTGGACAAGCGGCATACAATTTAATATAATTAACTATTATTTGAATTGGAGGCTCAACGTGCAGCTGACATACGTTTTTCCGATACTCATTTTGCTTTTCATAGGACTTTTCTTCTTCGGCTGCCCATCCCCCGCCTCGGCGGTGATCGAAAATACGCCGAAAAGCGCCTTTGGCCGACGCGATGCGATAGCGCTCGGAATAATAACCGCAGTCTATGCCGTCACGGCATTTATCGGCCTCGGCGACACCGACGCTCCGCAGTCATTCCATGATTTTCACAGCGGCGAGAGCGTGACGGTCGATCTCGGCGAGGTGCGCAGCATCGACGGCATAATGCTCTATTCCGGGCTGAACACCGGGAGCTACCGCATCGAGCTGTCCGATGACGGAAATAATTTCTCCGACGCAGGCAGCTTTGAGCAAAACTATGTTGCGCTGTTTAAGTGGAACGACTTTGAGCTTGACGCATTGCAGGTTCCCAATGCGCGCTATATCCGCCTGACGGCATCGGGCGATGTTCGCCTCGGCGAGCTTGCAGTGCGCTGCGGCGGCGAGCTTTTCGGCCAATGCGCCGACGCGCCGGAGCTTTTCGACGAGCAAGGCACCGTGCCCGAATACCAGAGCTATTTAAACAGCACTTATTTTGACGAGATATACCACGCGCGCACGGCATGCGAGAACATCGAGGGCGTGTATCCGTACGAGATCTCGCATCCGCCGCTGGGCAAGCTCATCATCGCCATCGGCATTGAGCTTTTCGGCATGACTCCGTTCGGCTGGCGTTTTTCCGGGGTCCTGTTCGGTGTGCTGATGCTGCCGGTGCTGTACGCACTTCTAAAGCGCATGTTCGGTTCGACGGACATCTGCGCCTGTGCAACGGCGATCTTTGCATTTGACTTTATGCACTTTTCGCAGACGCGCCTTGCCACGATCGACACCTACGCCGTTTTCTTCATCCTGCTCATGTACCTTTTCATGTATATGTACATCACCGGCGGCAGAAAACGCGACCTTGCGCTTTCGGGGCTGTTTTTCGGCATAGGGGCCGCGTGCAAATGGACCTGCTTTTATGCCGGAGCCGGGCTTGCGGTCATATGGCTCGTCCACTGGCTGCGCAATTTTGAGGTGAAGGCGTTTTTCAAAAACTGCGCGTTCTGCGTCGTGTTCTTCATTATCATCCCTGCTGCGATATACTACATGAGCTATTACCCCTACGGCCGGGCAAGCGGAATGCATGGCATCGGCATGTATTTCACCTCCGACTACGCAAACCTCGTTCTGGACAATCAGAAGTTTATGTTCAGCTACCACTCCGGCGTCCACACCGAGCACCCCTACTCCTCTCGCTGGTGGCAGTGGGTGATAGATGAGCGGCCGATACTGTACTACCTCAAGTATTTTGAGGACGGCACGCGCTCGTCCTTTGGCGCATTTTTAAATCCCGTGCTGTGCTGGGCAGGGCTTATTGCGATGGCGCTGTGCGCCGTGTTCGCGATAAAGCGGCGCGACGATATTTCACTGTTTATCCTCATCGGCTACCTCGCGCAGCTCCTGCCGTGGGTGTTCATAACGCGCACAACGTTTGAGTATCACTACTTCCCCTCGTCGGTGTTCCTCGTGCTTGCGCTCGCGCGCATGTTCCGGCTCATGAAGGATAGCACGAAGGGCTGGAAATTCAACGTCTACGGGCTGACGGGGCTTGCCTGCGCGCTGTTTGTCGTCTTTTACCCGGTTTTGTCCGGATTGAGAGTCAACGCCCAGCTGGCGTCAAATCTGCTCAAATGGCTGCCGAGCTGGCCGTTTTGATAAATTTGCTTGTAATTATCGCTTTTTAGTGAGATAATAAAATGTAATATTTATTTGGAGGATCACAAAGATATGATCGCATTAGGTTCCGACCACGGCGGCTGGGCGCTCAAGCAGGAGGTCATGAAGCACCTCGACGCGCGCGGCCTTGAATACAAAGACTACGGCACTTACTCCGAGGATAGCTGCGACTATCCCGTTTACGGCAAGGCGGTCGCCCATGCGGTAGCAGACGGCGAGTGCGAAAATGGCATCATAATCTGCGGCACCGGCATCGGCATTTCCATCACGGCAAACAAGGTCAAGGGCATCCGCGCAGCCCTCTGCGGCGACTGCTTCTCGGCCGAGATGACAAGGCTGCACAACGACGCGAACATCCTCGCAATGGGCGCAAGAGTCGTCGGCCCCGGTCTTGCGCTTAAGATCGTTGACACTTTCCTTGACACTCCTTTCTCCGGCGACGAGAGACACGTCCGCCGCATCAAGCAGATTGAGGACTGATTTAATTGGCAAACAACTCTGAATTTTACCGCGGAAAGCGCAAGAAAACCGCCCCGGCGCTGATAGCCACGATAATCATTCTGGCCGTCATTACCTTTGCGGTCATGCTTTTCTACGGACTACAAAAATATATAGTGGTGACAAACAGCGGTCTGCATCTTGAGATACCGTTTCTCCAGGATGACAGCGCAAAGCCCGTCCAGAGCGACGACGGCGAGGTCGTGCAGCAGAGCTTCGAGCCTGTCAATGCGCAGCTCGAGATCGGTCAGGCCGATTATTCAAACATAAAGGCCGTCGCCGGCGAAAATCTCGGCGCGGTCAAGCTCGTGTACGTCCCCGCGTCCTCGGTGACGGCTTCGGGCGTTGAGTCGTATCTGTCCAAGGCTCCGGATGCGAGCGGCGTTCTGCTCGACGTGAAAACCGTCACGGGAATGCTCGTTTGGGATTCGCAGGCCGATATCGCCAAGGGCTACGGCACGGCAGGCACGGTCGATCTTAAATCCATCGTGTCCTCGCTTAAGGAGCAGGATAAGTATGTTGCCGTGCGCATGTGCTGCTTTGTCGATAACACGCTCGCTTCGCGATACACGCAGCTTGCGCTGAAAACGACCGCCGGCCAGGCTTACTCCGATTCAAACGGCGCATGGCTCGACCCGACGAACGCGACCGTAAAGAGCTACATTCTCTCGCTTTGCAGCGAGCTTTCGAAAATGGGCGTTGACGAGATCGTCCTTTTGGGCATGCGTCTGCCGGAGGCAAGCGGCCTTGAATTTGCATTTTCCTCAAGCTCGGCCGTAAAGCCCACGCCTGTCACCGCCGTGTCAAGCTTCGGCATAAGCGTGACGCGCGCAATGCGCTCGTCCTCGACGAAGATGTCGGTGCAGCTTACGAGCAGCACAGCCCTGCAAAACGGCACGGACGAGGTCACAGGACAGAGCGCCGACATTCTGCTCAAGGTATTCGACCGCGTCTACTGCTCGGCCGAAAGCACCTCCGCCGCCGACACCGTCACAAAGGGCGCAGATTATGTCAAGCTCGGCGAAGCCAAAATGCGCATCGTTCCGATGTGCTCCGGTCAATCCCCCTCCACCGACTGCTGGGTCCTGATGGAGTAATAAGTAAAATTATAACCGGCCGCGTTCGCGGTCGGTTATTTTTTTGCGATGTGTAATTGCATTGCCGCCCGTCTGCCGCGTTACAGGTCCGCTGAGTGTCGTATACTTATATGTCGTGCTGCCTACGGTCTTGCTGCTGCGAACACCGGCCATATCGTAGGTATAGCTTATGTTCGTGCTGCCGACCGTCGCCGAGGTAAGCTGCCCCTGCTGGTCGTAGCCATAAGTGGCGCGGGTCGTCGTTGAGCTGCCCGAATCGAGGATCTTGACCAAACGGCCGTTGCTGTCGTAGTAGCAATTATCGCCATAGATCAGGTTGCTCGACGAGTCGCGGTAATTGACGTAATCCGGCAGCGCGGCTCTGTAGCCGCCATCCTCATTATAGCAGTAGTTATACGCCTTCGTCATGACGCTGCCGATGGCCTTGCTTCGCAGCTGGTTCGTGCCCTGATACGTGTAGGTCACGGGGATGCTCGAGTTCTGAACAGTCGCGTTCAGGCTTGAGAGCAGGCCGGTCGTCGTGCTGTAGGCGTACGACATGGTTGTCGTGCCCCCGACGTTATACCAGCTCTGCTTCGTCAGGCGATTGGAAGCGTCGTAGATATGCTCCGTGCGCTGCTCGAACGTGCCGCTGTTATACTCGTTACTGCGGATCAGTCGGCCAAGGCTGTCGTATTCGTAGTTATACTCTTCCCCCGCCGTCGAGGTCTGCTTTGCGAGCTGCCCCGAGGCATCGTAGGCATATTCATATGTGACGTTATTATACTGTTCTTTTGTCGTCCTGTCAAACTTATCATACGAATATTGCACGCTTTGCCCGTTGCCATAGGTAGGCAGCGAGAAGGCTCATTTATAGACCCCCTAAACAAAATTTTTCAAAAATTCTTCTGAGCAGCAAAAAAAGCCCCTGCTTTCTTGCGAAAACAGGGGCTATGACGAGTGCTCTGATCAAAATAGGCAAAAAACAACGGTCACACCATTCCAAAGAACAGTGTGACCGTATTTTTATAGGTTGTTTTGCCTGCGCCGTCAGCGTCAACTTTTTATTGGCGCTGTTCCTTGATGGCAGCCTGTGCGGAACGATACTCCGGTAGGACTTTTTGGACGACGGCACCATATCCATCAAACTGCATGGCATATGACCCAAGCGATAACTTCCCGCCATTTATGTCGTTCACCATTAAGTTCGACGAGGCCGAAGCATACCGAAAAGCAATAGGCTGTTATCTCCGCAAAAACCAGTGGGAAGATATAACCGTCGATGTGTACCTCTAATATACATAGCCGCCTGCTTCGCCGCGGGCGGCTAAATTTATGCAAAGGAGGAAACCCATATGGCGAATTGCAAAGTGATTGCGGTGACGAACCAAAAGGGCGGCGTGGGCAAAACCACGACCGCCGCCAACCTCGGCATCGTGCTTGCTCAGCAAAATAAGCGGGTGCTGCTCATTGACGCAGACGCACAAGGCTCTTTGACGCTCTCCCTCGGCTACCCAAAGCCGGATGAGCTGCCCGTTACGCTGGCGGACATCATGCAGAATGTGATCGACGATACCCCAGTCCCGGACGGCTGCGGTATTCTGCACCACGGCGAGGGCGTTGACCTGCTGATGCAGTCCATCGCAAAGGTCAAGCGGCAGATCAACCCGAAGCTGAAAATCGATGGCATCCTGTTCACAATGGTGGACAGCCGCACCAACGAGGCCAAGGAGATCATCGCATCGCTGCGTACCCACTACGGCGAAAAAATCCGTGTGTTCGGGACGGAGATCCCCTTTTCCGTCCGAGCCGCAGAGACCAGTGGCCGGGGCAAGAGCATCTTTGCCCACGACAAGAACGGCAAGGTCGCCACCGCATACCGCTCGCTGACGAAGGAGGTGTTGGAGCTTGAGCGCAAAACCGAGAGATTTAGGGATGACGCCGCTCGATTACCTGTTCTCCACCGACGAGAGCCGTGCGGATGCGCAGCTTGAAAAGGTCGTCACGCTGAACCCCGCCGACATCTCCGACTTCCCCAACCATCCGTTCAAGGTCAAGCAGGACGAGGCTATGGCGGAGATGGTAGACAGCGTAAAGCAATACGGTGTGCTGGTGCCTGCCCTTGTCCGCCCCAAGGCTGATGGCGGCTATGAGATGGTCGCCGGTCATAGGCGAAAATGTGCGGCGACGCTGGCGGGAATCGCTGAGATACCTTGCATCATCCGCAATCTCACCGATGATGAAGCGACGATCATCATGGTGGACAGCAACTTGCAGCGAGAAACGATCTTACCGTCCGAAAAGGCATTTGCCTATAAGATGAAGCTGGAAGCCATGAAACGGCAAGCAGGCAGGCCGAGCAAGGAAAATCTGCGCCCACTGGGCCCAAATTTAATCGGGACGCGGTCTGACGAACAGTTGGCAAAAGATTCTCCCGATAGCGCACGACAAATTCAGCGGTATATCCGTCTGTCCGAGCTGATCCCATCGGTACTTGACATGGTGGACAGCGGCAAGATCGCTTTTCGTCCCGCCGTGGAGCTTTCCTACCTCTCCATAGAACAGCAGCAGAGCCTATATGACACGATGGAGTGCGAGGACTGCACACCGTCACTGGCGCAGGCTATCAAAATGAAAGAGTTCAGCCGGGGCGGAAAGCTAACGGAAGAAGTCATCCTCTCCATTATGCAGGAGGGAAAACCGAATCAGCGTGAGCAGTTCAAAATGCCGAAAGAGCGTATCAGCAAGTATTTTGCTCCGGGGACGCCCGCACAGAAAATTGAAGATACCATCATCAAGGCATTGGAGCTGTACCGCAGACGGGAGCGCCAGCGGGATATGGAACGATAGTTACTAACAAGGGGCAACTATGCCCTTTTCTATTGTGTGGTCAGTTTGCGTGACCGCCCCCCCTCTCCACACCTCCCCCCCCCTCAAGACTACCTGTACTCCCCGAAAAAAGAGATAAGCCCAAACAATGCTGCACCGAAAAACGGTGCATTTTTTATTTTTAGGAGGATTAAAAAATGAAAACAAAGAACTTCAAAAGACCAATTGCATTATTCCTCGCAGTGGTGTTGTGTGCCGCTATGCTGTTTAGCATGGGAACGACTGCATTTGCCGCAGGAGAAACGGAAGTTGTGTGCCTTATTGCGTTTCCCCGTGACGGAGATGCAAACTACAGCGGCGAGTGGGGTCATGGCAATCTGAACTTCATAAACGGCTGGTCAACGAAAGCATCTACTGTCACCCTAATTCGAGCCATGGGGCAGTATGACGGGAACATCTGCTACTGCATTGAGCCCGGCGTATCGCAGCAGCCTGGCGACAGTCTAACGAAAAAGGGAGAAGATTTTTGGGATAACTACCCCGCTGCCTATAATAAGACCATTTCTCCCGAGAATATAAAGCTGCTCATTGGGCGCATTTTTCAGTACGGTTATACAGGGCCGATCTCAGTATCCTGGCGCTCGCAAAATGACGGCGGCGACAAGCTGGCTAATGCCGTTGCCACGCAGCTTTTGATTTGGGAAACCGTAGTCGGCGAGCGTGATGCAGACTTCAACAAAGTCGGCACAAACGGCAAAAATGCCATTGCAGAGCAAGTCAGCGCAAAGCATCCCCTGTACAGCCAAATCATGAGCTATTACAGCTCCATTGCTTCAAGCGTTCAGCGCCATTCCCGCATCCCGAGCTTTCTTTCCAAAACCGCAGCAGGCGCACAGAGTGCATCACTTGAATGGAACGGCGAAGCCTATACTGTAACGCTTACAGACAAGAACGGTGTCCTCTCAGATTATTCGTTTTCCTCGTCTGACCCGGATATCAAATTCTCCGTCAAAGGAAATGAGCTAACAGTCTCCACTACCAAGACACTTAATGAGCCTGTTACCATCACTGCCGAGAAAAACAATTCACGCAGTAGCGGCGTTATTACCTGGACAGACGGTGTTTACGGCCCCAACGGAAAATTGCAGGATACCGTCACTTACGCACAGGCAGTCGCCGATCCCATAAAGGGGTATCTGAACATCAAGACAGCTTACTGTGAGATCCACGGGCTGAAAAAGGACGAGGACGGCAGCGGCCTTGCCGGTGCGCTGATTGGGCTGTTCCGTGCGGACTGTACCGAGTTTACGACGGAAAACGCCATTCTGACTGCCACCTCTGCCGAGGACGGCAGCTTTTCTTTTGCCCGTGTGCCTTATGGCAACTGGATCGTGCGGGAGATCGAAGCCCCGACCGGCTTTGTGCTGTCGGAGAAAACCTACCCCGTGACCGTCGATGCGGACGGTGCGGTGATCGAGGTGGAGATCGAAAACACCCGCATCCGTGGCACGGTACAGCTCACCAAGATCGACCGGGACTATCCCGACAACAAGCTAACGGGTGCGGAGTTCACCATTTACCGTGACAGCAACGGCAATAAGGAACTGGATACCGACGATGAACTGGTCGGCACGCTTACTGAAACCAGCATCGGCGTTTATGAACTGTCCGACTTGCTCTACGGCGGCTATTTTGTCAAGGAAACGAAAGCACCGGAGGGCTTCTATCTGGACGGCAACGCCTACTATTTCGAGATCACCGAGGACGGCAAGACCGTGACCGTGGAGAACGAGGCTGGAAAGGGCTTTGTCAATGCGCCGCAGGTCGGCTCCCTGAAAATCATCAAGACTTCCTCGGGCGGAAAAATTGAGGGCTTTTCGTTCCGAGTGACCGGTCCGAACGGATATGTCGGTGTATTCACCACCGACAAAAACGGCGAGATCATCATTGATGATCTCCGCATCGGTGAATATGTGGTGTCGGAGGTGTCGGACGGCGCATCTTCCGCCTATGTGCTGCCCGCCGACAAAACGGCATCCGTGTTTGAGGGCGCGGTAACGAAAGTGGAGATGCACAACGAACTCCTTGACACGCCGAAAACCGGTGACGACAGCAACCCCGCCCTGTGGCTTGCCCTGCTCGGCATTTCCGCTGCGGGCGTTGCCGCACTGGGCGTAGTCGGATTCAGAAAACGCAGAAAGGAGGGCGCGGAGTAATGGAGCTGAAAACTATTCTGGCGATCGGACTGGTCGCATTCATCGTCGGCGCTTTGATCTTCCTGAAGATCAGAGCCAAGAAGAAGTAAGCCTTGGGGCAGCGGGTTTCGCTGCCCCTTTTACATATCCCGAAAACAAAAAAGGAGGCAAAATTATGGTTCATTTCTTTGATTCGGACATAGCAAAAAATACGGAGTCAATGCGGCGGTGCTGGCCTGCTTCCTTTGGGATTGTATCGAGCAGAAAAGCACCGAGTCGCCGCAGCTCCACGAGGGCAAGGTCTGGGTGCGCTGTTCGGTGCAGATGATGACCGGCTTTTTCCCGTTCCTGTCCTACGACGAGATCCGCTACGCCCTGAAACAGCTGGTCAAGGGGTGGGTACTCACAAAAGGACGGTTCAACGAAAGCCGCTTCGATCGCACGAACTGGTACGCCTTTACCGAGTTCGGACAATTTCTGATGACAGAAAGCGAGGGACGGACGCAATGAAGGACGGCAGACACATTATTTGGAGCAACGACATTGACTACGACGACTGGCGGGAGGACTTGGAGGAGCAGTACCCCGACCTCACCGAAGCCGAGCGTATGGAGCTGATGTATGAGCTGAACGGCGACTATTTGGACGACGAGCGTTCCAATCTGGACATCCAGCTCTCCCACCCCATTCTCGTTGTCGGTGATCTGGGGCTTTGGCACGGCCGCCGCATGGGATATAAGGAAATTCCGAGCGGCAACATCCGGGACTGCCTTTACAGCGAACGGGACATGGATTACAGCACTTGGTATGTGGATAAAAACGGCGACTTCCGCTGCGAGGCCATCCATCACGACGGTACGAACCACTATCTTTACCGTGCCTATAAGGACGGTGTGAGCGACACGCAGATCGAGAACCTGAAAGAAAAACTCTACCGGGGCATTGCGACTCGTGCGGACATTACAAGAGTGACCCGCAGGCTGGGCGACGAGATCGCCCATGTTTATGGGTTTCCCATCCCCCGCAGGCAGGCACCGGTGCAGGAGCGATAACGGAGGCAGCTATGATGAATATATCAGATACAAGGGACTGCGCCTTTGAAGCCTTTATTACTAACCTCGACAAATACAACGAAGGCTTTTTGGTGGGCGAATGGGTGAAGTTTCCCGTAACCAATGAAGAAATGCAGACGGTTTTCCGGCGCATCGGCATCGGGCGGCGCTATGAGGAATGGTTCATCACCGACTATGACTGCCCGGATGCCGCCATCGGCAAGGTGCTCGGAGAATACGAAAGCCTGAGTGAACTGAACTATCTCGCCGGGCAGATCATGGAACTGCGGGAGAGCGACGATTTCTGGCAGGCGGTTTTGGACTTGGGCGAAGATACAGGCAGCGTACAGGAACTGATCAACCTGACCGAGAATTTGGACTGCTTTGATTATCTGCCCGGCGTGCGGAATGACTATGACCTCGGCTATTACTGGATCGAGGAAAGCGGCTGCTATGACACGAGCAACTTCGGCGCACTGGCAAACTATATCGACTATGAGGGCTTCGGGCGGGACATTCGGTATGAAGACGGCGGCGTATTCGGAGATAACGGCTATGTGCGGTCAAACGGCGGCCGTTTTGTGGACATCTACGACGGCGACATCGAGAATATCCCCGAAGAATACCGGATCAGTTCACCCGCCGTTCCCGCCCGCTCCGCAGTCCCACGGCAAGCAGAACAGCCGGAACGATAAAATTTGCACCTTTGATATTGTCTTACGGTTTGGGTATAGTATAATAAAAAAATAGATAAGGAAGTGAGCACCGTGAGCAACAGCTATTTTGACCTGCCATCCCGTATTGAGGATGCCTTTGCGGAGATCGACAGTGATATTGTGATGGATCTGCTGAATACCGGCGAGGACTACGCCGAACTTTCCGACCGTATGGATAAGCTGAAAACGCAGTGCCCCGTCATCGGCAAAATGAACGAGGGCAGCGGCGAGATCCGCATGACCGCAGAGGAGCATCGGGCGTATTTGAACTATCTGAACCTTGCCCGCAAATGGAGGACATGGAGCGGCAGCACATCTACTTCCGCGGACATACCGATGCCGTGGCCTACCTCAAGAAAATCAAAGCGATCTGACGCAGACGGCACGGAAACCCCGTGCCGTTTTCTGCATATACAGTCCCGCTATCTGCATATAAAACGGTCAAAGTATATGCAGATAACTACATAGCCGAGAGGTTTTCATTTTGAAAGCCCCTCGGCTATTTTTATGTCAGATTGGGGGTGAAACATATGCCATATATCCCGCCGGAGGCCGTTGCGCAGGCCCGTAAGATGTTTTTTTTGATTCAATATGAGGAAAGCGAAATGCATTAGAGCAAGTTAAACGACAAGCATGCCGAAATATAAGAAATTTTTCCAAAGCAAAACGCCGTGAATGAAACACGGCGTTTTGTAAAGAGTTAGGTTATGGATTCTTCCAGTTCGATGATCCCCAATTGTAAAAACGCAAGTGTGAGCATGGAGAACAGTCGAAAGCCTTGGCCAGACAAATACTCGGTCTCCTGTTTTGTGAATACTGCATGACTGGCTTCTGAAAACTCGTCTACGTCGAAAGCAATCTGCTCGCTTGAAAGGTATCGTAAAAATTCATCTGCCGCCTTTATCAGTGTTCCTTCCGAAATCTTGTTAATCTGAATGTCTGGATTCCCACCAATATATGCTTTGACGTCCTTTCCAAGCAAAAACTGAGGAACATTTGCTGTATCTCTGAAATTGGAGATGATATAGCTTTCTATGCTCGGATAACTCAAAAGCAGTTGTCCCGCTTTATAATCGTCATTGTCGTAGGGGTTGGTAAGCGAGAGAATGTACTTTTCAATCAATGCGGAATCAGTATTGGATTTGGGATCACGGTCAAACAGATAGTATATTGCCGACTGATCGACTGGGAACTGGTACTGATCACGCAACGTATCAAATACCTCATCAAGATAGGCTTCGTTTTCACTGATGTCACGAATATTACTTTCCTGCGTGTTGATAACGCCGACCTTTGAAAAGCGGTCATTGCTGCTTTCAAAATAAGTTGGCCTGTTTCTACGCTTTTCAACGTAGCTATATCCAAGAAGATTGCAGAAGATCTGCCTCAAAATCGAAAACTCTGTCCGGCTGCCTTCTACAATGAAGAGAACTCTTCCGATATGCTTATCTTTATTCAGCCTCATCGTTTACCTCTTTGTATTCAGGAAGCCCGCCAAAAACGCCGCTGACGTACATTTTCTCGATGTTCTGTGCAGAACGTGGCTGCTCAGATGAAAACCGTCTGACAGAACTCCCGTTTTTGTTTTGGAACTCCACCGAATACTCCTGATCCGGACGGAGAATAGAATTACTGAGCAGGTTCGTCGAATGGGAAACAAACAGCATTTGTGCATGACCGGATTTTTCCATGAAATATCTGACCAAGAGGTTCTCAAGTTCATTGTGGAATCCACTTGAAAACTCGTCGATCAGAAGCATTCCTCCGCTTTTGACCACAGTTAGGAATGCAGGAAGGATACGGAGAAGATTCTGATTGCCGAGAGATTCTTCCAAAAAGGGAATCGGGACATCGATACCTTTGCGCTTGAAGAAGATATACTTCTGATTTTCATTCTCTCCGGCAACCAGGCGCACATTGCCACCTTTGCTAACGTGGTCGTATTCAATGTTCTGTTCAAAATTGTACTCGTCGAAGAAACGGTTGATCGTTTCACAGCCGCCTTTTTCCAAATAATGGGCAACCGAAAGCTCCGTCGGCCCATAAGAAACGATTTGTCTGTCAAATATGTTGATATAGATAGAACGTTTTAGATAGTCCATCCATGCACTCAGAATAGAGTTGGATGCGAACTTTGTATTGAAGTACAGCGTTCTCAGAAATAGCGTATTCTTTCCGACATCCGTTTTGTCGTAGTTTACACCGTTTGGTTCGGCAATGTACGATTTAGCGGAAAGCCCCATTCTTTCGAGCATAAGCGTGTCATCAAGCCAGAGCTTTTCAGAAATCATATCTTTCTTTACATCTACCTCAAAGAAATATTTTACCGTTTTCCCTTCAATCAGGAATTCGTAGGAGAGAGAATAGCAGGGGCTATCTCCGAACATGCAGAGAAAAATACCGGAATTAAGATCCCGTTCAGAAAAGAGAAAATCAAGGAGCAGCTTTACCCCGAGGATGATCGTAGACTTACCGGAAGCGTTGGCACCAACAAAAATGCAGCCTTTTAGAACACCGTTATCTGCAACATTCTGCGGAAGAATCGTATAGTTGGTTTTGGCAAGGTCGATCGTGGTCTTATTTTTGAATGACTTGAAATTATCAAGCGTAATTTTAGAAAGCATACTATTGTCCTCCATAACGCATTTTATCTTGCGCTATTATTATACCACAAGGTGCGACGGAAATGCAACTATTTTGCGAGTTCTTTTTGTAAATACGTAAAAAAATTACGGCGTAAATGTGGGGCGCAATTTGATACCCTTATTTTTCAAAAGCAAACTTTCGAACGGAGTATAGCATTTCGCAAGAAATTAAAGCCTTGTATAAAAAGATATGAGTCGAAATTATAAGGTTTCTAAAAATACATAGCCGAGAGGTTTTCATCTTGAAAGCCCCTCGGCAATTTTTATGTCAGAACGGAGGTGAAACATATGCCATATATCCCGCCGGAGGTAGTAACGCGGGCGCGCGCGATGGATCTGCTAACCTATCTGCAAACTTATGAGCCGCAGGAGTTGGTGCATTTCGGGGGCGGCACCTACTGCACCCGTGAGCACGACAGCCTGAAGATCTCCAACGGCAAATGGTGCTGGTTTTCCCGTGGGATCGGCGGCTATTCTGCGCTGGACTATCTCATTAAGGTCAAAGAGATGCCCTTTACGAAGGCGGTCGAAACCATCATGGGAAATCTTGCGGCGGCACCGCCTGCCTTTGCCCCGTCTCCGAAAGCGTCGAAAGAAAAGGTACTGCTTTTGCCGCGGGCCA
>OGXW01000428.1_pt1 | contig 31457 bp, 25 predicted proteins | sample 1576341 | NCBI WGS metagenome assembly OGXW01 (sample SAMEA3541592, study PRJEB24748) | human gut metagenome | biome: human gut; feature: human-associated habitat; material: faeces | place: China | collected 2012
TTTGGCTTGTATGTCTCGGGATTTTGACATATTCATGTCAAAACACCTCGCGGGATAGTGGCAACTGAATAGTTACCCTGCAACATCTATTATATGTCTCTTTTCCTTACTTCTGCAACCAGAAACACCCAATCCTGCCTCGCCTGTCATGCAAAAAAGCCGGAAACCGGTCTTACCTTCCCGGATTCCGACTCTTCTTTTGTACTTTCTGCTTTACTCTCTCACCCAGCACTCCCGGATCTCGGCGATGTACATGGTATGATAATCTTTTTCCGGATACCATCTTTCATCTTCTTCCGGTTCATAGAAGTTTTCCGGTTTGATCTCGTCATGGTAAAGCTTTCTGCATACCAGCACCTGTGTAGCCTCTTCAAATCCCGGCTGACCGTCTACTTCTGTCAGATGCAGGCCGGACTGTTCGATCTTGTCCGGGACATCTTTGCCGGAGACTTTGCCGAGGTAGCCCAGCTCTTTCATGTGCCCGCCACCGAAGAAGCTGATGGTAAATGTATCACCTGCATCTACGAACTCTTTGGTGTGACGCTGTGGGCGGATATATACTGTTGCCACATTCTTACCCCACAGAACGCCGATGCCGCCCCAGGAAGCGGTCATTGTATTGGCTTTGCCGTCTTTTGCTGCGGAGATCAGCATCCATTCGGAACCGATCTTCTCAAAAGGTTTCATCTCTAGTGTTTTCACATCCACTTTTTTAAATCCCATCGTTTCTGTCCTTCTTTCTATAACACAGAAGGTAACCGCAAGCTGCTGCCCCGGTTACCTTCTTTTTTCAGTAACTGCCTCATTTTTCACAGCTACTGTTATTATACTATTTTCTGCCGACATCGCAAAGCTATTTCTGCGATATTTTTGCCTGTTCTTTTTTTGCCTGTTCTTTTTTTGCCTGTTCTTTTTTTGCCTGTTTCTTCTCATCCGCCGAATCCAGCACTCCTCCGATGATCTGTAACAGAATCGCGAGTCCGATCAGACTTCCCGCTGCAATCTTACCATGGAAAGTCACAAAAAATGCAAGTACCCGTCCCAGCACCGGAACAGAATATACTACCTTTCCGATATAATAATCATAGCCCACCGGATACAGATCTTCTTTTTCATTTGCATCACCCTTGGTGTGGATCTGACCGGTTACAATATCATTCTTGATAACCCTGTGTGTGATGATCGCTCCCGTATCCATAGAACTGTAGAATGCGATCACATCATCTGTCTTCGCATCCTCCGGTGCTCCCGGCTGTACATAAACCAGACTTCCCACCGGTATCGCCGGCTCCATACTTCCACTGATGACTGTATAGATCTCATACCCGAAGACCCGCGGAAGAGTTAATGGCAGACATACAAGAATCACCGCCACCAGACAGACCGTTCCGAATATCTTACAGATTCGGGCACATCCTGCCAGTGCCCCTCTTTTTTCTTTCTTCTTTTTTCCCATATCCTGTACCAGAACCGATACCTGCCCGAAAATCACCTTATGACAGGTTCTGATCATCCTTTGCATTATTCAGACTTCTGACAGACTTCACGTTGTACCGGATCTCATACATGGTATTTTTCTTCCGGAACTGTGCATCGATGCGTTTCTGGATCTCCTGACAATCCTCCGGTTTTGTATTGATCAGAAGCACCAGATACTGTCCCCTCCCGTAACGGGTAACTACGTCCCCCGCACGAATACTTCTGCAGATACTTTCCCATATATACCGTGACAGTACCTCTGCACATTCATCGGATCTGATGGGATGTTCCTCCATATCCGTTAAAGTACATAACATCAGCTGCACCTGTTGTCCGCTTCGCTCTATCATACGTGCAACCATATGATAAATCTCCCGGAACACCACCCAGTTACACTGATACGGCTCCTGCACCTTTTCCAGCCGTTCTGTCATATTCTCCTGTATATTATCCAGTATATCATACGGATGGTCAAGCTGTTCTTGCATTTTTCTCCGGAAATCCTTTAATTTGACCAGTTCTTCTTCCATATAGACCTGCCGATACTTTTCCATGGTTTCCCCATACAGAATCTCTACCTGTTCCGTTCTTCCCATACCGGTCAGTGCCTCGAGCACCAGAAGTTCCCCTCCCTCATATGGCACTGCTTTCGATACATGCCGGCCCAGCTTCTCCAGCTGGATATACGCCTTCTTTGTCCGCAGAAGTTCCGCCATATATTTCACCAGCTTCCGGAACATGGTTTGATAACGCTCCCGTTCCGCTTTTACCCAGCCTTCCTGCGCGGAACCCTTAAGAAAGGCACCTTTATACAGCAAAACAGCCTTCCAGCACAGCTCAAGCTGTTCCTCCCAGTCCACTGCCCTGCATGCTCTGCTGCAATATTCTTCAAATACCTGCGCGTCCTCTTCAAACGGAATCTCTTTGTTCCAATAAAATCTTCCTCTTCTGGAAATAATATATTTTCCTTTCGGAAGACCTGTCTGTTCCAGTTTCTTTCTGATATTATAGATCAGACTGTGGATCGCATGATTCGCATCGTCCAATGTCCGTTCACCAAACAAAACCTTCTCCAGATGTTCCCGGCTGATCCCCTTTTCTCCGCTATGGAAAATCAACTGCAACACCTGTGCAAACTGTGTCTCTTTTTTCTTCTTTGCGATCAAAGATATCCCCTGGTATTCCAGGGAAAAATCACCGAACATTTTTACATACAAAACCTGTTGTGTCTTCAATTTTTTGTTCTTCATACACGTTCCACATGTTTGCATACTTGGGTCTGCTTCCTCCTAAGACAACCGCTTTCCTGCCTTATATTACACTTTCACGGAAAATATGATTTTCGTTCCTTCCGCGAAATATACATGCATATTCTAATACAATAACATATAAAGAAAGCAAGCTTTCTTTATATGTTATTGTATACAAAATACCCTTCGCGTTACTGTTCAGTCCGTGTAATAAAAAACTGCCGTATGGAGTTTTGTTTTTACTCCATACAGCAGTTTCACTGTTCTTTCCACTGTCTGATTATCTGTGTACACGTTTTCTGACGATCACAATACCTGCTGCCAGTGCTGCAAGTGCTGCTACGCCGATACCAACGCCGGCTACCAGAGGAAGGCTCTTCTTTACTTCCTTGTTGCCATCCAGGTCTTTGTCACTCTTCGGTACATCCTCATCGTCCAGATCTTTCAGATCCTGGTCTGCTCTTGGTGTCTCTTCATCACCGATGGTGGTGGTGTCTTCGCTACCCTGTGCATCCTGATTGGTTCCGGCATTCTCAGTACCCTCTGCACCCTGATTATCTGTCACATTGCCAGGTCCGCCATTGCCGGTTCCGCCTGTGGCATCTGTGCCCTGTGCATCACCGTTTCCGGTGGTTGTGCCTGCTGCGTTACCGCCATTGGCATTGGTTCCTGTGCCACCGGTTGTGCCTGTAGTTCCACCGGTAGTTCCGGTAGTACCACCGGTTGTAGTTGTTGTACCTCCCGGTACGGTAACTGTCTGCTCGGTGGTGTTGGTGACGGTCTGTCCCGGTGTTGTCACGGTTACAGTCTCATATGGCAGATAATTAAAGGTAAATACATTCTCTGCTGCATTGGCAGATAAGGTCTTGGTCAGGTTTCTGTACTCCGGTGTGTAACCATCGATATAGGTATATGCAACCACCGGTTTGTCACCTACATTACCATAGAAGGTCTGGCTGTCTGCCAGCTTGTTGCCGTTGGCATCCTGATAATTGATGGTGTAAGCTACCTGATTGCCTTTGATTCCGTATGCTACTACGTATTCCTGGTCTTCTTTCACATCAAATGAAAGTGTATTCAGTTTTTCACTATTATCACGTCCGCTTTCTTTAATTCCACGAACATAATACTTGCTGTTACTACCCAGCGAAACTGAGGTTAATAGTTCTGACATATTTACCGAATCATTTGGATTCAGTTTGTCTATTACAATAGCACTCTTATCATCGCTAATAGAAACTGTAGCATTATTTCCGTTTACCAGATTTCCCGGTATACCTGTAAATGTTCCCTGTTTGCCGCTGTAAATTGTTACCTTATACGTATAATCCTCTGCCTTAACACTCACAGGAACCGATCCAAGCAGAAAACAAAAGGCCAGAAGAACTGTGGCTATCTTATACATTTTTTTCATCTCTGACCCTCTCCTTTCTCCTCTTTTCGCTTCTTGATCAGTACCACTGCCAGGATCAGAAGGATCACACCGCTTGCCAGCGCTACCGCACTGATGGCAAGGATCTGAGTGGTATCACCTGTTTTCGGGGATCTCACAACATTCTTTGTCGGTGTCTGCACTGTCTTGGTTACTGTCTTATTGACAACTTTATTTTCGCCCTTCTTCGTTACGGTTGTTACCGTCACCGGATCGGCTGCGAAGCTCATCTGAAGACTTGCCAGTGTATCCTGATAATCATTACCCTGTGTCTCACCGTCCAGCTTTACTGTCAGATGGACAGAAGCTACATCGCCTTTGGAGAGGCGATCCAGATACAGATACTTCTCCAGTGCATCGGTAGCCTGGTGAAGACCTTCACCCTTCGTGGCATCCTCACCGCCTACGGTTTCGCTGTCGTATAATACGGTTTCCTTCTTATCCGGTCCCACATAAGTCAGCTTGTAACCATATGCGCCGCCTTCTGCGATGCTCTGGCTGTCTTCCAGAGATTTTAATACTTCGTTGGTCATATACCAGTCTGCATCTTTCTCACTGGTGTTCTTCAGTCCTACCTGAAGTTCCATGGTATCTCCCGGCTGTAACTGGAAGATATCTTTCTTCATGTCTGCGGAAGTAAAATTACTGCTCATCTTGGAGCCGTTGAATTCTACCTTCCAGTCAGAACCGCCCTGCAACGTCTCTGCAAATGCTGTTGTATGTATGCCTACGGCCATGACCGCTGCCATGGCAAGGCACAAAATTTTCTTTTTCATATTTTGCACCTCCTATCGTAAGCTGATATTGCCATTGCCGTCTACGTCTACATCCACACCCCAGGCACTCTTGATGGCATCCTGTGCGTTGTGCGTCTGTACTGCGTCTGCTTCGGCTTCAAGTTGGAAATTATAACCATCGTATGCGTAGGTTGTGGTGATGGTTTTATAACCATCCTCTTCCTTCACATCCTGTGTTACCTTTGTGGCGATGCTCTTGTCGATGGTTAAGGTATCACTCAGAGCCGGTGTGCTTTTACCTGCCGGAAGAATACCTGTGTAATAAAGAATGGTTCTCTCTTTTGTAGATGCATTCTTGTCGATCACCCAGCCACTTCCCTCTTTCAGATTCAGATTCAAATCGATCAGATCCGGGGAAAGAGTGGTATCTTTCACACCTTCTTTGTCTGTCCAGCTCTTCTTGATGATTACTCTGACATAACTGTCGATGGAACCGCTGTTGGTTACCTTAAGTGCTTCATCGTACTGCTTTCCGGGTACGATCTTTTCTTCTTTCAAACCTGTCAGCAGATCGCCTGTTGCCTCATCCCATTTTCCATTTGAAATATAATTTCTTTTACTGATTTTAGTATAACTTTTGCCTTTATCATTACTTTCTTCTAGGCTGACACCGATTTTGGAAACCTCCACCTGTGCGCCATAGTTCTCACTGTAATAAGTCAATGCCGCTCTGGCACTTCCCACCGTACTTCCTGCCAGCAATACCACAGAAGCGGAAAGAAGAGCCACGGTCAGTCCCCCAAGGGGCATTCTCTTTTTCTTACTCATCTCTCACCCTCCTATTCTCCGGCTGTCTCGCTGGTATCAGCGATCTGTGTCCAGTCTGCGTACGGTTCGTTCTTTTCATTATATAAAACCTTTGTGGATTCCTGAACGACAACTACATTAAAACTGTCTTTTGTATCCTTGCTGTCGATCTTGATATCCAGAACCGAACTGCTCTCTCCCGGAGCGACCGGCTCACTGTAATAATAATAACCATCCTCTCCCGGTGTCCACTTTCCATCGGAATCACTGTACTGCAGGCCATCCTGATATTTTTCTCCTGCCAGCGCTTTCACACGGACAAAACAAGCAAAATCACCGGTATTCTTCACGGTCACATGTTTGGTCCAGTTACTGAATTCCTCTGTAGGCTTTGTCTCCGTAAATCCCATATTCAGGGTTACATTACCGGAAGCCTCCGCATACGTGGTAAAATACGCCATCGCTGTTCCTGCGCTGATCCCCGCTGTCAGTGTCAGGGCTGCGGCTGCAAGGCAAAGACTTTTTTTACTTAATTTTCTCATATCCTGCACCCCTTTCCCTAATTGGCACTGGCGGGTTCATCTGTCTGCTGTTCCCAGCTCCACTCGCCGTCCTTATTCTCAAAATGATTCACAATACCGGTTCCCGGAATCAGTTTTCCGTTGTACGTATTGGTAAAGCTTACACTTGCCGGATGATCTGTAACTCCCTCGGCAACGATCACTGTTTCCTGTGTGTCACCGGAAGTATTGGTGTAGCTTCCGCCTGCGTACACTTCTTTTACGGTAACTGTTGTTCCTGCCGGAAGATGTTTCACCAGAACTGATTTTGTTCCTGCCTGGTTGAAATTGATAGAAACTACATCGCTGTAGACCTGCTCACCGTTTCTGGTGCCTTCTACCTGGAAGACGAAGAGTGCATCCTTAAGGGAAGCATTGTACTCTGTCAGATTCTTAACAATCTCCAGATTCCCGTAACGCTGTGTCTGCTGCGGCTTCATACCGGTTGTCACATCGTACACCCACTTGTCATCCGGGTTTTCTTTGGAATAATAGTTATTCGGCAGAGATACCAGATACGGAGTGAAATCATAAGTATATTCACTGGTCTGTACGGTCTCGGCCTGCACCAGATACATACCTGTTTCCAGATCACTGATCACACCGGTGGATTCTGCTGCACCTGCCGGTTTTGCAACCTGCACTTTTTTAGTTGGTGCTGTTCCCTTATCTGTTACGATCTGCATAGCTTTCTCAGCCATCTGCGCCCATTCCTCCGCGGATGTGGTACTGCTTATATTCTCCAGTCCCAGACCGGCAAAGTCCGCATAGCCTGTTGTATCATACTGTGCTTCTTCTGTAATGTCCGCTACCTTGTACACATCCACCGGAATCTCCAGGCTACGAAGTTCATCGAACTCCGTGCCGTCCAATGTAAATGTAAGAGAACACTCCCTGTCTGTTTCTACTCCAAGAGCACCATATACACTGGATAAACCGGCTGCTGATAAAACAGTTATGGCTGCAAGGGTCAGCGCCCCTGCGGTTTTTATTCTCTTTTTCATAGTCACCTCTATCCCTCCTTCGACATATCGTCTGTTTTACCGGATCCTTTCTTGCCTTTCCGGTCAAACAGGAACTTCATGATCAGTATCACAAGCAATGTCACTGCTAATCCTAAGATTAAGTATAACATATAATAATTCTGGATGGCACGTAACATGCTGTCCACCGGTGTATTTTCCACTTCCTCTTCGCCTTCATAAGGAACTCTGGTTCCCCGAACCAGCAACCGGTGGGAGTTTACACCATATGGGGTACAGGTAAATAATGTCACCTGGTCTTTCCCCTCCTGGATCTGCAGTGCCTCCTCCAGTGTCTCATGATCGTCTTTATCTACCATATCCAGAATCTGATCTACCTGATACGCCATAGTCTCATCCAGTACATGGATATAAAACATATCCCCCTGCTTCAACTGGTCGATATCCGTAAATAATCTGGCTGCCGGAAGCCCTCTGTGAGCGGCAAGTACACTGTGGGTACTCTCTCCGCCGATGGGAAGGGATGTGCCGTTCATATGACCGATCCCCGTCTGTAAAACATCCTCCGCGGTTCCGTGGTAGATGGCAAGCTTGATATTGATCTTCGGGATGGAGAGATACCCCATCACGCCATCACCTGCCACATTCAGAACCTTCCAGTAATCTGTGTCCTTCATGTCCACATCATCACTGCCGAACACATCACCATATATATTATTCTGTACCAGAGTACTGTCGAACTCTCTCGCCGCTTCCCACTCTTTCGTGTAATCCTCCGGCTGCATATCGCTGACCACCTGCTCATAATTGCTGATCAGCCGGCTCTGCCGGTAGGTATTCCACTGGTTGGATACCGTGGGGTAAGCAAGGATTCCAAACCCTATCAAAAACAACAGACCGAAGAGAATTCCTGATATTTTTCTTTTCATCTTATTCCTCTTTCCGGTCAGAAACATCGTTCTTTGTCACGTCTGTTGCTGCCTGCTTTGCTGCTATTTTTTTCTTATACCGCTTGTCATACTGCCATAAGAAAATGATCAATACTGCGGTTACCGCCAAGCCGACCAGTACCCAGAGCAGATAATTGGTATACAGGCTCATCGGTGATTCTTTCTCTTCTTCCTTGATGGTCTCCTCCTCGTATGGTACCCGGTGACCTCTTACCAGAAGACGTTTCGTGTTGACCGCGTATGGAGTACAGGTCAGAAGAGTTACCAGATCCTGTCCCGGCTCCACTGCCAGATCACTGGTATTCTCCGGTTCCACGATATGAATCTGATCCACTTCGTAGCAAAGTGTCTGATCCAGTACACGGATCAGAAAATGATCTCCGTCTTCCAGCTGATCCAGGTCTGTGAAAAGACTGGCACTTGGAAGACCGCGGTGTGCAGAGATTACAGAATGGGTATTCTCGCCACCTACCGGAAGGGAACTTCCTTCCAGATGACCGGCTCCTTTGCTGAGTACTTCTTCCGAAGTGGTGTGGAAGATCGGGATCTTGATATTGATCTTCGGCACTTCCACATATCCCATCATCTCATCTGTCAGGATGTTCAGACAGGACATATATTCCTCACCGGGCTTATCGGATGCTGCTGCGATTGCGAAAGAATCGGGAAGGATGCTTGGAAGAAGCGACTGGTTATAAGCATTGGCCCGCTCCCATTCCTTTTCATAATTAATGGTTCCTTTCCTTGATTCGTCCTTCACTACAGTCTCATACTCTGAGATCAGTTTGCTCTGTCTGTAGTTATTCCACTGGTTTGCCACCAGCGGATACAGCAACAAGGACAAACCGGCTAAAAACAAAATTCCTGCTAATATAATTGATAATTTTTTCTTCATCCGGGCTCTCCTTACTGTTGTATCTTATTCAACTTTTATGCTAAAAACTATATGCTGTTATGTAATGCTTTTTTATCAAAAACGGGGCGGGCGAGCCGCCCCGTTTTCATGGGTTCTTCCGTTCCTCATAAGAGTGTACGGGGTTCCTTATTGTTCATTATTTCTGAGTTTTTCTTCTTGTTGCGAAGAACAGACCAGCTGCTACGATCATGATCGCGCAACCTCCGATTGTGAAGATTGTTGTACCGATACCACCGGTGGATGGCAGAGCGTTAAGTTTGGTATCTGTCATGGAAGTCTTAGCTGTAAGGACTGCAGCTGCTTTACCGCCTTCTACTGCTAATGTTGCTTTAGACTGATCCTGATTTACAGAATATCCTTTTGGAGCTGTTTTCTCTTTAAAGTAGTATGTTCCAATATCAAGACCCTGAACTTTTACTGTACCGTCTGTTGTAGTGAAAACTTCTGTTAAATCACCTTCTGGATCGTATTTGTATACGCCATCAGCGAGTTTTTTGAATGTTAAAGCAACAGATTCTTTGCTATCTTTTCTTACTTCAAAACCGGCCTTTGCAAGTTTAACATCATTTTCACCAGTCTTTGTTAATGTAATATTACCCTGATAAACATTGATTTCTGTACTTCCGAAATCTGCTGTTCCTTTATGTCCTGCTGTAGCTTTGTTCGTGATAATGTCATTTTCAGATGTTACTTTTACTTTGTAAGTAATTACTACTTCTTTTCCGGCATTACTATTAGCATCATTAATCATGCTATCTAAGTTTACACTGAATTTTGTTGTTTCCCAAGTAATCGGATATGTTTCTGTAACATCTTTTCCGTTAAGAGTGATTGTTGCTTCTTCCTTATTCGTATATTCAGCACCTGTTAATTCATCATATGCCCAGAAAGTTTTATCAGCATCTGTTGGTGCGATAAATGGAACGTTTGTTGTTACTTTATAAGTAAGGATAGCGCCAGTTGCTACTACATTATCTGTATCAACTGCTTCTTTTTCTACTTTGATTGATGTTTTCTTTGCTGTAAGTTTTGCATCTACTAAAGATGGATAATCATATTTTACGTCACCTGCTTCTCCAGTGATAGTAACTTCACCAAATCCAATATACGCACTCATCAGGTTATAAGTATAACCCGCTTCTGCTGCTTTCACAAGATAAACACCTGCTGCATCTACAGACTGTGGATTTGTCATAGGTACAAATGTTACACTATTTGCTGCACTTGCCTGTGCTGCACCTAATTTGTTTGCATCAACGTTCTCAGCTGGAATCATTGCCTCAATCGCTGCCTGCGCATCTACTACTCCAAACGCTGTCATATACGCCTGAGCAACGGCTTTATTTACGAAGTTCCATCCGGTTTTTGTCGACTGATCCGCTTTAATTACCTGTGCGTAAGTTAATGTTGCACTACCTGCATTATCTACTGTAATGGTTGCAGTATCTTTTGTTGCTGCGAATGTCGGTACGCTCATAGCCAGTACCATTACCATCGCCATAATCACTGATAAGATTCTTTTCACTTTACTCATATGATTTTCTCCTTTTCTTTTTTTCCTCTCTTTTATTTTCAGTGCCATTCTCTTCTTTTATTTGCACTGGAAATCATTGTTGTGGCTCGGAGGCCACTGAAATATTAAGTTTCCTTATTTTTTCAGCACCTCCTTGCCTTTCATCTTGTATATGATCAGAATACCTGCGAACATCAGCAGGATTCCACTCATCATGATGTTGAAGATTCCGGTGTGACCGGTGGATGGAAGATCGTAAACTACTTCGTTTTTGAAGTACAGGTGGAGTGTTTCGTCTGATTCGGTAATCTCACTCTTCTCAATTTCACTTTGAGACTTATTTGTGGTATAGCTTACAAGACTTCCACCTTTTGTTATTTTAATAGTCCACTCCTCATCGCTTAATACATAACCTGTAGGAGCTTTTGTCTCTTTGAGTGTATATTCACCCTTTTCAAGACTTGTCACGACATTTCCATCTTTTTTCCAGATAATTTTTCCAGTATTATCTGATGTACCGGTATATACCTTTTCTCCGTCTTTCTTTAAGGCAAACTCTGCACCCTGCAGGTGAACATCATTTCCGCTAGTGCTGACTTTTACAATATCCCAGGCTGTCGTTGCCTTTTCATTCGTAAAGGTAACGCTTCCAAGAGTTCCTCCATCCTTTGGGTTGTAGGTGTTATTTTTTATAACATCTACATCTTTATCATCACTACCAGCTGTTTTCTCATACCCAAGTTTGAATGTGACACTCTCATTCTGAGTATCAGAAGTATTTCTACAGTTTGTACTGTCACCAACCTGATAATCAGTCAATACATATCCATTGGAATCTTCTTCACTTACGGTATAAGTTCCACGAGGCAGATTCTTTAATTCATCACCAACATATGTGGCTTCATCCGAATTTGCCGGAACCGTAATTGAAACCTTCTTGATTTCTTCTCCAGACTTGTTTTTAATACTGAAGTTGAATGTACAATCAGTATCCAGTGTACCTTCCAGTTTTTTCGTGATCTGGATTTCACCTGATATAACTTTAATTGTATAAACACCATACAGTTTTGCTGAATCTTGTTCATTTACTGCATCTACAATATGATCTGCATCACCGGCTATCTTGCCGTTAGTATTTGCAGTACTTTTGATTGACGGTTCTCCAGCATTATAACTTACCTTCAGATAATATGTAGCATCCCCATCTGCGGTTAAATTTGCAACATCAGTTGTGCATTCCGGATCACTGTACCATTTGATTGTGAAACTATCTTTCGAAATATTGTATTTAGTAGTATTTCCTGCAAGATCAAACATTTCATTCAATACAGTGCTTGTATCCGGAAGGCTATCACCTTTATAGATTGTAACTGCTTTGTCTTTAACCTTCAGTTCGGCTTTTACATTTACCTTAGGCTGTGGAAGAACTGCGTCTCCATATCCGGTAGAGATTTTGGAATCTGGTGAAATATTGGTAGCTACATTGTTTCCGCCGATATAGTCATCTTTGGCTTTTACAGTAATTGACTTATTCCAACTTCCATTCTTACTATTCGGAATTGTCTGTTCATTCCAAACAATGTACTGATTACCAGTAGTTTTATCATAATATACCGTTCCACCATTCTTTAACGTGATACCATTATCAATTCCAGGATAATCGGAAGTAATTGAATTTCCAGAATCATCCAGTATAATAAATCTAGGATCGATCACATCTTTTATCTGGGCATTCTTCATATCCTGATAGTGTGTTATGGTTGTCTGGATATTTTTGAAAATAGTTTTCAATCCTTCAATATTCGAAGCAGAATATGCACAGCCTTCAGATGCGATTTCATCTTCCAACCATTTCTTGGTTTTATCAGTAAGCTTCAAGCCAATTGTGTAAACGGTAATGCCTTTTTCTTTGAGCTTTTCAGCTTGCAATTCAGACTTTTCTCTATCATTATCATCGGACGGATCTCCATCTGTGAATAAGATCACATAACGTGGGACGTTTTCTTGCTTGTTGCTTTCTAGTTGTTCCAATGCAAGATTTAAACCAAGCTGTGGAGATGTTCCACCTGATGCGTAGATACTACTGATTTTCTTCACTAAGTTGTCTTTGTTACTTCCAATTGTTGTGAGGCCATTCACAAGATTTCCAACTGAATTAAATGTTGCTATACCGATTCTGCTCTTGGCAGAAGAAGCTGCCATTGATGTAGTGAAAGCAGAAGCTGCTTCCTTTAAGCCGGTTAAACTACTATCAATCGTATAAACCTTTGTTGTCGCGTTATCTGAAATTGTTTGCCATGAAGTACCATTATAATACATCCAATTTCCATTAAGATATATCATTGGTTGTTTTGCATTTTCATAAGACCAATTTTTATAGTTGACATTCACAATTTCTTTGCCGTAATAATAAACCTTGGTTGTATCTAAAGAATCTTTACAGCTCTTATATTCTCCGACACGCTTAAACCCACTAGAATCATAATCTTCATCGTCATACAACATACTACCCGATGTATCAAAAACCATCATTACATCTGCTACCGCAGCCTGTTCTGTCGAAGTAGTTGATGTTAATTTGGAAGCTGCAGTAATATCAATCTGATAGGTACGTTTATCCCAATCGATTACCTTTGCTGTCTTATTATAGTCAAGCGAACTGTTTATCAGTTCTTCTTTTGTCATGTTCAGGATCTGGTAATAAGATCCTTCTTTGCCTGTATATGGTGTGGTTCCATCCGACAGATATAAGGTTGCTATAGCTGTATTGTTGCTGTCTAATTCAACTTTTACAATCCAGCTGTCCAAGGACGGAATATATCCGCTAGGTGCAGCATCTTCACGTAATGTATAAGTTCCTACGCGAAGTTTGGTAAATTTCACATTACCATTTTCTCCTACGGAACTTGCAGTCTGCGTTTCGCCTGTTTCATCATTTACTAAAGTAAATCTGGCACCCTCTAATCCTTTGTTCTCTTTGTTAACCTTTTGAAGGTTCAATTCAGCCATCGGAACCTGACTAACTTCCGCTATACTTGCTGACGGAAGGGTGAATTTCATCTTACAATTTGATTCTCCGGCACCTCGTTCCATGTACAGAACGGTTAATGTACGTTCTTTTTCTTTTTCTTCAGGAGTAAGCTCATCAGCTGTTTTTCCTAATTCATCCCATATATCAACAGTTCCGCTAACTGCCTGATGAATTCCACCAAGATCCAGAACCACTTTACCATTGAGCAACACCCATAAATCATCATCTCCGGTAAATTCATAATTCATCGGTCCTACATAATCGCCGATCTTAAACGAAACATCATACCGCATTCCAAAGAAATAATTTTGTGCTGTTTCGGAGTTTTCATAGCTGAGCTTCCGTTCACCTTCCAACGGATAAAAATTAGCTCCTGCGGTATCAAGTATGTTACCTTCTTGGTCTTTCACATTTTCTAACGTGTAGGTATCTCCCTTTTGGTCAAAACCCAGCTTTAAATCTCTGTAAACTTTTCGAAGATATCTGGTTTCCTTAAAGATACCGTATTTTTTTACGGTATAAGTAGCATCCGAGTCCTTGAAGAAACCTGGTTCCGGATAATTAAATTCAACCTCACCTTTCTCATTCAACCCTTTGACAATGCCTTTTACAACGTCCTTACCATTCGTATATTTATTGGCATCATGGGAACCAATTGGAATCTCATATTGGTACTGCGAATAGTTTTGTGAGTAAGTTCCTGCTGTTAATTTTTTTCCACCTTTTGGGGCCTCACCAAGCATATTAAACGAATAATATGTATTTTCTTTGTCTGTTGCAGCTTTTACAGTATAATCATAAAATGTTGTAGCGCCATCGAACTCCTTATTTTTAGGAGTGTAATATACTTTAATCGTACAATCTTTGGTAACTGAAAGTTCCTTCTCAGTATCTACCGGCGTTGTTGTTTCAGTTCCGTCTGTGCCCTTTTCTACTTTCGTAACGCTTGTAACGTCCCAATTTGTTGCTTTCGTATAATCGTTGATTTTTCCTCCGATTGGAAGTTTCAATACATCATCTGCATATATCTTTTCGTTGGCTGTTTTATCATAGTGCTCTATGGTAACAGTAACTTCTGCTCCACCTTTCTGTACAATGACATATTTTGAAAAATGCGGAGCATCGAATACAACTTTTCCTTCTCCATCAACAACACCGTTCATGTCTTCCGCTACATTATTGTCAGCCACATGCAGTACTGCCGCATCCTCACCGGATGTGATCTCCGGAGTGTCTACACTGACCTGAACCGGAGTGGTTGGCTGAACTTCCGAACCGTTTACCAGGAATTTGATATCGTAGGAGAAGATATTCTTGATGGAAAACTGTTCTTCGATCGCTTTTTCTTCTACTGCTTTTTCGATTTCCTTTACTTCGTCTTCTGCAGTGATCTCTGTTACGGAAAGCTGTGCGTCTGCGGGAAGTGCTCCTGCTTCTGCGGTTACGTTAACGGTTGTGTTTCCAACAACCTGACTCCATGTGAACTGCTGGTTTTCAGCTTCCGCCTGTGTTGCATCTTCCTCAGGAGTTTCCGCTGTAGCATTTTCTGTTGTGGGAGCTGTCTCCTCGGTCGGTGCAGCTGCAGGTTCCTGGGCTGCCGGTGTCTCTGCTGCAGGTGCTTCTGTTGTCGGCTGTTCTGCTGCAGGTGCTTCCGCTGTCGGCTGTTCTGCTGCAGGTGTTTCCGCTGTCGGCTGTTCTGCCGGAACTGCGGCGGTTGTTTCCGGTTCTGCGACCGGTTCTTCGGCGACTTGCTCCACCGGTGCGGTTTGCTCCTCGGCTACTGCCTGGCCTTCATCTGCTGCGTAGGCAGCCACGTCCATGTCATCGGCAACGGCTTCGTCCTGAGTCTGTACTTCCGCTTCCTGTGGGTATTCGGCCTGTCCGGTCTCGGATGCGAATATGAAGCTGCTGTTGCTTATGGCAACGACCATGCAAAGCACCAATGCCAGAAGTCTTTTTTTATTTCTACTTTTCATGGTTTTCTCCCTCCTCTTCATCCAAAGCACTCTCTATCAGTTTTAATAATTCTAAAGCGCTGCGGAACTGCTGCTTTTCTTTTTTTTCCACCCAGGTCACCGAACCCTGCCAGGTGGCATTCTGCCTGTTGTAGATATTTAAGATAAAGGTCTCCGTCTTTTTCGTAGAATCGCTCACAGCTGTTCCACCTCCTTCTGTACTCTGTTTTTATATATGTATTATAATAGACGCACCATTACTAAAAGCATTACAGTCATTATATATTTAGTGTTTTTTTTATTTTTCTTGGATTCTGTAACGTTTTGTGATATCGGTGCGGATTCTGTACCCTGCCGGCGTAATTATGTCCGCCTGCGGTTGCTATATGTGGAATCTGCTGTATCTTCATGGATTCGTCCGTTTCTCTGACGGTTTTTTGCCTCATTACTTATATTGTATGTGGGATTTTATGGTTTATGACAGGGTTTTTGAGATCGGTCCGGTGGATCCTATTATATATAGAAGAAACTCGTTTTTTATTACTCTTTCATTTTGTTCCGATCTGTGATGGAATTACCCGGATGTGAAATGTAATACTTTTTGATGTTTTCCGCCTGTAAAGTAAAAAGCAGGAATCCTTATCTTTCCTAAGAGTTCCTGCTTTTTTCTGTACTTTTATTTTCTTCCCAGTATGGCATCCATCTCGATGATCAGTTCCAGGACACTGCAGAATTCCATCTCCTGATGTCCTTCTTTCCATGCAAGGATGCCCTGCCAGGTGGCGTTCTGGCGGTATTTGACAAAGATGTGGAAGGTGGCGCAGATGCCGCTTTGTTCCATCAGCTGCTGATATTCCACACTTTTTTCATGTAATTTCTCCATCGCACGCTTTTCCGGGCTGAACTCCCGAAGGACCACGGAGGATTCCGGAAAACGAATGCTGTCGTAAAAGTCTGCCATGTAACGGATCAGCTGCACGACATTTTCAAAGGACTGTGGCTCCTGGGAATAACCGTGATATAGTCGGCCGGATATCTCGCTGGCCTGACTTTCGTCCACACACACCGTGATCAGGTTCGGTGCTGCCAGTACTTCTCCATTCCAAAATTGACTCATGTTTCACACTCCTGTTCCTGTTGCCTATTTCCAGCGAAATTCATTTTTCTGAAAGCTTAATCTTGCATTTGAATTCTCCACGTCTGCGATGGATGATACGTAATATTCCAGATATTTGTTCCAGGATCCATGTTTTTTTGTGAACCGTGCGGCGATGCGCCGGAAGATAATGTCACAGTTTTCCTGACTGGTTCCGACCAGAAGGATCAGGAACTGAGACGGGCTGTATTTGGAAAAGGAATCTCCGCGGCGCAGACTGTTTTTTACTGCCCGGTGCAGTTCCATGGACATCACATCCAGCTTTTCCCGGTTTTCCATCGGATGGCCGTTGCCGTCTGTCAGGGAGCATACCATAAGGAATGCGGACTGTCCGTTTCGCTCGATCAGCCGACGCACCAGCCGGTAGTTATCCCGGAAGCTTGGCAGGCTGCAGTAGAAGGCACCGTCTTCGTACTCCGGTTCTTTCAGGTCTTCCTTGATCTCTCCTGCCGCATGGTATTTTCTTCCCATCCGTTCGCTCATCTCCTGGAACTGGTTCATCATACGCTCGGATGGTGTGATTCCCAGTTCTTCAAAGAACATTTTTGAAGTCGCATCATACAGCTGATATGCTTCTTTGTAGCGGTTCATACCCATCAGGGCATCAATTTTTAAGGACTGCCATTCGTCGAACGGATAGATCTCGATGGCATTGTCTGTCAGTTCCAGAATGGTGTCGTATTCGTGCTGTTCTTTTCTGAAGGCACACAGCCGGCGGAGTATCTTGGAATATTTGTCTTTGTAATGGACACTGTTCATGATGACCCAGTCTTCTCCGGACTGCATCGGAAGAAGTTCTCCTTTGTACAGCCTGCAGGCCTTCTCCCACAGATTCATCTTCCTGGTTTCGTCTACTTCTTCTTCTCCTTCTCTGACAAGTTCCATAAAGCGTGCCACATCCAGATCCACTTTCATCGGGCTGCGCCAGTAAAAGACACCTTTTTCTTTTACGATATACTCATATTCCGGCAGTCCCGCCTCGATCAGCATCTTGCGCAGACGGAATACCGTCACACGCAGGTTATTGCCCACATTTGCCAGTTCTTCTCTTCCAAAGAGATCGTCAAGCAGCTGTGCTCTGGGAATTCCTGTGCTCCCGCGGTCCTCCACCAGACTGGAATGTAACAGAATCTGCAGTAGTTTTACTGCTTTGGTTGCCGAGTTTCTCTTGAAGGTTATCGGCTGTTCTCCATAGGTTATGGAGAACCTTCCCAACATATTCACTTTGAGTTCCGGTAACTGATTTTCCATGTGGTTCCCTCCCCTCATCTACTCTTCATTTTTATCATAGAAAAGTAAATCGCCTCCGGTATGGTATCTCCCGGAAGCGACTTCTCGCTGATTTTATTTTAGTCAGTTATCTCTTCTTTGTCAACGCAAAGCATTACACTTTTTGGGGTTTCCATGATTTTCTGATCACTTTCGCCAGTTCTTCCTCACGGATCGGTTTTGCGATATAGTCATCCATTCCTGCTTTGCGGCAGGTTTCCCGGATGTCTGCTGTCGTCTGTGCAGTCATCGCAATGATCGGAATCGATGCCGCATCTTCCCGTTTCAGGTCACGGATACACTGTGTGGCTTCCATGCCGTCCATCACGGGCATCATCACATCCATCAGGATCGCATCGAAACTGCCGGCAGGTTTTTGGGAAAACAAAGCTACTGCTTCCTGCCCGTTCCATGCTTTTTCTACTTTTGCCCCTGCTTCTTCCAGATAGAACTGTGCGATCTCCATATTGATCTCATTATCCTCTACCAGAAGGATCCTTCGGTCACGGAGGAGATCCGATATATCTTCTCCCACTGTGGTTGTTTCTGAAGCGGCTGTCTCGTTGACGGTGAACGGCAGACGGAAGGTAAATGTGGTTCCCTCTCCACGGACGCTCTCCACCTGAATGGTTCCGCCCATCTTTTCCACCAGTCCTTTGACGATCGACATTCCGAGTCCGGTTCCCTGATAGCGTGTTCTGGCTCCGTATTGTTCCTGGGTGAACGGCTCAAACAGCTGATTCTTTACAAAGTCCCCGCTCATGCCGATACCGGTATCTGCGATTCTGAATTCGTACCAGGCTGTTTTTCCGTCACAGGATAATTCTTCCACGTCGGTATCCACGGATCCCTGCGGTTTGTTGTATTTGACCGCATTGCTGAACAGGTTCAGCATGATCTGGCGCAGCTGTAACGGGCTTCCTTTCAGTGCTGTGTGCTGTATATTTTTCCGGTGTACCCGGTGTGTAATCTGGTTCTGTTCCAGAAGTGGATTCATCAGTACCGCCACTTCCCGCATCAGCACTTCAAGGTCAAACGGTTCATTCTCTTCCTGGATCTGATTGGTTTCCAGTTTGTTCATATCCAGTACATCGTTGACAAGCGCCAGCAGATGATCGGCAGATACCTGTATCTTATCCATACATTCTTCCATCTTCTCCGGGTTGTGTGCATTTTTCCGAAGGATCTCCAGCATCCCCATGATACCGTTGATCGGTGTACGGATATCATGGCTTATGCGGTTCATGAAGTCTGTCTTGGCTTTGCTTTCTGCATCGGCCTCCTGCACCGCTTTTTGCAGCCGTTCTTTTTCCTCTTCTTCTTTTTTATGGAATTCCGAAGTGTTCTTAAACAGGATAATTCCATGTACAGCACTGCGTTCTTTTCCGGTCTCCCGGTCATACAGCAGTTCCCGGGACATCAGGATCGTCTTCTGAAGCCAGATCATCCTGCCATCCTGTTTTTCTTCCCGGTACTCTACGGTGATCTGTTTATCGCCTTCCCGGAAGCGTTTCAGCAGTTTTTCCGAGGAATCCATGATCCGGTAGCTTTCCAGCGTATCGTCTGTCACCTTCTGACTCCGTTCTCTGCAGTAGGCATCGTAAGAGCATGGCATCTCCCGGTCGATCACTATACTTTCACGTTTCATATGGTAGAATGCATTTTCCAGGCAGTCATTGGTCAGATCTACGGTATACACCGCTTCCGCAGTTTCCATTAATGCGTCTACATAATTGCTGTTTTCCAGAATAGACTGTTTCATCTGCTCGTAATAGCGGATCAGTTCCTGTTTTTCATCCATCAGGTGCTGCCTGCTGTCCCGGAAGTTCTCCTGTCCCAGGATAAAATGGTGTAGTCTGCCATCTTCTGTGGCATCCAGGAATCTCAGGATCACTCTTCCCCGGTGAACCACATTCTCTCTTTTGTAGCGATAGGGAATCTCCAGCTGGGGATTGTCCTTTGTCAGCTGCTGTTCCAGGGAGGTAAGCTGTAAGGTATCCCAGAATTCTTTTCTCACCCGGTCGGTTGCCAGTTCTTCCACGATCTGTTCCACCGCCCCGGAATAATTACCGTCTTCCGCAAGAAAGTATCCGGTGCTTGACCGCAGGATCTCATACTGATCCATCAGGGCATCGCAGTACAGACAGTCCGAAAAATGGTATTTTTCTTTTTTGATCCATTCCAGCAGTTCGTAGGCTTTCTGCTGTTTTTGTGCCGCTTCTTCGATCTTTGCCCTGTTTTTGTCCACGTACATGTTTTTATCCGCCAGCCGGAACAGTTCCCGGAGGGTGGAACCGGCAAAGTCCAGGGAGATTGCGTACCCTGCCGCATAGCTGATCGGCATCTCCGGGTGTTTTGCGGAGTAGGTTTCCATCTGTGTGCGGATCTTTTTTAAGGTTTCCCGCATCTTCGAGTGGTCAGTCTTTTGAAAAATCGCGATGAATTCGTCTCCTCCGTCCCTGCCGACAAAGTTTTCCGGATCTACCGCGAGGCGAAGCTGTTCGGCAAAGGAACGGATATATTCGTCTCCCTTGTCATGTCCCAGATTGTTGTTGATGATTCGCAGGTTATTCAGATCAAACACACAGATGGCTGTACTCTCTTCTTCTCCGAGAGAGGTGGGATCGCTCAGGATCTCTTCGCATTTGTTTTTGTTCGGCAGCCCTGTGGATTCATCCAGATAGATTTTCTTTCGCAGGATCCTGTTTTGTGCCGCACAGCGGAGTGCCCGAAGCAGTTCTACACCGATCAGAAGTACCAGGCAGACAATATCTGCAACTACAATCTTTTCAAGATAATTCAATGCAGTCGCTCTTTTTTGTGAATATCGTTCCGCAACCCCGGTTACCTCATCACACATCTGGAAAAACTTCTCGCTCATGCCGATTATTGCTGTCTGTTCATAGCCTTTTTGCCGTACTTTCGAGATTTCTTCTTTTAATTCCGTAAAGTAAGCTGCAAGTTCATCCATTTTTCCCTGGAATTCTGTATCCTCCAGCCGTACCAGATCCAGTTCGTCACTCCCGAAACGAAGTCCGTTGATGATCGCTTCCACAGTCGCTATCATCTCGTCATCCGGCTCCTTTGACACTTCCAGTTTGATCACCCGCTGGGTTTCTCCGCGAACCAGTCCGGCGTAGTTTACGACCCTTGCTGTTCCCTGGAGGTCACTGACCAGTGACATGATACCGAAAAACAAAATAATCAGTATTATCGTGAGTACCGTCATCCCTGCCCGAAGGATATAGGCTACTCGTTTTTCTCTTTTCTTCATCCGTGTTTACCCCATATATGATTCATATTTCTGTGTTCTATTCTACCTGATTTTACCGGAAACTGCAATGTGAACAGTACCCCTGGAAGAATCTCTTGACATTTCTTTACTGTCTTAATATAATTACCATTAGTAATTATCAATGGTAATTATATTAAGCAACTATCAATAATTATTATTAAAGGAGTATCACAATGAACGTTGAACTTATGAAACGTATGATGGATGCCTGTTATCTGGCGCAGCGGGTCCGGGGAATGCTTCCGCCTCTGCCGGCGGGGGTGACTCCTGCGTATATTCATTATCTGGATATTATTGAGATGCTGGAGAAGCAGGGTGTCCGGGCGAAGATATCGGATATCAGCGATGCGCTGGATCTGCCGAGACCCGGTGTGACACGAACGGTGAAAGCGATGGAGGCCAAAGGCTATCTGAAAAAGGCTGCCTCTTCCGAAGACGGTCGTATCACCTATCTTTCTCTTACAGAAGCCGGGAGGGAGCTGTCCCGTATCTACAACGAACAGTTTTTCACCACTCTCGCCTCTTTTATGGAAGATATCCCGGAAGAAGATATGAAGTGTATGATCCGCACCATTGATGCGGTACATCAGATTATGTGTGAAAGGAGACCTGACCTTGACAAGTGCAAAAAATGATTTTACACAGGGCAGTATTCTGAAAAAACTTGCCCTCTTTATGCTTCCGATCCTGGGTGCACTCGTGTTGCAGGCTGCGTATGGAGCCGTTGACTTACTGGTGGTGGGAAGATTCGGTTCCACCTCCGGACTTTCCGCGGTTTCGACAGGAAGCCAGGTATTAAATCTTGTTACTTTTGTCGTGATTCAGTTTGCTACTGCAATCACGATTCTCATCGCCCGCTATCTGGGTGAAAAAAAGCCGGAACGGATCGGTTCTGTGATCGGTGGCGGGGTTATCGTTTTTGCGGCAATTTCCATTGTTTTATTTTTCCTGATGGTGGTTTTTGCGCATCCCATCGCAGTACTTATGCAGGCACCTGCCGAAGCGGTGGATCTGACCACCAGTTATGTCCGCATCTGTGGAAGCGGTATTTTCTTCATCGTTGCCTATAACCTGATGGCTGCGATCTTCCGTGGTCTGGGAGACAGTAAGTCACCGCTGCTCTTTGTTCTCGTTGCCTGTATCGTCAATATCGTCGGTGATCTGATCCTCGTTGCCGGACTCCATCTGGATGCAGCCGGAGCAGCCCTCGCCACCGTTTTTGCACAAGCTGTCAGTGTGGTGTGTGCGGTTATTCTTCTGATAAAGAAGAAACTGCCATTTAAGATCTGCAGGTCTGATTTCCGTCTGAACGATCAGTGTGGAAAGTTCTTTACCATCGGTCTTCCTCTGGCTTTGCAGGAGTGCCTGACGCAGCTTTCTTTTCTGGCTCTGTGTGCCTTTGTGAACCGTCTGGGACTCGAAGCTTCCTCCGGTTACGGGGTCGCTTGTAAGATCGTGAACTTTGCCATGCTGATCCCAAGCTCTCTGATGCAGTCCATGGCATCTTTCGTTTCTCAGAATGTGGGTGCCGGCAATCAGAAGCGCGCCAGACAATCCATGTTTACCGGTATCGGTGTGGGGTTGTTTTTCGGTTGTTTTGTCTTCGCTCTCGTGCTGTTAAAGGGCGATGTTCTCTCCGGTTTCTTCACTACCGAAAGTGCCGTTATCCGGAACGCCTACGCCTACCTGAAAGGTTTTGCCCCGGAGACACTGCTTACTGCCGTGCTGTTCAGTATGATCGGATATTTTAATGGAAATGACAAAACCTTCTGGGTGATGTGCCAGGGATTGATCCAGACTCTTCTGATCCGACTTCCCCTGTCCTATTATATGAGTATCCAGCCGAATGCCAGCCTGACCAGAATCGGTCTTGCGGCTCCTGTGTCCACAGCAGTCGGTATCTGCCTGAACATCGGTTTCTTCCTCTGGCTGAACCGGAAAAGTGCAAAGAAAGCCAGCCAACAGCTTCCCTGATATAGTAAAACGATCCCCCGGAGCTTTGTCTTTACTGGTCCGGGGGATCGGGGTTTTTTATATTTCAGGGAGACTTTGTACTGTACATAGGGGTTCCCGAGGATGTTACGTCATTGCTACAAATTCTCTTATTTTATTTCTAACCTCATCCTTAAATTTCCAGACAATCTCCACATGCTCCGGATCCATAACAATAATCTTATCAATCAGTTCCTGCACTATTTTCTGTGTCAGTTTCTCTGCATCAGAATACTTCTTCATCACACTCAATGCCTGCTGTAGTCCAGCAAGCTTCTCTGCCAGAAGCATATTGTCCTGTCTGCTGATGCGACTCTGCTTGTCCAGTTTCTTCTTGAAAGAATCCGTCATATCAAGCAGCTGTCTTACCGCTGAACACACAATGGCATTCAGGTTATCTTCAATAACATATCTCTTGTAATATAATGTTTGATGATTCTGTCACCCTATTCAGGATCATATTCTATATTTTCTTTTTCTAATTTTCTTACTAACCTACGCAACAAATCCAGATTGCATGCTTCGATATTCCATGTATCCCTCTTTACTAATATCTCCCGAATTTATAATGTTAATAAATTTATAACCAAATTAACCATGATATCTTTTTCCACAGGATCTGATTCAGCAATCATCAATGTTATTGCCACCAATGCACCGTCACTTATTCTTTTTTCTCCATTTTTATACAAAAAATTATTTCTATCCAAAAATTCCAAAAATAAAGACGCTGCGATTCGCTTACAGCCATCCGCATAGGGCTGATCTTTTATATTGGTTGATTTCCTTCTGGTTTTTCAATCGTTTGATGGTCATATTGATCCAACAGCGTCAACGCCTCTGTATATAGACTTACTGCCTTCAATATATCCTCTTCTTCAACTTCCAATGTACACGCTAACATTTTAGTCTGTATGTCTACCGTTTTCTCCAGGGCAATTAAACGCTTTTCATTTATAGCGCAACCATTAAGAATATATTGTTTTAAAATATCATTTGCCCATCTTCGGAATTCTACGCCTCTGCGAGATTTTACCCGATATCCTACTGATATAATCATATCAAGATTATAATGCTCTACCTGATATACTTTTCCATCAGAAGCAGTTGTCGCAAAATTTGCGACAACTGAATTATCCAACTCTTCCTTTAAAGCATTATTAATATGCTTTCCTATCGTCTTAACATCTCTGCCAAACAATTCTGCCAGTTGCTTTCTGTTCAGCCATACTGTATTATTTTCCACTGGAACATTTAACTTGACTTCATGATCTTCTGTTTCAAATAATACTATTTCATTTTCCATGCATATTCCTCCGTATATATCTCGTTCAAATTACAATTGCATCATACGATATATTTTTATGAAATCAATCTCTATGCAGGATAACTCATTTTGGAATGCTCTGAGCTATACAAAGTGCTCCCCATCCCACTCTCGCATTCGGCCACTCCGTCTCCCCGGGCAGCTGTTTTACTCCGTTGATCAGATAGCTCTTCACCTTCTGCCCATACAGATATGGATCATTTTCCCGCACAATCCCCCATTCCATCAGAAGTGCTGCCGCTCCGCTGACAAAGGGTGTCGCAAAGGAGGTTCCCGTGACCGTCTGATAACCACCGCCCGGACGTGGTGCACGGATATCGATGCCCGGAGCGGCAAGGTCCGGTTTGATCTGAACAGGGAGGCGGGTGTAACCGCGGCCGGAGAAATCGGCGTAGGACTGGCGGCGGGAATCGTAGGCTGCTACGGAGATGGCAGACAGCGCGGTGGAGGGAATCGTAAGTGTGGTTTCCGGGGTCGGGCGGTAGAAGCGGGTGGCTTCCCCTACGGTTTTTCCGCCGGGAAGCCACATGGAGAATTCTCCCTGCAGGATACGGCGCGGAATCAGACGTATACGCCAGATGCCGCTGTCAATATAACTTTCTGTGGGAAGAAAATCGATGTAGATTTCCTGCGAAGTGCTGTAAGGAGACGGTTTTCCATAATAAATCAGAAGCTGTGTTCCGGCATGCCGGTATCTCTGTGTTCCCAGCATCTGTTCCAGCGGACCGATAATCGTTCCGTCCGGATGTACCAGGGAAATCTCCATCTGGTCCTGATAGTTTTTCCAGATCTGCAGGTTCATAGCCGGTTCATAAGTTCCGATCCCCAGTTCTGCCTCATAATTTTCTCCCTGTCGTACGCGGCCCGCCGTATGCCCTGCCCGATTTCCTTCATTGCCGGTTCCCACACAGAGTGTCACACGACCATACCCAACCGCCTGATTCAGATACGTTTCCACCAGAGATGTTCCGTTATGTGCTCCATAACTGTTTCCGAAGCTCAGATTGATCACCACCGGCATCTGAAGCTCCTGTGCGGTGCGGATCGCATAGTCCACCCCCTGCATCAGTTCTGTGGTTCTGGGAAATCCATTCGGTTCCCGGATCCCCAGCTTCACCACCAGCAGACTGCTCTCCGGCGCTATGCCGCGCTCTGTTCCCTGACTTTCTCTTCCATTTCCCGCTGCGATCCCCAGTACAGCCGTCCCGTGACCACTCGTATCTATGCTTGGAACCAGCGCCTCTCTTTCTGCCATCGTATTCGCTTCCAGTGCCCGATTGATCTGCTCCTGTGTGTACTCACTGCCGATCCGATACCCTTTGGGGGGATTGCCCGGGATCGACTGATCCCACAGCCGCAGGATTCGTGTGGATCCATCCTCGTTCCGAAAGTCCGGATGCGTATAATCCACGCCCGAATCGATACAGGCAATCAGAATCCCTTTACCAAACAGATACGGCGACTGATTCTGGACCGGATTCACACAGGAAGTCTGCCTGCCTTCATATGCAGCAAAATACAATCTCTTCGGTGCTTCGATATACTCTACCGCCGGATTCTGTGCAAACCCTTCGATCTGATCCTGTGGAATATCTGCAATTCCATAATTTCCAAGAAGGGGTGTAACAACAATCTCATCCGTCTCAAGCTCCGATGCCGCCCCGAAGTAACGAATGATCAGCTTCCACCTCTGTGTTTCTTTTTCATACCCCGCGTTCAGATTCATCGATGCTTCCCGTTCCCGGGATGTGGCATCGAGAGCAAGATTTAAAGTGTTGCCGGTTTTCTGATTATTCATGTTCCGTTCCTGACGATTTTTCATTCTACTACAATATATGGAAGCAGCTTTTTCCCGTTTACTTTTTCTCCGGATGCCTATCCAAATAGCTTGAACTATGAGAAACCCTCTCCGCGAGTTTTTCGTGCAGGCACGGACTTTGACTCATTGCCCGTGTAAATCAAAATTGATCCACCGGATCAATTATTGGTATGCAATGCAATCAAAAAGACTGCTGCCGGCAGAATAATATCCTACCGAACAGCAGCCCTTTTCTCTTTTTCATTATTTTATTGGTTTACATATTTATGGATCGTAGCTTTCACGGCTCCCGGTCCCGCAAGCATCTCACGGAACATGGTCTCAATTTTTTCTCCCACACCGTCTTTATACAGGTCTGTGAAAAACAGTCTTTCGTTGGAAAGAATCGATTTCAGCTGATTCGTAAAAGTCTCCGGTTTTCCAACCACGATATCTTTGAACTGTTCCTGAATCTCTTCGTTCATAGGATCCGGAGCAAGCTCATATGTATTTCCTTTGTCGTCTACACCCAGCATGTAGCGCAGCCAGCCGGCTATTCCAAGGGGAATAGCCGTCAGACGGGAAGCATCTCCGAATTTCTTTACATAAGCCTTGATGGTTTCGCCAAAGCGGATACCAACCATCTGAGATACATCTACTGACAGACGCATGTTGGTATCACCCAGATATTCATTCGGGAACCGGTCATGAAACAGTTCATCCACAAATGCCTGCGGGGAAAGGATGCCCGGGTTCGGAACGACCGGAAGGCCTTCGTCGTAGGCGATCATCCGTGCCATCTTCATCATGTCTTCGTTTGTATTTAACATATGCGCAAACAGTTCATATCCCTGTACCACACCCAGCGGACCGGTGGCAGAATGTACCGGATTCAGACATACTGTCACTTTCATGCGTTCAGACAGATTCACGGTTTCTCTGTCCGCCATATATACGCCAAATCCCTTTTCCAGTGCCGGGCGACCGTTCGGGAAGCTGTCTTCAATGACCAGATACTGTGGTTTCTCCGCATTGACAAACGGAGCAATATAGGTCTTCTTTCCAGTGATCACCGGCTGCATCTGTTCCACGCCCATCGCTTCCAGGTCTGCAGCAATCTGCTCACTCGGCCGTGGTGTGATCTTGTCGATCATCGTCCATGGAAATGCAACGATACTCTCGTCACTCACATAATCCGCAAAAGCCTGATCCACAAAACCGTTTTTCTTCCATTCTTCCGTCATGGTCAGTACAGACTCACGCAGTTTCGCACCATTTCGGGAACAGTTGTCCATGGAAACCAGGGCGATCGGGTATTTTCCTGCTTTATATCGCTCATACAGCATCGCTGTCAGAACCGCCATCGCTCCTGTCGCCCTGTCCGGTCCGTTTTTGATATCTGCTTCCACAAACGGGAACCAGCTGCCATCTGCTTTCTGCAGGGCATAGCCTTTTTCTGTGATCGTGAAAGAAACAAGCTGCAGAGATTTTGCTGTAAAGATTTCTTTCAGGCGGTTCCACTGCGCCGGATCGGAGGACTGTGCCTTTACCGCTTCCGCCAGTGCTCCCAGGACTTTGTATTCTCTGGTTCCGTCACCGTGGAGGATCACGCTCAGACTCAGATTGTCATAAGGTTTATAGATCTTATCTATCACATCGTAATCAAAGGTCTCCACACAGGTAATGCCTCGATCCAGGACACCTTCTTCCAGAAGTCCGTCTGCAATTCCACCGATGAAAACACGGAAAATGTTTCCGATTCCAAAATGTACCCATTCCGGTGCATCTTTTGCTTTCTTCGATACTGCTTCCACATCGTACCCCGGCAGTTTAATACCTGCTTTTTCCCATGCCTGACGATCTTTGATTCCATCCAGTGTTAATTTCATGGTAAATATCCTCCTCTTTCTTTTTTCTGTTATCTGTTATCCACATGAATCTTTTTCTTCTGTGGATACATTGAGTTTCGTTTTTTACTTTTGATTGCATCTTAATCATAAGTTGAGTTTATATCTTTTTTCCTGAAAAATCCATTGCCAAAAAGCATAATTTTCATCTTTGTTTTTTGTATGTATTTACCAACATCACCGATTCTGTCCCCCGGATGCCATCGTGTCCATCTTCATGAGCTGTTTTCTTTGCGGGCTGACAGTTCGTTCTTTCCTGCATGAAACAAAGAATGTGTCTTGCCACATTCCCGCGCCTGCGACATCTGCCTTATACGCCGCAGTGCGCATCCTCACAGAGTGTTTTTACTTTACAGAAAAGCAGTTTCCGGTAAAGTGAAAAAGCAGTTATTTCTGTACACTTACTGATGTACAGAAATAACTGCTTCTTATATTTTCTCAGGCACGCTCTAATCGAATACTTGTTTCATACTGTCATAATGCAGGAAAATCCCTTCCTGGGCAAATGCCCGGATCTCTTCGAGTGTGGCGATCTTAAAGCCTTCCACTTCCTCCGGCTGTACTTTCACATCGTTATCCACAAAGTCCAGAATAAATTTGTAGATATCCACAAAATAGTTGTTTTTTTCCTCCGGATTCACCCGTTTATAGGAAAATGTGTAGCCGCCTGCAGCTTGGCTCACATCAATTCCGGTCTCCTCGCGGATCTCGCGGATCACTGCGTCCCTGGAATCTTCTCCCGCGTTGACTCCGCCTCCCGGTACTTCCCACCAGCCGGCACCCCATTCTTTGTCCAGCTTTCTCTGGGTGATCAGATAGCGGCCATCCGGACGTTTCAGCACACCAAGCACCGTCAGATGGTATTCATCCGGCTTCATGTTCCAGTCGTTTCGCTTCATCGTACGACCGGTTTTCTGTTTCTTTTCATCGTAGATATCCCAGTATTCCATAATAGTTCTCCTCTGTCTCTTTTTCGTGAATATCACTGACCCGTTTTACACACCTGGTACGGATCTATTTTTCTTTGGCATGTAAGAACGCAAAGGGTTCTTCATCGTGAAGAAAGTGCATCATCATATAGGCGCACAGAAGCGCTACCCGTTCTTCTTTCATGATCCGTGCCACTTCCTTGCGGTCTGCCAGAACCACTTCAATTTCTTCGCTGTCTTCCATGTATTTTTTACTGATCTCACCGGAAGCATATCCGTATACTGTTCCGCAGCACTCGTCTGTCATACCGACGGATGTATAATAAGGCTTCTGATATATGTCATCCACCACGATCGGTTCCAGCTTCAGTCCGGTCTCTTCTTTCAATTCCCGGATCGCTGCGGTGTGATAATTTTCTCCCGGATCCACCAGTCCGGCCGGCAGTTCATACACATAACCACCCAGCGGATAACGGAACTGTCGGATCAGTACTACCCTGTCTTTCTTTTCTCCGTAGAGACTGTAGATGGCCACACCGTCCGGATCATTATTTTCGATATGGCTCAGTTTCAGGTCATCCTCAGTCTTCGCCCGGGATGCCACATAATAGTGTCCTTCCCGTCCTACTTTATTCACGACATCCAGATCATAGAGATTCAGATATGGATTGGTTGTCTGTTTGTTTACTTTATTGATTTTTCCCATCTGGTATTCCTCCCACCCCGGTCGGAGGCTCCTTGTACAGGACGGATCAATTATGCCTGAGAGCCTTTTAACAACCGGCTGATATGTTTATATAATACCAGAGTTATCAGAGAAACTACAATACCTTTTATAATATTAAACGGTGCAACGCTGAAAAGGCAGAACGTAGTCAGGCTGTGGATCGCCGGAATGATGGCTGCTCCCATCTCCACAAAGGTATCCACCGGCATACCAAATGCTTTTCCGTAAGCAGGAAGCAGTAACAGACCATTCACCAGAGCACTGGCCACTGCCATGCATACGATTCCGGTTGCCATACCGATGATTGCATGTTTCTTTGTTTTTGCCTGTTTATAAATAAAGCCGGCCGGCATAACCAGTGCGCATCCCATGATAAAGTTACCAAGTTCTCCCACACCTGCGGTCGTTGTTCCGTTCAGGACAAAGTTCAGCAGAATCTTGATCAGTTCGATCACTGCCGCTGCCAGCGGTCCCATCGCAAACGCCCCGATCATGATCGGCACTTCACTCAGATCCATCTTATAAAAACTCGGTGCAATAAACGGAAGCGGTACCTCCCAGAGCATCAAAACAGTAGCTACAGCCGCCAGCATGGCAATCTGCACCATGGTTCTGACACCTGTATTTCTCGTAGTTCCGGCCTTTTTCGCAGTCTCTGCTGCTTTAGTTGTTGTGTTGTTCATTTTCTTCAATCTCCTTTCTTTCTCAAAAGGAAATTCCCGGTTTCTGCAGCCTGACACAAAACTATGCGAAACACGCTTCGCGCGTTTCTCAAGTTATCGCGGCAGTCGCAAGGTCTCGTGCAGGCACGGACTTTGGCTCGTTGCTCGCGTAAAAAAACCCCGGAAAGTAAATCCTTTCCGGGGTGTTCTCTCTGTGCTTTTTCTTTCCTGATATAAAATCAGAAAATCTATATTTTACGCTTACACACGCTGCACTCTTCTCTCATCCAGACTATACTGTCGGTACCGGAATCACACCGGTTCAGCCATGTTTCCATGGGTCGCGGACTATACCGCCGGTGGGGAATCACACCCCGCCCCGAAGAATTATCCTTAAATTCTTGTTCATTATAACTCATTATAACTCTGCATACAAGTATATTTTTTAGCTGTTTTTCACAATGATTTTGTGTAATATCCACATAAATTCACGCTACTCTTTATATGATTACTGCAAATTGGTGTAAATTTTGGTGTAACCATCGGCATTATCTTTTTCCCATACCATGAATGGCAGGTTCTTCGGAGCCTGCTTTTTCATTTAAATACAAAAAAGGAGCCGTTACTCCATAGATGATTACTCATCTATTTTGCAACAGCCCCAGAGGAATTATAAAATCTATTTACATGATTTTTATGTTCATACTCATGCCTAGAATACCCCCATGGAGGATATGAGCTTTTTTTGACCGTAAAATATTAGGCAGATTGTTGAAGGCAAA
>OGXW01000432.1_pt1 | contig 31319 bp, 33 predicted proteins | sample 1576341 | NCBI WGS metagenome assembly OGXW01 (sample SAMEA3541592, study PRJEB24748) | human gut metagenome | biome: human gut; feature: human-associated habitat; material: faeces | place: China | collected 2012
ATTTTCGTATGATTTTAGTTTTACCGTTACTGCTCCAAAAACCATAGTGAATATGCTCTGTAAATATATATTTGTTGCCGATAAGCGGATTGATAACGAGAGCTAAAACAATGCCTATGATTGCGATTGAACCGCCTATAAAACCATCAAGAGAAAGATGATGAATAGTCATTTGAAAAGCACTCCTCTGTTTTTTACTAAATATAATACAATGTATTGTAACTTTTAAATAAAGTATATATAAAATTGCCTAAAAATTCAATTGGTATAATAACAGAAAAAAATATATTTTTTTGAAAATTATTGACCGTTTTTTATATTTTGATTGTGCTTATAAGTGTAGAACAAAAAACTACTAAATAAGCACATTGAAAAATACACAAACTGTGTCATAAAAAGTTGTAACACTTTATCCATCTTTTCGAGCTGCAAGAAGTTGAATGTCATTATTGATGAATAGCAAATATAGCGAGCGAAAAAGTAAATGTGGTTATTTATGTTGGCGAAGAAAAAAGATGGTGATAATGATACTTCAACATTTAATGTTGCTGGTCGAATGAGGGCAGAGAGGAAACAGAACCTTTATGGAAATTTAACCAATTTCATTACAACTTTTATTAAATATGTTATTTTTGGCAATTTTGCCAAAAGAAAAGGAGAAAATATATAATGATGGAACAAAAACAAAAAATAACAAAGGCGGATGCAGTATCTTATTGTATCATTGCCTATAATTCAATAACAACAAGAGTACCGAAGAAAAATAGAACGGCAGAAGGAATACGGATGTGAAATGGTTAGTGCTATGAGAGAATATACTCCAGAGCAAGCTATGAAAAAAGCAGAAAAAATATTAAATGATAGCAACAATAAGTAATTTATATATTCTTATTGTTTTTTTATTTGAAAAATAAAAAGGAATATTGAAAAGTGGTGAAATACTATAGAAAATTTTATCTAAACTATTTTCAAATATAAATTTATATGATAAAATCGAAAGGAAGTGTTAAATATGAAAAAACTTAATAATGTTGTATTATTTTCGAGAGAAGATATTTGCAACTTGTTTGGTGTTGGAGCAAACAATGGACAAGCACTATTTTATAATGATGAATTTCCTGCAATAAAAGTACGGAAGAGAATGGTGTGTTGAAGAAAATGCCTTGATCCAATACCTACAAGAAAGACATATATTATCTGAGCTAAGAGCTAAAAATTAACACTATATGAAAATCGTTATTAGATAAGTAAAAACAATATTCCTTTGATAGGAGGAATATATGAAAAAACTTATTGAAGGAAAAGATTATTCAGTTCACGAGTACATAACTAAAAATAAAAGAAAAACATCTAATATGCCAATGTGTCCAACTTGTCAAAATTGTACTAATAGAAAATTGTGTCTTAATCGAAGGACACTATATACAATGAAACGCTGTCGGTGATTGTGAGAAATGTTCAGACAAGGAACATTGTGATAAATTCTACATTTATACAAGATATTGTATTGAACCATTGAATTTAGGAAAAAATAATAAACGGCGAAAATATAAGAAAACAATTTGTAGGCAAAACATTTGAGGAAGCGTATAAAAAACTTGTAGATTTTATTGAAGATATTACAGAACACGGTTTGAAAAAAGTAATGGCAAAAAACAATGAATATTCGATAGTAAGTCTGGCAACCAAATATGAAGAAAAAAGATATAAAAACGGTGATATAAAATCAAGTTCTTATGTAAGGTTGCAACAAACAATTAAAACTATTGGAACATACAAGTTTGCTAATATCTCAATAAAGAAAGTCACTAAGAAGCAAATAGAAGACTTTTTACAAAATGAAAGAACAAAAGCGGATGAAACATTAAAGAAGGAATTTCGAGAAGTAAAAAGAGTTTTTGCATTGGCATTAAAAAAGAATATTATAACAGAGAATTTCTTTATTGGTGAAGAACCTATAACAAGACCGAAGAGCTTTAAGACTTCGATTAAAGTGGATGCATTATCAAGAAAAGAAGAGTACCTACTAACTAATTACTTAAAGCATAATTGGTCGCAGTACAAAAATATTATTTTGTTAGCACTTTATACTCGGTATGAGAATTGGAGAAATATTGACCTTAATGCCAAAGGACATACAATGGGATGAAGGAGAATTTGGAGTAATTAAGGTTGTAAGAACATTGACACAAAATAAGCACGGTAAATGTATAGTTGGTGAAACAACAAAAACAGAATGTGGCACAAGAATAATACACTTAACGAAATTATCAAGAGAAGTATTACTACGAGCTATTGGAGAATCAATGCAAAATAAATATGATGTAATATTTATTCGTACTGATGGAGAGTTATATACACCGAATCAGGTAAATTCAGCATTTAAGACAATCTGCAAAAATGCTGGTGTTAGAGTTATTGAAACCTCTCATAAAAAACATAGTAATGTAAATGGAGTGTATTATTGCTCTTTAAAAACGAGTGATGTTCATTTTCATATGTTGCGACACACTTTTGCTACTCGTTGTATAGAAGCTGGAATAGAGATTCATATTCTACAGGTTATTTTAGGACATAAGAGTATAAAAACAACAATTGATAGGTATGGAATGATTTATGAATATGTAAAACAAAGAGAGTTACAAAAGTACACCGAATATATGAATAAGACCAACGATATGCTTTCAAAGAATATGAGTAATTTTGAAAAGGAATTTATCTATATGTGTGGATAAATTGTAACGAGGTTACAAAAAAATACTAAAGCTGCAATGTATTGAAATACAAGCGAAAATAAAGTGCGGCTGCAAGTCACGAGGAGCCATAAATAAAACTCTAAAATTATTGAATTATCAATATTTTAGAGTTTTTTTGTATATGAATTCACAAAATATTTTTAATACATTCAAAAATTGGATACAAATATTCATAATTAATTGAATTTTATAAAACTATATTATATAATACAAACGAAGGCAAAAAGACGAAAAGAGGGAAATTATGTTACATACTATAGAAATATATTTTTTACTTTTCTTAACATATGCATTTTTAGGATGGTGTATGGAAGTTACATGTAAATTAATACAATTTAAAAGATTCATAAATAGAGGCTTTTTAGTTGGACCATATTGCCCTATATATGGATGGGGAGCATTAGCAATAACATTGCTTTTACAAAGATATACAAATGATATTATTGTTTTATTTGTAATGGCAGTAATTGTGTGTTCATTTATTGAATATTTTACAAGTTATTTTATGGAAAAAAAGTATCATGCAAGATGGTGGGATTATAGTAATAAAAAATTTAATATAAATGGACGTATATGTTTGGATACAATGATTCCATTTGGAATTTTAGGACTATTTATCATGTATGTGTCAAATCCATTTTTTATTGATATATATACTAACATCCCAGATATATGGCTTCATATAATTGCAGGCATATTATTTACATTATATATTATAGACAATATAGTTTCTTCTAGGATAATTTCAAGTATTCATGTAGAAGAAGAAAAAATTGCAGACAATACAGAGGAAATAACAAATGAAATTGCAACAAAAATAAAACAATTGTTAAAACAAAAATCTTGGCTACATAGAAGGTTAGTTAATGCATATCCAAACTTTAGATTTGAAAAATTAGAGTTAATAAAAGAGAGATTAGAAAAACAAAAACAAAAAATAGCAAAAAAATTAGAGAAGAAACAATAAAAATAAAAAGTACGAAGATTTTTTAATCTTCGTACTTTTAAGGTTATAGATATTTTTTTAACTGTTCTACATTATTTTGTTGAAATTGAACAAATTCATTTAAAATATTTTGTACAGGTTTATCTAAATCTGGATATTGATTACGTAATTTAACACCTTCAATAATTCCCATATTAGTACCTTGTAACATCATTTCAGCAATTTTAGAATTACTTTTATCAGAAATTGTATTCATTTCTATGCTCATCCATCCCATTGCTTTTTGCATAGGATTTAATTCTTTTGGAAAATCATCATAATTAGATAATTCATCATTCACATTATTTAAAATTTGATTATATTTATCATATTGACATTTTAAATCTTGTTTAAATCTATCATCCTGAACCTTTTGAGAAACATTGGAAATTGAATCCATTCCCATTTTTATACCTTTGTTAATTTCATTTAAAACATAATTTTCATTATTCATTTTTATAACCTCCAATTATATTGTAACCAAATTTAAAAATTTTATTAAAAAACATAAAATTATTTAAATATAATTTAATTAGTTTTGAACTATTGATTTTTATGTGATAAAATAGCGATAAACAGAAATAATAAAATATAAAATTTGAAAAGAAAAAAGGAAAGAAACAAAAATGAAAAAGAATAAACCAATAGGAATATTTGATTCTGGAATAGGTGGAGTTACAGTCTTAAAAGAAATAATAAAAATATTACCAAATGAAAATTACATATATTATAGTGATAGTAAAAATAATCCATATGGGGATAAATCAGATGAAGAAATAATTAATTTATGTGACAATATAATAAAAATGATGTTAGAAAAAAATTGTAAAGCAATTGTAATTGCATGTAATACAGCAAGTGCAAAGGCTGCAAAATTTTTAAGACAAAAGTATAAAGAACTTCCAATTATAGCAATTGAACCAGCATATAAGATGGTACATGATTATTCTTATGATAAGCCAACATTAGTTATGGCAACAAAAGGAACTATAGAAAGTGAAAAATTTAATATATTATTCAAAAAATATGATAATCATAAAACATATTTGTATTCATGTGTTGGTTTAGCTGATATTATAGAAAAAGCTGATAATGAAGAAATTTCTAAATATTTGGAAACACATATTGGAGAGTATAAGGGAAAAGTAAAAAATGTAGTTTTAGGATGTACACATTATCCATTAATTCAAGAGCAAATAGATAAAGTATTAGGTGGAAATATACAATTTTTTAATGGAGCAGAAAGATTAGCTGTACATTTAAAAGACGTTTTAAGTGAAAAAGGATTATTAAACAAGGAAAATAATACAGAAAATTGTGAAGATAAAATTGAATTTATAGATAGCCAAAATTTACCAGAAAAAGAAAAAAGATTTTTTAAAAACCTAGAAAACTAATTCACAAAAAGTTCACAAAAAAATTAGCAATAAGTATTGACAAGTGCTAAAAATGGGTATAATATATAACAAGATTAGCAAACAAAACAAAAGAGTGCTAAAAACTAACAATTATGAAGAGGTGAAAAAATTGTTAGATGATAGAAAAAAGAAGGTATTACAAGCAATAGTAGAAGAATATGTAAATACAGCAGAACCAGTTAGTTCAAATGCATTAACGAAAAATCATGGATTAGATTATAGTAGTGCAACAATAAGGAACGAAATGGCAGAACTTGAAAAATGTGGATATTTAGATAAAACACATACATCAAGTGGAAGAATACCTTCAGAAAAAGGTTATAGATACTATGTAGATGAACTTTTAAATGAAAATGATATAAGCATAGAAGAAGTAAAATATATAAGTGATAAATTAGAAACAAAGGTAAACGAAATAGAAGATTTAACAAAAATAGCAGCAAATACAATTTCAGAAGTTACACATTATACAACAGTATCAATTGGACCCAAAACTACAAATCAACTAATAGAAGAAATAAAATTTGTATTACTAGGAACTAGAATGATGATGGCAGTTATATTGACAGATACAGGACTAGTAAAAGAAACAATAATAAAATTTGACGAAGATGTAACGCAAAAACAAGTAGAAACAATGAACTATATGTTTAATAATAAATTAAAAGGTCAACCATTAGAAACAATAGACAGACCATTAGAAGAATATTTATATGATGAGATGACATATAGTATAAATGTTATAAAACCAGTAATAGAACAATTAAAAAAAGTAATACAAGAAGATGAAAAAATATATTTAGAAGGTGCAAATAAATCATTTGAATTGCCTGAGTTTAACAGTTTAGCAGTAGCTAAAAATTTTATAAATGTACTAGATACAAAAGAATTAGTTGCTGATATGTTAAATAGTGGAATAGCAGATGATATTCAAGTTTATATTGGAGAAGAAAGCGAAAAAGAGCAACTAAAAGATTTTAGTGTAGTAACATTTAAACATAAAATAAATGGAAAAGATTTAGGAACAATAGGAATTATAGGACCTAAAAGAATGGATTATTCAAAGGTAATTTCAGTTATGAAATATATAAATAAAAAGTTAAATGGGAATGATAAGTTAGGAGGAAAATAATGTCAGAGGAAAACAAAGAAAAAGTAGAACAAGCAGAAAAAAAAGAGAATAAAGAGCGTGAAGAAAAACATAAAAAAGAACATAAAGAAATGGTTCCAAAAACAGAATATGACGAATTAAATGATCACTATAAAAGAATATTAGCAGAATTTGATAATTATAAAAAAAGAAGCCAAAAAGAAAAAGAAAGTTTGTACAGCTCAGTGTTGTCAGATGTAATAGAAGTTATGCTTCCAGTTGTAGATAATCTTGAAAATGCACTAAAAGCTGAAACTCAAGATGAAAATTATAAACAAGGAATTGAACTAGTTTTAAAACAATTTAAAGATGTTTTAAAGTCAAAAGGTGTAGAAGAAATACCAGCAGTTGGAGAAACTTTTGATCCAAGTTTGCATGAAGCTGTAAGCAGTGTTCAAGATCCAGATAAAAATGCACAAGAAATTGTACAGGAATATAGAAAAGGTTACAAGATAGGTTCAAGGGTTATACGACATTCTATGGTAGTTGTAGCTAATTAAATTTATTTAAAGTAAAATTGTTATTAATTTTAATTGATGATTTTGGGGTCGGAGCTAAAAATCATCATAAAATATAAATATATAAAGGATAATTAAATAAAATAGTGGCTTTTCCGAACAGAGTCATTATAAAAAGAAAGGATGAATAAAAATGGGAAAAATTATAGGAATTGACTTAGGAACAACAAACTCATGTGTAGCAGTTATGGAAGGAGGAGAACCAGTAGTTATACCAAATGCAGAAGGAAATAGAACAACACCATCAGTTGTAGCTTTCTCAAAAAATGGCGAAAGATTAGTAGGACAAATTGCAAAACGTCAAGCAGTTACAAACCCTGACAATACTGTTATATCAATAAAAAGAAAAATGGGAACAAATGATAAAGTTGATATAGATGGAGAAAAATTCTCTCCACAAGAAATTTCTGCAATGATTTTACAAAAATTAAAAGCAGATGCAGAAAACTATTTAGGACAAAAAGTAACTCAAGCAGTTATTACAGTACCTGCATATTTTAGTGATAGCCAAAGACAAGCAACAAAAGATGCTGGTAAAATTGCTGGACTAGAAGTTTTAAGAATTATAAATGAGCCAACAGCAGCAGCTCTTGCTTATGGTATGGACAAAGAACAAGACCAAAAAATTATGATATATGATTTAGGTGGAGGAACATTTGATGTTTCTATCCTTGATATTGGTGATGGTGTATTTGAAGTTTTAGCTACAAATGGTAATACACATTTAGGTGGAGATGACTTTGATGAAGCTATAATCAATTACTTAGTAGATGAATTCAAAAAATCAAATGGAATTGATTTAAAAACAGATAAAATGGCAATGCAAAGATTAAAAGAAGCAGCAGAAAAAGCTAAAATAGAATTATCTGGTGTTCAACAAACACAAATCAATTTACCATTTATTACAGCTGATAGTACAGGACCAAAACATTTGGATGTAACATTAACAAGATCTAAATTTGAAGAATTAATTCATGATTTAGTAGAAGCGACAGCAGGACCTGTTAACCAAGCTCTAAAAGATGCTGGACTAACAGCAAGTGATATTCATAAAGTATTATTAGTTGGTGGTTCTACAAGAGTTCCAGCTGTACAAGAAGCAGTTAAAAGAATTACAGGAAGAGATGCAGATAAAGGTATAAACCCAGATGAATGTGTTGCGATCGGTGCAGCTATCCAAGGTGGTGTACTTTCAGGAGATGTTAAAGACTTAGTATTATTAGATGTAACACCATTATCATTAGGTATTGAAACATATGGTGGAGTATTTACAAAATTAATAGACAGAAACACAACAATCCCAACAAAAAAATCACAAGTATTCTCAACAGCAGCAGATGGTCAAACATCAGTAGAAATTCATGTATTACAAGGTGAAAGAGAAATGGCTGCATATAATAAAACATTAGGAAGATTCCAATTAACAGGAATTCCAGCAGCACCAAGAGGAGTACCACAAATTGAAGTTACATTTGATATTGATGCAAACGGTATTGTTCACGTATCTGCTAAAGATATGGCAACAGGAAACAGCCAAGATGTAGCAATAACAGCTTCTACAAATTTATCTGATGAAGATATAGATAAAGCTGTAAAAGATGCACAAGCACATGCTGAAGAAGATAAAAAGAAAAAAGAAGAAATCGAAGTTAAAAATAATGCAGAAAGTTTAGTATATAACAGTGAAAAAACTTTAAAAGACTTAGGAGATAAAATCAGTGGAGAAGAAAAAGCTAAAGTAGAAGCTGAAATTGATAATACTAAAAAAGCATTAGAAACAAGCGATACAGCTAAAATCAAAGAAGCTACAGAAAAATTAACAAAAGTATTTTATGATATGTCAGAACAATTATATAAAAATGCAAATCCAAATGGAGCAACTGGAGCACAAGGTACAGAAAATGCAGGAGAAGGACCAAAAACAGATGCTAATGGAAATGTATATGATGCAGATTACAAAGTAGAAGATGACAAAAATGATGAAAACAAATAATTACTAACAATTATAGTAGAAGGGATTAAGGGGGTATTCCTTTAATCCTTTTATTATAATGAATATATGTTTTCTAAGAAAGGGAAGAAAAAGTAATGGCTGAGAAAAGAGATTATTATGAAGTTTTAGGTGTAAATAAGAATGCAACAGACGAAGAATTAAAAAAAGCATATCGTAAACTTGCAAAAAAATATCATCCTGATGCCAATCCAGATAATAAAGCAGAAGCAGAAGCTAAATTTAAAGAAGTAAATGAAGCCTATGAAAATTTATCAGATCCACAAAAAAGAAAAATGTATGACCAATTTGGACATAATGGTCCACAAGGTTTTGGCGGAGCTGGAGGACCTTTTGGAGGTCAAGGAGGATACTATTCTTATAATGGTTCAGGTTTTGATAGTTTTGGTGACTTTGGAGATTTAGGAGATATATTCTCTTCTATATTTGGAGGAGGATTTGGAGGAAGAACTTCATCATCAAGAAAACAAGGACCAACAAAAGGAGCAGACTTAAATGTAAGGCTTGACTTAACATTTGAACAAGCATTTATGGGAGTAGAAAAAGAAATTGTAATAACAAGAGATGAAGAATGTTCTGTATGCCATGGAAAAGGAGCTAAGCCAGGAACATCACCAATTAAATGTCCAACATGTCATGGAACAGGTCAAGTAACGCAGGTTCAAAGTACAATATTAGGACAAATGCAAACAACAAGACCTTGTAGTGCATGTCATGGAACAGGTGAAATTATAAAAGAACCTTGTGAAAATTGTAGAGGAAAAGGAACAGTTAGAAAACAACCTAAAATAAAAGTAAAAATACCAGCAGGTATAGATGATAATCAAACAGTAGTATTAAGAGGCGAAGGAGAACCAGGTAAAAAAGGCGGACCTAAAGGTGATTTATATATAACAGTAAAAATAAAAAGAAATAGCATATATACAAGAAAAGGAAATAATGTGTTATGTGAAATACCAATAACAATAACACAAGCAACTTTAGGTGCAGAACTAGAAATACCAATGGTAGACGGAACTAAGGAAAAATATAAAATACCAGAAGGAACACAAACAGGAAGTAAATTCACTATAAGAAATAAAGGATTTAAGTCAATAAATTCAAGTGTTACAGGAGATTTTGTATTTACAGTAACAGTTCAAACACCAAAAAGATTATCAAAAGAACAAAGAGAATTATTAGTTCAACTTGCAAAAACAATGAATGAACAACCACCAGTAAAAAAACGTGGTTTATTTGGATAAAATGATTTTGGGGTCGGAGCAAAAAATTATTTTAGAAAAGTATATAAAAATATCTTAGTGTATAATTTATGCACTAGGATATTTTTTATTTTAAAAATAGAAGAAAAATAAAAATGATTTTTTGCTCCGACCCCAAAATCATTTCTTGAGTTTTATATACAAATATGATAAAATAAATGAAGCTTAAAGTTAAGAATAAAAGGAATTTTATAAAATGATCAAAAAGGTAGGAATAATAATTACTATATTGTTAGTGATAATTATAATAATAAGTTTATTGATCTTCGGATATTTTAAATTTATAGGTTTAGAAAGTAAGACTCCTAAAGAAGAAAAAAGCTGGTATAGTATAGAAAATAAAAAATATATGGAAAGAAATGTATTTATTCTAACTCCAAGTGATAATGAACCAAGTGGAAAAGTAATTTTATATTTACATGGTGGAGCATATGTTGGAGAAATAGAGAATGAGCACTGGAATTTTGTAGAAAAGTTGATAAAAGATACGAATAATACAATAATATTACCAGATTATCCGCTTGCACCTAAATATACTTATAAAGATGTATTTAATATGATAGAACCGCTATATAAAGAAATAGTAGATAAAGTTGGTGCTGATAATATTATTCTAATGGGAGATTCAGCTGGTGGCGGTATGGGAATAGCTTTATTAGAAAAAATAGCATTAGAAAGTGAATATGAAATGCCATCAAAAACAATATTGATTTCTCCTTGGTTAGATGTAAGATTAACCAATCCTGAGATTGATAAAATTCAAAAAAATGATAAAGAATTAAATAAGGAAAGTCTAAAGCTAGCCGGAATTGCGTATGCTGGAAATGATGGAATTAACAACTATTTAGTAAATCCAATAGATGGAGATTTATCAAAATTAAAAAATCTAACAATATTTACAGGAACATATGATATATTAAATCCAGATGTTCACATTTTAAGAGAAAAAGCACAAAATCAAGGAATAAATATAGATGCAAAAGAATACGAAAAGGCTGGTCATATTTGGATAGTAAATCAAAAAGGAGACAAGGAACTTATAGAAAAAGCATATCAAGATTTGTTAGAAGTGGTTAATTATTGATTGTACAAAATATGGAATAAGAATAATATGAAAATTGAAAAATATATTTTATATTAAAATTATTAATAAGTAAACGAATTAAATTTAATAAAATCATAAAAAATTAAAATAAGAAGGTTTATAATGAAAAAAGAAGAAAATAGATTATCTTGGAGAAGGCTAGATAATTCTGCAAAAATTTTTCCAATTTCTGCTGGAAAAAAATATAGTACAGTATTTAGATTTTCTGCTGTAATGAAAGAAAAAGTTCACCCTAAAAAGTTAGAAAAAGCTGTAATAAAAACACTAGAAGAATATAAGTCATTTAAAGTAAGGATGAAAGCAGGATTTTTTTGGTATTATTTTGAAGAAAATCCAAAAAAGCCAATAATAGAAAAAGAAAAAGAATATCCATGTAAATATATAAATCCAAGAACAAACAATAATTACCAATTTAAAGTAACATATTTTGAAAACAAAATAAATATAGACATATTCCATTCTTTAACAGATGGAAATAGTGGAATGACATTTTTTAAAGAAATAATATATAACTATTTAGAAATACTACATCCAGAAGAGTTTAATGATGAAAGAACACTTAGAAAAATTGAATATGATACAGAAGATAGTTATATGAAAAATTATGATAAAAAATCAAAATCAAATGCATCATCACAAAAAGCATATGAATTAAAAGGTAGAAAAATAGGATTGGGAGCTATATCTGCTATTCATGAAATTATTAATTTAGAGCAATTAAAACAAGAATGTAAAAAATATGAAGCAACAATTACACAATATTTAACATCAGTTTTAATATATTCTATTTATGAAGAAAATTACAAAAAATATAATGGAAAAAAGCCAATAAAAGTATGCATACCAGTGAATTTAAAAAAATATTTTCAATCAAAAACAATGGCAAATTTCTTTTCATATATCACATTAATAGCTAAAAAGGAAAATATGGAAGCATTTGATAAAATAGTAGAATTTGTGAAAAATGATTTTAAACAAAGACTAACAGAAGAAGAAATAATGAAAACAATGTCTGCTAATGTCAAATTAGGAAATAATATAGCAGTAAAAGTGGTCCCATTATTTTTGAAAAAGATATTAGTAAGATTAAGTTATTTAGAAATAAGAAAATATACAACAATAACATATTCAAATATAGGAAGAATAGGAATTATAGGTAAATACCAAGATTATATTGATTACTTCTTAATGTTAATTGCTCCAGAACCAGTAGAAAAAATAAAATGTTCAAGTTGTACATTTGAAAATAAAATGGTATTTACATTTACATCAATATTAAAAGATAATAGTATTGAAAAAAGATTTTATCAATTCTTACAAGAAAGGAGAATTGATGTAACAATAGAAAGCAATGGTGTTTTAGATGATATATCCAAAGAAATTAAGTAGTAAAAAAAGTGATATGATATTAAAAATATGTATGTTAGCCTCTGTTTTAATTGCCATATTATTAGTTGTAATAAATAGACTTACAACTCCAGGAATACCATGGGCGGCATTAACAAATGCGGGAATATTGTATATATGGATAACAGTAATGTATGCCATAAATAAAAATATAAATATTGCAGGCCATGTATTACTACAAACAATTGCAATATCAATTTTAGCAGTATATATAGATTACAATTTGAAATTTCGTGGTTGGTCAGTTAATATAGCAATTCCAATCTTAATAATAATTGCTAATATAACAATGTTTGTATTAACAATTGTAAGTCATAAAAAATATATAAAATATGCAATATATCAATTATTAATAGTAATATTTAGTATAATGCCAGTTGTATTCATACATGAAAATTTAATACATGATAAAACACTTAGTATAGTTGCAGTGGCTGTATCAGTAATGAATTTAATTGTAACACTTGCATTATGTGCAAAAGATGTAAAAGAAGCGGTCATAAGAAAGTTCCATTTATAAGGAGTAAACAAATAAATCTAGTAATAATATAAAAGCCTAGGATACATGGAATAAGAGAGGATTGAAGTAAAAATTGAAAAATATAAAAGATTATAATTTACCAGAATTAAAAAAAGAACTAGAAAACATGGGAGAAAAGCCATTTAGAGCAGAGCAAATATTCAAATGGATATTTCAAGAAAAAGTAAAATCATTTGATGAAATGACTAATATATCTTTGGAACTAAGAGAGAAACTAAAACAAAATTATACAATATGTAATTTTGAGATATTAAGAAAACAAGAATCAAAAGATGGAACAATAAAGTATTTATTCGATGTACTAGATGGAAATGCAATAGAAACAGTACTTATGAGTTATCATCATGGATATAGTATATGTGTATCATCTCAAATTGGATGTAAAATGGGATGCAAATTTTGTGCATCAACAGGAATAAATTTTGTAAGAAGTTTAACATCAGGAGAGATAGTTGAACAAATATTAGCAGTAGAACAAGATACAGGTGTTAGAATATCAAATGTAGTATTTATGGGAATTGGTGAACCACTAGACAATTATGATAATGTGATAAATGCAATACATATAATAAATAATCCTAAAGGATTAAATATTGGAGCAAGACATATAAGTGTTTCTACAAGTGGACTTGTACCTAAAATATATGAATTAGCAAAAGAAAATATTCCTTGTACACTTTCAATTTCATTACATGCAACAAATAATGAAAAAAGAAGTAGTATGATGCCAGTAAATAACGCATATCCAATAGAAGAACTAATTCAAGCATGTAAGGATTATATTGAATCAACAAACCGCAGAATATCATTTGAATATGCTTTAGCAAAAGACAATAATGATAATTTAGAAGATGCAAAACAACTAGTTAAATTGTTAAAAGGAATGTTATGTCATGTTAACTTAATACCAATTAACAAAATAGAAAATGGAGCATATACAAAAAGCTCAAATGATAATATAATGAAATTTAGAGATTATTTAAATGACCATGGAATTGTTGCAACAATAAGAAGAGAATTAGGCTCAGATATTGATGCCGCTTGTGGGCAATTACGTAGAAAAAACCTAAAACAATAGGAGGAAAAAGATGATATTAGACGATATAAAAGAAAAATTACCATTTATGAAAAAAATAAAAGTCTATGCTTTTGTAGGTCCATCTGGAACTGGAAAAAGTTATAGAGCACAAATGGTAGCAGGAGAAAAAGGAACACATTTTATAATAGATGATGGATTATTAATAAAAGATAATGAGGTAGTAGCAGGAGAATCTGCCAAAAAGGCTGAAACAAAAGTTGCAACAGTAAAACATGCATTATTTTATGAAGATAGTGAAAAAGAGACAATAACAAAAGCATTAAAAAAATATAAACCAGACAGCATTTTAATATTAGGAACATCTGATGGAATGGTACAAAAAATCGCTGCAAACCTTGGGTTGCCTCCTGTATCTGATACAACATATATTACAGATGTCGCAACACAAAAAGAAATGGAAACAGCTAGAAGAATAAGAGTTACAGAAGGAAAACACGTAATACCTGTACCAACATTTGAAATAAAAAAAGATTTTTCAGGATATTTGTTAGACCCATTACAAATATTTAAATCAAATGGAAAAGGGCAAAAACCATATATATCAGAAAAATCAATAATAAGACCAACATTTAGTTATATGGGGAAATTCACAATATCAGATTTAGTATTTAGACAAATATTAGAATATCTAGCAGCACAAAGTCCTGCAATCCATAAAATATTAAAAACAAGAGTTGACAACTTTGGGGAAGGTGCAAGATTATATATGGAAGTAAGCATTGTTTATGGATATAATGTTGTAGATGGACTTACAGAATTTAAGAAAAAAGCCAAAAAAGAAATTGAAAAATTAACAGCAATGAATGTTGTGGAATTAGAAGTTGTGGCAAAAAATATATATGTACCAAAAGATGAGGAGGAAGAGTAAAATGATAGTTGCAATTGATGGACCAGCTGGAAGCGGAAAAGGAACAATAACAGAAATAGTTAGTAAAGAATTAAATTTAGTAAATATAAGTTCAGGTGGAGCATATAGATGTGTTGCTTTGTTGGCAATACAAAACAATTTAGAAGTAGCACAAAAAGAAGAGATACTTAATGTTTTAAATAATTCAAAAATAGAGTTTAAAAATGAAAATGGAAAAGATTTAGTATATTTAAATGGAGAAGATGTAACAGATAGAATAAGAGAAAAAGATGTTGCAAAAATAGTATCACAAATATCATCAATAAAAGAAGTAAGGTTTAAATTAAACGAAATATTTAGACAATGTGCAAAAGATAAAAATGTCATTATGGAAGGAAGAGATATAGGAACATATGTATTTCCAAATGCAGAGGTTAAGTTTTATTTAGATGCAAGTGAAGAAATACGAGCCAAAAGACGTGTTAGACAAAACAAAGAACAAGGTATAGAAATGACATATGAAGAAGTTTTAGAAAATATAAAAATAAGAGATAAAAACGATAAGGAAAAAGAGATAGGAGCATTGAAACAGGCAGAAGATGCTATATATATAAATTCAGATAATATGACTCCACAACAAGAAGCAAATGAAGTTATAAAAATTATAAAAAACAAAATGAAAGGATTATAAAAAAATGAAAAAGATAAAACAAGGTATAAGAGTTGTATTAAGAGGAATAGTCAAAGGAGCACTTTTTGCATTTTTTAAAGTAGTATATAGAGCAAAAATAGTTGGAACTGAAAATATTCCTAAAGATGGAGCATTAATATTTTGTGGAAACCATAGAAGTTATTTGGATCCACCACTAATAGAAGCAACAGGAAAAAGAAATATGAGATTTTTAGCAAAAGAAGAATTATATAGCAATAAATTTCTTGCATTTTTAGGCTGGGTATTTGAAGCAATCCCAGTAAAAAGAGATGAAAAAGATGTTGCAGCAATAAAAACATCATTAAAAGAACTAAAAGATGGAAAATGTATAGCATTATTCCCAGAAGGAACTAGAAATGGCATAGAAAAAGGCCAAAAAGTAAAAGATGGAGTTGCATTTTTTGCAGTAAGAAGTGGAGCTAAAGTAATTCCTTGTGGTATAAAAGGTGGAACAAAAGGAGATTGGAAAATGACAATTACATATGGAAAACCTTTAGATTACAGCGAATATAAATCACAAGCAAAAGACAAAGAAGTACTTGACAAAGTGACAAATGAAATAATGAATAATATATTAGAATTAGCAAAATAAATAACAAGATATAGGTGATATAATGTTAGAAAAAATAAAATCATCTGAGGATGTAAAAAAATTATCAAAACAAGAGAAAATCGAGTTAGCAGAAGAAATAAGGAAATACATATTAGAAGTAGTATCAGAAAACGGAGGCCATTTGGCCTCTAATTTGGGCGTGGTAGAACTTACAATCGCCTTACACAGTGTATTTGATATGTCAAAAGATAAAATTATATGGGATGTAGGACACCAAAGTTATATACATAAAATTTTAACAGGAAGAAAAAAACAATTAAAAACATTAAGAAAATTAGATGGTATAGCAGGCTTTCCTAAAACTAACGAATGTGAAGCAGATTGTTTTAATACTGGTCATAGTAGCACATCAATATCAGTAGCATTAGGAATGGCAAGAGCTAGAGACATAAAAAAAGAAAACAATTCTGTTATTGCAGTAATAGGTGATGGAGCTTTAACAGGTGGAATGGCATTTGAAGCTCTAAATGATGCAGGATGTAATAAAACAAAATTAACAGTAATTTTAAATGATAATGAAATGAGCATTTCAAAAAATACTGGTGGCTTAAGTATGATGCTAAGTAAAATTAGAACTAGAAAAAGCTATACAAAACCTAATATATCTGTTAAAAAAGTAATTCTTAAAATTCCAGTAGTGGGTAAACCAGTAGTAAGAATAGTACAAAAATTCAAAGGAAGTATAAAGCAATTAGTAATACCTAAAATGTTTTTAGAAGATATAGGTTTTAGATATTTAGGCCCAGTAGATGGGCATAATGAAGCAGAATTAGAAAGAATGCTAAATATTACAAAACAATTAGATGGACCTGTATTATTACATGTAATAACTAAAAAAGGAAAAGGATATAAAATAGCAGAAGAAAATCCAGATAAATTCCATGCAACAGGACCATTTGAAATTGATACAGGAAAAAGTAAAAAGGAAAAATCGAAAGATTATTCAAAAGTATTAGGAGATAAATTAGTAGAATTAGCTCAAAATGATGATAAAATTGTGGCAATTACAGCAGCAATGAAAGATGGGACAGGTTTAACAGAATTTGCAAATAAATTTTCAGATAGATTTTTTGATGTTGGAATAGCAGAGCAACACGCATTATGTATGGCTGCAGGAATGGCAAAAGAAGGAATGAAACCAGTTGTACCAATATATTCATCATTTTATCAAAGAGGATATGATCAAGTAATTCATGACATAGCAATACAAAAGTTGCCAGTAGTTATGTGTGTAGATAGAGCAGGAATAGTTGGAGCAGATGGAGAAACACATCAAGGGCTATTAGATATGGCATTTTTTAGAATAGTTCCTAATTTAACAATTATGGCACCAAAAGATTTTGTAGAATTTGAAAACATGATAGAATTTGCAATAAAACTAGAAAAGCCAGTGGTAATAAGATATCCACGAGGTGGAGAAGACAAATATAAATTTAATAAAGAAGAAAAAATAGAATTAGGAAAAGCAGAAACTTTAACATATGGAAAAAACGCAACAATAATTTCAATAGGTAAAACTGTATCTAAAGCAGTGAAAATAGCAGAAAAATTAGAAAAAGTAGAAGTAATAAATGCAAGATTTTTAAAACCATTAGATGTGGAGAAAATAAAGGAATCAATAGCAAAAACAAAAAACGTAATAGTAATAGAAGATGGAACATCAGTAGGAGGACTTACAACAGCCATAAAAGAATTAATTGTAGATGAAAATTTGAAAAATATTAAATTTAAATCTTTTGCATATCCAGACAAGTTTATTGAACATGGAAGTGTAGAAGAATTAGAAAAAAGATATAATGTAGACGAAAATGCAATAAAAAGATATGTAGAACTACAAATAAAGGAAAAAGGAGAAGAATAATTAATATGGATAAACAACAATTATTACGAGACTATAAAAAACAAGAAGACAAGATGTGTTTAGCACAAATAATCGATAAAATAGAAATGTCTAGGACTAGAGGAAAAATAGAATGTACAGATTTTTTGGATATGTATCAAGTGTCACTTGCAGAAAGTTTTTTGAAGAAAAATCAAATTCAAAACTATAAATTATATGGTGGATATCCAGATAGTGAAAGAAAAATTTTAATAGCATACCCAGAAAATTATACAGAAGAAATGATTGCAAAAAATTATTCTAAATTCTTAAAAGTAGTTAAAATAGAACTTACAGAAGAAGATAAAGGAAAATTTACACATAGAAATTATTTGGGTGGAATAGTAAAACTTGGGTTAAAAAGAGAAAAAGTTGGAGACATAGTAGTGGCAGAAGATGGTGCAGATATTATAGTAGTATCTGAATTTGCAGAAATATTAAAAAAAGAATTACCAACACTTACAAGATTTGAAAATGCAACAATTACAATTAATGAAATTACAGAAATAAGAAAAAAAGAAATAAAAATAGAAAATATAGAAATAATAGTACCTTCACTAAGAATGGATAACATAGTATCAGACTTAGCAAGAACATCAAGAAGTAAAGCTGCACAAATAATAGCACAAGAAAGAGTATTTATAAATGGTCAAAATGAAACCAAAGTATCTAAACAAATAAAATTGGGTGATATTATAACAATAAGAGGAAAAGGAAGATTTATAATAAAAGAATTTAAGGGAACAACAAGAAGCGGAAGAACAGTAATTTTAATAGAAAAATATGTTTAAGGCTTTTATAAGTACAGAAAAAATTAAGGATATGAAACATTTATAAATTGAAATAATTACCAAAATAAGAAGTTGGGTAGTATAATGAAAGGAAAATTTAGATAAATGAATAACATAAAATATGAATATACCAAAACACCACTAGATTACCAAATAACAGAATATGATTGTGGAACTACTACACTTTTAAATGCTCTAAGGTATTTGTTTAAAAGAAGTGAAATTTCTCCAGAGATATATAAACATATAATGCAATATACATTGGATCAAACTAATAGTTTTGGAGAAGTTGGAAAAGGTGGCACTTCAGTTAATGCAATGCGATTTTTATGTGAGTGGTTAAATATAAATGCCAATAGTATGGGAATGAATATAAAATGTACAAGTATTCAAAGAAATGATATTTCTATATATAATTTAAAACTACAAGAGAAGATAAACAAGGGTGCAGTTGCGATAGTTAGGGTATTTCAGGATTGCGAACACTATTGCTTATTAACAAAAATAGATGAAGATTATGCATATCTATTTGATCCATATTATTTAAATATAAATTATTATGATTATGATAAAGATGTTGAGATAATAAAGGATAAACCATTTGAATTTAATAGAAAAGTAAGAAAAGAAAGAATGGAAGAAAATACAAAAAAAGATTTTACATTGGTAAAGAATGAGCATAGTGAAATTATAATAATTGAAAATCATAATAAGAGATGAATATAGAAAAATTATTTAGAAATAGTGAGATTTGGATCGTAAGTCTACAAGAAATAAAACAGTTACTAAAATATGATATTATTTCTTTCTTAGTAACTGTTTTAATAGATATTTCTATATAAAAATATATTATTTTAAATGGGTTCTATATTACGAAAAATACAAATAAAATATTTTGCTGAAAGGAAATAATTATTTTAATTCAACAACAGTAACTCCCATTTCACCTTCTCCATATGTTCCCATTCTAAAAGACTTAACATGTGGATTAGTTTTTAAAAATCTGTGAATTCCATCTTTCAATTTTCCTGTACCTTTACCATGAACAATGCGTACAGTTTGTAATTTTGACAAACTTGCATCATCTAAAAATTTATCAACAACAAAATTTGCTTCTTCTACATTATATCCAATAACATTGATTTCAGTTTTTACAGTTTTAGCTTTTGAAATACTAGAAAATAGAGGATTGCTGTGTTTGGAAACATTTTCTGTAGCTGATTTAGAGGCATTAGTAGTATTAATTTTTTCTAAATTATCTATAGAAACATTTAATTTTAATGCACCTATTTGAACTTGAACTTCATTTGATTTAGAAATGTGTGATACGATTATTCCATTTTTATTAAATGATTTTACAAATACTTCTGTATTAGGTTTAATATCAGCTTTATCTAATTTGTTAACATTATTATCAGAAGGTGATGCTTTTTCATTATTTTCTAAAGTAATATCTTTAATTTTTTTATTCAATTTATTTCTAAAATTATTTGTCTGTGATGTAGAATTATTTTCTAATTCGGTTAAATTTTTGATAATTTCATTTGCATCTTCTTTAGCATCTAATAAAATATTTCTAGCTTTAATTTTTGCATTATTTATTATTTCGGCCTCTTGTTTTTTTAGATTTTCATTATCAAAAACTAAAGATTTTTCTAATTCTGATATATGTTGTAATTTTTTATCGATTTCAGTTTTTTCATTTTCTATAATACTTTTTTGGTCATAAATATTTTTTAATAATTCCTCAATATTTACTTGTTCTTCTGACATCATAGATTTTGCACGATTTATAATAGAAACAGGTAATCCAAGATTTTTGCTAATTGCAAAAGCATTGCTTTTTCCAGGTATTCCAACTAATAATTTATATGTTGGTTTTAATGTATCTACATTAAATTCAACAGAAGCATTCTCAAAACCATCTGTAACAAGTGCATAGTTTTTTAATTCTGGATAATGTGTAGTTACAATTGTTAAAACGTCTAAAGAATGTAGTGTTTCCAAAATACTAATAGCTAAATTGGCACCTTCAATAGGATCTGTTCCTGAACCTAATTCGTCAATTAATACTAATGAATTTGTTGTAGCATTTTTTATAATTGACACAATATTTAACATATGAGAAGAGAAAGTACTTAAAGAACTTAAAATACTTTGGTCATCTCCAATATCAGCAAATATCTGGTCAAAAACAAAAATACTAGAGTTTTCTTTTGCTGGTATATTTAAACCACTACAAGCCATTGCAGTAAGTAACCCAACTGTTTTTAAAGTTACAGTTTTTCCACCAGTATTAGGCCCTGTAATTAATAAAGTCGAAAAATCTGAACCTAAATTTATAGACATAGGAACAACTTGGCTTTTATCAATTAAAGGATGTCTTGCAGAAATTAAATTGATAAATTTGTTTTCATTTATTTTTGGAGTAATACCATTAATCAATTTAGAATATCTGGCTTTAGCAAAAATAAAATCTAATTTACTAATAATTTCAGTATCTAATATTAATTCATCTGTATATGGTTCAAATAAAAATGATAATTTTTGTAGAATTTTTTCAATTTCAATTTCTTCTTTAGATTTTAATTCAGCTATTTTATTATTCATTTCAAAAATAGAAATAGGTTCAATAAATAATGTAGAACCAGCATTAGAAACGTCGTGGACAAATCCCTTTATTTGAGAGCGATACTCTTCTTTTACAGGTATAACAAACCTATCATTTCTAATAGTAATGATATTATCTTGTAAATATTTTGAATTACTAGAATGAATAATATTATTTAAAGTTTTACGAATATCTTGTTCTAAAGATTTTTGCTTTCTTCGAATTGATTTTAATTCTGGCGAAGCATCATCAGAAATAGTAAATTCGTCAATAATAGATTTATCAATAGTTTCGATAATATTTATATTAGAATATAAACTATTAAATAATTCTGCCAAAATAGGATATTCTGTTATATCAATAAAATCTTTGTTAAAATAATTTTTTAGTTCATTTGCTGTTTTTAATATGGTATTCAAATTTAAAATAGCAGGACAATTTAGAGTTGAACCGTTTTGCAAGCTTTTTATAGAATATGAAATATCAGAAAATTCATAAAAAGAAGGAAAAGAGTTCCTATAACTTAAGTTTACAGCTTCTTCAGTTTCTGCTAATAATTTTTTTACTTCCATAGAACTATTGCTAGGCAATAATTCAAGTGCTAATTTTTTACCATTATCAGTTACACAAAAAGAGCTTAATATATCTAAAATTTTATTAAATTCTAATTTTTGTAAATTGTTATTCATTTTAAAGTCCTTTCAATATATATTACGTATAAATTAAAATATACATAATAAATTATACTGCCAAAGCCTAGTAAAGTCAATGAAAACTGTAAATGGAAATGGCTATATTTTGTTGACGAAAAAATAAAATATAAAAATTCTATGAAATAGTAAGAGCTTGCAAAATGTAATTAAATGTAGTATTATATTTATACTTTTTTCAAACTCGTTTAAATCTAAAAAATCATGGCAATTCTGCCAAAATTCATGAATAAGAAAATAAAAAAGGAGAAGTGATACAAAATAAAAATACAAGAAGAAAGCGAATTATTAAATCCTAAAATAGATTATGTTTTTAAAAGAATATTTGGATATCAAGGAAATGAAACAATAACCAAAAGTTTTATCAGCGCAGTTTTAAATCAAAATATTACAGAAGTTGTTTTAGAAAATAACTTAACACTACCTAAAGATATGTTAGATGATAAAGTAGGAATTCTAGACGTAAAGGCCAAAATAGATAATAAAATAAATTGTGATATAGAGATGCAAGTAATAGACGAAAAAAATGTAGAAAAACGAATTTTGTTCTATTCTAGTAAGATGTATATTCAAACTATAACAGAAGGAAAAGATTACTCAGAGTTGCAAAAATGTATAGCAATTTTAATAACAGATTATGAAATTTCTGGACTAAGAGATATAGAAAAATATATGACTAAATGGAATATCAGAGAAGAAGATTATGGAAATGTAATCTTGACAGACGTTATAGAAATTTATATAATAGAATTGCCTAAGGTAGAGAAATACAAAAATGGAAAACCACTAGACCTATGGGTAGAATTTATAAAAAATCCGAAGGTGATAGATATGTCTAATGGAGAAATAAAAAAAGCTAAAGAAATTTTAGAAAAAATTAGCCAAGATAAAAATGAGAGATATTTAGCAGAGTTAAGAGAAAAATACATAATGGATCAAAAGGCTATAGAAGGTGCTGGATATGATAAAGGATTAAATGATGGTGTTAAACAAGGACGAAAACAAGGCGAAGAAAAGAAGACTATAGAACTTGCTAAAAAAATGAAACAACAAGGCATAGATATAGAAGTAATAAAAAAAATAACAGGATTATCTTTAGATAAAATAAATGAACTATGATAACAAAAACGAGTTTGAAAAAGGAATTAATAAAAAATTATTAATTCTTTTTTATATTGTAAAATATAAATACGCATAGTATAAATATACAAAAACTAATTGCAAAAAACAATAAGATGTGGTATAAATGATATAGTTAAAAATAGTATATAAAAAAGCGGAAAGAGGTGAATTCATGATAAAAGCATATGCAAAGTCAGATGTTGGAAAAGTAAGGGAAATAAATGAAGATGCTTTTTATATATCTAATTCACTAGATGAAGTACAATTATATATGTTAGCAGACGGAATGGGAGGATACAACGGAGGAGAAATAGCAAGTAAACTAGCAATACAATCAGCAAAAAACTATATAGAAAACAATTTCAAAGAAATAGAAAAAGATAAAGACAGTATTATACAACTAATAGGAAGTAGTATTGAATATGCAAATATGGTAGTATATGAAAAAGCAAAAGAAAATAAAGAATTATCAGGAATGGGTACTACTTTAGAAGTTTGTTTAATATATAATAATAGAGCTTTTATAGGACATGTAGGTGATAGTAGAATTTACAGAATAAGAAAAGAGTTTATGAGAAAATTAACTCAAGACCATAGTTATGTACAAAAATTAGTAAAAGATGGAACAATAACTCAAGAAGAAGCAGCACATCATCCACAAAAAAATATGTTAATGAAAGCACTTGGATGTAATGCTTTTGTTGAGCCAGATGTAATGGTAAAAGGATTTTTAAAAGATGATATATTAATTATGAATTCAGATGGTTTAACAAATTTAGTGTCACAAGAAGAAATATTTAAAGAGGCAAAGAAAAATATAGAACAAGCAACTAAAAACTTAGTTCAAATGGCTAATGATAATGGCGGATATGACAATATAACAGTAATAATAATAAAAAATATATAGGCATTTTACAAGGTTACATTATTTAAGGAGAGAGAAATTATGAATTTAGAGGGTAAGCTATTAGGAAATCGATATGAAATAATTGAAAAAGTTGGAAATGGCGGAATGGCTACTGTATATAAAGCAACAGATAAAGTTTTAAAAAGATATGTTGCTGTAAAAATATTAAGGGATGAATTTACCACAGATGAAGAATTTATAAAAAGATTTGAAGTAGAAGCACAATCAGCAGCAAGATTAACACACCCTAACATTGTGTCAATTTATGATGTAGGAGTAGATGGAAATTTATATTATATAGTAATGGAACTTATACAAGGAAAAACTTTAAAAGAAATTATATTAGAAGAAAAAGGACCATTACCTTGGAAATGGTCTGTAAATGTAGCAATTCAAATAGCTTCAGCACTAGAAATGGCTCATAAAAATAATATTATACATAGAGATATAAAACCACATAATATAATAATAACAGAAGATGGAGTTGCGAAAGTAACAGATTTTGGAATAGCAAAAGCAGTTTCAAATTCAACAATAACAGCATTTGGAACAACAATAGGTTCAGTACATTACTTTTCACCAGAACACGCACGTGGTGGTTTTACAGATGCAAAATCTGATTTATATTCTTTAGGTGTGGTAATGTATGAAATGGTTACTGGTAGAGTACCTTTCGATGCAGATACACCAGTATCTGTGGCATTAAAACATATGCAAGAACAACCAGAAGAACCAATAGAAGTAAATCCAAATGTGCCAATAGCAATCAACAAAATAATAATGAGAGCATTGCAAAAAGATACAACATTAAGATATCAAACTGCAACAGAAATGCTAACAGATTTAAGAAAAGCATTAAAAAATCCGAATGGAGATTTTGTTGATGATAAAGAATATGATCCAACAGCAGCAACACAAATTATAAATACAGAAATGTATAATAATGTAAAAAATAGAGACAATGAAGATCAAGCTGAAAATGGAAAAAAGGAGAATAAATTAAAAAGATTTATAAAAAATCATAAAAAATTAAGTATATTTATAGGATTAATTTTATTATTCTCATTAAGCTTGGGAGGAACTATATTGGCCTTAAATATAACTAATCCACCAGAAGTAAACATTCCAAATGTTGTTGGAATGGCAAAAGATGAGGCACAAAGAGAAATTGAAAATGAAAAATTAAAATTCTCAATAGAAAAAGAAGAATATAACAAAGATGTACCAGAAGGATTTGTAATTTCACAAAAAGTTGATGGAGATACAATAGGAGATTTTACAACAACACCTTCAACAGATAGAAAGGTAAAACAAGGAACTACAATAAAAGTCATTGTAAGTAAAGGACAAGAAAAAACAACAGTACCTAAAGTTATTGGTATGAAACAAGATGAAGCAATAAAAGCTTTAGAAGATGCAAATTTAAAAGCAGAAGTAATAGAAGAAACAAGCAAGAAAGTTGAAGAAGGTTACGTAATAAGCCAAGAAACAGATGCAAATGCAGAAGCATATGCAGGTGATACAGTAAAAATTCACGTAAGCACAGGAACAGGAATAAAACAAGTAACTGTAGTTAGTGTAATTGGGCAAGATGAGGCAGCTGCTAAAAAGACATTAACAGATTTAGGGCTAAAAGTAAATATAACTTATGCAGATAGCACATCAGATAATGGAAAAGTTGCAAAACAAAGTTTAGATGCAGGAAAAGTTGTAGATGAAGGAACAACAATAACATTAACAGTGAATAAAGTAGCTGAAAGCAAAAATGTAACTGTAAATATAAATGTAAAAGCAATTACAGGTGGATACACAGAAAGTGCAAACGAAACTGAAACAACAAGTAAAAAAGTTAATATAAAAGTAAACAATGAAACAAGAACAGGAATAGATAAAAATAAATCTGATTTTTCTATAACATTATCAGGTAAAGACGGAGAAAGTGGACAAATAACTGTAGTAATTACAGACCCAACAAGTGGAGCAACACTATATTCTTCAAGCAAAACAATAACATATGGTTCACAAGATGCAGTTTCATTTAATTAAAAAATAGTAAGAAAAACTTAAATCTGAAAGTATATCAGATTTAAGTTTTTCTTGACTTTATCAAGAAAAAGATGTAATATATAAAAACATCTATAGTTTTATAGGTTTTTATTCAAAAAATTATAATCAAAAATTTATTCAAAAAATTCCCAAATTTGATAATTGAAAAAAATAAATATTAATGCTATAATAAAGGAGGTAATATGCCGGTAATATCACAGTTCTATGGGATAATAATATATATGTATATGGAACTAGGAGGACATCATAATGAACCACATATACATATAAAATACAATGAATATGAAATGTCAATAACTATTGAAGGAAAAATATTAAATGGTAAAATACCAAAGAAACAGCTGAAATTGGTCGAGGCATGGATAGAAATACACAAAGAAGAATTAAAAGCAGCATGGTATGCTTTTAATAATGATGGAGAAATTATAAAAATAAAAGGTTTGGAGTGATGTTTTATGAACCCAAAAGCTATAGATGTAAAAGTTTTAAAAGACTATAAATTAGAAATAATATTTGATAATGATGAAAAAAGAATATTTGATGTAAAACCATATTTCAAATTCAAAATTTTTAAAGAATTACAAGAAAAAAATAAATTTGATACTGTAAAGGTATCAGGATTATCAATTGAATGGGAAAATGGTGCAGATATTTGCCCTGACGAATTGTATAATAATAGCCATTTGGAGGAAGAATGAAAGGAAAAATAATAGAAAACATATCAAATTTATATAAAGTAGAAGCAAATAAAGAAATCTATGAAGCAACAGCAAGAGGAAAATTCAAAAAAGACGAAATAACACCTGTAGTTGGTGATAATGTAGAAATAGAAATAATAGATGAACAAGAAAGAAAGGCAGTTATAAATAAGATAGAGGAAAGAAGTGTATATGTAAAAAGACCTAAAATGGCTAATATAACGCAGATTGTATTAGTTGTTTCAAGTAAGCATCCAAAACCAGATTTATTAATGTTGGATAAGCAATTAGCATTTGCGGAGCTGTTATGTATAAAAGCTATAATTGTTTTAAATAAAACAGATTTGGATAAAGAGCAAAGTTTTAAAACAATAAAAAATGTATATGAAAATATAGGATATACAGTAATAGAAACAGAAGCAAAAACTCAAAAAGGAGTAATAGAACTAATAGAACAACTAAAAGATAATATAAATGCATTCTCAGGAAATTCAGGGGTAGGAAAATCGACATTAATAAATGCTATATTTGATAATGAAATGACACAAGAAGGAGAAATTAGCAAAAAAAATAAAAGAGGAAAAAACACAACAACATCAACCAAATTATATGAAATAGATAAAAACACATATATAGCGGATACACCAGGATTTTCAACATTTGATATATCAGAAATAGAGAGCAAAGATTTAGCAATGTATTTTAAAGAATTTGAGCAATATATACCTGAATGTGAGTTTGTTGGATGTACACATATAAAAGAGCAAAGTTGTGGAATAAAAAAGGCGGTAAAAGAGGGAAAGATAGAACAAGAAAGATATAATAGATTTTGTAAAATATATGAAGAATTAAAGCAAAAGGAGGAAAGAAAAAAATGGTAGAAGTTTCAACATCAATACTTGGAACAAAAAAAGGAGAAGAATCAAAAACATTTTTTGCATTAGAAGTTGCAAAAACAGATTATTTTCATATAGATGTAATGGATGGAAAATTTGTTAAAAATAATACATATCAAAAGATGTTTGAAAATGCATCATATATAAAAAGAATATCAAATTTACCACTAGATATTCATTTGATGGTAGAAGATGTAAAAGATGCAATTGACGACTTCTCAGCAGTAGAACCCAATATAATAACATTTCATTATGAGGTATGTAAAAGTAAAGAAGAAGTATATAAAAATATAAGATATATAAAAGAATGCAATTGTAAGGTTGGATTAGCTGTAAAACCAGAAACAAAAATAGAAGAAATATACGAATTCTTACCATATATTCATATGTGTTTAGTCATGACAGTTGAGCCAGGAAAAGGTGGGCAAACACTTATAGAAGAAACTTTAGAAAAAGTTGCAAAATTAAAAGAATATGTTAAAAATAATGATATTGAAATAGACATAGAAGTTGATGGTGGAATCAATTTAGTTACTGCTCCAAAAGCTAAAGAAGCTGGAGCCAATGTGTTAGTTGCGGGTAGTGCAATACTAATGGCAAAAGATTATAAAGTTATTATTGATGAATTAAAACAATAATTATATAAAAAAGATACAAATATTAATTATTAATATTTGTATCTTTTTTAGTGTGTGTATAAAATAATTTAATTACATTTTGTTTTATTTTTTAATTTTTTCTTTTTTTGAATTTTTATTAGATTTTTCTTTTTTTGAATTTTTATTAGATTTTTCTTTTTCAGGAATAATTGCAGTTACTAAAATTCCTAAACCAATAATCATAATAACAAAGTTTAATATACTTCCAACAACAGGAATTAGTTCAAGTAACCAAATTACAGCTGATGTTATAATTAAAACACCAAATGTTGTTGCGTTTTTAGATATATTAAATTTTTTACAAACTAGATTATTAACTGCTATAACAAAAGTTGAAGTACTAATCATTAATAATATAGCAAATAGCATTGTGCCAATTATAGCAATATTTGATGTTAGACCTAATATAAGTAACAATACAAATGCTATAACAAAAATGATAGGTGTTAAAATTCCTGATCCGATAACTGGCAATAATTTTTTAGACAATAAAGCTCCAGTATTTTCTAGGAATTTTGGCGCTAACCATAAATATAATAGCCATATAACTAAAACAGTTACGATAAATCTACCTAAAGCTAAAATATAACTAGAAATAGATTTTGACTTTGTTGAAGTTGTTATAGGTGAATAATTAACACTTCCAGTAACTGTACCTTCAGGAATAGAAGCTTCTGAACTAGAAGAATAATTTAAATCACCATAAATAGTAGCTTTATTTGTTACTGAACTTTGACCGTCAGAATTTGATGAAATTTCAATATTTTTTGAATATACATAAGCATTTCTTCCAATCACACCAGAAAAATTTAAAGTGTCAGAAGATGTTCTAATATCACGATAAACATAACCATTAATATTTAGAGTATTGGCAGTAGTATATAAGTCATATACAACACCAGAAATATTTACTTCATTTGCAGCAGCAAATAAATTGCTATAAATATATCCTTCTTTTTCTACGTTGATAGTTTTTGCACAAATAAATGCATCTCCACCGATTTGAGAACTGATAGTAACAGTATTAGCTAAAATAAAAAGATTACCATCTACGATATAATCAACTTTAACGTCATCACCTGTTAAATATACATCACTTTTTTTCATTGAATTATCAGTAGATTGAGTAGTTTCAGATGTAGTCTCATTACCTTGAGTTGTTTCTATTGCCTTTTCTTGTGAGTTATCACTAATAGGTTCTGCTTCATTATCATCAGCTCTTACAATAGGAACTAAAAGAGATAAAGCAAGTAATAAAACCAAAGTGATTTTTGTAATTTTGTTTTTTAACATTTAAAATACCTCCTACATATTATAATATATTTTATACACTCAAAATATATATCTTTATAATAATTTTGTCAATTAAATGTCTTTATTTTTGTAATATTTACAAAAATCCTTTATAGGGCAGATATCACATTTAGGATGTCTTGCAATACAAGTATTTCTACCATGCCATACAAATAGATGATTTATATCTTTTATATCATTTTTAGAAAAGATTTTTAATAAATCTTGTTCTATTTTTAAAGGATCTTTTTCATCAGATAAACCAACTAAATTTGAAATCCTTTTAGCATGAGTATCTACAGCAATACCTTGAGCAATTCCAAATACTTCTAACATAATAACATTAGCACTTTTTCTACCAACTCCAGCAAGTGAAGTTAATTCTTCCATAGTTTGTGGAACTATACCATTAAATTTATTTAAAACTTGAGAAGCACATAATTTTATATTTTTAGCTTTATTTTTATAAAAACCACAAGGATGAATGATTCTTTCAAGTTCAGAAATATCAATATTTGCAAAGTCTTCAATAGTCTTGCATCTATTAAATAATTCAGGAGTAGTTTTATTTACTCTTTCATCAGTACATTGAGCAGAAAGCATAACAGCAATTACTAATTCAAAAGGAGTAGAAAAATCTAAACTACAAGTAGCATCTGGATAAGCTGTTCTTAAATTTTGTACTATTTTTGTTGCATCACTTTTTTTCATTATTATATATAATTTAATAATTTAAATTCAAAATTATTAAATAATCTCCTTTCATTAAATATGTTAACAATTACATTTTACAAGAAAATACAGGGATAGTCAAACAAAATAAACATAAAAAGGAACAGATAAAATCAAGTTACATATTATATAAAAAAGGGGGAGTAGTAGAATGAAGCATTTATTTAAAAAGACATTAGGTGTATGTTTAATAGGACTAGGATTAGGAATTTTAATGGTTTTATTACTTCCTATAACAGGTTGGCTATTTATTATAGGATTAGGAGTTGTTTGTGTTGGTTTTATTTGGCTTGCATGTTGAAGAAAGGGGGATACATATATGACAGTTGTAGTAAAAAAAGTTCCTAAATTTTTAAGGGGATTTGTTAAATTAATATTTGGAATTAAGGATGAAAAATGAAAAAGTAAACATAAAACTTGAAAAAAGTAACTAGATGTGTTATAATTAAAATTGATAGCGAAAAACTATTAAAGCCTGACGTAGGGACATAAAAATGGTAAAAAGTTCCAAAATGATAAAAAACAGGAAA
>OGXW01000436.1_pt1 | contig 31179 bp, 26 predicted proteins | sample 1576341 | NCBI WGS metagenome assembly OGXW01 (sample SAMEA3541592, study PRJEB24748) | human gut metagenome | biome: human gut; feature: human-associated habitat; material: faeces | place: China | collected 2012
TCGTATGAAAAGAATTTATGGTGCCTGCGTAGATAAAGGTAAACGCTCAAACGAATGATCTGGTTCGGTGAGGCTGCTCCCGCTGCTGTGATATACTGCGCCTTCTGTGATACAATGTCGCTCATGGCTGACAGTTTTTCCGTGGTGATCTTTGCCTTCGTGTTCATCATTGTTTCATCATAAAGAAAAAATTTCATGTGTTTTTCTCCTTTCTTACTGCTGCAGGTCTGCTTTGATTGCTTCCAGTTCTTCTTCCGTCATTCCTAACGTGTCGTAAACGGAAGGTGTGTTCGTGATCTTGATTGCTTCGGAACCGGCCGCGATCGTTCTCGAAAGTGTGATCTTTTCCAAAATCGCCTAATTTATACTCCCCAAACTCTGAAATAAAAATATTGGCTGGTTTGATATCTCTGTGTATAACACCTTTTTTCCTGCATGCCTGCAGCCCATCGCACAGATCAAGTCCCAGTTTCAGGATTTCTTTCATTGTAAGGTTTCTTTCGCTTCGAAGCTGCACCAGACTTTTAAGAAGTTCCATCCTTATAAAAAGAGTCCACCCATCAGGTTCTTCCTGAATTTCAGAATCCTCAATCGCCACAATATGTGATGCACTTTTCAAAGATTCCATAATATTAATCTCTGAAGTAATATTCGCCTGCGTTTCCTGTAAATACGATGCCAGTGAAATCCTTTCGGATTCCAGTTCTCGCCTTTTCTGCTCATCAAGCGATACGTGAATTACTTTCAATGCCGCTCTGGCAGCATATTGGGTATTCTCTTTCCGGATTTCATGCTGTAGTTAACCATTTCCTGAGCCATATCTGTATCACGGATACGAGATTCAGCAGATGTTGTATTCTCAACAACGTTGTCTAAGTTAGAGATAGTATGCTCAAGTCTGTTCTGTGCAGCACCGAGAGTTGAACGCTGTGAAGATACCTTCTGTATAGCTTCTGAGATACGGTCAATGGCAGCTGTTGCATCATCTTCTGTGTCAACCTTAAGTCCTTCAACACCGATACCTTTGGCACTCATAGATTCGATTTTAACGGCAATCTTGTTGTCAGAAGCAGAGTCTGCACCTACGTGAAGGCTGAATGAGATAGCACCATTTACTTCTTTGCTTTCAGTAAAGTCTGCACCCTTAGCTTTAGCGATGGCTACAGTTGTTCCATTAGTAACACCTGTTGCTGCAGCAGAATTTGAAAAATATCCGTTTGTTGCATCTGTTTTACCATCTGCCATTTTGCCAGCTGCAATATTTTCAGCGGAAACTTCTTTACCTTTTTCATCATAGAGCTTTGTTGCATAAGCATAATGTGTACCATTTTTTGCTAATGTAGTTGAATCCTGTTTTGCATCACTTGTATATAATATTTCTCCATCTTTAATAGCTTTAGTTAAGTCATCTCCCTTAATTTCTGCTGTTTCACCTTTTTTGTAAAACTTAGTACCATCCTTTAAAGCAAATCCAGATTTCATAAAATTAACAGTTGATGTCTTTGTTGGATCACCCTTTAAAAGATAAGTTTCATTAAACTTAGTTGTCTCTGAAACTCTGTCGATTTCAGATGTAAGCTGATCTATTTCATCCTGGATAGCCTTACGGTCTGTCTGAGAGTTAGTACCATTAGCAGACTGAACAGCAAGCTCATTCATTCTCTGAAGCATTGAGTGAACCTCTGTTAAAGCACCTTCAGCTGTCTGTACAGCAGATACACCATCCTGTGCATTTGAAGAAGCCTGTGTAAGTCCGCGGATCTGCTTTCTCATCTTTTCAGAGATTGAAAGACCAGCTGCATCATCAGCGGCACGGTTAATCTTATAACCAGAAGATAACTTCTCAGCTGACTTAGACTGAGCTGAAGTTGTTACATTAAGCATTCTGTTAGCATTCATTGCTGTTAAATTGTGTTGTATTACCATAATACATACCTCCGTGTAAATAAAATATTTGTCAGAGGGGAATCCGTTCCCCTTATGAAAGATATATAATAAGCAGTGTTACCATGCTAACCCTGCGTATTATCATTAGATTTGCGTGCCTGCTTATCTTCTTTGATAAGACGGCGTATCTTGTTTAGTGTTTCAGGTGAAAGTCCCTGTTCAGCGTAGTAAGGTGATATGAATCTTGAAGTTTTCTTATCAGAATCAGAGCTGTTAGCACTGTTTCTTGCAAGAACCTTGCTTCGTACGATATTGAGTTCTCTTGGTGCATCTATGAGAAGGTGGATATTACCTTCTGAACCACCTGAGTATATGACCCTTACGTCATCACCGATGTTGATGAATTCGCCGGGTTTGATAGTGAGTTTTAACACATTAACCTCCTTGTCTATGCAACAAACTGTTTCAAAATGTTGCATCCCAAAACATATAGATGGAGGTAATAACATATGAGTACATCCCAGCCAATAAGGAGTACAGATGAACTGGAGGCATTCAGACGATTCTATCTGGATGAAGAGCCTAACTTGAGAAACTATGCAATGATATGCATGGGAGTGAATACAGCATTAAGAATAAGTGACCTGTTAGAGTTAAAATGGGGAGAAGTATATGATTTTAATGAGCAGTGTTTCAGAAAACATATGGTAATATGCGAAAGAAAAACAGGAAAAGAATCAATGATTGCAATTAATGGCAGCACTAAAAAAGGACTTTTGACATATATGGACACTTTAGATAGCGTAAAAAAAGGTGATTATATATTTACAGGAAGATATGAAGGAACACATCTTAGCCGTTCGCAGGCGTTCAGAATCATAAAGCATGCTGCGTATTCACTTAATATGGAGAGGGGCATAAGTTGTCATTCTATGAGAAAAACATTCGGATATTATGCGTGGAAATGTGGGACACCACCCGCAATGCTCATGGAGATATATAATCATTCATCATATGAGATAACAAAAAGGTATCTTGGTATTAAGCAGGATGATAAAGATTCTGTGTTTCTTAAGGTTAATCTGTAAGGACAGGATTAATATATAAAACAACATAAACGATAAGCGTATTGATTTGCTATTTTAATGTTATAGAAAATTTATATAGAATTTTATTAAGAAACCTGCTAAAGTGTTGAGGGAATATGACGATATATTAATCGTAATTAAGAATATGAACTAATAAGAATTTATATTGGGATGCAACATTTTGAAACAAATTGTTGCATCCTTTTTGTATATTAGTATATGAAGTTAATGGGGATAATATGATGTGTAGAAGCTTTACAGAAAATCCCAAATCAGAAAATAACAGAAATTTTATTCTAATAAAATAACACCACCGGAATGCATCAAATCAAATGACTTAATCATTGCATTCAGGTGGTGTATTATTTTTAATAATTAGTTATTGTTTTCTGTTGGCTTGTCAGCAATCTTAAGTATGATAGATTCAGCCCTGTTAGAAGATGATCTTTCAACGAACAGCCAAACATTATCTATAGTAAGCTTATCACCTGCTTTAGGTATGCGGTCGAGCTTTTCTGATACGAATCCGCCTAGTGAATCGTTATCCTCTGAATAAAGTCTGGTTCCTAATTCATCATTTATGTCATCAAGCTTACATGAGGCGTTTATACGGTAAGTGTTTTCACGAATCTTAGTCATATCATCCTTTTCATCAGTATCATATTCATCACGTATTTCACCAACGATTTCCTCTAACAGATCCTCGGTTGTTATCATACCGGCTGTCTGACCATATTCATCCAGCACAATAGCTATGCTGTAACGCTTAAGCTGCATTTCTTTAAACAGCTCAGAAGTGTTCTTATGTTCATATGTAAAGAAAGGCTCACGCATAATCTTCCTTATATTAAATGAATCATCAACGTTAGTAACTATAAGATCTTTTATATTAAGTGTACCTATAACGTTGTCAGTATCATTTTCATATATAGGAATACGTGTATACATAGTACTCTTAAAAAGAGTGATGATGTCATCATATGATGAGTTAACATCAGCGACTGTCATATCTATACGAGGTATCATGACATCCTTTACCGAAGTATCACCAAAATCGAAAAGGTTGTCAATAATCTGTCGTTCGTCTTTTTCTATGATACCCTCTTCATGGCTTACCTTAACTATTGTACGAAGCTCTTCTTCTGTTATAGTGTTGGATTTATCTTTGGAGTTAGTTCCAAAGAGCTTTAATACTATGCCTGCAAGATGGTCAACTATAAAAATAACAGGTGTCAGTATAATCATAAGTCCATATATAACAGGCGCATATAATAATACAAGCTTAGTGTTAAACTTTGAAGCAAGATTCTTAGGGGTTATCTCTCCGAATATAAGAACGAACAGAGTAAGAACACCAGTTGCGATACCAGTAGCATAGCTGCCCCAGACATTAATAGTAAATGTTGTTGCAAGAGCAGAACATGATATGTTAACTATGTTGTTACCAATAAGTACAGCACTTAACATCTTGCTTGAATTGTCGATAATCTTAGCTACTAAAGCAGCATGTCTGTTACCTTCGTCCATAAGCGAGCGGATTTTTATACGGCTTACCGTCATAAATGCGGTTTCAGCAGATGAAAAGAAAGCTGAAAGAAATAATAAAATAATAATAGTTATAAGTTGAATATAACTGTCAGTGTCCAAGGAAATATTCCTCCAATCCTTAATAAAAATATAGTAAACACATTTAAGTGTTATATTTTAACATTTTACAGTATCAGTAAAGGACTGTCAAGTAGCAGTAGGCTCTGTATATAATCAGGCTTTAATGAAAAATTGGAATAAAGGATAAGATAAATATAGGATAAAAGATAGAATACGAAAGAGATTTCCTACATATTTATATAGAGAACAAAGAATGTATGACTATTAAGTCAGAGGAATGTATGAAAAAGTTATCTATTATATTAAAAACGCTTATAGCAGGATATATTATAACAGTTGCAGCCCTGCTTGTGCTTGCTTTCTGCCTGTATAAGTTCAGGGTATCTGGTAATGTGATATCCATAGGGATTTATGTTACTTATGGTCTATCAGCTTTATGCGGAGGTCTCATTCTTGGCAAAGGCATGCAGCATAGCCGCCTTGTGTGGGGAGTACTGTATGGAATAATATATTTTCTTATATTATGTGTTGTTTCAATAATATTAAGCAGAGGAATATCATCAATAGATATGTCACAGATGGTTAAAGGCGCGATAGTATGCATACTTTGCGGTGCAATTGGAGGGATTGTATCTTAAATATGATTTTATAACGTGAATCTGAAATAAGAATCAGTAATAAGAATCAGTAATAGGATTCAGCAATAAGAATCAGGATATAAATTGAAGTATAGATTAAAATGAAAATCAGAATAAAAATTTAAAATAAAAAAAGGAAATAAGGTATCTGTGTTTAATACATTAAAAGTAGGCAGTTTTTGAATACATATTGAATACATAGGGAAAGAAGAGTTAATATGCCAATATATTCAAGTGAAGTAATAGAGGAAGTTGTATCGCGTAACGATATAGTAGATGTTATTTCAGGTTATATAAAGCTTAAGAAAAGTGGCAGTTCCTACGTAGGGCTATGTCCGTTTCATAACGAGAAGTCACCTTCTTTTTCTGTATCAGGAACAAAACAGATGTATCACTGTTTTGGATGCGGAGTCGGAGGCAATGTTATAACATTTGTTATGGAATATGAGAATTATACGTTTCCAGAGGCAGTAAAAATGCTGGCTGACAGGGCAGGTATAGCTCTACCTGTGATGGAATATTCAGGTGAAGACAGACGAGAACGGGATATTAAAACAAAGCTGTTAGAGATTAACAAGATAGCAGCAACATTTTACTATCATCAGTTAAAATCACCAGCAGGACAGAGTGGGTTGGATTATCTGAAAAAAAGACAGCTTTCAGACAAAACTATAAACACATTTGGCCTTGGATATGCGCCACAGCTTACAGGTGATTTATATAGAATGCTAAAGGAAAAAGGGTATGATGATGAGCTCTTAAAAGAGTCAGGTCTGTTCACTTATGAAAAGGGAATAAGGGAAAAGTTCTGGAACAGGGTAATATTTCCAATCATGGATATTAACAATAAGGTTATAGGTTTTGGTGGCCGTGTTATGGGGGATGGAAAGCCAAAGTACCTGAATTCTCCGGAAACAAAGCTTTTTGATAAAAGTAAGAATCTTTATGGACTTAATGTTGCAAGAAGTTCAAGAAAGAATAATCTTATAATATGTGAAGGCTATATGGATGTTATATCTATGCATCAGGCAGGCTTTAATCAGGCGGTAGCATCGCTTGGTACAGCACTCACACCTGGACATGCCCGTCTTATGAAAAGATATACAGATAATGTTCTTATAACTTATGATAGCGATGAAGCAGGGGTAAAGGCAGCTTTAAGAGCCATACCGATATTAAAGGAAGCAGGACTTTCTACTAAGGTTATTAATATGAGGCCATATAAGGATCCGGATGAGTTTATCAAGGCTTTAGGAACTGAAGCATTTCAGGAGCGTATAGATAAAGCAGAAAACAGCTTTATGTATGAAATCGGTATTATAGAGAAGAATTATAAAAGAAGTGACCCGGAGAGTGAGACAGCATTTGAAAGAGAAGTTGCTAATAAGCTTGTACAGTTTAATGAGAAGCTTGAAAGAGATAACTATATGAAAGCTGTCTGCCGTCAGTTTATGATACCAGAGGATGGTATGCGTGAAATGGTTATAAGGATAGGAAGCCAGGGCGGAATAATACCAAGACAGACACAGCCTGTCAGGCGGATGGAACCGGCAAGAAAGAAAAAGGAAGATGGAATAAGACAGGCAGAGAAGATTCTGCTTACGTGGATGATTGAGGATGGTGATATATATGATAAAGTCAGTGAGTATATACAACCAGATGATTTTATAGATCCATTGTTTAAAGATGTTGCATCAAAGGTATATGAACAGTATGAAACAGGAAGTGTTAATCCGGCGGCTATTATTGGCTCATATAGCGATGGTGATATGCATAGTGAGATAGCGGCAATGTTCAGCGCCGAATTAAGCGAGTCGCTTAGTAAGTCAGAAAGAGAAAAAACACTTAATGATACAGTGCTAAGGGTTAAGAAGAGCAGCCTTGATTATAAGCTTGAACATGCAGCAGATGCAAAGACTATGCAGGATATCATAAGCAGACAGATGAAGTTAAATAATATTCACATTAGTTTATAATACATGCGAAAGGTGGACCATTGTAATGGCAGTAAAGAAGGAAAACTTAAACGAGGAAGAATTAAAGGAAACTAAGAAGACAACTAAAAAGAAAGCAGATGAAGCTGTGGCAGCAAAGAAGCCTAAGAAGTCAAAGAAGGAGGAAGCTGCACAGCCAGAGCTTTCAGAAGAAGAACAGGCAAGAATTATACAGGAAAAATTCATGGAAAAGTGCAGGGGGATTCTTGCTATAGCCAGAAAGAAAAAGAATGTCCTTGATTATAAGGAGATTATGGATTATTTCCAGGATACAGATTTTGAAGCTGATAAGATGGAAAAGGTATTCGAGTTTCTTGAAGGCTGCAATATAGATGTCAAGATGAATGATGATGATGGAGATGTAGAAGATGATATTATTCTTTCGGATGAAGATGATATCGATATAGAAAAGATAGATCTTTCTGTACCAGATGGAATCGGACTTGAAGATCCTGTAAGAATGTATCTGAAGGAAATAGGTAAGGTGCCTCTTCTTAGTGCAGAAGAAGAAATAGAATATGCACAGAGAATGGAAGAGGGTGACGAGGAAGCCAAGAAGAGACTAGCGGAAGCCAACTTACGTCTTGTTGTAAGTATTGCAAAGCGTTATGTCGGAAGAGGCATGCAGTTCCTTGATCTTATCCAGGAGGGTAACTTAGGTCTTATCAAAGCTGTTGAAAAGTTTGATTATCGTAAAGGATATAAGTTCTCAACATATGCAACATGGTGGATAAGACAGGCTATTACAAGAGCTATAGCTGATCAGGCACGTACTATACGTATACCTGTTCATATGGTAGAAACTATCAACAAGCTTGTAAGAGTACAAAGACAGCTTTTACAGGAGCTAGGAAGAGAACCATCTCCAGAAGAAATAGCAGAGACTATGGATATTCCGGTTGAAAGAGTTAGAGAAATCCAAAAGATATCACAGGAGCCTGTATCGCTTGAAACACCTATAGGTGAAGAAGAAGACAGCCATCTTGGGGACTTTATACAGGATGATAATGTTCCGGTTCCAGCAGAAGCCGCAGCTTCAACACTTCTTAAGGAACAGCTTGTAGAGGTGCTTGGAACACTTACAGACAGAGAACAGAAAGTATTAAGACTTCGTTTTGGCATGGACGATGGAAGAGCAAGAACTCTTGAAGAAGTTGGTAAGGAATTCAATGTTACAAGAGAGCGTATAAGACAGATTGAAGCCAAGGCGTTAAGAAAGTTAAGACACCCAAGCAGAAGCCGCAAGCTTAAGGATTATCTTGACTAATCAATATCCAGAAATATATTTAAGGATAGAATTCAATAATAAAAACATGAATATAGATTTCTATTTATGATTATGTCGGGATAAAGGATGATTTATATAGTATAATAAATCAACAGGAAAAATGTATGAACAATATTATTAATATATCAGAAAGACTGAAATGTGTTGCCAGTCTTGTTAATAAAGGTGCAAGGGTGGCTGACATTGGCACGGATCACGCATATCTTCCTATATATCTTGTTCAGAACGGGATAAGTAATAAAGTATATGCGTGTGATGTAAGAAAAGAACCACTGAGGCGTGCAAAGCTTCACATTGATGAATATGGTCTTTCAGATAAGATAACTACAAAGCTTTGTGATGGGCTTAAAGGGATTAATAAAGGTGATGTTGATACAGTAACGATATGTGGCATGGGTGGAAAGCTCATGAAGAATATATTAAAAGCAGGTATAGACAAGCTGGGGGATAATACACAGCTTGTCTTATCTGCACAGTCAGAACTAAAGGATTTTAGAAAATACCTTCTGGAAACAGGCATAGATATTAAGTCAGAACATATGCTTTTAGAAGATGGCAAATATTATTTTATATTTGACTGTGTATACAACACACAAGATGAATATTATCTAAATGTAACTAATATTCAACAAAATAACATTTATGAAAATGTAGCTTCTGCAGGTGATATTCATAACAATAATATTTATAACAATGATAGTCATAAGGAAGATTATGACAAGGAAGATAATGATAAGAAAAATAATGATAAGAAAAAGATAACAGCCTACGCAGAGGAAGAATTAAGATATGGAAGATATCTTTTGGATAATAAGTCAGAGGTGCTTTATGAATATCTTAATAAGGAACTGACAAGCTGTAACAATATTAGAAATAGTCTTATTAATAACAAGGAACAGTCAATATCGATAAAGAGCAGAATACATGCTATAGATGATGATATTGCTGTTATTAACAAGGCTTTAGGAAGATGGAAGGAGTAATAATAATGCTTTTATCGCAGATGGCAGCAGATGCTGCAAAGGATTACAAGTATGATATTATTCTTGCCAATGTAAATGGCAGGCTTACAGAGATATCAGATATGGATATAACTGATGAAAAAGTGGAATTCATTACAGTAGGAAAGGCAGTGGGAAATGAGGCATATAAAAGAAGTGTTCTTCTTTTAATGCTAAATGCAATACATAAGCTTGATACAGATAATAGAATTAAGAGAGTTACTGTTGAGTTCTCGCTTAGTAAAGGTCTTTATTGTGATATAAAAGGAGATTTTGTAATCACACAAGAATTTCTTAATGATGTGAAAGAACTTATGAGAGCCGATGTTAAGAAAAATCTGCCTATTAAGAAGCAGGGAATGAAGACATCAGAGGCTATTAAGCTGTTCAAGAAGTTCGGAATGGAAGATAAGACACAGTTATTCAAATATAGAATTAGTTCTTATGTTAATGTATACAGCATAGAGGGTTATTACGATTACTTCTATGGTTATATGGCAGCTAATACAGGAATATTAAAGACATTTGACATATTCCAGTATGACAAGGGGTTTGTTCTCCAGTTACCAACTAAAGAGAATCCTGAAATAGTGCCGGAATTTGCACCACAGGCTAAGCTTTTTAATGTACTTATGGAAAGAAGCGAGTGGGCAGATATGCTTGGTGTTGATACAGTTGCATCATTGAATAAGCATATAATAAGCGGGGATATTAATTCACTTATTCTTGTTCAGGAAGCATTACAGGAGCAGAAGATTGTTGAGATTGTTAATCAGATAAAAGAAAGGGAAGGCGTTAAATTTATTATGATAGCCGGACCATCATCATCTGGCAAGACAACATTTTCACACAGATTGTCAATACAGCTTCGTGCAAGTGGATTTAAGCCACACGCAATTGGTGTTGATAATTATTTCGTTGAGAGGGAGCAGACACCTGTTGATGAAAATGGAGAGTATAATTTTGAGGATATTCATGCAATAGACATAAAGCTTTTTAATGACCATATGAATGCATTACTAAGGGGAGAAAAGGTTGAGATACCTCAGTTTAATTTCCTTACAGGTAAAAAAGAGTATAATGGTGAATATATACAGCTTGGCGATGAAGATATTCTTGTGATTGAAGGCATACATTGCCTTAATGATGAGTTATCTTACGCACTTCCAGTTGAAAGTAAGTTTAAAATCTATATAAGTGCACTTACACAGCTTAATGTTGACGAGCATAACAGAGTGGCAACGACTGACGGTCGTCTTGTAAGACGTATGGCGAGGGATTACAGGACGAGAGGTGCATCTGCTAAAAAAACACTTTCTATGTGGGAGTCAGTAAGAAAAGGTGAGGAAAAGAATATCTTTCCTTATCAGGAGGAAGCTGATGTTATGTTTAACTCAGCACTTGCGTATGAGCTGTGTGTTTTAAAGCCGATAGTAGAGCCGCTGCTATTCTCAATAACAGAAGATGACCCGGAATATCAGGAGGCAAAAAGACTGTTAAAGTTCTTAGCGTACTTCCTTCCTTGTCAGTCAGGCAATGTTCCAATCAACTCTATAATGAGAGAGTTTATTGGTGGGGGATGTTTCAGGGTATAATAAAAAATAATTGCTTAAGTTGTTAGTGGAAGAATACTCGGTCACAACCGACTCGGTTGCGACCGAGTATTTTCTTTACATTATTAGAATATAACAGATTTTATGTGCCAGTCTTATAAAAGTTTATTTCCTGAATGAATTCTTATATTCTCTTGACATCTGAAATAGCTCATTAACATATCCAGGAGTTTTGTTATCAATATTTTTCTTGATTTCATTTAATATATCTATATAGTCACCAAGAAGTACGCTTATATCTTCTGAGTTAGAAGCACATATCTGATCCCACATTTCAGGAGAGGAAGCTGCTACTCTTGTCATATCGCGAAAGCTTCCTGCCGCAAGCATTTGCATATGCTTTTCATCGTCGTCCTCTTTGGACACAAGCTTAACAAGTGCCGTAGATATAAGATGTGGAAGATGGCTGATTGCAGCTACACTTTTATCATGGATTGTGTAGTCCATAACAATAGGATTGGCTTTCATATCATATACAAGTGCTTTGAAGCGTTCAAGCTGTTCATTAGTTGTTCTGGTGGTTGGTGTGATAACATAGCGGGCATTTTTCATTATTGCGGAAGATGAGTTGGCATAACCTGTGAGCTCTGAACCAGCCATAGGATGACCACCAATAAAAACATCTTCCATATCAAGCTCTTTAACAGTGTTATGTATTGAAGTTTTGACACTTCCGACATCCGTTATAATACAACTTTTTTTCACAATGCTTTTTAACTGTTTAAGATAATCATTCATAGTTATAACAGGCGTACATAGTATTATAAAATCACAATCAGATAATCTGTTATCAACAGAGTCAAGAACTTCATCTACAACTCCATCTTTTTTAGCTTCATATACAGGTTCAAGCCTTCTGCTTGTAGCTATAATAGTATAATTGCTGCCTGATTCCTTAAGTGAATGTGCTATAGAGCCTGCAATAAGACCGAAGCCTATAAAACCAACTTTGCAATCCATAATATATTTAACCTCGTTTCTTTGTTTCGTTTAATTCAGTAAAATAAATGTTTTGAAATATTTTTAATGAGTTTAACACTTTAAAGCGGTAATGTAAAGGGATACGACTTATAAAATACTTTATTTTATAGATGTCAATATATTGCATGATATATAAAATATTCTATTTGTTGACAATATGTTGCTACTGTGTTATAAATATATTATCAATATGCATAACGATAATAATTTAGAAGGAGAACAGCATATATGCGATAGTATAATAAGTGAACGATTCATTAAATAAAGACACGAATACTGACAGTTATAGAGCAGTTAATGACAATTCTTATGCCTATGATTTTTTATCGGCAGTCCACAATAATCCCAATCTTGCATTACAGTATGATAAATTTAAAAGAAGCAGCTTTTTTAATAAGGTTTGGGCTGATAGATTTAATGATTATATCAGCAAAAAAAAGACGCTTCCATTGTTGTATGATCCATTTTTTAAAAAGCTTTTCAATGGAGATGAACACAGAGAGAGACTATCAAGACTTGTGAGCAGCATCATAGGACAAAAAGTTACGGTTATTGATATACTACCATCTGAAAGTTCATGTTTTGAAGATTCATTTATAATAATGGATATGATAGTACGGCTGTCGGATGGAAGTATTGCCAATATTGAAGTTCAGAAAATAGCAGCATTATTTCCAGGGGAAAGACTTAGCTGCTACTCGGCAGATGCAATTATGAGACAATATCACAGACTATCATCTTCATCAGCGTTAGCACAATATAATAGTAGTATACATGATAATACAATGAATGAGAATGTTCAGACGATAGAACATAAGACATTTTCTTACAAGGATATGAAAAATGTGCATACTATTGTATTGTTTGAAAACAGCAATTCTAATCTTATAAGTCCAATAGATTCCAGGTTATATTTTCATGTTGGAACAACACGTTTCAATACTCAGATAGATTTCCCATTATTACAGCACTTTCATATGATTAGTCTTGACACATTTAGAAAATACAGATATTCTGATATTATAAAAGGAAACGTTAATATTACGGAATACGATTATGATGAAAGCATGTATGGTACACCATTGACTTCTGATATGCTTCGTGATAGATATGGCATATCTTTCACTTTTTGTGACAGAATCAGTGGAGGATGCATTAGCTATCCAGAAAGTATTTCCAGAATTATCGCAGATATTTGATGAGATGAACGAATATCTTGCAAAACCAGAGGAGGTGCTAAGTATGTTTTCAGAGGCATTGAGAATACTTAATCACAATACAGCAGTACTTATGGTGGATGAATATAGAAAAAAATATCAGGAGATGGAAAATAATCTGAAGAAGGAAATTCAGGAAAAACAAAAGATACTGGATAGCCAGAAGGAACAGTTAGACAGCCAGAAGGAGCAGTTAGACAGCCAGAAAGAGCAGTTAGACAGCCAGAAGGAGCAGTTAGATAGCCAGAAGGAGCAGTTAGATAGCCAGAAGGAGCAGTTAGATAGCCAGAAGGAACAATTAGACAGCCAGAAGGAACAGTTTAGTATAAAAAAGGAACAATATGAAGAACAACATTTAAAAGATCTAGAAAGAATAGCTGAACTTGAAGCTATGCTAAAGGAAAAGTAAAGAAATAGATTAAGATCAAGTATGGTATTGCCTTTATAAAGGTGAGATACAGATTAAAGCTGAGAATTAAGTGAGCGGATAGATATGTACAGTAAATGATGGCTTTACATACTATCCGCTTATATTGTGTAGGATTGTGGCATAATTATATGTAGTTAAGTTTGGCAGGTGTTAAATAAAGTGGTCAGTTATTGACAAATCCTTTCATTGTGATAATATTTGAAAGTGAGTAAATATGTGATTGAAAGCACCGGAAGAGCATAGCCGGTGCAGGAATGAGGTTTTAAGATGGCTAATACAACAACTTATAATCCCAAGTCTATCGAGCCAAAGTGGCAGAAGTATTGGGCAGAACATGAAACATTTAAAACAGATGTATGGGACTTTTCAAAGCCAAAGTACTATGCGCTTGATATGTTCCCTTATCCATCAGGAGTAGGTCTTCATGCAGGTCATCCAGAGGGATATACAGCTACAGATATCACTTCACGTATGAAGAGAATGCAGGGATATAATGTACTTCATCCAATGGGATATGATTCATTTGGTCTTCCAGCTGAACAGTATGCTGTTAAGACAGGTAACAATCCTAATGGATTTACAGAAAAGAATATAGAAACATTCACTAAGCAGCTTAAGGAGCTTGGTTTTGATTATGACTGGAGCAAGACTTTAGCAACAAGTGATCCTAAGTTCTATAAGTGGACACAGTGGATATTCAAGCAGTTATATCTTGATGGTTATGCTAAGTATATAGATATGCCAGTGAACTGGTGTGAAGAACTTGGTACAGTTCTTTCTAATGATGAAGTTATTGATGGTAAGTCAGAACGCGGTGGATACCCTGTTGTAAGAAAGAACATGAAGCAGTGGGTTATCGATCAGGTGGCATTTGCAGATAAATTACTTGAGGGACTTGAACATATCGACTGGCCAGAATCAACTAAGGAAATGCAGAGACACTGGATAGGCAAGTCAGAAGGTGTTGAGGTTGACTTTAAGATTGACGGTGGTGGAGATTTCTCTATATTTACTACTTGTATTGAAACTATATATGGTATTACATTTATGGTACTTGCACCAGATGGAGATATCGTTAAGGAGCTTATGCCAAGAATTCAGAATAAGGAAGAGGTAGAAGCTTATATAGCAGAGACAATCAAGAAGAATGATATGGATAGAACAGAGCTTAACAAGACTAAGTCAGGCTGCGTTCTTGAAGGAATATATGCAATTAACCCGGTAAATGGCAAGAAAGTTCCTATATACATAGGTGATTTCGTTCTTGCCAACTATGGTACTGGTGCTGTTATGGCAGTTCCAAGCCACGATCAGAGAGATTTTGAGTACTCAGAGGCACACAATATTCCTAGAATACAGGTTATTGATGGCGCTGATGTATCAGAAAAGGCATTTGAAAAGTATGATTACCTTGGCAAGGGCTGCAAGCTTATCAACTCAGAGGAATTCACAGGCCTTACAGTTGAAGAAGCTAAGGAAGCTATTACTCAGAAGCTTGAAAAGATGGGAGTGGCAAGAAGAAAGGCTAACTACCATTTCAGAGAGTGGATATTTGCAAGACAGAGATACTGGGGTGAACCAGTGCCTATCGTATATCTTGAAGATGGACAGATTCACGTTCTTGATGATGATGAACTTCCACTTATCTTACCAGAACTTGAAGATTACAAGGGCAAAAATGGACAGGCTCCACTTGAAAATGCAGCAGAATGGAAGCAGTATGAACATAATGGACTTAAGGGTAAGAGAGAAACTTCAACAATGCCTGGTTCAGCAGGTTCAAGCTGGTATTATATGAGATATATCGACCCAGATAATGATAAGGAACTCTGTGACCCAGAACTTCTTAAGCACTGGCTTCCAGTTGACCTTTATATAGGTGGACCAGAGCATGCAGTTGGACATCTTATGTACTCAAGAATATGGAACAGATACCTTTACGACAAGGGTATATCACCAGTTGCAGAGCCATTCCAGAAGTTAGTTCATCAGGGTATGATTCTTGGTTCTAACGGTATCAAGATGGGTAAGAGATTTCCAGAGTTCGTTATCAACCCAAGTGATATCGTAAGAGAATATGGTGCTGATACTTTAAGACTTTACGAAATGTTTATGGGTCCTCTTGAGGCTTCTAAGCCTTGGAGCCAGCAGGGTGTTGAAGGTGCAAGAAGATTTATCGGTAAGGTATGGAACTTCTTTACAACTGAAGGTAATGTTGTTGATGAGGATGTTAAGGAACTTGAAAAGGTATATAACCAGACAGTTAAGAAGGTTACAGATGACTTTGAAAAGCTTGGCTTTAACACAGCTATCAGCCAGATGATGATATTTATGAATGCTGCAACTAAGCTTGGCAAGTGTTCAAGAGAATACGCAGAAGGCTTTATAAAGATGTTCTCTTGTATCTGCCCACACGCAGGTGAGGAAATGTGGAGCCGCCTTGGCTATAACGATACAATAGCTTATGAAAGCTGGCCAACATACGATGAGGAAGCCTGCAAGGAAGACACTGTAGAGATTGGTGTTCAGGTAAATGGTAAGGTTAAGGGAACTATTTCTATAGCTGTAGATGAGGCTAAGGAGTCAGTTCTTGAAAAGGCTAAGAAAGCAGTAGAAGGCAAGATTACAGGTAATATAATTAAGGAAATCTATGTACCTGGCAAGATTGTAAATATTGTTGCAAAATAAAAGCTATATTGCAGGTTTTGCATATATTCACATAACAAGGATTAACTATAAACATGGCCCTAATTGTAAAATGTCAATTAGGGTCATATTCACATGTAAGCTAATCAATCATTCTGGTATATTTCCACCTGGAACTATCTGCTTATATATCATTTCACAATCCTGCTTTGTAAATTGTATACCAGCCTGTTTTGCCTTCTGGCTTAATGCAAATACAAGAGGAAGCAGTTCTTCCTTACTTTTTCCTTTGGATAGTGTCTTGAATTCATTTAATAGCAGCTGCTTTCTAAAATCAGTTTCTGACATAACTATATTCTTACCTCTGTCAATATGTTTACATATATAGATATGAAGTGTGTAGAACAAATATGTATATTTGTTAGCAGTTTAACAGCCAGATTCATCATCTGGATTCATTCTGGCTTACATTAAAGTCGAGAGAATCAAGTTGTTTTATATATTCGTTATACAGATCTTTCTGGTTGGAATTCATAATATTTCCAAGCATGTCAGAAGTATTTATGGAACTGTTACTGTTACTTTTATAGTTATTGTTTCCATCGTTATTATTTTTATCGTTATGAATTTCATCGTTATTGCTAGAAGAATTATTGCTGGAAGAGTTATTAAATATATCCATCATATTAAACATATCAGACATTTTGTTTAAGTTTCTGTATGTATTAATCATATTTACTATATTTCCAGAACAATAAGTTTTTACTGTATTTATAAGCTGTTCGTTTCCAAGTATTTCGTTTATGGGAGTGTTGAAGTTTATACCACTGCTGTTACAGCAGGATTTAAATATGTTACAGTTGACGGGTGAACTATAGAAACGTATCGTGTTTTTTAGTTCACTGGTACGGATAAGAGTGGAAATGCTGCGTTGCATATTGTATTCCATAAAGGGAAGAATAGCTTTAAGAAGCTGGATATAATCAGGCTGGGTTATCATATCAAATTCTGTCATGGGAATCGACTTAGACATAATATACAGTAGTCCTATATTGATTTATATAAATATATTCAGAAAAACTAAGCATATGACATCAATAAATTAAATATAAGCAGTTTTAAGGCAGCTGCAGACAATAAAAAACAGCCATATAGCTTTACACCTGTAGATAATGTGAATAATGCGTGCTTATAAATCAATGGCAGAATACGAAGCAGGTGTAAGTAATATGGCTGTAATAAAACATTACATCAGTAGATAAGAATTATTCAGGCAAATGCAGTCTAGCAGCCACAGCCGTTATTGCATCCGCAGCCACCATTGCAGCCACATCCACCAAAGCCTAATGCATTGCCGCAGTCACCGCAGCCTCCACATAAGAGAAGAAGGCAGATAAGCCAGATACAGTTATTGTTTCCACAGCCGCCACATCCACCGCAGCCGTTATTGCATCCGCAGCCATTGTTATCAAAAAGAAGTAAAAGAATAATAAGCCATATGCAGTTGTTAGAACCACAATCTCCACATCCGTTGCATCCTCCGCAGTTTGTTGCTGCTAAATCACTCATAAAAAATCCTCCGATTAAAACATTTACAATACAATAATATGAATGCAGGCTTGTTAGTGTTACTTATTTTTTTTGAAATATTGCAATATTTATAAAATTATTATATCATCAAGGGGTATGTGTGTTCAGACTATACAGATACATAGATAGGAGCGTAAGGATATGAAAGTATCAGTTATTATTCCTTCACTGAATCCGGATGACAAGCTGGTTACAGTAGTGGATTCACTTGTAAAGAAGGGATTCAAGGATATAATATTAGTTAATGACGGAAGTGACAAGAGCCATATGTGGCCTTTTGAAAAAGTGGGTACGTATGATGAATGCACAATTCTTACTCATGAAGTTAATAGAGGAAAAGGAAGAGCTTTAAAAACTGCTTTTGAATATTGTATAAAAAACAGGGAAGGTTATATTGGAGTAGTTACAGTAGATGGTGATAACCAGCATCAGGCTGACGATATAATGAACTGTTGTGAAGCTATGGCCTCGCAGGATAAGGTTGTACTTGGAGTAAGAACATTTGATGGAGATGATGTTCCATTTAAAAGCCGGTTTGGCAACAACCTTACAAGCTTTGTGTTTAAAGCTATATGTGGACTGGCTATATCGGATACACAGACAGGATTAAGAGCCATACCTTATAAGTTTCTACAGACCTTTTGTGATATTGAAGGGGAACGTTTTGAATATGAAACAAGAATGCTTCTGGAGTTTAAGAGGTCATCGATACCTTATATGGAGGTGCCCATTAAGACTGTTTACATAGAAGAAAATGCATCTACGCATTTCAATCCAGTTAAGGATTCAATAAAAATATATAAGGTCATATTCAGATATACTTTTTCGGCAACAGCGTTAAAGTATGTGCTAAGCTCACTTGCATCGTGGGTTATAGATAATTTAATATTTAATTTACTTGATATTTTTCTTGTTATGTTTACAATATCATTAAGGCTGTTGTTCAGCACAGTTGTGGCAAGAACAATATCATCTGTGTTTAATTTTACAATGAACAGAAAACATGTATTTAAGTCAGATAAAGATGTTAAGGCAGCAGCAGTAAGATATTATATACTGTGGTTCTGCCAGATGGCAGTATCATATCTTCTCGTCTTTTTGTTTACTAAAATGCTTATGCTTGGTACTACAGCAGTAGGTATAACCAAGATAATTGTAGACGTTGTTTTGTTCGTTGTGAGCTACAATATACAGAAAAGATGGGTATTTAAATAAATTTTATTAGAACGAGGAAAATGATGAAAAAGAATGTATTAAAATGGTTAGGCCGGGTTGGTGCCACTTTGCTTACGACAATAGTGATTCTTGTTGTCGGTCTGTATGGTGTTATGGCTATGCTTGCATGGGGACCATCAAAGGTTGCAAAGAAACAGTTTATTATGTCACTACAGGAGACAGGAGAGCTTGGTTTTATGGCTAACTGGTTCTGCTCACAGGAAGAAATCGACAAGATAAAAGAAGAGAATTCGGTTAAAGATACAACAGATATAACAGATTCAAGCCTTGTTGTAATAGGCAATTCTGAAACAAGTGATGAAGAGGATCTTTATGTGGTTGATATAAAGGCAGAAGCTTACAGTGGAAAACTTATGGTTATAAAGGATCCATCAAGACTTTTTGTTGGTACTGTTCCAGAGTTTAAGCTTGAAAAGGGCTGGACAGTTTCAGAGATAGCACAAAGATATGATGCAGTTGCAGGTATCAATGGTGGAGAGTTCGTAGATTCAACACCACAGACAGCGATGCCTATAGGACTTGTTATGGTTGATGGCAATGTCTTAAAAGGAACTGCCGGTGAAATGTATCATGTTACTGGAATAACGTTTGATAACAAGCTTGTTATGGGTAATATGACAGCTGCAAAGGCACAGGAGCTTGGAATAAGAGATTGTGTCAATGTAAGTAGTGATATAGGTCCATTTCTGATTATCAATGGAGAAGCACAGGATGTTGATGGCGTTGGTGGTGGACTTAATCCGCGAACAGCTATAGGACAGAGAGCTGATGGTGCCATCCTTCTTCTTGTTGTTGATGGAAGACAGGTTACAAGCCTTGGGGCTTCATTCTCTGATCTCCAGGATATAATGCTTCAATATGGGGCGGTAAATGCATCTGCTATGGATGGAGGAACATCAACACAGATGTATTATAATGGTGAGGTTATCAATAAGCCATATTCACCAACAGGTCCAAGAACACTTCCAACAGCGTTTTTGATTAAGTAAATGTGATAATGGAATGGAGAATATATGTCAGATATGAATAACAACGTAAAAGATAATAAGAAGAATCTTTTTAAAAGACTTTCTTCATTTAAGAAATTCCTGATAATATATGCATCTGCATTGATAGTTATAATAGCTGCTGCATTAGTGATTTTACATGGTTTTCTTAAGGATTATGAGTCAGGACGTCCGGCTAATACGATGGATACGCTTGTTGCCCATATTGAAAAGGGAAATGTCGGAGAGTGGATTAAGAAAAGTGGATTACTCGGTGAATTTGAAACAGAAAGTATAGTATCAGATTATTTTAGAGATACATTTGAAGGAAAACAGATAAGCTATAAGAAAAAGGCTGGAGAATATTCAGAAAGCACACCTGTGTATGTTTTGTATGCAGATGATGATAAAATAGCAAGTGTGAGTCTTGATGAAAGCAGGAAAAATGCACATAAGTTCACAGAATGGAAGATTTCTTCCATCAACTTTAATGTTAATGCACAGGACAAGAGCCATGCGGTTAAAGTTACAGTACCAAAGGGAAGTGATGTAGAACTGAATGGTGTAAAGGTATCGTCAGACTATATAACAGGTGAGAGCAGCGTGGATTTGTGTAAGCATGTATCCGACTATGTGGATACACCAGTTAATGATATATATGAAATTACAGGTCTTTTTTCAGCTCCAGACGTTAAAGTGTATTCATCTGGAAAAGAACTTTCTACAGAGCTTGATAAAGAGGGCTATGTTGCATATTATCCTGGTGATGATTCTTTGCTGGAAGAGGAAAAACAGCATATATTGCTTGTTGCTGAGAACTATGGAAAGTATATGATCAACAGAGGCAGCCTTACAACTTTGTCTGGTTATATGATTGGAACTGCTAAAGAATATATGAGTGATATTCCGGCTATAGATGTTTATCTTATAGGAAGGACATTCACATACAATATAACTGATGAAAATATAAGTAATTTCAGAAAATATTCTGATGATTGTTATTCATGCAACGTGGATTACAAGCTTAATGTAAACTGGTCATCGGGAAGTACTACATATGATATTGCATTAACTTACATATTCGTAAAACAGGATGGTAAGTGGATGTTAGCAGACTTTAAGATCAGATAAGAGGATTGTAACAATGTCATCTAAAAATAAACGTAATTTTATTCTGCAGGGTTCCATACTTGCAATGGCTGGAATATTTGTAAGAATAATAGGAATGGTATATAGAATTCCAGTCCTGAATATTATAGGAAGTGAAGGAAATGGAATATACGGAACAGCATTTAATGTATACAATATAATGCTTGTTCTTTCATCATATGGACTTCCTATGGCAGTATCAAAGCTTGTTTCTGCAAGATTTACAAAGAAAAAGTATAAGAGTGCTGCTAAAGTACTCAGATGCTCAGTAATCATAGGAGTTATCATGGGTGGAGCAGCTGCGCTTCTTGTATTTTTTGGAGCTGGCTTTATAGAAAATGTCGTATATGGTGGTGGTATACCTGGACTTGCGATTCCACTAAGAGTACTGGCACCAACTATATTTCTTGTTGCAATATTAGGGGTGCTAAGAGGGTTCTTCCAGGGACAGGGAACTATGATACCAACAGCTGTTTCACAGATTATAGAACAGCTTGTGAATGCTGTGGTTAGTATTGTGGCTGGATATATGCTTATGAAAGCATATGCATCAGCAAGTAATACCGCAGCATATGGAGCAGCAGGAAGTACATTGGGAACTGCGATGGGGGCATTGACGGCTCTTGTTTTTTTTGTATTTCTGTATATGTTGTACCGTCCTAAGTTTATGAGGATGGTCGCAAGGGATAATAGTCCTGATTGGAGAGATACTAATCAATATATATATAAGACTATTATTGTAACTATGCTGCCTATTATTCTTAGTCAGACATTTTATCAGATAAGTGCTCTTTTAGATGATGTTTTGTTTAGTAATATAATGGTTGTAAGAGGTGCATCAGCTAATATTACAAGGGATCTTGGTAATTTCAGCTCAAGTTATACACTTCTTATAAGTATACCGCAGGGTATAGCTTCAGCACTTTCAGCATCGATGCTTCCAAGTATTGTGGCCTCTTATACAACAGGGGATAAGGATAGTATATATTCAAAGCTGACAAAGACATTAAAGACTAATATGTTTGTTGCTGTACCTTCATTTATAGGATTGTTTACGATTGGTGAGCCGATTATCAGGCTTTTGTTTGCAAGATATGATAGCGTGCAGGGTGGGATGATGTTAAAGCTTGGAGCTGTTGCTATAGTTTTTTATACACTTTCCACAGTCACAAGTTCAGCACTTCAGGCAGTTGATAAAGTGAAATCTCCGATGTATCATTCATTTATATCACTTGTTGTTCATATAGTGCTTGTAGTAGTGTTGTTATTCACAACAGATCTTGGAATATATGCTCTTGTTATAGGTAATGCTTCATTTCCTGTTATTATATTTATATTGAATCTTATAACATTGTACAGGGAAGAGGGTTACAGGCTGCCTGTTATGAAGATATTTGCAAGACCATTTATATGTTCAGCATTTATGGGAGTGTTCACAATATTATTATATAATATGATGTATAATGCTACATCATCAAATGCTATTTCAGTTATTGTTGCACTTGTTGTTGCACTTGTAACATATTTTGGCTTATATGGAATTATACTAAAGAAATTTAGAGGCGTTTTATAGTTATGTGATGTTTATGGTGAAAGAATTTCTGACCATGGCATCGGTTAAAGGATTGGAAAGAGAGGAAAGACATGCAGAATAAATTCACAGACCAGGCAAGAAGAGTTCTTGAACAGGCTGCATTTGCTGCAGAGGTTAATGGACATTGTTATATAGGCTCGGAGCATTTGCTGCTTGGACTTATACAGGTAGAGGACTGCCTGGCAGGTAAGGTTCTTTTAAACAATGATGTTACAGAGAATAAGGTGCTTAATCTTATATATCAGCTTATAGCCCCTGATTGCGCAGTCAGCGTTAAGGAGCCGGCAGTATATACTCCAAGAGTTAAAAAAATTCTTGTAAATGCAGGTAATGAAGCGGCAAGATTCAAGGCAGACAGCATAGGAACTGAGCATATATTGATAGCTATGTTAAAGGAAACCGATAGTGTTGCATCAAGACTTCTTAATACTATGGGTGTATCTGTTAAGAAAATATATACAGAGCTTCTTGAAGGCATGGGAGAGGATGTATCACGTTTACGTGAGGATTTCCAAAATGGACGTATCAGGCAGAAGGATAAAAGGGCAACTGCCATGCTGGATCAGTATAGCAGGGATCTGACAGAGCTTGCAAGACAGAAAAAACTGGATCCTGTTATAGGAAGAGATGCAGAAATCCAGAGAGTTATCCAGATATTATCAAGAAGGACAAAGAATAATCCATGCCTTATAGGCGAACCGGGAGTTGGTAAAACAGCTGTTGTAGAGGGGCTTGCTTTACGTATAGTGGAAGGGGAAGTCCCTGAAACTATCAAGGATAAAAGACTTGTTACACTTGATTTATCAGGCATGGTTGCAGGTTCTAAGTACAGAGGTGAATTCGAGGAAAGGATAAAGAGAGTTATAGCTGAGGTAAGAAATGCTGGTAATGTGATTCTTTTCCTTGATGAGATTCATACAATTATAGGTGCAGGCGGCGCTGAAGGTGCTATAGATGCATCTAATATATTAAAGCCTTCACTTGCAAGAGGAGAACTTCAGCTTATAGGTGCAACAACACTTGAAGAATATAGAAAACACATAGAAAAGGATGCAGCGCTTGAAAGACGATTCCAGCCCGTTAAGGTAGAAGAACCAACAGAAGAAGAGGCTGTTGATATTCTTATGGGACTTAAGAGCAGGTATGAGGAACATCATAGTGTTAAGATAACGGATGAGGCTGTTAAGGCAGCAGTCAGGTTGTCTAAAAGATACATCAATGACAGGTTCCTTCCAGATAAGGCTATTGATCTTATAGATGAGGCATCATCAAGAACAAGGCTTTTAGCATATGCTGTACCAGCAGATATTAAAAAACTTGAAAAACAGATTGAAGAGCTGTCACAGGAAAAGGAAGCTGCGATAAAGAAAGAAAAATATGATGAAGCCTCTGATATAAAGAAACAGCAGACAAGAAAAAAGACAAGGCTTGAAAAGCTTAAGAATAAGTGGAGAGAACAGATGGATACATCTGAGCTTGTTGTTGATGAGGATATTATCGCAAAGACAGTTGCCATGTGGACAAAGATACCTGTCACAAAGATTGCAGAGGCTGAATCAGAGAAGCTTATTAATCTTGAACAGACACTTCATAACAGGGTTATAGGACAGGATGAGGCTGTAAGTGCAGTTGCCAAAGCAATAAGAAGAGGAAGAGTAGGACTTAAGGATCCTAACAGGCCAATAGGGTCATTCCTTTTCTTAGGACCTACAGGTGTTGGTAAGACAGAACTTTCAAAGGCACTTGCTGATGCGATGTTTGGAACAGATAATTCACTAATAAGGGTTGATATGTCTGAATATATGGAAAAGCATACAGTATCTAAGCTTATAGGTTCACCTCCAGGATATGTCGGATATGATGAAGGTGGACAGTTAAGCGAAAAGGTAAGAAGAAATCCGTATTCTGTAGTGCTTTTTGATGAAGTTGAGAAAGCCCATCCGGATGTGTTTAATGTGCTTCTTCAGGTACTTGATGATGGACACATAACAGACTCAACAGGAAGAGTGGTCGATTTTAAGAATACGGTGATTATTATGACATCAAATGCGGGTGCGGAAAACATAGTTGCACCTAAATCTCTTGGTTTTGCTTCATCGTCTACAGATGAACAGATTCACGATGATATGAAGAATAAGGTTATGGATGAGGTCAGGAGAATGTTCAGACCAGAGTTCTTAAACCGAATAGATGACATTATAGTATTCCATATGCTTAAGAAAGAACAGATAGGACAGATAGTTGATATTATGATGAAAACTATCAACGACAGGATTATGGAACAGATGAAGCTTTCTGTAGAACTTGATGATGATGCTAAAGCATATATTGTTGACAAAGGATATGATGCAAAATATGGAGCACGTCCATTAAGAAGAACTATCCAGAATGAGATTGAAGATGAACTTGCAGAAAGAATTCTTGAAGGAAAGATAAAGGCTGGTAACAGAGTATTAGTTACAGTTAAAGATAAGAAGCTTGATTTTGTTTTGAAAAGAGGATATAACAGATAAAAGTTAACAAATAATACTAGTAAAATACTAGCATTTTTATACAATTTGATGTATAATCAGAATATGAATAATTATTATGTTTCTTAAAGTAATCTATTGGTTATATTTGTGATACATAATAAAATCGTAAAAAACGCAGGAGGACAATAATATGCCAGTAATTAATGAGTTGATTCGTTCAGAAAAGGATGGAACTCTTAGCTTTGGTAATTATGAGCTGGATACTAAGTCTAAGTTATCGGATTTCGAACATTGTGGAGATACTTATAAGGTTAAAACATTCAAGGAAATAACTAAGTTAGAGCGCAATGGTTCTTTCGTATATGAGTCAGTACCAGGAACAGCTGTTATGAACTTTAAGGCTACAGATACAGGCTTATCATTCAAAGTAGAAGGCAGTGAAGATGCACAGATTACTGTGGAGCTTGAGGAAGGTGCTTCGTACAATGTAACAATAGATGGTGCATTTGAAGGCAGTATGACTACTAATATGGGTGGTAAGATAGTTCTTTCAGTAAGTCTTGAGGAAGGCAAAGCTGTCGGAGTAGAAGTAGTTAAAGCATAAAGTGTATGATTATTAATACAATATAACAATTAAATTGCTGCACCGCGCATAAAGTCATAGTCTGACCAATGCTGGTGCAGCATTTATTTATGTTGCAAGGAGGGAAAAGTGGCAAAAAGTAAAAATACAGCTTTTTTTTGTAGCGAATGTGGATATGAATCATCTAAATGGTATGGCCAGTGTCCTGCTTGTAAGGCCTGGAATACATTTGTTGAAGAACCTGTAGCAGGTAAGACGGCTGTAAAAGGGTTGTCGGTGGTAAGAAAAGATAGTTTAACTAAAGCAAGCCATCCAGTCAGCCTGAAAGAAATAAGTACAGAAGAAAAAGAGAGAACACTTACAGGGATTAAAGAGCTTGACAGGGTACTTGGTGGTGGTATAGTCCAGGGCTCACTTGTTCTGGTTGGAGGAGATCCCGGGATAGGTAAATCAACACTGCTTCTTCAGATGTGTTATAACATTTCAGATACGAAAGATAAGGTTTTGTATATATCAGGTGAGGAATCTCTGACACAGATTAAGCTTAGGGCTGAAAGAATAGGCGAATGCAGCGATAATCTGAAAATACTATGCGAAACCAATCTGGATATTATAGAGCAGGTCTTAAAGAAAGAGATGCCTAAGGTTGTTATTATAGATTCCATACAGACTATGTACAGAGAAGAAATATCTGCTGCACCAGGAAGTGTGTCACAGGTAAGAGAAAGTACATCTATCCTTATGCAGCTGGCAAAAGGGTTGGATATAACCATATTTATTGTAGGACATGTAACTAAGGAAGGTGTAGTTGCAGGACCAAGAGTGCTTGAACATATGGTTGATACAGTGCTTTATTTTGAAGGTGACAGATATGCATCATATAGGATTTTAAGAAGTGTAAAAAACAGATTTGGTTCAACTAATGAGATAGGGGTTTTTGAAATGCGTCAGGATGGTCTTGTCGAAGTGGCTAATCCGTCTGAATATATGCTTAACGGAAGACCGGAGGGAGCCTCAGGTTCAGTTGTTGTGTGTCTTGTTGAAGGAACAAGGCCGCTTATGGTAGAAGTGCAGGCACTTGTATGTGATTCTAATTTTGGCATGCCAAGACGTACAGCAGCAGGCACGGATTATAACAGAGTGAATCTTCTTATGGCTGTTCTTGAAAAAAGAGCAGGAATGAGAATGTCATCAAGTGATGCGTATGTAAATGTTGCAGGTGGCATAAAGGTAACGGAACCGGCTCTAGATCTTGGAATTGTTATAGCACTTGTGAGCAGCTTCAGGAATAAAGAGATTGACAGTAAAACAGTTATATTTGGAGAGGTTGGCTTGTCGGGAGAGGTAAGGGCTGTTACCCAGGTACAGCAAAGAGTGAATGAAGCTGTAAAACTTGGCTTTACGACATGTATATTGCCATCAGTCTGCTTGAAAAACATTAAAAATAATGATAAAATTAATCTTATTGGTATACATAACGTAAATGAAGCCATAAACCTGATATAATGAGCGCAAGAGAGCCAGAAAGCTGCTTGAAGATTTCTGGCGAACGGCGAAGCAGACATTTACTTTTCTTGCGCCATTAACGAATGAACACAAATATAATAATATATATGGAGGAATACCATGGATAATAATAATCTGGTTAATGATTTATCTGGAATACTTGATGGACTTGATTCATCACAGGAACAGCTTGAAAAGGATGCATTTGATGTTATCAATTCATCTGATACATCGCTTAATCTTGTAAAGGAAAGTATATCGAGTGTTGAAGAAATCCTTAAAATGATAGATGAACTTAATGAAATAGCAGAGGAATCAGCAACAAGAATAAAAGAACTTGAAAGGCTTTCTAAAGACATTGAACAGTTTGCTGGTGTTATATCATCTATATCAAACAGAACCAATATACTATCGCTCAATGCTTCTATTGAGGCAGCAAGAGCAGGTGAACATGGAAGGGGCTTTGCAGTAGTTGCAAGTGAAGTGCGTAATCTAGCAGCGCAGTCAGCTAAGTCATCAAAGGAAATAACTGATACCATAACTATGGTTCAACAGTCTGTAGGAAAAACAGTAGATTCTATGAAAAATATATATGAGAATTCAAACCAGCAGAAAGAAAAAGCGGATGAGATAGGAAATGTTCTCAATAAAGTTGTAGAGGCAGCATATACTGCTAATGAAGTTGCTAGAAATATAGAAAACGAGATTGCATATCAAAGAGAAATTACTGATAAGGCGAAGAATGTACTGATGTAGTATATAATTATATTAGTGATATTGATTGAATATAAGTAAATAAGGCTTTTATATGATGTGTGAAGGGGGATAACCATATGTATCAATGTCCTTGTTGCGGAGGAAGACTGATATTTGATATACCATCGCAGCAGCTGAAATGTGATCACTGTAGTAATAGCTTCAATCCATATGAAATAAGTAAAGAACATGATGCACAGGAAAGCGTTGAGTATGATGTTACTGTATTCAGGTGTCCGCAGTGCGGAGGAGAAATACTTAGTACTGATAATACAGCAGCGAATTTCTGTAGTTTCTGCGGCGCATCGACGATTCTTACCAGCAGGGTCACAAAAGAACTAAAGCCAGAGTATATCATACCATTTTCAAAAACAAAGCAGGACTGCAAGCGTGCTTATAAAAGCATGATGCGTTATGCATTATTTGCACCTGGGGAGTTGAAAGACGAGAAGTTTATAGATGGATTCAGAGGGATATATATGCCGTACTGGACATATTATATTGCACAAAAGGGTCCAGTGTGCCTTAAAGGTTCAAAAAGCCACCGCAGTGGCGATTATATATATACAGATCATTATGATATTACTGGTGATGTGGATTGCTATTATAAGGGACTTTCATATGATGCCTCATCATCTTTTGACGATGGTATAAGTGAAATTATAGCACCATATGATGTTAAGAATATGAAAGAATTTACACCATCTTTTTTAAGTGGTTTTTATGCAGATACAGCTGATGTTGCGGCGGATGTATACAGGATGGATGCAGAAGCTATAGCAGTTGATGAAACGTATAAGCATATTAAAAAAACTGCCCATCTGGGTTCTGTAAGCCTTGACAGTTATCAGGGAAATATGGAAAGAAGGCTTGGAACAGAGGTAGTATCTGAAGACAGAGCACTATTCCCAGTGTGGTTTTTATCTTATCGCAATAAAGACAGAGTTGCATATGCAATTATAAATGGACAGACAGGAAAAGCTGTTGCAGATCTGCCAGTATCACTTGTTAAATATTTCATTGGTTCGGCTTTGCTTGCAATTCCGATATTCATATTGCTTAATCTTATGTTTACGATAAGACCGAAAGTAACACTTGTAGTGGCTTCTTTTATAGCCTTGATCACAATCATAATGTATGTGAGTGAATTGAAAAAAATATACATAAAAGACAAGAAACTAGATGACAGGGGAAGAATGTATGCTGGTTCAGGCTTGGAAGAAAATATGTCTTCCATGGATAAGCTAAAAGAAGATCAAAAGCTTGCTGACAGCATAGCTGATGCCGTGGAAGAAGGCAGAAACAGGAAAGATAAGAAAAAATGTTTATATAAAGAGAAAAGAGAAATTTCATGGACTATGAAGATTGCCATAATTGCTGTTATATTCAGCGGAGTTGTTCCGGCGTTATACACGTTACAGTTTGCAGCAATATTATATGGCGGCAGTACTGTATCTTTGGGTATGGGATTTCCTATATGTGTTACATGTTTTGCAGCAGGCGTTATACTTACTGTTACCAATCATAAGATATTTAAGAATGTATCGGGAAAGAATATATCTGGTAATATAGGCTCGCTTGCGGCTATGCTTATTGCGGCGGTGGTACTCTGGTTTAATCCAGTATCTGATATATATTATTATGCAGCTGTTATTGTAGAATTAATAGCTATAATATATACTGTTACGGATCTTATAAGATACTATAATATGCTTGCAACAAGGAAGCTTCCACAGTTTGATAATTATCGTGGAGGTGATGATAATGCGTGATAAGATATATAAGCATAACAAAATGAGTAGTATAGCTGTATTTTCTGCCATATTTATGATTATTGCTGCGATAGTTTTACTTCTCTCAGTGAAAAATGTAAGAGCAGAGGACGAAAAAGACTATAGGAATGTATATATTAATCCAGATACAGGATATGAAGCTATTATTGAAGATGATGCAGCACTTATGGCAGAGAATGCTTATGAAGCACTGCTTGGACTTATGAAGCAGATTACATTATATGGAAATGTGATGCTGAAAACGATAGAAACTAACAATATGTCAACAGAAGGATATATAAGAGCTCTGTATAATGAAAGATTCAAATCTGATAGTGGAACTATACTTGTAATAGATATGGATAATAGAAATATATGGATACATAGTAATGGTAAGATATATAATACTGTGACAAGCTCATATGCAGATACAATAACTGATAATGTATACAGGTATGCGTCATCAGGTGATTATTATACATGCGCATATAAAGTTTTTGAGCAGGAGCTCGCTCTGCTTAAAGGGAGTAAAATATCTCAGCCAATGAAGTATATAAGTAACGCACTGCTTGCGATAGTTGCGGCTTTACTTATTAACTATGGTATTGTAAGAATGTATGTCAGAAAAAAAGTGCCATCTATAAAGAAGATTATGAATGTTATATTGGTAAATAAAGCATTTGATAATTGTAAAGTAGTCCATACATACCAGAGCAAGACATATTCTCCTGTTGAATCAGATTCAGACAGTGGTTCATCAGGTGGAAGTTCATCAGGTGGCTCGTCAGGAGGTTCATCAGGTGGAGGCGGTGGTGGTGGACACAGCTTTTAAAAATAAGTTTCCAATACGTTTGTGTGTACACAATAGTATTGGGAACTTTTATTTTTTTAATACATGAAAAATGTTTTATTATATAAAAAACAGATGAAAAATAAGATGGAAAATCCAAAAAAATATAAAAAATCCAGAAATGTTAAAATGAATAAAAACCCAGTGTTTATGCGGCTTTAATAGGATATTTTACGGCTGTAAAATAAAAAAAATCAAAAAAATCGAAAAAAGTTGAAAAAAGTTGTTGACATATCCTGGGTGTGGTGATATTATAATCAAGTCGCCGCGATACGGCAGCGACAAAAACTTA